>Ga0209415_10003353_pt1 | contig 29788 bp, 27 predicted proteins | sample PeaSoiSIISIP2007_FD_187696 | JGI IMG/M metagenome (GOLD analysis project Ga0209415, IMG submission 187696) | Peat soil microbial communities from Weissenstadt, Germany - SII-SIP-2007 (SPAdes) (version 2) | ecosystem: Environmental > Terrestrial > Soil > Wetlands > Peat | place: Germany...
CGGCGCAACGCAACAGGATCAGGAAATCACCAATACATCGAGCGCAGTCGAAGAACTGACGGTGTCGATGAAACAGGTGTCGAACAACGCGGAAGCGAGCGCGGAAGCAGCTCGCCGTGCGCTGGACGCCGCGGAACAGGGCAACCGGGCCGTGCGCGACACGCTGGAAGGCATGCAGCGTATTCGCGCTTCCGTGCAGGCGACCGCAAAGAAGATCAAGTCGCTGGGCGACCGGTCACTGGAAATTTCGGAAATCATCAACGTCATCAACGACATCACGGAACAGACGAACTTGCTGGCATTGAACGCGGCCATCGAGGCGGCTCGCGCCGGTGAAGCAGGACGTGGGTTCGCGGTCGTCGCCGACGAAGTTCGCAAACTGGCAGAACACAGCCGGAGCGCCACGAAAGATATCGCGGCACTCATCAAGGCCATCCAGGCGGAGACGAACGAAGCCGTCGTGGTCATGGAAGAAGGAACGAAGGAAGTGGAAGGCGGCGCGACGCTGGCTGATCAAGCCGGACGCGCGCTGGACGCCATTTCGAACGTGGTTCGGCAGTCGGCGGAATTGGTCCAGGAAATTTCATTGGCCTCCAAACAGCAGGTGCGCGGTACGGAAGGTGTAGCGCACGCGATGCAGATTATTTCGAGCATTACCCGGCAGACGTCACAAGGCACGCGTGGAACGGTTGCAACCGTTAGCCAGCTTGTGAAACTTTCGGATCAACTGAATGAGGCGTTGGCGCAATTCCGCGCGACGTCGAAGTCCGGCAACAGTTTGGAAGAAAACGAGCGGCCCGTCCCAGCCGGCGCTCTGCGGTAAGCAGTGATCTTCTGCTCAGGCAAGAGCCAGGGCTAAAGCGGGACGGTAATGAGCGAACGGCAAGGACCGGTGCACGGTCTTAGTGAACATGAGCTGAGTGAGATCCGCATGCTGATTGAGGAGCGGACGGGCATTTGCTTCGATGCATCGCGCGAGAGGTTTTTCTCGACGCGGGTGAAGGAGCATCTGCGCGCCAAGGGGCTCGAACGCGGAACTGATTTGCTGCGAGCGATGCGGAAATCGAACGTGGAGTACGAAGCCCTGCTTGAGGGACTGTTGACTCAGGAGACCAGTTTCTTCCGGTATCCCAGTGTGTATGAGGCGTTCGAAAAACGCGTCCTGCCGGAGTTGCATGTGAAGAAGTTTTGGAAAAATCCGCGCACTCTCAGGATCTGGAGTGCAGGCTGTTCCACTGGCGAAGAGCCTTATTCGATCGCCATTACCATTGCCGATTCCCTTTCGTTTTCGGATTCGTGGAATGTGGAGATTCTCGCCACAGACGTCGGGCGGCACGCTTTGAAACACGCAGAGCGTGGAGCGTATGCGGGCCGAAGCTTGGGTAGCGTAAGCCCGGAACAGTTGGCAACGCACTTCTCCCAGGCTCAGGGCGGGCATCAGGTGAAGCCCAGACTGCGCAAAATGGTCACATTTGCGCAGATGAATCTGGCGTCGGCGGTCTATGTCGGCCGAATGGACATGATCTTCTGCATGAACGTGCTGATTTATTTTTCAGAAGAGCGGCGGCGCTCACTTGTGCAGCGGTTTTACGACACACTGGAGCCCGGAGGCTATCTGTTTCTCGGCCATTCGGAATCTATTTCGAAGATGCCCGTGAAATTTCAGGCCATCGTGCTGAATGACTGCATCCTCTACCGCAAGCCCACGGCGGAAGAATTGCAGAAGCCGGAACTCGTGGCGGAGGGACGCGCGTGAACATGCCGGACCGCGAAGCCGTCGAGATGTTCCTCCAGGAAGCGGCGGAGCATCTGCAGTATTTGCGGGAGTACGTCAGCGTGTTACAGGAGATTTCGCCGCGCCGCGAGGACCTCGAGCGGCTCTACATTTCGGCGCACACCCTGAGCGGGACCTCGGCAAGTTACGGTTTTCCACGCTTCTCCGAAATTGGCGCGAAGCTCGCACATGTTTTTCAATATGCTCTAAACGCACCACTGGGCGACGACCTGCATGGCCCACTGACCGAATTCTTGTCGGACGGCATTTCCCTGCTGGAAACGGATCTCCTGGAAATCAGCGATACGGGCAAAGAGAGCGTGGATGATATCGCCGCTTTCAAGGAGCGCTACCGTTTCGCCTTCCCGACGGAACCGCCACCGCTGAATTATCCGCAGCCGCAAACCTACGCGGAGCCCGCCAAAGCTGCTGCCAAAGAGACCGTCGTATCTGCGGCAACCGGATCCTATTTCGACGCCTTGCCGGCTGATGACGAAGTCGCCGATGAGATCTTGGAATTTTTCCAACCGGAGGCGGAAGAGCATTTGCAGGTGGTCAGCGATTGCCTGATTTCGCTCGAGGGCAACAACAATCCTGAAGAGATCAATAAGCTGTTCCGCGCGATTCATACGGTAAAAGGATCCGCGGCGCAGGTTGGCCTGAGCCGTCTTGGAGCGATTGCGCACCGTGTGGAAGACCTGATCGGGCGGTTGCGTGATGGCGAACTTGAACCGTCGCCAGCCGTTGTCGACATTTGTCTTGAATCCGTCGACGTCCTCAAGAAAACGTTGCATCGGCTGTGGGCCGACGAAAAGAGCATGCGCACTGGTGTGGATTCGCTGCTCGGACGAATTGCGGAGTACGCGCCGATCGAGGTGGAAGATTCGGAGACAGCCGCCGCGCCCGCGGGAGCAGCAGAAGTTCATGCCGCAGGATTGGAAGAAGCCGCTCCATCCTCTACACCTGTGAAGAAAGCGGCCAAACCCGCCAACGCGGCGGCCGCGGCTGCAAAATCCGTTCGCATTGCCCTCTCGCGGCTTGACCGCATGATGAACACGGTCGGGGAACTGGTCATCAATCGTACGCGAATGGTTGGGCGGGTGGCGGAACTGGAGAAACTCGTCGATACGCTGAGCTTCTCAAAGGAACGGCTGCAAGGCAAAGTCGGAGAATTCCAAGAGAAGTACGAATTCAATCGCATCAGCTCAACGCGACAAACGGGCCCGTGGAGTCCATCAACGACAAGACAGACGCTTACGAACGCGGCCTCAGGCGACACTTCCTTCTGGTCCGATTTCAGCGAACTGGAGATGGACCGGTACGACGATTTCAATATTCTCTCGCGCTCGATGGCGGAAATCTCCGCGGACGTGAACGAAGTGCTATCGCAGCTCGAGGGATTTATCGGTCGTGTCGAAGGCGACATCGACGAGTTCACAAAACTCGCGCATCACTTGCAGGACGAAATCACCGCGGCCCGCATGGTGCCTATCGGAACGCTTTATTCGAGGCTGTCCCGCGCGGTGCGCGACGCGACGAAATCCGCGGGCAAACAAGTTGATCTCGATCTTTCCGGGAGCGAGACGGAACTCGATAACAACATTATTCAGCAGATTTCGGATCCCCTTGTTCACCTCGTCCGCAATTCCGTCGCGCATGGAATCGAGCGCCCCGAGGATCGCCTTGCTGCTGGCAAGCCGGAACTGGGCAAGGTTTCTCTGCGTGCTTATCACCGCGGCAACCACATTTACATAGAAGTGGAAGACGATGGACGCGGCATCGACTATGAGCGCGTAAAACTGAGCGCGATCGAGCGTGGACTGGTTTCTCCTGAGACCGCAGATCGCCTTACGGAACGTGACCTACGAGAGATGCTATTCCATCCGGGCTTTACCACCGCACCGGTTAAGACCGAACTTGCCGGCCGCGGAGTAGGTTTGGACGTCGTGCGTGCGAACTTGAACTCGCTCAACGGCGAAATCGACATTCAAAGTGTCAGTGGGCAAGGGACGAAATTTACGCTGAAGGTGCCTCTGACCTTGATCATCTCTCCGGCACTCTTCGTGCGTTGCGGCGTGACAAACTTCGCCCTGCCTCTTGCCGTCGTGGAAGAGATTCGGCGTCTGCGCGCGGATGAAATCGAAGACGTGGGCGGTAAGCTCCTTACCAAGGTTCGTGACGTCGTAACGGAGGTCGTGAGGCTCGACACTTATCTTGGCCTGCCTCCGCTCGAACCCGTCAATGGCTACTTCCGCATGGTCGTTGCCAACGCCGGCAATCGCCAGATTGGCCTGGTGGTTGAAGAAGTACTCGGCAAAGACGAAATTGTGATCAAAAACCTCGGCGAGTACTTGCGCCGAGTGAAACTCTTTCCGGGCACGACGATTGCGCCCGACGGCAGCCTGATCCTGCTTATCGATTTGAACCGAATGGTTGCAAATGAGCCCACGGAACGGCGTCCGCTGCAAGCCAGCGCCAGCGCAGCGCGTATCTTCGCGCCGGGCTCGACGGCAGTCGCACGCGGCACGATTCCAGCCGAGGCTATCGACCGCATCGAGCAAGAGCGACTGATCGTGGTTGCCGACGATTCCATCAGCGTCCGCAAGTTCGTCGGGCGCATGCTGGAAAAGAACGGCTACCGCGTAAAGCTTGCCGCGGACGGCATGGAAGCGGCGGAGCTTGTGACGCAACACGGCTGCCACCTTGTGATTACCGACCTCGAGATGCCGCGCATGACAGGGTACGAGCTTATGGTGCAGCTGCGGCAAAGCCCCACGACGCGCCGCGTTCCCGTGATGGTCGTCACTTCTCGGGCGGGCGCGAAACACCGGGATCGAGCTATGAAGGAAGGCGCATCCGCCTTCTTAACCAAGCCAGTGCAGGAAGATCAGCTGATCGCGGCGGTGGAACAACTCATGGGATCGGAGGCGCGACCAATCGTACCGGTCACGTAAACGACCATGGCCACCAGCGCAAACAAGAAATTCCGAGTGCTCATCGTGGACGATTCTGCTTTCATGCGAAAAGTCCTGGAAACGATTTTCAATGCGGACGATCAGTTGCAAGTAGTCGGACACGCCAAAGACGGTCGCGAAGCCTTGACCCTCGCCGAGTCTCTCAAGCCCGATGTCATCACCATGGACATCAACATGCCGCATATGGATGGTTTGCAAGCAACGGCGCAAATCATGACCACAAATCCTCGACCGATTGTCATCGTAAGTTCTGAATCGAGGGATGGCGCGGCAAGCACTTTGAAAGCACTGGAACTGGGAGCGATCGAGTTTGTGGCCAAACCGTCCAGTGGCATCGATCTGGACATGCAGAGCGTAAAAGAAGATTTGGTGCGAAAGGTGCGCATGGCGGCGAAGGTCCGCGTCGTGCGCACGGCGTCGCGGCTAGTCACTTCCGTGCAGAAATCAAATGGATCTGCGCCAACAGCGCCTGCCGCCAAGCCTGCGCCTCGCCCCGCGGCGAGTTCGGGACTCGATCAACGTTTCCCTGTTGTCGTGCTGGCCGCGTCGACGGGCGGTCCCGCGACAGTCATGCGGTTGGCACCTGGCTTCACCCGTGAGTTTCCCGCTGCCGTCATTCTGGTGCAGCACATGCCTGCCACTTTTACGACGCAATATGCCGCGCAACTCGCCGAGTTCACGGGCATTCGCGTTAAGGAAGCGGAACCAAACGAGTCGTTGCAACCCGGCACATTTTATATTTGCCCCGGCGGCCAGCATTTGCGAGTAACCCCAACAGGCCGCATTCAATTGGATGGGACGAGCGGTCGCATCAACGGCTACCTCCCCAACATCGATGTGACGATGGAATCCGTTGCGTCCTACGCAGGACCGATGAGCATCGGGGCGATCCTCACCGGCATGGGAAACGACGGCACAAATGGAGCAAAAGCCATCAAGACGGCCGGTGGCTTGGTATTGGCTCAGGATGAAGCGACTTGCGTCATTTTTGGAATGCCCGCCGAGGCAATAAAGGCCGGAGCAGTAGATCATGTACTCGGAATCGATGACATTTATCCTGCCATCGAAAAAAGGGTGATCGGTATCTGCCGTTCCACTCCTGTGGGAGTCCGCTAATGCGTGTAGCCGCGCCGCCCGCCAAGCCGCACGCTGCCGCGCGGACCGAGCAGATCATTCTCTTTCGCATCTCTGGACATCCTTTTGCTGTTTCTTCCGCCTCCGTGCAAGAGGTCCGCAGCGTGGACAGCCTGGCAGGTGCCGCGACGGAAATTGATCAGCCGACTCTTCGAAAAGTGAGGCACGTGGTGCGAAGAGGCGATAAGGCACTTTATGTTGTGAGCGGGGCCGCCCATTTTGGTTTGCCGCCCTCTTCAGCTGGGCTGGTTTTCGTACTACGAAAGACACGAACGGCTTTGCTGGTCGATGGCATCGACAAAATGGCCACGATGACTCGCCTCCAGGCTCTCCCGCTGGCTTACTGCCACGAGGAACGGTCTTGGTACCGCGGATTAACCGCGCTGGATCAAAACGTGATCCCCGTGGTGAACCCCGAAGGCTTCTTGACCGCCGACGAGTTCGCCTTACTCGATGCATCTCTTGTCCCGGAAGCCCTACCGGATGAACTGCCTGATGCGGGGATGGAACTACCCCAATGACTCAGCCGATCGAATCCAGTTCGCAATCGTTTGTTCTGCTCCGCCTCGGCGAGCGCCGGTTCGCTGTTGTGGCTGTGCAGATCTCTGAGCTGGTTGCGCCTAGCCGCATCTTTCGCTTTCCTCACCGCACGCCAAAACTCGAAGGCGTAATCTTGCGACGCGGCCGAATCGTTCCGGTTTGTGACGTCGCAGAAAAACTGCTTGGCAAAGCGCTCACTTCACGTCGCTTCTACTTGATTGCGGTGCGTCATTACGGAGAGAAGACCGAGTGGGTGGCACTTCCGGTAACTGGCGATTGCGAATTGATTGCCGCGGAGATGACGGACGCAGGCGAGGCCGATGCGCCGCACGTTGCAGGTTGGATTTCTCACAACGGCGAAGTCATCGAAGTCTTGAACCTGGACGCGCTAACCCCTGGCGCCGAAAATGAATCCACCCTGAAAGCAGCTGCCGCACTTGTGGAGGCCAGGCCGTGATGCCTCCCGCTCGTGGGCCAAAAATCCTCTTGATCGACAGCAACGTTTATTTTGCGAAGCGGCTGGGCGACGCCTTGAAACGCGAGGGATTCGAAGTCGTTACGAGTACGCAGGCAGCTTATGCTTTGACGACCATCGAGTACGACGCTCCATCGGCGATCCTTTGCTCGACAAACATGCGCGAAATGGGCGCTCTTGAGATTGCTCAGATCATCCATGCAGACCCGAAGAATGCGTCTCTGCAAATCATTGCTCTGGGTGACGGCAGCCAGCGTGCCCTGATGGAGGCTTTTCAAGCGGGCTGCGATGACTATATCGACCGGCAAAGCGCGCCCGCGGTGATCGCCACGCATGTGAAGAGCATTATCGTCAGCAAAGCGGAGGGATTTCAGCCGACGCAAATGCTCGCGCAGTCGGACACCAGCCTCAGCGGCAGCCTGACGCACCACGATCTTACTGGCGTGATGCAAATGCTCGGCCAGGCACGCCAAACCGGGGCGTTGCATATCAATTCTGGGGAAACTGACGCCGTCCTCTTCTTCGACGCCGGCGAAATCACTCACGCGGAATGCGGCAGCCTGTTCGGCGATGAAGCGGTGATACACATTTTAAAGAGCTGCGTGCAAGGCGCCAGCGGCGTCTACAAATTTGCTTATGGAAACACTTCACCGCAGCGAACTGTGCTGCGGTCGGCGACGGATCTGATGCTTGATGCCATGCGCGAGTACGATGAAGGAGCGCGCGACATGGCGGACAAGGAAGCGCTATGAGCGAAGCGATGACTGTTCCACCGCTGAACGAAACGGAAGCGAAACGAACCCCAACTGTTTATTTCATCGATGATAGCGCCACTATGCGCGAAGTCATCAAGATTGCGTTTCGCCGCGAGAACATCCATGTCATCACATGCGCGGATGCCGCATCCGCATTGGCGCAGTTTGAACAGAACAAGCCGGACGTTGTGATTACCGACGTGATTATGCCGGACCAAGACGGTTACTCCGTCTGCAGCCAGATCAAGCAGCACCCGGATTATGGCGGAGTTCCTGTGGTATTGATGTCCGGGGTGGTGAACAAGAGCGTTGCGGACAAGGCCGTTGCTGTGAAAGCGGATGAGTTGATTCGAAAACCATTTCAGCCGCAGGACTTGATAGGACGCGTCAAGAGCTTATTAGAGCCAAAGCGGGCTGCCGATGCGCCCTCCCTCGAGCGACCTGCCGTTCCGAATCCGCTGAATAGTTTGTTCGCGCCGCCACCGGCTCCTCGTCCCGCCGCCGGGCAGCAAGCTCCTGTTGCCGAACAAAGGACGCCAGAGTCGATCTGGCCAAGAGCGCTTGCCGAAGCATTCATCGCGCCGCGCCCTGGCGATGGGGCTCCTGCTCAGCAAAATCTGCAACAGCCGGGCGCTCAGCCTGGCCGACCAGTTCCGACAGCGGCCGACATACAAAAATTACGCTCGGAAATCGCGCGTCTGGACCTGCTCGTCAAAAAGCTGCAAACAGAGATGCAAATAGAGCGGCAGTATACGCAGGCGCTGGAACTCCAAATACAGACGCTTACACGCGTGGATTAGAGTCGCTCCGTCAAGCTTCTCAACGCCGTCAGTTTGACGCCCACATGCGGATTAGGTAGTTTCGCTCGCGGCTCTGCTAGTATCCATTCTCTGAACGGGGGTTCTATGAATGGCAAAAGCGGTTCACACATTTCGCGTCGCGAGTTTGCGCGGCGCGCGGCCATCGTCTCTGCCGTATCGATGGTTCCAGCTACAACGCTTCCTGGTCATTCGTTAACCTCGGCCCTGGCTGTAGCACAGTCACCGGACGCATCATCCCTTTCTCCGGAAAGTCAGTCGGAAGCCGAAGCACGTTATCAGGCAATTCTTGGTGTCTACGGCTCGCGTTTCTCAGACGAGAAAAAGGCCGACCTCCGGCGCTTATGTTTTGCGGCTCAGCCGTCGCTGGATCGGCTGCGTGCGTATCCGCTCGAAAACGGCGATTCGCCGGCTCTGTATCTGAAGCCACTCGTGGAAAGAGAAAAGAAAACCCAGCCAGGAATGATTCCCCAAGCGGCAGACTCAGCAGCAAAGAAACCATAAGGGAACTCACTGATGCCTGCCGACGAACTCTTTTATCTGCCGCTGACTGAACTCGCCAAGCGGATTGAAACGAAGAAGCTATCGCCCGTCGACCTTACGCAAATGTACCTCGATCGGAGTGCGAAGCTCGGTCCCCGCTTCAATGCTTATGCACAATTGACCCCTGAGATTGCCTTGGAACAGGCAAAAGCGGCGGAAAAAGAGATTCAACACGGCCATTATCGCGGACCACTCCACGGAATTCCATACGCCGCAAAGGATCTTCTGGCGGTCAAAGGGCTGCCGACAACCTGGGGAGCGAAACCCTTTGCCAACCAAATCTTTCCATACGACGCAACCGTGGTCGAGCATTTAACTCGCGTTGGCGCGATTCTCATCGGCAAAGCGTCCATGATTGAACTCGCCGGAGGCATGGGCTATCGCTTTGCCAGCGCATCTCTTCAAGGAGCCGCAGCAAATCCGTGGGACACCAAGTGCTGGACATGCGGGTCTTCGTCTGGCTCTGGAGCTATCGTTGCCGCGGGCCTCGCCGCATTTGCGATCGGCTCCGAAACTTGGGGATCTATCATTTGTCCTTCGGCCTTTTGTGGAGTGAGCGGCTTGCGACCCACTTACGGGCGTGTCAGCCGCTACGGAGCGATGGCACTTGCGCCTTCCATGGACAAGATCGGTCCTTTGGCTCGCAGCGCCGACGACTGCGCGCGAATTTTCGCCGCGATTGCAGGCCACGACCCCAAAGATCGCAGCACTGTTCCCATCGATAAAGGCGCCTTCACCTATTCTCCTTCCCTGGAACTTAAGGCTCGCAGCTTGCGTGTGGGTTGGCTAACGAACGCTTGGAAAAAACTGGATTCACGGGTTGCCAAAGTCATTCTTGCCGCCGAAAAGGTTGTGCGCAAGTACTTCCCGCGCGTTAGGTCATCAACACTTCCTGATGGCCCGTTTGAAGAGGCAGCCAACCTCATCATCTCGGCGGAATGCGCGGCCTCGTTTCAGACCTTGATTCGCTCCGGGCGCGTGAGCGAACTGGCTGATCCCCTGGGCCAGATCGCGGGCTATGTCAACGAACAATACTCAGCCGCGGATTATTTGCGCGCGCAGAGCATCCGGGAACTTCTGCAGAAAAAGATGGAAGCTGTATTTGACACATTTGACGTGCTGGTCGCCGCATCTCAGCCGATTCCGGCAACGCCATTGGAAACCAATCTGGAGACGGACCTCGCTTTCTCTGATCCGCTCGGAGCCATCGGCAGTCTGTGCGGCCTACCGGCCTTGTCAGTACCCTGTGGCTTCACCGAAAACAATCTTCCCGTTGGTTTGCAGTTCGTAGGGCGCGCCGGAGATGATTTCGCCGTCATTCAGGCGGCACGAACGTTTCAGCTTCACACCGACTGGCATCGCAAACATCCCAAGCTCAGTTGATCGATTCAACGTACGGGATATCCAAACGAAGGAACCCTAGCTATTGTGTGGCGCATTCAGCGCTTCTCGCACTGTACGGAGGATGCTGCCGCGGCTGAAAGGCTTTGTGAGCAGTAACATGCCGGCGTCCGCTTCCGCGGATTCCGCCGCCGTCTGCTCGCTGTAACCAGACATGTAGACGACGCCGACTTCCGAATGTTGCAGCTTCAACCGTCGCGCCAATTCTTTGCCCGTCATGCCGGGCATCACCATGTCCGATACAAGCAAATCAATCGATTCCTTGTGTTCGGTCGCCAGGCGCAATGCTTCGGCCCCATTTTGCGCTTCTATGACTTTGTAGCCGCCGGATTCCAAAAACTCGCGCGCTACCTCGCGAACATCCTGCTCATCTTCCGCTAACAGAATCGTTTCCGTCCCGCGCGGCACTTCCATAAAAGGCAGCGCAGTGCTTGCTCTATCCTCAGTCTGGTCCACGCGCGGGAGATAAATCTTAAACGATGTACCTTTCCCAAGTTCGCTGTAAACCCAGATGAAACCCCCGCTCTGCTTCACAACGCCATAAACGGTCGCGAGACCCAGCCCCGTCCCCTTGCCTGGCTCCTTCGTCGTGAAAAACGGCTCGAATATATGCGCTTGGGTGTCCGCATCCATCCCCGTGCCAGTATCGGAAACGGCAAGCAAGACATATCGCCCCGGTTTGACGATCGGGTGTGTGGAATTGTAAGTGCGGTCCAACTCCGCATTCGAGGTTTCAATGATCAGCCGGCCGCCGTGCGGCATGGCATCCCGCGCGTTTACCGCCAAATTCATAATCATCTGTTCCATCTGGCTGGCATCGGCACGAATCGCTCCCAGGTCCCGAGCCGTTCGAATGCCCAGGTCAACATCTTCGCCAATCAGCCGCGGCAGAAGTTTGCCCATATCTTCAACAACGCCGTTCAAATTCATCACTCGCGGCTGCAGCACCTGCATCCGGCTGAATGCGAGGAGTTGCTTTGTCAAAGCCGCAGCACGATCTGCCGCTCGGTCAATTTGCGAAATTTTTCGGGACATGCCATCTGCAGGAGGCAGAGCGTTCATCAACAGTTCCGTGTGCCCCTTGATGACCATCAGGAGATTGTTGAAATCGTGCGCAACTCCGCCCGCCAGCCGGCCAACCGCTTCCATTTTTTGTGCTTGGCGAAGTTGCTGTTCAAGGAGATGCCGCTCGCTAATGTCCTGTGCGACGACCAGGCGCACTCGCCGCCCAGCGTGTTCGAACTGATGGGAAGTCAACTCAACTTCAAAGACCTTCCCGTCCTTCTTGCGGTGTTTACAAGTGCCCTGGTAACGGCCGGTTGCGTCTTTTGCGGGTCGCACTTCGACCGAGGCGGTCTTCTCCTCATGCCGAATATCGTGAATCGTCATGGCGCTGAACTCTTCCGCTGCGAAACCATACTGCCGCACCGCGGCGTCGTTCACTTGGATGAACTGCAGAGTTTCGTCGTCCATCACCCATGTCGGGAGCGGGTTGTTTGAAAATAGCAGCCGGAAGACGGACTCGCTCTTGCGGAGCGCTTCCTCTGAGCGCCGCCTCTCAATCGCCAAAGCGATATGGCCTCCAACAGAATCAAGAAACTCGAGGTCCCTTATGTCGTAGGCCTTTTCGTTCTCATAGTGCTGTACGACGAGAACACCGATAGTCGCTCGCGGGGTTTTCAGCGGCACGCCGAGCCAAGCGGGGGACGGCGAGCCCACCAGCTCGACCTCTCCCTTTTGCACTAGACGGTCGAATTCAGACTGAGGAATGAGCATTGCTCTGCCCGTTCGAAAAACAAACGCGGTGCAGCTCCGTCCAACCTTCTGAGGGGGCGGCGCTATATCAAACTGATCCACAAGAAATGGAAAATAAAACGTGTCTTCATGGGCATCGTGGAGGGCCACGAAACAATTTTCGGCGTATAAGACTTTTTTCAACGCTTGGTGAATTCCCTCGAGCAACTGGTCCAGATTGGCGGTCTGATTTAAGGCGTGCACAACTTCCGAAATGACCTGGCGCTCCGCCTCCATGCGGTGTAACCCCGTCACATCCAGAAAACTCGTCACAAATCCACTGACAGCAGGATCCATGAGGCGGTTGCTGATCGTTGCTTCAAACCAACGCCATTCTCCCGTCTTGCTGCGGAGACGGCAGCGTCCCTTCTGACTGTCTTCACCAACATTGGCGGCACCTTGCAAGAGCCGCTTCAGCTCTTTCACGTCGTCGGGGTGTACGAACTCGGCTATCGCTCGCCCAACAAGTTCTTCGGGGGATAGGCCAAGAGCATGCGTGGATCCCGCGCTTGCATGGCGGACAATTCCGTCGGACGTGAGCACCGCCAGCACCTCACGCGCGCAATCGAGCAGCGCCGATAACTGTTGCTGCGTGGCCGGCAAGTTTTGGTCGAGAGAAGCGTGTTGTGACATAAGGTCGCTGGTAGCGAAAACGTTTTCGTACCCCAAGGGACCGCGGTGGATACAAACTCCCCGCCTTACGATCGCGTTCTAGAACGACCTCTGGGCTGTGGAATATCGAAACGATTCAATCTTAGCGAATCTGGCACACAGGGGCAGCACGCAGGGTAATTCGTGTTGCGAAAACATGACTGTACGAAAGTACAGGTTATGCGGTTTAACGCCAAGATCCAACCGGCTTCACTTTTACTCATCCGACCAGCGTGCTACCCTGCCTTCCGTTCTCCACTAAATCGGATTGCTCCCGATTCTGAAAAACATCTGGGCGCTAGGAGGTATCGTGCCAACGCATGACGTTTGGAAAGATATGTTCGTCCTCGGACTCCCTCTGCTTGAGAAAATTCTCCGGCCCATCATCGTCTACATATTCCTTGTCGTAAGCCTCCGGCTCTCCGGCAAACGAGAACTAGTCCAGCTCAATCCTTTCGACCTCGTTGTATTACTCACGCTTTCGAACACCGTGCAAAATGCGATCATCGGCGACGACAACAGCGTTTCCGGCGGCATCATTGGCGCATCCTCTCTGCTCCTCATAAACTATCTGGTAGTCCGTTTTCTCTATGGCCACAGAAAGATCGAGCAGATCGTCGAGGGGCAATCGGATGTCCTGATCGAGGGCGGAAAAGTGAAACCGGAACGTCTAAAAAAAGAGCTGATCACCACGACTCAGCTCGAAGCGGCGGCAAGGAAACAGGGTTTTGACTCGCTGCAGGAAGTCGACAAATGCATCCTCGAGCCAGGCGGGACACTGTCCTTTGTCGGCAAAAAGCCTGCGGCCGATGACGTTCGCCACCAGGAATTGCTCAGCCGCCTGCAAAAATTAATGGAAGAAGTGGTCCGCCTAAGAGCATCTCAGCCGCCTGCCCAGGCGTGATAGCCGCGGCCCCTCGAAACTAGTTTTTTAGTGCACCAAAAACGCTGTCAGCGCGAATGCCACTCCACCCGCTCCAATCAGCATTCCCGCAAACCAATAGAGCCGCCGCTTTGTGAGCAGAGTCATCGAACAAATCACGAGGCCGACCTCGATCAGGCCCTCTCCTCCGTCAAAGCGGTCCGCGCGCCGGCTCACAACATCGCGCTCTTTCTCCAGGTCCTTGGCTTTCTCGCTGATGTCTTCTTTGTCGCCCTCGTAACGCTCTACTTCTTTCTTGTATTTCTCCTCTGCCGCGGCTGCTTTCTCCTTGTCAGCCGGAGCCAACGCACCGAGCAGATCCGCGACGCCCTGCATTTCGTGTAAGCGGATATTCTTCGCTTGGTAGTACGCCCATTGATCGGTCGCTTGCGACTGTAACAATAATTCTTCCGTGTGCGCGCGATGTCCAAGCAGAGTGACAGCCGCCACGAGCACGGCAAGAATCGAAATGGTCACCGAAACGGGAACCAGGAAGGGATTGTCTCCATGTTCGTGATGCGCCTCAGGTAGTTCGATTCCCTCAGACATGATTCACATTCTCCTTTGAAGTTCAGGCTGATGGTTCCGACGAGATCATCTGCAAGGAATCTCGCGCGGCCGCTATTGTCCGCGTAATGTCCTCAGCCGTATGGGCCGCGGAAACAAAGCCAGCTTCGAATTGAGAGGGCGCAAGAAAGATGCCGCGATCCAGCATCTCGCGGAAAAATCGCGCGTAGCGTTTTGTATCCGACCGCTTGGCGTCGTTGTAATTGCGCACTGGCGCGGAAGCGAAAAAGAGCGTCGCCAGGGAACCGGTCGCATTGATTTGCCCGGGAATTCCGGATTCAGCCAGCGCTTCCCGCAACCCCACCACAAGCCGGCTTGCCTGCTCGTTGATGCTCTCGTAAACGCCGTGGCGCGTCAATTCTTTGAGCGTGGCAATCCCTGCACGCATCGCCAAAGGATTCCCAGCTAAGGTTCCCGCCTGATAGACAGGCCCAAGCGGGGCGACATGATTCATGAGCTCCGCGCTGCCCCCATACGCAGCGACAGGCAATCCTCCGCCGATAATTTTCCCCAGTGTGGTCAAATCACCCTCCACGCCGAGAAGTTGCTGTGCCGCGCCATACTGCATCCGGAATCCGGTGATCACTTCATCCACAATTAGCAGCGCACCATTGCGCTTCGTAATTTCGCGCAACCCGGCCAGAAATCCCGCCGCTGGTTCGACAACGCCCATATTCGCCGCAATCGGCTCGATGATAACTGCCGCGATTTGGTCTTTGTATTGCGAAAAAAGCCGCTCCACTGCGCCCAAATCGTTGTAAGGCGCGTTCAACGTCAATGCAGCAAGCGCCTGCGGCACACCCGGGCACTCCGCGATACCCAGTGTCGCGAGCCCAGATCCCGCCTGCGAAAGAAAACTATCCGCATGGCCGTGATAGCATCCCTCAAACTTCAAAATGAAATCACGCTTGGTCACTCCACGGGCGAGGCGCACCGCGCTCATCGTGGCTTCCGTGCCGCTCGAAACGAATCGAATCTTTTCCAGCGAAGGAATCGCCTGCGTGATCAGCATTGCGAGTTCAACTTCAAGCTCCGTCGTCGCCCCATAACTCGTTCCGCGTTCTGCTTGCTCCGCAATCGCCTTCGTCACCGCTGGATGTGCGTGCCCCAGCAGCATCGCTCCCCAGGAGCAAACATAGTCCAGCAACTCGTTGCCGTCGGCGTCGTAAAGATATTGCCCCTTGCCGCGCTCGATGATCAGCGGATCGCCACCCACGGAACGAAACGCCCGCACCGGGCTGTTCACGCCTCCAACGAGCAGTTTCTCTCCGCGTTCGAAAATCTCTCGTGAACGCCGTCGTTCGACTTTGGATTTTGTGGGTGTCGCACTCATGCCATCTCCGCCGTAACCATTACGCCTTCAGCCATCGTGCGACATCCTTCGCGTGGTACGTCAGGATAATGTCCGCCCCCGCGCGTTGAATCCCCGTCAAGATTTCCAACACCACCCGCTTCTCGTCCAACCATCCCTTTTGCGACGCGGCCTTCACCATCGCATACTCGCCGCTAACGTTGTAAGCCCCCACAGGAACATCAAACGCGTCGCGCACTCGTCGAATCACATCCAGATACGGTAGTGCCGGCTTCACCATCACCATGTCCGCGCCTTCTTCGATATCCAACGCGACTTCCTTCAGCGCCTCTCGCGTATTCGCGGGATCCATCTGATAGCTACGGCGATCTCCGAATTGCGGCGCCGAATCCGCCGCCTCGCGAAATGGCCCGTAGAAGCCGGAGCAATATTTCGCGGCGTACGCAAGAATGGCGATGTCGCCAAATTTGTGCTCGTCGAGCGTTTCCCGAATCGCCGCCACACGCCCGTCCATCATGTCCGAAGGCGCAACGATGTCCGCTCCTGCCCGCGCGTGAGACAACGCCTGCACCGCAAGAATCGGCAGCGTCGCATCATTCGCCACCTCTCCATGCTCAATCACGCCGCAATGCCCATGATCCGTGTACTCGCACAGACACACGTCTGTTATCACCAGAAGCTTCAGGTTTGCCTTTCGAATGCCTTCAATCGCCCTTTGCACCACTCCTTGCGCCGAGGTCGAAATCGTGCCCCGCGCATCTTTCGACTCCGGCAATCCGAAAAGAATCACTCCCGGAATTCCAAGTGATTCCACTTCTTTACACTCTTCAACAATCTCGTCCGCGGATTGTTGATGCACGCCCGGCATCGAACTGACTTCCTTGCGAACCTTCGCTCCTGGACAAACAAACATCGGATAGATCAAGCCCGCGGTCGTCAGCCGCGTCTCTCGCACCAATCCGCGCAGCGCTTCGCTTCGCCGCAATCGCCGTGGACGCTGGCTGGGAAAACTCATGCTTCGCTTGCTCCAACAGAGCTTCGCCTTCTTGTGCGCGCCAAGTGACCCTCTAGAGCCTCGACGACCGCCTTCGTCGTCGTATCCGCCGCACGCGCGATTCTTTGGATACCCGCTGCGCTCAACGCATTCGCCGTCGTAGGTCCGATCGCTACCATCACCGCTCTCCCCTGCAACGTGCTCAACCGTTCTCGTCCAACCAGCTCCACAAAATTCTGCACAGCGCTCGGGCTGTAAAACAAAATACCATCAACTCCACCTGTTAGACTGTCGTTCAATTTGTGCCGGTCCGCGGGGCTTGGAGGTAAGTTTCGATAGGTGACCACCTCCGTCACAATCGCCCCACATCTTCGGAGTGCCGCGGGCAATTCCGGATTCGCACGGTCGCTTCGCGGCAACAACACTTTTCGGCCTCGCAATTCCTCGCCAAACTCGCGAGCCAGCCCTGCTCCGCTATGCTCCGCGGCCACGAACTCCACCGAAAACCCCGCGGCCTCGGCAGCCGCGGAAGTGGCAGGCCCGACGGCAGCGGCTAGTGGAAGCTTTGCGAGCCTGGTCAGCTCGCGGCCAAGTTCTTCCCCGCGCCGTTCCACCGCCAAAACCGCATTTATGCTCGTAAACAAGATCCAGTCAAATGATTCGATACCGTTTAACGCTGCGTCCATCTCATCGTATTTCTCCGGCGGCGCAAACGAAATCAGCGCCAACTGCCTGACGGTAGCTCCTCGATCCGCAAGTTCCGCGCACAATTCGCTGCTCTGCGCCGCGGCGCGGGTAACGACCACAATCTTTCCTGCGAGTGGGGAGTCAGCCTTGTTAGCCACGCGCGCGACTCACCTCTTCCAGAATGCTCTGCGCGCCGGCTTCCATCAGCAGCGTAGCCATGTGCCCGCCGAGTTCCGCTGCTTGCTCCGGCGCCGCCGTCGCCCTTTGTTTAATATATTGCATGCCATCGATCGAACAAACGCACGCCTCCATCACTAATTCGCCGCGTTCGATACGGGCCCACGCCCCAAGCGGCACCTGGCATCCTCCATGCAGCGCGCTCAGCAGTGCACGCTCCGCAATGATTGCCGTGCGAGACTCCGCATCGTCCAGGCCCCCGACCAACTCCGCCGCTTCCGTATCTTTCAAGCGGCATTCTAGGGCGATTGCTCCCTGCCCTACCGCCGGCAAAAAAGCTTCGGGAGACATCGTCTCGGTAATGCGCGCACTCCAACCCAGACGGTCCAGCCCCGCCTTTGAAAGCATCACCGCTTCATACTCCCCGCTCTCCACTTTCCGCAAACGCGTATCCACATTCCCTCGCAAATCTCGCACATCCAAATCCGGCCTTAAATGCCGTAGCTGCGCCTGCCTCCGCAAGCTTCCCGTGCCCACGCGCGCGCCCGTCCGCAAACTTGCCAGCGTCGCCCCATTCGCACCTACCAGGCAATCTCGCACATCTTCCCTTCGGCACACCGCCGGAAACATCAATCTTGATGGCGTATCCGTCGGCACATCTTTGACGCTGTGCACCGCCAGGTCTATCGTCTCTTCCAGCAGGGCTTCTTCCAGCTCTTTAATGAAGATTCCCTTCCCGCCGATTTGCGATAGCGGCGACCCCTGCAACTTGTCCCCTGACGTCTTAATGATCACAATCTCAGCTTCCACTCCCGCCCCGGCGAAAAGCTGCTTTCGCACAAATTCTGCCTGCCATTTCGCAAGCAAACTTCCGCGCGTTCCTATCCGCAGGTGTCTCAAGGCTTCTCCCGGTTTGACAAAAATAAGTCCCGCAGCGCTTCCACGTTCTGAATTTTCCGCCGAAGCTCTTTCTCTCCGCGCAGTCTTTGCGCGGGCTCCAGCAAGAGCTTTTCCAGCAAATCGTCCATCATCGATTCCATGCGCTCCCGCTCCCCTGCATTCAGATGACTCATCGTGTCCATGCGCGCATGAATAAACGCCTCTCGTTCTTCGCGCAAGCGCGCACGCAACGCATCCACCAGCCCAACCAACTCCACGCTCGCCTGCCAGGAAAGAAATTTTCCAACGTGTTCATCCACAATCGTTTCCGCCCGCGGGACTTCGCTCTCCCGCGCGTGCCGGTTCTGCTCCACGATTTCCGTCAGGTCATCGATGTTGTACACATAAATGTTATACAGATCCGAAGCCGACCCCTCGACATTGCGCGGCATCCCCAAATCCATTACAAAAAGCGCCCGGTTGCCCCGCGCCGCCATCGCCGCCTGCAAGATCTCCCGCCGTAACACCGGTTCCTCGGATGAGACCGAGGAGACCACTACATCCGTCACTTTCAGCGCAGTGTCCCACTCCCCCCACCCGACAACTTTTCCGCCAAACCGCTGCGCCAGCTCGTCCGCCCGCTCACGCGAACGATTCATGATGAACAGCCGAGCAATCCCGCGATCCCTCAACTGATTGACCACCTGCTCGCTGATCGTTCCCGCGCCGAGCACCAAAGCGCTTCGCTCATTCATTTTTCCGAAAATTCGCTCGGCGAGTTTCACCCCCGCCGACGCCACGGACATCGGCCTCGTCCCTAACTCCGTTTCCGATCGCACCCGCTTCCCAACTTCCAGCGCCCCTTGAAACAGCCGGTTAAGCACTGGCCCAGTGGCCCCATACTCATGCGCGTATCGATACGCTTCGCGCACCTGCCCCAATATCTCCGCCTCCCCTAGAAGCATGGAATCCAATCCCGCCGATACGCGGAAAAGGTGCCGCACCGCCTCGTGGTCGTAGTGGTGATAGAGCGACAACCCGAGCACATCCGGCCGCACCGCATGAAACTCGCTTAGAAACGACGACAGGCCTGGCGCACATTCGCGCGAACTCTCCGGCGGCACGCCATAAATCTCACTGCGGTTGCATGTCGAAAGCACGAGCGTCTCTTGCAGAATTCCTCGCGAACGCAATTCTTCCGCCGCTTTCCGCGATTGTTCCGCCGTGAACGACACACGCTCGCGCACCTCAACAGGCGCCGTCCGGTGATTCAGTCCGACGAGAACAATTTCCATTCTCTGCCCGCGCTCCTAGAAATACCGGTGACTCTGCGACAAGTACAGATTCACGACCGTAAAGCTCATCACCACCACAAAAAAATTGAATATGCACAGCTTTGACGCCCGCGCTCCACGCCATGACGCCGACCGCGCCAGCTGAAAATAAATCACATAGAGCAGCAGCACCAGCAGGGTGATCACATATTTCGGATCGTAGTACCAGAATTGCCCCCGCAACCGGTCCACCCACACAAATCCCAGCACCGTCCCAATCGCAATCGACACCAGCCCCACCAGTACGCTCGACCGGCTCATCCTCTCCAGCAGCTCCAGCGGTGGAAGCCGCCACACTACGCTCCCCATCCGCCGACTCTTCAATAGCCTTTCTTCCCCCAAAAAAATCAAACTAAACACCGCCGACAGCGCGAACGCCGCATACGCCAAAATGCTCAGCGTAACGTGAAACGCAAACGCGATTCCTCGCGCCGGCACCGGAGACAACCGATCCGCTGGCGCTAGATGCGCCGCTACAAAAAACACGAGGATAAACGGCAATACAAACGCCCCCAGCGAACGCTGCCGGTGAAAAAGCTCCAAACCCAAATAAGTCAGCGCCAGCAGCCAGCCAAACAGCGACATCGATCCATAAAGATCGTGATAAGGAACGGTATGCAGCCCCCGCGAACGCTCCAGCAGCGCAAAATAGTGTGCAACAAGACCTAGCCCGAGAAAAATAGTTCCGAGCCGCCCGGTTATCTCCTTTCCGGTGTTCAAAAAGCGCAGATAGAGCGCCAAGCTTCCAGAGTACGTAACAACCGTCAGAATCAGGAACGCGTCTTTCATGAACTCTAGAATCCTAAGCTTCCCTCATGGGTACTGCCTAACCGCGCGCGCATAGTCAGGGAATCCCATGACTTCTGCACGATTGAGAGTATAGCCCACCCCCGAGGCGCCCCGCACAGACCTTGCCTGCTTCTGCAATCATCTCCGGGATTTGTTATCCTCTTTCGCAGGCGCTAGATGACCACAAACTCTGCTCCTCTTGATCGAAAAGACCTCTTCCTCCGCGCCTGCCGCGGCGAAACACTCTCGCGCCTCCCCGTCTGGATGATGCGTCAGGCCGGCCGCTATCTCCCCGAGTACCGCGCCATCCGCGCAAATCACCCCTTCCTTGACGTCTGCAAGACTCCCGATCTCGCCGTCGAGGTCTCTCTCCAACCCTTTCGCCTCCTCGGCGTCGACGCCGTCATCGTTTTCTCCGACATTCTCATTCCCGCCGAGGCCATGGGCCTCAAACTCGAACTCGGCGACGCCGGCCCCAACTTGCCTGAGCCCGTTCGTTCCAAACGCGATGTCGAGAAACTGAAACTCTTCGATCCCGAAATCGAAACCGGCTTCCTACCCGAAGCCATTCGCCGCATCGTCCGCGAAGTTGGCCCCACTGTGCCCGTTCTCGGCTTTGCCGCCGCCCCCTGGACGCTAGCCTGCTACATGGTCGAGGGCCGCACCAAAGAAGGCTTCGCCACCGTAAAAAGTTTCCTGCTCAGCGAGCCTGCCACTTTCCGGGTCCTGCTCCATCGAATCGCGCAAGCAACTATCCCTTATCTGAAAGCTCAGATCGCTGCTGGCGCTGCCGCTGTCCAACTCTTCGACACCTGGTGCGGTGAACTCTCTTTGCGCGATTACGAGGCCTTCGCTCTTCCAGCCATACAAGAAATCATCTCCGGCCTCGGCGGCACCACTCCTGTCATCTATTACGCGAAGGCCTCGCATCATCTTTTGCCAGCCCTAGCCCGCTCCGGCGCAAATGTTCTCAGCGTCGACTGGCGCATCGACTTACGCTCTCTCCGCGAACAACTCGGCCCCCGCATCGCCATCCAAGGCAACGTTGACCCTGCCGTCCTCTTCGGCCCGCCCGAGCAAATCCGTGGCATCACCCAGGAAACCATGGCCGCTCTCGGCGGCACAGGCCACATCCTCAATCTCGGCCACGGCATCCTCCAACACACCCCAGTCGAAAACGCCCAACTCTTCATCCAAACCGGCCAGCAACCTATTCAACACGAAGTTGTAGGGGTGGGGCTTGCCCCACCCTCCGCCCGTGGAAGCGCATCATGACCCTCGCCAAACCCACTCTCCAAAACATGCGCGATGAGCTTCGCGTCAGCGAAGAATTCCTCTCCCGTTACAATCGCCCCGGCCCACGCTACACCAGCTACCCCACCGCGCCTGTTTGGAACGACTCCTTCGGCCCCGCCGACCTCGAAAAAGTCCACGAACAAGCAGATGCCGCCAAATCCCCTGTCTCCCTCTACATGCACCTTCCCTTTTGCGAGAGCCTTTGCCTTTTCTGCGCATGCAACGTCATCATCCAAAAAGACAAGCGCGTCACACCGCCTTACCTCGAAATCCTCAAGCGCGAAGCGCAGCGCGTCAGCCGTAGCGTCTCCAAAGATCGCCCTGTCGTCCAATTCCACTGGGGCGGCGGCACTCCCACCTATCTCACTCCTCCGCAAATCGAAGATCTGTACGGCTTCACGCGCGAACATTTCACTTTCGCGCCCGACGCTGAAATCGGCATCGAAGTCGATCCCCGCGTCACCAGCCGCGAGCATCTCGAAACTCTCCGCAAGCTCGGTTTCAACCGCCTCAGCATGGGCATCCAGGATTTTCATCCGCTCGTTCAAAAAACAATTCATCGCATCCAGCCGTTCGAGCTCACCCGCGATCTCATCCAGTCCGCCCGCGATCTCGGCTTCGATAGCGTCAACGTCGACCTCATCTACGGCCTCCCCTACCAGACCGCAGAAACTTTCGCCCACACCGTCGATCAAATCCTCGAACTCACTCCCGACCGCGTCGCTCTTTTCAGTTACGCCCACGTACCCTGGCTCAAAAAGCAGCAAGGCTCCTTCGAGACCCATCTACCCGAAGGCATGCAAAAATTTGAAATCTTCCGCACCGGCCTGCTCAAATTCCTCGAAGCCGGCTATCTCTATATCGGCATGGATCACTTCGCCAAGCCCGGCGACGAGCTCGCCGTCTCCCAGCAAAACCGCACACTCCACCGCAATTTTCAGGGCTACACCACAAAGGCCGGCGCCGACCTCTACGGCATGGGCATCACCGCCATCAGCGGTATCCAAAACGCTTACGCCCAAAACCAGCGCGACATCCCCAACTGGGAAAAAGCCGTAAACGATCGCGGCATCGCCACCATGCGCGGCTACCACCTCTCCGAAGACGACCGCCTCCGCCGCACAGTCATCAGCCGCCTTCTCTGCCACACCATCGTCTTCAAAGACGAAATCTCGCACGAATTCAAAATCGACTTCGATCAATACTTCGCCGAAGAACTTCGCCGCATGGCCCCCTTCCGCGAAGACGGCCTCGTCCTTCTTTCCTCTAACGAAAACCGCACCACCTGGCTCGGCCGTATCTTCATCCGCAACCTCGCCATGCTCTTCGACCCCTACCTCGAAAAACAACAACTCAACGCCAAGCCCCTCTTCTCCAAAACCCTCTAACTTCCTACTCACCCCACTGTCATTTCGAACGGAGCAAACCGACGCCTTTTCTTTCACGTTCGCTTCCTGCGAACGTGTCGGTCTGCGCAGAGAGAAATCTCTCTTCTCTCTCCAACCCTCCAATGCAACAGTCTGGCGCCATGGATCGCGTCTTTGTTTCCGTTATTCTCAATCAGGCACGCGGGTTTTCGCTGGAATTACCGGCGCTCGGAACAAGTGAAGCTATACGCTGCGGCTCAAGAGAGATCAGCCGTGCTGCCGCCAGTCTCCGGCTTTTTCGCCACAAACAGCCCGCATACGAAACTACCCGACGAAAAGCCGACGCGCATGGCATGGAATGCTTTCATGTAGGCCACAAATCCCGTGCCAAGTTTTGCCGCCAGGTACCAAAACGATTTGTCCTTGATGATATCCACCCCAATGTCCCAGCTCTTCGCGCAATGCTTCGTAATATCCTCGCGATGCACCACTTGGAATCCGCCGGCCACGAGGAACTCGTTGTACTCATCCATTCCCCGCAGCTCGACCATCATCCCCTTCTCGATCGGCTCGATGAATTTCTTTCTCTCCGCCGCCGAAAGATTTTCCTTCTGGAACCAGTCCGTCAGCGCGAAGCACCCGCCCGGCTTCAGCAACCTCGCCGCCGATGCAAAAAATTTCCGCGGATCCTGATAATGCGAAATCGACTCGACCGACCAAAGCAAATCAAACGGCTCCGCAAACTTCATCTCTTCCGCGTCCATCAGCAAAAAATTCGCGTCCACCTTCTCCTTGGCCGCCGCGTCCTTCGCCATTTGCACTTGCACGGGAGAAATCGTGATTCCCGTGGCGCTGACGCCGTACTTTTTCGCTAGATAAATGCTCGTCCCCCCATAACCGCACCCGATATCCAGAACACGCGCCCCGCTTTTTAATCCCGCGAGCTGCGCCAGATGCTCGATCAGCTGGATCTGCGCCGTCTCCTTTGATTCATCGCCATTTATCCAGTAGCCATGGTGGATATGCTCACCCCACAGAGATCGGTAGTACGGGCTTGCGAAGTCGTAGTGTTCAATGATTTTGTGCTTCTCGTTGACGCGAGCGGCGGCTACCGATGGGTCCACAAGATCTCCCGGATTTGGTTTCTCAAGCAGAGGCCTATTCTACCTGCGCCGAACGCGTTGTCCACTACAAGGAGCGCCGCGGCAGAGTTAAGCTGATGCCCCACCTCGGAACGTGAAAACATCCCTCCTTCCACGCTGGAACCTTGTTCGCCTTGAGGGTAGAATCCTTTTGTATTCAACACCGAACCTAGCTCGTCAATACATGAACCGACGAATATGCCATCCCTGGGCCAGCTAACCGAAGCCGATTTAAACGGCGCGCCGAATTACGCCCGCTCAAAGGCTTCATGGCCTGCCATGCGGCTTCGCACCATACCGCATCTCGTAGTGCGCTCATTCGCAGCACTCGTCGGTCTGGCCAGCATCGCCGCCGTCTCCATCATGGGCGCGCTTTCGATGGCAGGTTACGGCGTCGCCAGGCTCCTCGCCACGATCCCTCCCCTTCGCTTCACCTATCAGTTTCTCTCGACCACCTACGACCGCCTCATCGACCGCATCGGCCATAAAATCTTGCGCGACCAGCGCGACATTCCCGCACTACGCATCATGCTCTCTCTAACCCTCACCACCGTCCCGATCTTCGCAGCCCAACTCATCTTAGGCAAACCTCGCCTCCTCCTCGTGCTCGCTTTCTATCTTTCTTTGACCGGTCTCAAGTTCCAGCGCTCCGTCCGCATGTTCAGCGCCAAACACATGGAAGCCCACCGCACTCAAGGCTACTTCAACGACAAGTACGACAGAATCTTCGGCCGCTACGTCGAATTCTTCCTCGGCTATTTCTATGGCGACCTCCCCGAACTCGGCCGCACCGTCCACGTCCGGCTCCACCATAAAGAGAACGGCGGAGACGACGACAATGCCACCACCATTGGCTACGATCGCACCAACCCCCTGCATTTCTTCTACTATCTTTCGGACAACATTTGGACCGCCCTCGGCTTTGTTCCCTACGCCTACTTCAAAGCCCGAGGCGACGCAAAGAACCGCAGCCGCATGTTCTGGGGCATCACCCGCTATGCCATCTATTTCGCGGCCATCTTCCTTTACAACTGGCGCATCGGAATCCTCTACGTCTTACTTCCTCTTCTTTCCATGAACTTCATCATGGCCATCACTTCCTGGGTGCAACATGCCTTCTGCGATCCCGAACATCCCGACGACTACTTCGCCTGCACCGTCACCATCTTCGACGAAGTCAATTTCATGAATGAAGGCTACCACCTCGGCCATCACCACCGCTCCAGCCTCCACTGGTCCGAGCTCCCCGCCTACCAGGAACGCATCCTCGACAAAATGAAAGAGTCCGGCTCCCTCGTCTTCCGCGACCTCGATTTCATGCAGCTCTTCTTCGAGTTAACCGTCCTCCGCCGCATGCACGTCCTAGCCGACAAACTAGTCCCCTGGCACCCCATGACCCACGACCAAAGACTATCCCTCCTAGCCAAACGCACTAAACCCGCGTCTTCTCTCCCCGTCTGAGCCGCGCCACCCCGCGACCCACGGTCATTTCGAGCGGAGCAGACCGACGTTTCCACATTCTCTCGCCAACGCCCCGCCACACCCCACGGTCATTTCGAACGGAGCAAGCCGACGCTTTTTCTTTCCACTTCGCTCCTGCGAAGTGGTCGGCTTGCGGAGAGAGAAATCTCTCTTCGTCTTTTTTGGGAACGACACGACACTCCGTAACTGCCCAGAGCGAACCAAACTGCAGCTTGTCGAATCTACAAGTGCACCGCAATCCCCCGCCCCATCACAAAAATGAATACTAGCGACAGTCCCACCGCCACGATGACCCACCCATAGCTCCTGCCAATACTCTCCGATCCTCTCTCAGCAACCGTCCCTCTCGGAATGTAGTACATCAACCACAGCAGCCCCGAGTGCGCGCCCGCCGCCGCCGGCAAAGCGGATTGCCACATCAACTGAATTCCAATCGGATTGAAAAGTCCCGCCACACTCAAAAGCACCACCGCCGAAAAATAAGGAATCCACGTAAGCCTCCGCAACCGCCGCAGATCGCTCCTCGCAACTCCCACATAGCGAACCAGCCCCGTGCCCACCACTAATACCGCGCCGAAGTACGAAGCTATCCCCACGACCACAAGCAGCGACCGCCACAACCAGTGCGCGGGCAACCCGCTAATCACAGCGGCCCAATCCCCGAAATTCGTAACGCCAGAAAAAAAGAAATACCCCGTCCCAGCAAACAGGTTGAACGCCAAACTCATCACCAGAAAAAATCGCCATCGCACCGATCCGCTCGTCACCCTCCGCAGCATCATCCAAAAAACCAACGCCGCCGCCAAATTCGCCAGCGTTCCCCCCGCCGCCACAAGCCGGGAATCGCCCGCGCTCGACCACGCCACCGTCGACAAAACCCCCGATTTCGCCCCGGTCAGCAACGCCACCGCCGCATGCCCCAACCCTTCATGCACCACATCGCTAATCATCTCCGCCACCAAGCTGATCGCAACAACCGTCAACCCATCGTCCTTCCCCTGCTCCGGCACTCCGCTAACCTGCTCTGCCATGTCGCCTTCCTTTGCCACTCACTCTGCCCGCTCGCCTGAGAGGGACTATACCCGACGCACTGTCATTTCGAACGGAGCAGGCCGACGCTTTTTCTCTCACGTTTGCTCCTGCAAACGTGTCGGCCTGCGCAGAGAGAAATCTCTCTGTTCTTTCCCGCCTGGGCACGGAGAACTGCAACCGGGTTTACAGAGACTCAATCTGTTGGTGATAGATTAGGACCTCCGAAAGGGTTTAACCACGCCAAAATGACCAAAGACGATATTCATCTGCTCTTCGAATACGATCGATGGGCGAACAACAAAGTCTTGCAATCGGTCTCCACGCTCACCGTTGAGCAATTCACGCACGACCTGGGTGGCAGCTTCCGTTCTGTCCGAGACACGCTCGTGCACATCATCGGCGGCGAGTGGGGCTGGCTCACGATTTTCAATGAACCATCTCCCGGCCCCACCTTCGTGACAGATTTGTGGACGCGACACGACGCCCTGTTCACACCGAGCGCGTTTCCTGATGTCGCTGCCGTGCGGTTAAAGTGGGCGGAAGTTGAGAGAGACCAGATCGAATTTGTGAATCGCGTAACAAATGAATCCTTGGGAAGGATGCTTCCCCTTCGCACAACACAAATCAGTTTGGCGCACCTGATGCAACATCTCGCGAACCATTCCACCTACCATCGAGGGCAGATCGCTCTCATGATGCGGCAACTCTCCGCTAAGCCACTCACAACAGACTTCCATCTGTTTTTACTGGAGGGCCCGCGCCAGCCTGCGCCTGCCCTCTAGCCTCACCGTCATTTCGAACGGAGCAGGCCGACTCCTTTTCTTCACGTTTGCTCCTGCAAACGTGTCGGCCTGCGCAGAGAGAAATCTCTCTTCGTCTTTCTTTTGTAGCGACACGGCCGCGACGCGGCTACTCGTCCCCGAAGAAGTCTTCGTCGATTTTTTTCAGATAAAGTGTCTCATCAACGCGAACACCCACATTGTGCCGAACCATCAAGGCAGCGAGGCGCTCTCCATCAATTAATACGATCTTAAAGGGATGACGCTCTGCGAAGTTCAGCGCTGGCTGAGTGAAATATGAGGTGGTTACGAACACACCCTTGTTTGCTTTCGCCGCTCCGAGACTCCCGCTAAACGCCCTGATCTCCGGCTCGCTAACTGCATTGTCCGCGACGTAACGCTTCGCTTGCACATAAACGCGGTCAAGCCCCAAAGCATCTTGATCGATTACACCGTCGATGCCTCCATCTCCAGAACGACCGACGATTTTCCCGGCCTCCTCCCGCGAGCCGCCGTAGCCCATGGCGAGCAGCAGTGCGACGATGAGGCCTTCAAAGAACGCTGGAGGCGCGGCGAGAATACGATCAAGAAGCTCCTTTTTGAGCGCTGTTTCAATTTGCTTCACCGTGCTGCGCAGAAGCTCATCTGGAGTCTCCGCTTGCAACGGTGCCCTAGGTGCCTCGCCATCGTGCGTGAGTACTTCCGTGCCCGGCGCCTTCCCGCGTTCCTTAAATTGAATGAATTCGGGAAACTGAGATAAGAATTGGCCATCAATGCGCGACGGATTCCCGGCAAGAGTCTTCTTTCCTCGATTGGTAATCTTGAAGTGAGCCCTCTTGGTTGCCTCTAACAGCCCTGCTTGAACGAGGTAGGTCTTCGCCCAGCCGACGCGGTTAGCGAATGTTGCCTGCTTACCGCTGGGGAGAATCTGTTGTCGTTCCTCCTCCGTCAGGCCAAAGTCGCGCGCAAGCTGATCGACTACGTCGCCGATTCGATGCTCTTGGCCGTCGCCAGCGACTTTCAAGACAGGCAGCATCAGTGTCTCGTAGTCAGGTATGGCCATTCAGCGCTCCCAGGTTCCGACCCAACTGTGTCAGTTAGAACTATTCCGTTGCAAAATCATATCACTCCTGCAAGTAGCCCAGGCTTTACAGTTCGTGTCAATGTACGCAGCCATCGGCGTGCCTGTGCGTGCTAGAATTTGCTTCCTAACCCGGTCAAAAGGAGATTCCGGCTTGGCATGACCGTTGACCTCGATGCTCTGAGGAAGGAAACCGAGGAACTTCTCTGTAGTCGTGGTGTCTTCGACGTTGACGCCTTCGGCTGGTTGAACGAGAACGACGTTGACCCTGAGTTTGTGGGATATGCCATGTGGACCCTGAGCTCTCCGTACGGCAACCCAGGACCATGTCATGGGAGTTGGGATGACCCACCACCAGACCGAGCACCCACGGAAGCTGAGCAGTGGTTGATGGAATTGGGCCACGATTTCTTTGGCTTGATGAAGACGGCTCGCCATTTCATTGGCCATGCGTTGCTACATCAACCTGCGGTCCGGCCGCTTCGCATTCAGCCAACGGAGTTTGACTTCAACGAGTTCGCTGCTCTTACTGCGTTGACCGCAGCCGCCGACCGTTTAAGAGACTTCATCATCGTCACGGCTCTCGAGATCAAGCCCAAGAGCGGCAAGCAGGCATGGGAACAATTTAACTGGGAACAATTTAACAAGGCATGCGGCAAACTTCGTGCGTCGAGCTTCGCAGCCGAGGCAGACGATCTACAAAAGAGATTCAAAGCTATCCATGTCGAAGCGCGAAAAGCACGAAACGAGGCAGTACACGGGCTGGCGACCCAACCCGCACGCGTAGAAAGACACCTGATTTCCATGGACCGCGAGGCGTTCGAAAAGCAGCGATGGCACAACGCCATGGATCGGAAAGTGCCGCACGAGGACATGATTCGGGGATTCAAAGAGGAGGACGCAAGAGAGTTAGCTGAGGTGGAAGCACGCGCAAAGTTGCTTTGCGACTGTCACGTAAAGTTGATCAAACTTGGCGAACTCTGTTTCCGGACGGAGCTTAATTGGCGGCAACGGCCGATGGCAGCCCCTTAGCCCCTGGGGCTCGATCCATCAACTCGCACCAAACAAACGATTTACAGTTTATCCTT
>Ga0209415_10003354_pt1 | contig 29786 bp, 35 predicted proteins | sample PeaSoiSIISIP2007_FD_187696 | JGI IMG/M metagenome (GOLD analysis project Ga0209415, IMG submission 187696) | Peat soil microbial communities from Weissenstadt, Germany - SII-SIP-2007 (SPAdes) (version 2) | ecosystem: Environmental > Terrestrial > Soil > Wetlands > Peat | place: Germany...
AGCCGAAAAGATGGAACGCGAAGCGTTTGCGCGCGGCCTCCAGGAAGGAGAGTCCCGCGCCAGGATGGCCTTCGACGCCAAGGCGGCGGCGATTCAGGATGCCGTGCGCAGAGCAATCCTGGAATTTCAAAAAGAAAGGGAAGAGTATTTCATCCGCATCGAGCCGGAGGTGGTGCAATTGGCTTTGGCGATTGCTCGGAAGATTCTGCACCGCGAGGCGCAGATCGATCCATTGCTGCTGACGGGATTGGTCCATGTGGCTCTGGAAAAGATTGACGCCGGCACACGCGTGCGGCTGCGCGCAAATCCTGCCGACATGCACTTTTGGAATGAACATTTCGCGCAGTCCGGCAACGGCGTCGCGCCGCCCGAATTGATTGGTGACTCCACGTTGCAGCACGGTGAATGCGCGATCGAGACGGAAGTGGGCAGCACGGAAATCAGCCTGGAGACGCAGCTCAAGGAGATCGAACAGGGCTTCTTTGACTTGCTGGAGCAGCGGCCGCGGGTACGTTGATGGCAGAAGCACGCGATTTAAAGCCGTATCTGCGGCGCTTGGAGGATTTCTCCACGCTGCGCTGGACCGGCCGGGTGACCAAAGCCGTCGGCCACCTGGTCGAATCGGACGGACCCTTTTGCAGTGTCGGCGAAGGCTGCGCCATCCTGACCGAGGATGGCAGAACATTCTCCGGAGAGATCGTGGGATTTCGCGGGCGCTCGGTGCTTTCAATGCCGCTGGAAAGGCCCAGTGGCATCCGCTACGGGGATCGCATCGTCACGCGCGGCACGCATCCTGCCTTGCGCGTCGGACCCGGCGTGCTGGGGCGGGTGATCGATGGCTCCGGCAAGCCTCTGGATGATATGCCCAGCTACCGGGCAAGAGAATACTGGCCGTTGCATGGAGACCCGCCGCAGCCCATGGAGAGATCGCCGATTCGCGAGCCGTTGGGCTGTGGGATTCGCGCCATCGACGGGTTGGTGACTTCCGGCCGCGGGCAGCGCGTGGGCATCTTCGGCGGCAGCGGCGTAGGCAAGAGCACGCTGATCGGAATGATGACGCGCGGTACGAGCGCCGATTTGACCGTGCTGGCACTGGTTGGCGAGCGCGGCCGGGAGGTCCGCGAGTTTCTGGAAGAGTCCATCGGGAAAGAGGGGCTGACGCGGTCGGTGGTCCTGGTGTCGACATCGGATCAATCGCCGCTTTTGCGCATTCGCGCCGCGCTTGCGGCCACCACCGTTGCGGAATATTTTTGCGCGCAGGGGAAGCACGTGCTGCTGGTGGTCGATTCCCTGACGCGCTTCGCGATGGCCCAGCGGGAGATCGGGCTTGCTGCCGGCGAGCCGCCAACCGCAAAAGGATACACCCCCTCGGTTTTCACCTTGCTGGCCCGGCTGATCGAACGCGCGGGAAATTTCGGCGGGGGCAGCATCACCGCGTTTTATACGGTTTTGATGGAGGGCGATGACCAGCAGGATCCCCTGGTGGATGCGGTGCGCGCCCTGCTGGATGGCCACGTGACGCTGGACCGCAAACTGAACGCGCGCAGCCACTATCCGCCCATTTCCGTGCTGGATAGTTTGAGCCGCTTGATGACCTCCGTGTGTTCCGCGGAGCATATGGAGAAAGCCAAACGCTTGCGCCAATTGCTGGCGGCTTACGCGGCCAGCGAAGATCTGGTGCGCATCGGCGCCTATCAAACGGGTGCGGACGCCACGCTGGATCGCGCGCTGGCAGCCCTTCCAGCGATCAATAGGTTTTTGCAGCAGCGCAAAGACGAGCGCGCCTCCTTCGATGACACGATCAAGGCGCTCCTGGCGCTTCCCGGTTAGGCGCATGGCCTTCGCATACAGGCTGGAAGTGCTATTGCGGCTGCAGCGCAGCCTTGAGCATCAGGAAGAGAACCGGCTGCTCGCCTGCGCCGTCCGCGTCGCCAGACTCAAAGCCGAACTACGAAGCTGGGAGGCGGCGCGCTTCGCGCGGAAGCGGCGCATCATAGAAGAACTGGAGGCAGGCGCCACCGGCGTCGTGCTCCAGATTGCCGCGGAGTGGGACCTCGCTGCATCCCGAAAGCAAGCGGAAATACGTAAACAGATGGAAGCGGCAGAGCAGTTGCGGCTACAGCAGATGGGGGTCTACCGCAAAGCCCGTCAGAAGCGAGAAGTGCTGGATGGACTGAGAGAGCGGCAGCAGACGGCCTACAACCAGGAAGAACTGCGAAGAATGCAACAGACGCTGGACGAGATGTACCTGGTCCGCACATTTCTCTGGAAAGCGAATTAACCTTGCAGCATGGCTGGTGCCGTTCCAACTCTCTAGGCCAGATAACGGTCCAGCCATCCGACGCGCGCACCGAAAGAGTATTCTCGAAGAGATTTGCTGGAACAAGTTGGAACGGCACTGGGCAAAGCTTGCCGCCAGGAGCAGCGATTTGCCCGGTTCTTCCGCGCCCCGAAATTACACAGAATCCTTCAAGCCTTTCCGATTGTGCTGGATAGCGCTCCGCAACCCTTTAAAGAAAAATGGCGGTCTTTGTGCATTAGCTGCTCGGGAGTGCGTGTGAAGCGCTATGCAAACTGGCATCGTCACGACAATTCCTCCGGCAGCGCCGCTGCAGAGTCCGGCGACCAACACACAGGCGAACCCGGCCAGCGGTTTGCCGGTGTTTGCGCAGATGGTTGCGCAAAACGTGGCGGCCACAAATTCGGGGCAATCCAATGATGCAAACGCTAGCAATGCTCCCAAAGCCGCGTCTTCCATAACGACTGTGAACTCTTCGCCCCATCCGTCGGGAAATAAGATCGCTCCCAAGAGCGCTAGTGCTCCTGGCAGTATTCGAGGCAATTGCTTACTCGATTTGCTGGCACAGGGGATTCCAACTCTCAGCCCGATTCTGCCGCAGCCAATTTCGGCCGAGGTTAGTGCTTCTGCGGTGAACACTCCGGCGGTCGCCAATGGCGGAGTCTTGGCCGCGGCAGCTCAACCGGCAGTCGGCACAGGACCTAACTCGAGCGAGACGCCAAATACAGCGAACCTGCCGACGTATGGCACGATCCCTGAATCGTACGCACCGTCAGTTACGCCGAATGCACCGGCGTCAGGCGCGGCAATCAAGAGATTGGCGCCGGACAGCGCGACACCTGTTCAAAATAACCAAAACTCAAGCGGACTAGGGGATACGCCAACGGCCACGAGTGCCGGGAATGATCTGGCGGCAATTGTAACCACGCTAGAAGGCGGGAACGCCCTGGGGACACCGCCAACCGAGCCGTCAACGGCGACAGTGACTCAGGATGTGGATGCCAATCAAACCTCCGCCGTGTCTTCGGAGCCGCAGGCATCCGGGCCACCCAGCCTGGGCCACACGACAAGTAATACGGCAAGCTCGGCCACTCCGCCATTCACTCAGGATGTAGCCGTCAGTCAAACATACGCAGGGTATTCAGAAACGCAAGCACCGACGTCCGTGAGCCAGGGCCACACGACCAGCAATACGACAAGCTCGGCAACCCCGCCTGTCACTCAGGATGTAGCTGCCAGTCAAACACCCACAACGTCTTCGGACCCACAGGCGCCGGGGTTCATGAACCAAGCCAACTTGGCGAGCGATGCTGCAAATTTGCCCAACCCACCAGTGATTCAAAGTGCGGCCGCCAAACAAACGCCCCTACCGACCATGGTTCCCAAGGCGCCAGCGCCTGCTAACCAGGACGCCGCGGCGGCCAAAGCGGCAAGCCTGGCGCTTGAAGCAAGCCATGCAAAAACCGGCGCAGCACCGTCTGTGAAGAACAGCCCTGCTGCCATCCAGCCACAACTCCCGACCGTGGGAGACGTTTTGCGACAAGTTGCTGCCGTTACGGGGAAGGCGAACGCCCTGGCGGCGCAAATCAGCATCAAGTCCACCAAGGATTCCGTGAGCGGGCCAGTGAAAGGTGCACCTGTCGATCTGGCAGAAGCGGCGATGACAGATCTGCAATCAACTGCTTCGCGTTCAACCCCGGTCGCGAGTCAACAGGCGGGAGTCAACGCGTCGAGCATGTCCAAAGGCAACGGCGCGGGCTCCACAACCACAGGCGACCCACACGAGCAGGAGAATACGGCGGCGCCGGCGTCAGTGGCGAAAGGGAACGACTCAACACCCAGCGTGAACTTCAGCGATGCCCAGCCTGTGGCCCATCCGAGCGCGGCCGACGGAAGCAGCAACCCTCTGGCCACTGGTGCGACGCCCGCAACGCCCTCAGTGGTCAAAGACGACACGCCCGTACAGAAGACGACTGCTCCCGATCCTGCGCGCAGTGATGCCACGATGAATCCCGCCATGGACAAGCCGGGACTGGACGCCGGCACGTCACGCGTCATCAGCAGTGCGCAACTCTCCGGCAACGACGCCCATTCGGAAATGCACATTGCCATGCAGACGGACAAACTGGGCGCGGTGGAATTGCACGCGCGGGTTACCGGGGAGCAGGTAGGCGCGGCGATTACCGTGGAAAAGAAGGAAGCGCATGCGGCGCTCGCGGCGGAGCTGCCAACTTTGCAGCAAGCGCTCGCCGAGAAGAATCTGCGCGTGGCACATGTCGTGCTCCTGCAAGGTGTGTTGCATTCCACTGCCGGCGGCGCTGGTGATCCCACGGAACGCCAACCGCGCAGCCAGCCAGGGATGGCCTACCAGCAGCAGCAAGCAGGGGCGCCGCTGCCACCCATCTTCGCGGCGGCTACGGAGCCCAACGGAATTTTTGACGACCGGGGACGATTGAATGTTCAGGCATGAAGATTGGAGAGAATCATGAATATCGTTACAGTGCTTCCCTATTCGGCGAGCCACGCGATGACTGCAGCCGCAAATGGGGCAACGGGGTCGACCAGCAGCAGCTCCTCGACGTCTTCCTCCAGCAGCGAACTGAACGGCAACTCCTTCATCACGCTGCTGACCGCGCAGTTGCAAGCACAGGATCCCCTGGATCCCATGGATCCGGATCAGATGATGAATGAGCTCGTTTCCATGAATTCGCTCCAGCAGCTCATCGGCATTAAACAGGATCTGGATAATCTGGCAGGTGCAGCCACGGGCAACGGAACGACCCCCAGTGGCTCCAGTTGAGTTTTTCCCGCCGGGCGGTGATCCTTCGTGATTGCCACTGACCCTTACGATCTTGACGCTGCTTTCAGCGAAACCTTTTCCCGGCGCAAGCGCCGGCTAGCTTCTAAGTGAGGAGAACACCATGCCGTCATTTTCAATTCCGCTGTCAGGGTTGGACACTAGTTCCACGGATTTGTCGGTCATTGCCAACAATCTTGCGAACCTAGACACCACCGGTTTCAAGGGGCAAACCGCGGCCTTCCAGGATTTGTTCTATCAGCAAATCGGTACCAGTGGCGACGGCTGCGCCATCCAAGAAGGTGTCGGTGCATCGGTGGCCGGCATCGAGTCGCAAATGACCCAGGGCAGCATCCAAAGCACCGGTAATTCCACCGATGTGGCCATTCAGGGCGAAGGCTTCTTCATTGTCAGCAAGGGTGGTGACCAGATGTTTACCCGCGCTGGCAATTTCTCCTTGGGCCCGGACGGCAACCTGATGACTCAGGACGGCGGCAACGTGCAAGGCTATCAGGCCGTCAACGGGGTCATCCCGGCAAACGCCACCCTCGGTGCCATTTCTCTCCCCACGGGCATGATCAATCCGCCGAAAGCGACTACCGAGGTACAGTTGGCCGTCAACCTGAATGCTAGCGGAGGGGCGGGGACAGTAGCCGCCGGCCAACAGACCGGCACGGGCATTAATTCCGGGGTCGCCTTGGCCGCGAACGACACGCTCGCGTTCTCGGACGGCACCAATACGTTCACGTACACCACTGTGGCCGCGGATACGCTCGCAACCGTTGTCGCCCAGATCAACAAAAACGCAAACTTCTCCGCTTCTCTTAGCGGCAATAACATCGTTATCACCGCGGCCAGCGGAAATGCCATCAACTTCACCACCAACACGCTGACGGACGCGGCAACTGGAAAGCTCGCGGAAACCTTCACCCCCACTGGCACGAATACACCTGCCGGCACGTTCAGCACTTCGATTGTGGCCTACGACGCGCTCGGCACCAGCCACGTGCTGACTTACAATTTCACGAAAACCGCCGCCAACACGTGGACCTACCAGATCACGGTTCCCGCGGGCGATCTGGCTGCTGGCGGAAACACGGTTGTGGGGACCGGAACGCTCACGTTTAATGGCAGTGGACAACTGGTCACGCCCGCTGCCGATGTCACCGGCCTTACGATTTCCAACCTGGCCGATGGTGCCAACCCGCTCGCCTTCGCCTGGGATTTGTACAATGCGAATGGGGGGGGCCTGCTGACCCAACTGGCGGGATCGTCCGCAACGTCTTCCACGCAACAAGACGGCTATGCCAGCGGGTCGCTGAATAGCTTCACGATCGGAAGCGATGGCGTCATTCAGGGAATCTTCAGCAATGGACAAACCAGCCCGCTGGGGCAAATTGTCTTGGCGAGTTTCGCGAATGAACAGGGATTGGTCCGCAACGGCTCCAATGAATTCCTTTCCAGCTTGGCATCCGGCCCTGCCAACATCGGCAATGCCGGCACGGGTGGCCGAGGCGCGTTGAGTGGCGGCGCCTTGGAACAATCGAACGTGGACATTGCCACGCAATTCGCCAAGCTCATTGTGGCCGAGCGCGCTTATCAGGCCAACGCAAAGTCGCTCACCACCTTTGACCAGGTCACGCAAACGGCCATTGGCCTGATCCAGTAAGCAACGATGAACGAGGGAAGAGCTTCGCGATTACGCGGAGCTCTTCCTTTCTCTGAGAAGTTTTTCATGAGGGAATTCCCAACGCTTCGACGCTGTTTCATGCTGGATACCTTCCGTGGTTCTCCGCTTCTCTCCTGTTTCTGTAACCGGCCCAATTCAGCCAACTTACAGAGAATTTACGCAAGTGCTCTTCCCGGAAGAAGTGAGTCCTCCGGCGATTAAATTGCACCAGAGTCTTCGGTATGCCTGATAAGACTCCACTGGGCGTCGAGCCGCCGCGTACAGCGCCATCATCACCGGCCGTTCCGCCGCAGGCGGCAAGTGTTCGGCGCAAGTCGTCGCTGCCGAAGGTGGCGTTGATCGTGACGCTTGCTGTCCTCGGCGTAGCAATCGGGGCTTGGCTCGCCTTCGGCCGCGGGGATTCCGCCGATGTTGCTGCCGGGGATTCCTCAGGTAATCCCGCGCTGACCACCGTGCATCTTGAAGGATTCACCGTAAATCTTGCGGATCGCGAGGAAAACCATTTCCTACGCGTGACCATGGATTTGGCTTTGGACCATCTGCCGCCCGGCGCCGAAAAGGACAAGCCCAGCGCGGCACTTCCCATGTCCCACGTTCGCGACACCATCCTCTCGGTGCTCACCGAGTGCCAGGCGGATGCGCTTCTCACCGCCGACGGCAAGAGCCAACTGAAAAAAAAGCTCCTTGAGGCTCTGAATCGCGCCGTTCCTGAGCTCGGCGTGCGCGACATCTATTTCACGGAGTTTTTGGTGCAGCGTTGAGCCATGGCCACCTTGCCGATAACCGTTCCAATCCGGAAGAACGAATTCTCCGAAGAGCTGTGGACCGAGGCGGCATTGCTGCCGTGTGCCCTGAGCGTGGATGTGCCATTGAAGGATTTCACCGTGCGCGATCTCTTGCGGCTGGAAGCGGGCTCGATTGTGGAATCCAAGAACGCCAATGGCGCCGATCTTCCCATTTTTGTGAATTCCCGCCTCATCGGCTGGGCGGAATTTGAAGTGGTGGGGCAGCGGCTGGCGATTCGCCTGACCGAACTTGCCTAGGAAGCAGGGGGAATGCCGGAAACTTTGGGACAAAGGACGGGGGAGTTGCGCTGGACCGCACCGGGATTCTTCCGGCCTGTTTTTGAAGCCATTGGCAGGGGCCTGCGCCATATTCACATAGGGCGCAAACTCCACACCCTGCATCTTCAGGAAACGCTGGCGTTGGGGGACAAGCGCTTTCTTGCCGTCGTCGAGTGGAAGAACGAAAAGCTGCTGATCGGTGTAACCCCCCACACCATCACCCTGCTTGAGCCTAGGAGCGAGAAGGAAGCCCGCAAATTCAACTGGGAGAAGGAGCGCATTGCGTGAAAGGCATCGCCCACTATCTCGACAAGGCCAGACGCGCCGTGGTGCTGCTGCCAGTCTGTGCCTTGGGGCTGTCCGGGCGGCTCCTGGCAGCACCCCAGCAGAGTGTCATCCAACTTCCGGGAATCACGGTGCGCGCCGAATCCACTCCCGTCACCATCATCGTCCTGCTGACCCTGCTGACCCTGCTTCCCGCCATCCTTCTTTCGATGACACCCTTCGTGCGCATCCTCATCGTTTTCCATTTTCTCCGGCAGGCTCTTGGCACGCAGACGGCCCCGACAAACCAGACGCTCGTCGGCCTCTCGCTTTTTCTCACGTTTTTCCTGATGCAGCCGGTGGTTCTGAACATTCACGAGCAAGCCATCGTGCCCTATGAGCACGGCAGGCTGACGGTGTGGCAAGCGCTGGACAAAGGCGCCGTCCCCATGCGGCACTTCATGCTGAACTACACCCGGGAGAAGGACCTTGCGCTGTTCCTGGAAATGAGCAAGGAGCCGCGCCCCCAGAAGCCCGACGATCTGGCGATGCGTATTGTCGTGCCTGCTTATGTGTTGTCGGAATTGAAGACCGGCTTCCAGATTGGCGCGGTGCTGTTCCTGCCGTTTCTGGTGATCGATCTGGTGACCGCCTCGGTGACGACTTCCGTGGGAATGTTCCAACTCCCGCCGGTGGTGATTTCCACGCCGCTGAAGATTTTGCTCTTTGTTGTCGCGGACGGCTGGAATCTCGTGGTGGGCTCGCTTTTGCGCAGTTTTCAGGTGTGAGGTGACACGATGACGCCGGAACAAGTTGTGCAACTGGCGCGCCAGACCATTGAGGCGGCTTTTTGGGTGGCTGCCCCGGTGCTCCTCTCGGCGGTGGTGATCGGCCTGATTATCAATATCGGACAGGTGTTGACTTCCATCCAGGACACCACCGTGTCCACCGTGCCGCGCCTGGCCGCCGTCGGCGTCATCTTGTTTGTCCTGGCGCCCTGGATTTTGCACCACCTGCTGGTGTTCACGCGAGCTTTGTTCGGGGACTTCCGTCTGTACACCCATTGAAAGGAGAAGCGTGGTCGCATCGATCGAAACAGTGGTGATGCACGCGGCGGCAATTGGCCTGCGCGTCGGCGGCGTGTTTACGTTTATGCCCTTCTTTGGCAGCGTGGCCATACCTCTGCAGATCAAGGCCCTGCTGGTGCTCGGGTGCACCGCGGCGCTGTATCCGGTGGTCCCGCTGGCTTTGGTGCAGTTCTCGATCTCTTCACTGGTGCAAGTCGCTCTGTCGGAACTCATGCTCGGATTGCTGATGGGACTCTGCCTGCAATTCGTTTTTGAGGCCGTACAACTCGCCGGGCAGATCAACGGATTCCAGTTGTCCTTCTCCCTGGTAAACGTGATCGACCCGCAAACCGACGTGGACACGCCGGTGCTTGCCAATCTGCAGCAACTGATCGTGTTGTTTCTTTTTTTGCAGCTCAATGTACACCACTGGATTCTCCGCGGTATTCAGAAAAGCTTTGAGCGGGTACCGCCGGGGAGCGTGGCCTTCTCGCTGCAGCATGTGCGCGGCCTCTTCCATGCCGCCGGAGGAATGTGGACGGCCGGGCTGCAGCTGGCGGCGCCCGTCCTTCTGGCGACGGTAATCCTCGATGTCACGGTGGGATTTGTGAACAAGGCAGCGCCCCAGTTGCCGGCCCTTTTTCTCAGCATTCCCTTGAAAACTCTGCTGGGTTACATCGTCTTGGCGCTCGCGTTTGGGTTGTGGCCGGGATTTTTCGAAAGGCAGTTTGCTATCGCGCTGGCGTGGAGCTGGCGCATGGTGGAACTCGGGCATTAAAGGAACGCAACGTTGGCGGACAATCGCACAGAGAAGGCCACGCCGCGGCGGCGAATCAAGGCTCGTGAACACGGCCAAGTCCTCCGCAGCCGTGATCTCGTCGGGGCCATCACGCTGTTAGGCTTGGTCCTCTGCATGGCTTGGCGGCCGGAATCCTGGATCACCGACTGGCGTTCCTATTTTGCACAGCTTTTGGATTCCACCATCTCGACTCGCTGGGAAGGTGGAATTCCGCTGCTGCCGGCAACGGGCAGCGTCGTGCTGCTCTGGGCGGGGCCCCTGCTCGCCGTGGCGTTTGGTGTTGCCGTGATCAGCACCTTGGCGCAAGGGGCGCCCACCTTTGCGGCAGAGGCGCTTGCCCCAAATTTCAATCGCCTGAACCCGGCGAACAACTTGCAGCAGCTCTTTTCTCTCGCTGGAGTCAGTCGCGTTCTGCGTTCCTTGCTGCCCACTTCCGTGATTCTTTATCTGGCGTTACGCCTGATCCAGGCGCAGGCAGCGGGGATTTTGCACGCGGCGCGGCTGCATTCCGGCGCGTTGCTGGCGTTGCTGGGTTCCCTGTGTTTCAGGCTGGCGTGGCGCTCCTGCATGGTTTTCCTGGCGTGGTCCGGGATGGACTACTTTCTGCAGTGGCAAACCTTCGAAAAATCTCTGCGCATGACCAAGCAGGAAGTGCGCGATGAATCCAAGGAGAACGAGGGAAGCCCTGAAATCCGCGGCCGCATCCGCCGCCTGCGCCGCGAAATGGTTCGTAGATCCCTGCAGAAAAGCATGAAACGCGCGACGGCCGTGATCACCAATCCTGTGCACTACGCGGTGGCACTCGAGTATCGCCCCGCCAGCATGGCCGCGCCGGTGGTGGTCGCCAAAGGGCAAAATCTCATTGCTCTGAAGATTAAGGAGTTGGCGCGATGGAATGACGTTCCCATCGTCGAAAACCCCCCGCTGGCCCAAGCCCTGTACAAGGCAACGGAAGTCGGCCAAATGATTCCGCCGAAACTCTACGCCGCCGTCGCGGAGATACTGGCTTTCCTCTACCGCGCGCAAATGCGCATGCGCAGTGCGGAAGCCAGAGCGTCCTAGGGAGAACTGATGGCCACGGAGACCAAAGCGAAGCAAGCCGGCGGCAGCGGGGAATGGCTATTCCCGGTGGCCGCGGTCGCGCTGGTGTTTGTGATGCTGGTGCCGGTGCCGGCCTTCGTGTTGGACATTCTGCTGTCCATGAGCATCACTTTGGGGGTTCTGGTCCTGCTTTCCGCGTTGTACATCCTGCGCCCCGTGCAGTTTTCGGTGTTCCCCACGTTATTGCTGTTCCTCACGCTGTTACGCATATCGCTGAATATTGCCAGCAGCCGGCGAATTCTCCTCCATGGCAGTGAAGGAATGAGCGCGGCCGGAAGCGTGATTCAGGCGTTTGGCCAGTTTGTCGTTGGCGGGAATTATGTCGTGGGCTTCGTGATTTTCCTGGCGTTGATCGCCATTCAGTACCTGGTGATCAACCACGGCGCGGTGCGCACCGCGGAAGTCGCCGCGCGATTCACCCTGGATGCCTTGCCCGGGAAACAAATGGCCATCGACGCCGAGATGAACGCGGGCCTGATTGACGAACACCAGGCGCGAGCCCGCCGCGAACTGATCGGCAGGGAAGCGGAATTCTACGGCGCCATGGATGGCGCCGCGCGGTTCAGCCAGCGCGATGCCCTGGCCACCATCCTGATCACCGTCATCAACATCGTCGCGGGATTCCTGATCGGCGTATTTCAATTGAATATTCCACTCGCCGATGCGGCCAAGACCTACACCGTGCTCACCGTCGGCGATGGTCTCGTCACCATGATTCCCTCGCTGCTCGTGTCGGTCGCCGGGGGCATTGTGGTGACGCGCACCTCCAGCGAAACCACGGTCGGCGTGGAGTTCGGCCGGCAGTTGTTCGGCCGGCGAACGCCGCTGCGAATCGCCTCGGGCGTCATGTTGATACTCGGCTTAATTCCGGGCCTGCCGAAGGCGCCGTTCCTCATGCTCGCCGCGCTCATGGCGTATCTATCCTCGCGGGCAACCGTCAAGGCCGCGGAAGAAGTGAAAGCGGCGGAGATCGTTTCCGAGAAGAAGAAAGCCGATCCGCAGCAGCAATTGGAGGCCTTGCTGAAGCTCGACGAACTCAGCCTGGAAGTGGGTTACGCGCTCGTGCCGCTGGTCGATCAGGGGCAAGGCGGGCAACTCCTGCAGCGGATTCGCGCTTTGCGAAAGCATCTGGCGTTGCAATTGGGTTTCCTGGTTCCCTCGGTGCACATCACGGACAACCTAAAACTGAAGCCGCGCGAATATGTTGTGCTCTTGCGTGGAGTGGAGGTGGCGCGGTGGGAGATGCAACAGGAACGCTTGCTGGCGATCAGTTCGGATCCCACCGCGAGCCAACTGGAAGGTTTGCCGACGCAGGAACCTGCCTTTGGCGCTTCCGCGCTGTGGATTGTGCCGGGCTTGCAGGAACAGGCCCTGGCCAGCGGATATGCGGTCGTGGACCAGACTTCCGTCCTGGCGACGCACCTTGCCGAAATTGTCCGTCAGTATGCGCATGAATTGCTCACCCGGCAGGAGACCAAGCGCTTGCTCGATGCCATGGCGGAAACGCAGCCCAAGCTCGTCGATGAGCTTGTGCCGCGCCTCCTGACACTCGGCGAAGTGCAAAAGGTTCTGCAACAGCTTCTGCGCGAGCAGGTGTCCATCCGCGACCTCAGCTCCATTCTGGAGACCTTGCTCGATACCGCCTCCGTGAACAAGAGCCCCATCGCACTGGTCGAGGCCGTTCGGCAAACGCTGGCCAGGTCGCTGGTTCAGCCTTTGCTCGCGGACGACCGCAAACTGAAAGTGTTGGCGATCGATCCGGCCATCGAACAGGAATTCCAGCGGCAGTTGGATCCCCAGGCCGGCGGAGAAAAAGCCGCCGGAGGAGTGGGTGTGCCGCTTCGCCAGATCCTCGAAGGTCTGCAGAAGTTAGTGGGCGACAAAATCGCGCTGAGTTCCACAATCCTTCTTTGCAACAGTCCTTCCCGGTATCACCTTCGCCGGCTGCTGGAGCCGTTCATCCCGCGCATCGTGGTCCTCTCGCCCGCGGAAATCCCGGCAACCGTGTCCGTGCAGACCCTGGGGGTGGTGCGATGAAACGCCAGCCAGTGCGAGTTCTGAAACCAGGGAAGTGAGCTATGTTGACTACATCCTCCAAAAATGAATCCTCCACGGGCATTCTCGATCCCGTGGAGCGCGAGCGCTTGCTCCAGGAAAACCTCCCAGAGGTTCGCTATATCGCGCGGCGCATCCACGACCGCCTTCCTTCGCACGTTTCGTTCGATGACCTGGTTCATGCCGGAATTCTTGGGCTGATTGACGCGGTGGATAAATTTGATCCTAATCGCAATGTTCTATTGAAATCGTATGCGCGGTTCCGTATCCGCGGCGCCATTCTCGATAGTCTCCGGCAACTGGATTGGAGCCCGCGGGCGCTGCGCCGGCAGGCGCGTCGGATTGAAGACGCTCAGCGCGAAATCGCCACGAAAGCGGGGCGCGCCGCCACGGATACGGAAATAGCCGCGCACCTTGAAATGCCCCTGGAAGAGTACCAACAGCTTCTGGGCGATTTGCGCGGGCTGGATCTGGGCAGCCTGCAAACGGCCGGCAACGAAGAGAGCCCGGAAACTTCACATATCTCACTTACCGCCAGGGAGGACGAGGATCCATTCCAGCTCTGCCTGCGCTCGGAAATGCGCAGCCTCCTCGCGGAGGCCATTGAGGAACTCGACGAGAAGGAGCGCCATGTCCTCGGTTTGTATTATCTCGAGGAACTCACCATGAAGGAGGTTGGCTTGATTCTGGATATTGGGGAATCCCGCGTATCGCAGATTCATACTGCGGCCATCTTGCGACTGCGCGGGAGTTTGCGCGAAAGGATTCGTGCCCAGCGGGAATCCGAGCGCGACCCTTCGCTTCGTGCGATGCCAGAGTAGCGTGACCCATGCGAAAGATTCTCTCTCAGGACGAAATTGACGCGCTCTTCAACGCCGCCAAAGTTTCACCGAAGGCCGGCGAGGGGGAGGCGCGGAAGAATGTTAAGGCGTGCGACCTGCGCAAGCTGGGCACGCTCAATGCCGAACAGGTGCGCATCATCACCACGCTTCACGAATCCTTTGCGCGGCGGCTGGGCAGCTCCCTGGGCGCCTACTTGCGAGTCGGATTTGAAATGAATCTCGTAAGCGTTGAGCAGATCATGTTCTCCGAGATTGTGGGCCGCTTGCCTGAGCTTACCTACCTGGCTTCCCTGCGGGTCATGCCCATCGACGCGCGGGCGACGATTCAGGCCGATCTGTCGCTGGTTTTTCCGATTGTGGACCTCGTCCTCGGCGGTACGGGTTCCGACCCCATCGATCCGCGGGAACTCACTGAGATCGAAGAGCAGATCTTCGAAACGGCGGTGCGCCTGATTGCGCGGGATTTGCAGACGACTTGGGCGCCCATGCTGGACATCGACATCATTTTCGATTTGCGGCAGCAGCACGCGCAAATTCAGAGCCTCATGCTGCCCACGGAAAAGGTGCTCTCCCTGACCTTTGAGATTCGCCTGCCGGATTCGCGCGGCTCGCTCAATCTGGCTTTCCCCGCGGTGGTGTCCAATGCGTTGTTGCGGAAGCTGAACGTGCAGTGGTCGTCCTTTGCGCGGGCACCGTCGCGGGAAGTGCGCCGCCAGCTTCAAGAGCGCCTGCTGGAGAGCCGCTTCGCCGTGAACCTGAGCCTTCCTCCAAGCCCCCTGACCATCCGCGAACTTGTGGCTTTGGAGCCCGGCCGGGTGCTTGTTCTGCCCAAACGAGTGCACGAGCCGATTCACTTGAACGTTGCCGGGAAACCCATGTTCCGGGCATACCCCATCCGCCATGGATCGAATCGTGGCGCCCGCATTGAGCGGCGCATCCCGCTGCGTCCGGGCATGAAAGAGGAGGGCAAATGAGCGAAGCCCCTGCACCAGAGATTGCTTCTTTCGTTTTGGCGTGGAAGAACGCTCTCACCAAAGTCCTCACACAGCTCGGCGCACCCAACGTGACGGTTTCAGAAGCGACGGAAACTGCGCCGGAACCCACCAGCGGGGAAGATGCGAATGTGATCAGCGCGAACTTTGCTGGAGGCGGGTGCCTGAAGGGGCAGCTTCGCTGGACCTGTGAAAAAACAGCGGCAGTGCAATGCGCCCAATTGCTCGCCTCGGAGCCTCTCGATGCAACCGTGGAATTCACAGCCGCACATTCCGACGGTTTTCTTGAATTTCTACGGCAGGTTGCCCGCGAAGCGGCCGTGGCGTGGAAGGATGAGAGAGGACTGCCCGCCGAACTCGTCTATCAAGCTGAGCCGCCCGCAGCCGTGGCAACCCAATTCACCGTGGCGCTTACCGTTGATAGCGAGAAATGCAAAGGCCTGACCCTCCGCCTGGATCTGGATGCTGAGATCTGCGCCGCCCTCTCCATTGCCCCCCCGGAGCAAGCCAATGAGGTGACGGCAACCGCCGAGGGCGACGCCCCTGCGTCGCACGCTTCCAACCTCGATTTGATTCTCGATGTGCAACTCGAGGCGACCATTCGCTTCGGCGAAAGGGAAATGCTCTTGCAGGATGTTTTTGGGCTGATGCCTGGCGCGGTTGTCGAGCTCGACCAGTTGGTGAACGAACCCGCGGAATTGCTGGTCGCCGGGCGTCTGGTGGCTAAAGGGGAAGTGGTGGTGGTGGAAGGAAATTTTGGGTTGCGTGTGACGGAAGTGGTCAGCCGCAGCCAGCGAGCGGAAATGCTTCCGCTTGAATGAGGCAAAGAATTATGCATACGAGTCTTTATGGAAAATTTGCAGCCGCTTGGAAGTCGGCCATGTGGCGGCGCGCCGGGAAGCTGGATTGGAATCATCTCACGGTTTGCTGCAGCGCTCCCGATTGCGCCCGCCATGGCAGATCGCAGCCGGCCCTCGTGGCCCGCTTCAGCGGCATTTATTACAACAACGGCTGGTATCACAACACCGCTTGCCTGAAAAGCGCCCTGGTCAATCAACTCCAACATCTTTTGTTAAGCTTCGCTCACGAACCGGACAAACCTTACCGCCTTCCAATCGGGCTTTTGCTTGTGAATCGTGGCGCCATTACGTCCCAGGAATTGCGCGCCGCGCTACAGCTACAACGCCGCGCCGGCTATGGAAGGCTGGGTTACTGGCTCCGTCAAATTGTCGATCTGAATGAAGCGCGGCTCACTGCCGCACTGGGTCAGCAGTGGGGTTGCCCGGTCTTCCCCCTCAACGAGCATACTTCCTACGCGGCTGTGCCCGGCTGCCCGCCTTTTCCCCTGCTCGCTGCAGCAAAGGCCGTGCCCGCCTATAGCGCGTTGGACGGCCGGCAACTCCACATCGCCTTTTCCGACCATGTGGATCACACCCTGCTCTATGCGCTGGAGGAAATGCTGGGTTGCCAGACTGTCGCGTGTGTTTCGACGGAGTCATCCGTCAATCTTGCCTTGGAGATGTTGCGGCGGCATGGATCGGGCCAGGAGATCTGTTTCGATTCGGTGCATGACCCCCTCGAAATCACCGCGGCCATTTGCAGCTATGCGGTGCAGCTCCGCGCGAGGCGCCTCAAGGTCGTCCGCGCGGGAGGTTATATCTGGGCGGCGCTCTTTCACAAGGAGGTGCGCCGGGATTTGCTGTTTCGAGCCCCGGGGCCGCAGGAATTCCGCCGGTCCGTGCCTGAGGCCGCAAACCTTAAAGGTTTTCTATCGACCGCCGATAAACGAAGGGATGGCGTCTATGACGCCACTGGATTGCTATGAGCCAACCCGTGCGATTCGCAGTGCCCCCGCAGCAGCCAAGCAACATGCTGGCTTACGATCAGGAACGCCGCAAGAAACGCATGATGGGTCTCCTGAGCAAGGGTCTTCCCACTTTGCCCAACTATCTGTTGGATTTGAATGCCTTGCTCAGCAGCCCTTCGGTGGACCTCAAGAAGGTCGGCAAGGTCATCCGGACGGATCCCAGCCTGACGGCCCAAGTCCTTCGTTTATGCAATTCCGCGCTGTTTGGCTTGCGCCATCGCGTCATTAGTATCGAACAGGCCGCCGTCCTTCTCGGCACGGAACGCCTGCGCACGCTTGTCCTCACCTGCTCGCTCATGCAGTTCGCCGGCAAACATGTGCCCATGAATTCGCTGTTGCGTTTCTGGCAACACAGTTTCCTGGCGGCCCTGCTCAGCGAACGGATTGCCCGCCAGGTGGACTACCCGGAAAAGGAACAGGCTTACCTTGGCGGACTTATGCATGACATCGGCCAGCTTCCTTTGTGGATGCTCGTCATGGAAGAGCAAGTCCGGCAACGCGAATTGCCTCCGGAGAATTGGCCGGACAATCTCCTGCTGGAACGCGAGTACTTCGGCACGGATCACGGAAAGGTGGGGCGCTGGATGGCCGTGGCCTGGAACTTCATGCCCTCCTTCATGGATGTTTTCGAGCACCACCACAATCCGGAAAACGCGCAACATGATCCCTACCTCGTGGGAATCGTTTCTGCCGCCGATCAGTTCTTGCAAGTGCAGGAGTCCATCCAAGGGGAAACGCCTGAAGCCGGTGAATCGCCAGAGTCTACGGCCGCCGCTGCGAACTCACTCGCTGTCCCGATGGAGGGAAATGGTCTCAATTTCCTGCTGCAATGCTTCCCATCGCTCAGCGACGATGACCGGCAGGGAATCCTGGGAACGCTGCAGACCGAGTACATTCATGTCTTGCCCCTCGTCCAACTGGGGCTCTCCGTCGTCGCCCCCGACACAAATAACGGACAAAACTCTGCCCAGGAGCGCAAACGTGAAGAAACTACGCGTTTTGATCGTGGATGACTCTTCGGTGATGCGCAAAATCGTCGAACGTTCTCTGCGTCAGGCGGGAATCGAAGTGGGTGAAGTGCTTGAAGCGGGCAACGGCGCCGAAGCCCTGGCCGAGGTTCAAAAGTCCACTTTTGACCTGATCTTGTGCGATATCAACATGCCGGCGATGGATGGCCTCGAATTTCTGCGCAACCTTTCCAACGTCGAATCCGCGAAGGGTGTTCCCGTGGTGATGATCACCACGGAAGGCAGCGAAGCCCGCGTGGTGGAGGCGCTGTCTGTCGGCGCAAGAGGATATATCCGGAAGCCGTTCACTCCCGAGCAGGTGAAAGAGCGCATCGCGCCTCTTGTCGGAGGTGCGGATTGAGTTCCACATTCCCCCAGTCCGCGTATCAACCGGTCCCGCCCGATCCGCACTGGAAGGGCATCCTGGAATGTTCGGCCGTCGAGGTGTTTAGCATCATGCTGGGAGTGGAACTCGCAGCGTTTCCCGGTTCCTTCGAGGATCGCCATGGTGAACAGACAGCCATTGTCGGGTTGGCCGGCGCACTCTGCGGCATGGTAGCGATTCGCTGTTCCTCGCCCACGGCCAAGAAGATCGCCACCCTCATGCTCGCCGCTGACGCTGCGTCGAAGCCGTCGATGATGGGCGATGCTTTGGGCGAGTTGTGCAATATGGTGGCGGGCAACTTCAAGTCGAAAGTGTCCACCATCGCGGACCATTGCATGCTCTCCATGCCCACGGTGATCTGGGGTGAGCACTACGAGATGCAGACTTTCCAATCGCAAGAGGCTTTCGAGGTCGTACTTTCCTTCGAAGGCGAGCCGGTCTGGTTTTCCATCGTGATTCAAACCTGAAGGCATCTCTCTAGATCCTGAGTTGTTACCCGGCAGTGTTTGCCTGGTCGCCACAGACCGCGGCAGAGATTGCCGCTTCCGTTTGACGGTGACGCCATGCCCTCCTACAGGAGACTCCCAAACGCTTGAGGCGCAACGCTTTCCGCGGCTTATAAAACGCTCATTTGGTCACCGCCTTGCTCCTCTTTTCCCGGAGGCTCTCGATGGACAGCGGTTTCTATTCCGCGTTTACAGGATTTTCCACCCGCCTGGATGCCCTCGACCTCTTGGCCAACAATTTGGCCAACACAAATACGCCTGGTTACAAGGCGCAGTACGCCTTCTACCAGTCTTTGCCGGCATGGCTGCAGGAATCTTTGACCACGCCGCTGAATCAAGCGGTGAACCGCTTCGGTGTGCTCGGCGGCGCGCGCATCGATTTCACCCCAAGCAATCTGGAGACTACGGGCAATGCGACCGATGTGGCGCTGGAGGGCGGCGGTTTTTTTGCGGTGCAGACGAAAAACGGTGTGCGCTACACGCGCAACGGAAGTTTTCAGTTGAACACCCAGCGGCAATTGGTCACCGCGCAGGGAGACCTGGTTCTTGGCCAGGGCGGCCCGATTCAGACTCCCTCTGGGCAGGCCGGCCCGATCCAGATTCCCACGGGCCAGCCGACGATTAGTCAGGACGGAACCGTCAGTGTGGATGGAGGAATTGTCGGCACGCTGAAGGTCACCGAATTCTCCCCGGATGCGGCCCTCACCCCGGAGGGCAGCACCAACTTTGTTGCGCCTGAGGGAGCAGGCAAACCTTCGGCGGATCCCCGCGTGCGTCAAGGCTCGCTGGAAACTTCCAACAGCAGTCCCGTGCGTGCAGCGGTGGCATTGATCGACCTCCAGCGCACCGCGCAGTTGATGGAAAAGGCCCTGTCTATTTTTCACAATGAGTTCAACAAAACCGCGGCGCAGGATCTTCCGCGAGTCTAGGACTAACTTTTTTTATTGGAGCTAAATCATGTATCGAGCCCTTTATACCGCCGCCAGCGGCATGGAAACACAGCAGCTCAATCTTGAAAACGTGGCCAATAACCTGGCCAATGCCAGCACCACCGGCTTTCGGCGCCGCCGCATTCAGTTTCAGGACCTCATCTATCAGAATCTCGTTCTGCCCGGCGCGGCCTCGACGCAGCAGACCACCTTTCCCACCGGCCTGCAGATTGGTCTGGGCACCAGGTCGGCCTCATCGGCAGCCATTCAGATCCAGGGCGACGTCAATACTACCGGCAATACCCTGGACCTCTGTATTCAGGGCCAGGGTTTCTTTCAGGTGCAGTTGCCCAGCGGTGAAGTCGCCTATACGCGTGATGGCTCCTTCAATCTGGATTCCACCGGAATCCTTGTGACCTCCGATGGCTACCAGTTGCAGCCGGCCATCACCATTCCTCCCAGCGCGACCAATGTCACCATCGGCACCGACGGCACCGTCAGCGTGCAATTGCCCGGCCAGCAGCAGGCGCAGCAGGTTGGCACGATTCAATTGGCCACGTTCGCCAATCCCGGCGGGCTCAACAGCATGGGCCAGAATCTGTTCCTGGAAACAACCGCCTCCGGTAATCCCATCGTGGGCACTCCGGGCGGCAGCGAAGGTCTCGGAACCATTCTTCAGGGCTCGCTGGAGAATTCCAACGTCGACATCGTCGGCGAGTTTATCCAGATGATTCTGGCGCAGCGTTCCTATGAAGCGAACTCGCGCGTGGTGAAAGCAGCGGATGAAATGTTCCAGACCATCAATGGGCTGACCTCGTAAGGAGAAACTGCATGAAGCGGTGCGCTGCCATTTCCGTCTTGCTCCTGGGATTGTTTCTTCCCCTCGGGTTCATGCACGCCGGTCCACTCCGCATTGCACTGTTCGCGGATACCACCATCCAGGGCGACACTATTCTTCTCTCCCATCTTCTCCCCTCCAATATTCCTCTCGAACTTCGCCGGCGCGCGGAGAACATTTCGCTTGGCCGGGCGCCGGAAATCGGCAGTGTGCGCTCGCTTTCCCGGGAAAGCCTCCAAGCGGCGCTTGAAGAAACGGGTCTTGACCCCGCCGAATTCGTGATTCCGGAGCGCGTTGCGGTGCGGCGCGAAGCGCATCTTCTTTCGATAGAGCGGCTGTGGCCGGCCCTCCGTGCCGCTGCGGCCTCCCGCGGGATCGCCTTGCCCGCGGATATTCGTTCACAGGACATTCAATGGTCTGCCCCTATGGCCTTGCCGGCGGACGATTCCCAACTGGAAGTGCAGGGCGTTTACATCGACAAGCTCTTGAACCAGGCGCGCTTTCGGCTGCGCTTCCCCAATAATCCCGCAGCGCCCTCCTTCTATGCCTGGTGTCCGCTACCCCGGACGCAGCAGCCGCAATCTGCGGAAAATACCTCGGCGCATTCTTCGGGGCCCTCGAAGCTGAGTCTGCCTTCGGCTGCTGAACTCGTGAGCATACGGCGTCCCGCCACGCTCCATCTCCATTCGGAGAATTCTTCCGCGATGTTGCAGGTCCGGCCGCTGCAATCGGGTGAACTCGGCCAGACCGTTCGTGTTCGCTTGCCGGCCAATGGCCACACGCTGCTCGCGCGCATCGCCGGCCCGAATCTGCTCGATGCCGTTTTCTAGGGAAGGAATCCATGAGAACCCCTTGCAAGTTTCTTGCACTTCTTCTCGCGGCGACATTCGCGTCGCTTCCCGCGCCCGCTTTGCCTCGCGTCAAGAAGAACAAAACGCCTGCCACCTCCAGCGTCTATGAGGACTATCTCACCCGCGTTCGCGCCATGAATCTGCCGCAACCCAGCACCCCTGGGAGCTTGTGGGTCGATTCCGGCCCGCTCTCCGTGCTCGCTGCCGATTACAAAGCTTGCCACCCGGGCGACCTGGTGATCATCCATCTGGCGGATAATTTCACGGCTGCTACCGCCGGAGAGAATAACCAGTCTCGCGCGTTTGCGGCGCAGTCCAACATCACCCAGTTGATCGGAGCCCTTGCCTCCAATAACCGTCTGCAGAGCCTTTTGAACGCCAGTTCCAGCCACAGTCTGGATGGCAAAGGCCAGTCCACCATGAGCTCCAACGTGACATTGAACCTGGCCGCGCAGGTCATGGAGACGCTGCCCAATGGCGTGCTCGTCATTCAAGCCGCGCGGGACATCACTATGGGTAACGATCGCCAGACCGTCTACGTCCGTGGCTTGATCCGCACCGGCGATCTCGCCCCGGATAACTCCGTGGCCTCCACCTCGATTTCCGATCTGCAGGTGGAAATCAAAGGAAAAGGCGCGGTCGCCGATGCCTCGCGTCAGCCGAATATCATCGTCAGGACGCTCTTGAAGCTGCTGACTTTTTAGGGAGGTCCTTGTGTTCCACCGCATTTTTGCATGTTTCCTGGCTCTCTTTCTAACCAGCACCGGCAGTCCTTACTTGCGCGCGGCAGAGGAGACGCTTCCCGCCGCGCGGCGCATTGCGCGCCTCAAGGACATCACGGAAATTGAGGGCATTCGCGATAACCACCTGGTGGGTTACGGCCTGGTCGTCGGCCTCGCGGGTACCGGTGACAAGCAGCAGACCATTTTTTCCGTGCAAACGCTTGGCAACATTCTGCAGCGCATGGGTGTCAATATCGAGGGCCAGATTTCCACCATCCAGGTGAGAAACATCGCGGCGGTTTTCGTCACCGCAACCCTCCCGCCGTTTGCGCACCCCGGCCTGAAAATCGATGTCACAGTATCTTCCATTGGCGACGCCAAGAGCCTTGCCGGAGGCACCCTGCTGATGACACCCCTTCGAGCCGCCGACGGCAATATCTACGCTGCGGCCCAGGGGCCACTGGTGATCGGCGGCTACAGCGCGGGAACCTCGGCTAATGCCAAGGTCGTCAATCATCCCACCGTCGGCCGTATCCCGGAGGGCGCTCTTGTGGAGCGCGAAAGCTCCGTGAATCTCGCGCAGTTTGTAGTCCTTTCCCTATTGTTGCGCGACCCGGATTTCCAAACTGCCCAGGAAGCTTCCCTGGCCATCAATCAGGGCCTAGGCATGAGCTTGGCTCACGCCGTGGATAGCCGCCGCATAGAAATCACCGATTACCACGCCTCCGGTATGGACGTTCCCGCACTCCTTGCCAAGATGGGAGAAGTCACCGTCCACACCAAGCCGCCTGCTCGCGTCGTCGTCAACGAACGTACCGGAACAGTCGTGATGGGTGGCAACGTCACCATCAGCGCCTGCGCCATTCTCCATGGAAATCTCTCCATACAGGTTTCCACGGAGTTTCAAGTATCCCAGCCAGCACCCTTTTCGAAGACCGGCGAGACCAAGGTGGTTCCCGAAACCACCGTAAAGGCACAGGAGTCTCCCCTCCAGGTTGTGCAACTCAAGGAGGGTGCTACCGTGGAAGAACTCATTCGCGGCTTGCAGACCATGGGCGCGACCGCCCGGGACGTCATCGCCATCTTGCAAGCCGTCAAACGCGCTGGCGCTCTCAACGCCGACCTGGAGGTGCTGTGAGCACACCGTTGGCGAGTCTTGGCCTGGCGGCACAGCAGACCGCGGGTCTGCACAGTCCTTCCATTCAAGAACAGAAGCTGCGGAAGGCTGCTGCGGAGTTCGAATCGATCCTCCTTTCTTCCTTCTGGAAGTCCATGAAAGAATCCTTCGCCAGCCCCGAAGACGACTCTTCGGACCCGGCGCATGAGACTTTGGAGAATTTTGGCATTCAGGCGATGTCTGATGCCGTGGGGAAGGCGGGAGGCTTAGGAATCGGGAAGCTGATTCTAAAGCACTTAGAGCCACAACTCTCCGCCAACATGCAGGCCAAGGAGGCAAAATCTCAGTAATCTTGGCAGCGTTTTTGCCGATATCCTTGGTTGAGGAGCCTTAGAGCACATTCTTGCATTAAGGTTCTCTCAGTTTTGGCCGATCGGTACTTCAGACGCAGGCAATTACTTCTGGAATGCCGGCGGTATTTCGGCAAGGAGTTCGGCCATGAAAATTGACCCGAGAGTCCAATCGACAGGTGAGCTGCAGAGCGACCGGGTAAAGGACACCAAAGGCAGCTCTGTTCACACACAGTCGGACGCAAAGAGCGCGGCCGCCAACAGGGTTTCCGGTGGCGATACCGTTCAGCTTTCCAGCAAACACGGCGAAATCCAGCAACTCTCCGCGCAAGTGGCAAACGTGCCGGATGTTCGCATAGATCGGGTCGCCCCGCTTCAGGCAAAAGTGCAGAGCGGGGGATATCACCCCGATAGCCAAAAGGTAGCCGATGCCATGTTGACGGAGCAGACTCGCCAGACCTCCAAGGCCTAGCGCGTCGAGGTAGGGAAGTATGAACAGCCTTGGGCCAGCTCCTACGCCACGTTTGGAGCCACTGCGACCCGGGGACCGGGATCGCGGGCAGCGGGAGAAGCAGGCTGCTCCCCCCAAGATTATGCACACCAGCGAGCGGGCGCCGGCCGATGGATCTATCGAGGATTTGGTGAAGGAGAAGGAAACGCACCAACTGGATGAGCGGGCGTAGGCCATGAACAGCGAAGCCTCATGCTATCTGGAACTCCTGGAGCAGCGCATCACCCTGCTTCATTCTCTTTCCGAAACACTCTCGGCGGCACGCGCGGCCGTCGTTTCCTTTGACATCGATGCGCTGGAATCGCGGGTCACCCAGCAACAGTTGCTCTGCCGGGAAATTCAGAACCTCGATGAACAGGTCGAGCGTTTGCAGTATCAATGCGCGGCCCACTTGCGGCTTCGCGGCGGCCCGACAACCGACGATTCGCTCGCAAAGCTCGAGGATGCGCTGCATCGCCTGCATCAGGCACAGGCAAACGTCAAAGAGTTGAACGACGTGCACCAGGCCGTCCTATCGCGTTCCCAGCGAACGATTCTTGCGTTGCTCCATTCCCTGCGCACGTTTGAAGGCAGCTACCAGGAAGCGGCGTTGCTCCAGGCAACCAACCGCGCCGGAATTCAGGAGCACGCATAGCCATGGGCAGCCTCTCGGCAAGCTTGAATATCGCGACGCAGTCCATGCTCGCCGAGCAGGGCGCTATCGAGACCAGCACCAACAACATTGCCAACGCCAATACCCCGGGATATTCCCGCCAGGTTCCCAATTTTGAGGAAGCCGGTACCATCCAAATTGGCACGCTGACCTTCGGCACCGGTGTCCAGCTCGGCAGCGTGACCAGCCTGCGCGATGCCGTCCTCGATTTGCGCGTCAATCAGGAAACCCAGCAGCAGGGCCAGTTGAACGCTTTCCTTGATGGAGGTCAACAGATTCAAGAGCTGTTCAACGAGACCTCTGGAACAGGCTTGCAGGCTCCGCTCTCCGCCTTTTTCAATAGCCTGTCAGAATTGGCCTCTAATCCCAGCGATCTCACCACGCGCCAGAATGTGGTCACTTCCGCTCAGAACTTGGCCACTGCGTTCAATCAAACTTCCAACAATCTCTCCACCCTCCAGCGCAATACCGATCTGGCCGTGCAACAGTCCGTCAGCCAGGTCAACAGCCTCACCGCCCAGATCGCGCAAGTGAACCAGCAGGTCGTCGCCGCAACCAAAACCGGCGAGAACGCCGGTCCCTTCCAGGACCAGCGCCAACAACTTATTAATCAGCTCTCCAACTACATTGACGTTTCCGAGATCGATGCCGGTGACGGCGGTCTGACCCTGACGACCTCGAGCGGCTCCGCGCTGGTTGTCGGGAATCAGAGTTTTGCGCTGAGTACCCAGGCCAACCCCGCTACCGGATTGCAAGATGTTTACGCCAACGGTGCCGACATCACGTCGCAGATCAGCGGTGGCGCGCTGGCTGGGCAGATCCAGATTCGTGATCAAGAAATTCCTTCTGTTCAGAATTCCCTGGATACGCTTGCTTACAACCTGACCACTTCCGTGAACAGTCAGAATCGGGCCGGCTTCGATCTCAACGGCAATGCCGGCGGAAATCTCTTTACCCCGCTCACGCAAGCGCCGGGCGCAGCGGCAAGCGTAACCATAGCTCTCACTGACCCAACCCTCATCGCCGCCAGCGGCACCGCCGGCCTGGGCAATACTGGTGATAACTCCAACGCCAATAAGCTCCTTGCGTTACAGAACCAGGACATCGTCGGTGGCCAGACGCCCCTCAGCTATTATTCCGATACCGTTTTCAAGATCGGCAACGACGTTTCCAGCGCCCAGACCACCGAACAAGCCGGCAGCCAGACGCTCCTGCAACTCCAGAATCTACAGGGCGGCGTTTCCGGTGTGGACATCAACGAAGAAGCCGCAAATCTCGTGCGTTTCCAGACCGCCTATCAGGCCTCTGCCCAGGTGGCTACGGTGATCAACACGCTCCTGCAAACCACGATCAATATGGTGACCTGATCATGAGTGTCCGTCTAAACCCCGATCTTCTTCCTGACCTGCTGGCTAGCATTCAAAAGAGCGAGCAGAACGAAAACATCGCCACCCAGGAACTCTCAAGTGGGCGCACTGCCAACAGTCCTTCTGATAATCCTGCGGCCGCCGCGGCCATCGTCCTCAACCACGACCAGACTAGCCAGGACTCCCAGTTTCTCCGGAACATCAGTGCTTTGCAGGGCCGCTTTCAGGTGGCGGATTCCACGATCAGCAACGTGGTGGAAGTTCTGACGCAAGCCTTGAGCCTGGGCACGGAAGGCGCCAACGGCACGGTCAGCGCGACGGACCGCCAGGCTATCGCCACGGAAGTGCAGGGATTACTGACGCAGACCGTGGGTTTAGCCAATACCACCTATCAGGGCGCGTACCTTTTTGGTGGAACTAACGTCAATGCGCAGCCCTTTACGGTGGACAGCACCACCGGCGCGGCCACCTACCACGGAAACCCCAATACCACCTCCGTGGAAATTTCCAACGGAAACTCCATCACTGCCAACGTGCCCGGCGATCAGCTCTTCCAAAACGCCAATGGGAGCGTCCTCGGCGCGTTGCAGGATCTCTACACCGCCCTCAACACCGGCAACAACATGCCCACGGCCGTTTCCGAAGTGCAGAGCGCCTTATCCCAATTGGACGTGCAGCGCGTTACTTACGGCAATGCCCTGAACCAGATCAACCTCAGCGAGTCGTTCCTGAATCAGGACCAATTGAACCTCTCCCAGCAGGAAAACACCTTGGAGGGAGCGGACTTGTCCGTTGTCGCGAGCAACTTCTCGCAAGCGCAACTCGCCGACCAAGCCACGCTCAGCGCCACAAGCCGCGTCCTTAGCCAGAAGACCCTGCTCGATTATCTCGCCTGATCTCCGTAGCCAACGGCACAATCTCCTTCTTCACGGAAACCCAACAGGCCGGTTTTGCTCCCGGCTCTTGGGTCTTCTGGGTTTTGCTTTTCTCTCTGGGGTGCTACAGCAGCGCTGGACCTAACTTGGCGGGACGCAGAGCCTTTGGTGATTCCAAACGTAGCGCCTCAGCGAGTTTGCCGGAGGGTGGTGGCCCACCTGGAGACCGCGCTGACATGCGTTTGATCGGAACACAGGCTGGCTTGGCGCGCGAGCAGCATCACTCGCAGCTGATTGAGGGTGGTTTGCAGTTCACCCAGGCGGCTCTTGTACTGATCAAGTTGGCCGATGATTTCCGGCTGGGCTTGGCGCAAGTCCGGGGACTGCGCGACGATCGGGGCCATTTCCTCAACGGGTTTGCGGAGTTGGCGGACATGCTCCACGTTAAATTCGCCCTCTCCTCGAAGAGCGCGACGCGCTGCCTCTATAAGCACCGCAAGACGTGCATTGACGCGTTCGATGGTCTGGCGCAGTCCCTCGCCCATCATGCACTCCATCTCCCGCCGCCCGGTCCGGCGGATTTCTCGGGCGGGACCCGAACATTCTGTGAATCAACGGCCTGCGCCTTGGAGGAAATGCGGAACTCCTCCGTGGCTTCCGACGAAGGGCCAAGCGTCCGCTCCACTTGCGACCACGCGGCGCGCAGCCGCGTGAACATCGCGATCAGTTCGTTGAACTTTTCACGGGAACTCGTCATGCTGGCGTTCATCATCATCGTTCGGGCGACGTTGTAGAAATTGCTCAGGTTGCGGGCAGCTTCGCCGCCCCGCTCGAAATCCAGGACACCCTGCAACTCACCGATTACCATGAGCGCGTGATTGGCCGCATTGACGCGCTTTTCGATCTGGCCGGCTTCGATCGCCCCGATGCCTCGGTGCAAATCCCGCAGGATAGTGTCGTAGAGCGTGACAACCTGGCCCACGGGCGAGGCGCCGAACGCGCTGGTTTGGTGATAGGCAAATGCCGAATCGTGTGCGTTCATGTTATGCGTATTAACCGCCTGTTATTCCCGCGATCTGTTGGCTAATCTGGCTTTCCAGCAACGGCAATTCCTGCAGCGTCGCATTGACCTGCGAATACACGGTGGTGAGGTTGGCCTCCTGGGTGGCCAGGGCCGCTTGAAGGTCGCTGATCTGTTGCGTGAGCCCCTGCGAAGTGTTCGTGATGCTTTGCGAATCAAGGGACAGGATGCCCGTGTTGGGCGCGTTGATGGTCTGGATGACACTGTCCAGGTTCTGCGCAAACCCGCTGGTGGCGTTCTGCATGAGATTCTGCACCGCGGAGAAGTTGCTCGCTAGGGCGGAGGAAAGCGCACCGTTGTCTACCGTCAGAGTGCCGTCGTCGTTCATGTTTACGCCGATGCTCGCCAGATTGACCATGCCGTTGTTGCCGGAGACGGAATAGGAGATGGCGCTCAGCAGCATGCTCTGGGCTTGTTGCAGAGTGTTGTCGGCTTCCAGCGCGCCGCCCCCGCTACCGTCGGACGCGACCTTGAATTGATTGTTAATTTCGGTAATCACGGTGTTCCAGGCGCTCACGAAGTTGTTGATCGCGGTGGTGGCCTGGGAGGTATCGGGACTCACGTTGACGGCAACGCTCGTATTCGGCGCAGCGGATCCCAGGTTCAGCGTGACCCCGTTGATCACGTTGCTCACGGTGTTGCTCGCGCTGCTGATTGGTATGCCGTCCACGACCAGGGACGCATTGGTGCCCGTCACTGCTTTGGTGAAATTGAGGCCCGTGCCGGTGTTACTGGAAACCGTGATGTCGCCCGGCGCGCCGGAACTGTTGCTGACCAGCGCCAGGCGGTAGCCGTTGGCATCCTGAATCACACTGGCGGTAACGCCGATGTTCTGATTGTTGATGCTGGCGGCCAGTTGGCTCAGCGTATTGTCGCTGGAATTCACCGTAACAGTCACCGGTGAATTGGACCCCACCTGAATCTGGAAGCTGCCGGGCGAGATGGTTGAGTTGCTGCTCGATAGTGCGTTCGTATAGTAAGAGGATGTGGTGGCGAGGGAATTGACCGTAATGCTGTGGGAGCCGGGTGTAGCGGAGCCGGAGGCCGTGGCGCTGACGACCGAGGAATTGGAGGAGCTCGCTGCTTCTCCGTTGAGGGCACCGAGGGGGTTGCTCAGGGCGAATACGGCATCATCGAGGTTGCTGAGATCCCTACTGATGGTCGAAAGTTCCCCCGTTTGCGAGCCCAGCGTGGTCTGCTGTGTTTGCAGTGCCGTGATATTGGCCTGCTGGTCCGCAACCGCGTACTGCACGAATTGCTGAACATTTATCCCTTGTCCAAGGCCCGTGCCGCTGGTAGTCGAAGAACTGCTCGACCCGGAACTCGCCAGAGCATCGGTGAGAGACGACAGAGCACTGATGGAAGAAGACATAGGGCAGCCTCCTCAGGCCTTTACTTCGATATGCGCATTGGCTTTCGACTCTTCCTGCTTCAGATAGTCCTCGATCCCTTGGCTGACGTCGCGGACAGCCTTGGGGGGCACCTCCAGAATTTCTTCGCCGGACTGCGCATCGGCCACGACGTAGTAGATTCGGCCGTTGCTGTCGCGGCGAAACGTCACGTCCGTCTGGCGCTGCGTGGGTGGAACGATCGCGGCGCTGGCACTCGTAGCGGCTCTTTCGACGGTGCTGGCGGTGGACGATTGTGTGGACACACGCTCGCTTCTTGCCTGACTAGCCGCTGGGCTCGGTGGGTCCGCGGAAGCGGCCGAAGGGGGATCTGGTGCGATTTTCATGGTGTCCTCCTATAGCGGCTTTT
>Ga0209415_10003355_pt1 | contig 29784 bp, 30 predicted proteins | sample PeaSoiSIISIP2007_FD_187696 | JGI IMG/M metagenome (GOLD analysis project Ga0209415, IMG submission 187696) | Peat soil microbial communities from Weissenstadt, Germany - SII-SIP-2007 (SPAdes) (version 2) | ecosystem: Environmental > Terrestrial > Soil > Wetlands > Peat | place: Germany...
ATGCCCATTGTTCATAAGATACTGAAGACGCTTCTGCTGGTGATAGCGATCGGGGCCACGGTGATGACGGTCTGGCCGCAGGCCCGGCTTGCCATCGTCTGGGCGGTTGGCCGCTGCCAGGGGTGCTCGTTCCAGGATGCCGTCCACAGCCACGCCCTGCTGGTCAACATGGAGCGGGCCGGTGAGGAGATCGGCGCCGCCAGCAAAGTGATCCAGACCGACCCGAAGGGCTTCGAGCTTGTCGACACGCCCATGGGACGGTATTGGACCGTGCCCCACGACCGGTTCCTCAAGTTCACGCTCGGTGAGGAGAAGCTGGAAATCTATGGTCATGACGTGGTTTCGGTCAAACCCGGAGACGTAGTGCTGGATTGCGGCGCCAATGTGGGCGTCTTCACGCGGTCGGCGCTGGAACACGGGGCGGCGATCGTGGTTGCGATCGAGCCTGCGCCGAACACAGTCGAATGCTTGCGGCGCAACTTCGAAAAGGAAATCGCCGCGGGCCGCGTGATCGTGGTGCCGAAGGGGGTCTGGAGCCATCCGGACGTGCTGGAGCTGGCGGAAGGCGACAGCGGCAACACCACCGGCGACAGCTTCGTGTTTGGACGAAACCAGAAGAACAAAGTCAAAGTGCCGCTGACAACCATCGATATTCTGGCGGTTGAACTGGCGCTGCCGCGGGTGGACTTCGTCAAGATGGATATCGAGGGTGCCGAAAAGGAAGCGCTCCGGGGTGGAGCGGAGACCGTTCGCAAATACCATCCGAGAATGGCGATCGCCTCGGAGCACCTTCCCGACGATACGACCGCGATTCCGCAGGCCGTAAACGCGATCTGGAGCGGGTACATAGTGTCCCCGACGAGTTGCAAGGATCAGTTTCTGAGCGTTATGGCTGAGGTCCTGCTGTTCCAGCCGAAATCGTAATTGCCCCCGGCGCTCACCCGCGTGAGATGCAGCCTGGCCTGTCTCGCACTCGTGAAAAGCGGCCTCAAACAGCCTCTGCGGCGATATGATTGGACCATGACCCGACGCGATCTCGGCAAGCTCGCCATGGTTGGCGCAGTGACGCTGGAGCAGGTTGCCGCCGAGGACAACCCGGCCCAGTACACCGGCGCTCTCGACGGTTTTGAAAACAAAGTGGACGCGGCCGGCTTCGACCCGGTGGCCTACACCAAGAAACTGCACGACGCCGCCCCGCTGCAGATGACGTTCCGCGCCACCACCCGCATTGAGGCCGACGCCTGGCAGCGCGGCTTGCGCGCCAAGATCGCCGAACTGGTGGGCGGCTTCCCCGGCGAGCGCACGCCGCTCCACCAGCAGACCCTGGAGGTCAGGGAGTATCCCGCCTACCGGCGCGAGAAGTTCGTGTTTGAGAGCCGGCCCGGCGTCTGGGTGCTCGGCTACCTGCTGACGCCCAAGACCGGCGGGCCTTTCGCTGCGGTAATCGCGATTCCCGGCCACGGCCGCGGCGTGGACGACATTGTCGGCATCGACGAACACGGCCGCGACCGCACCGTCAAGGTCGCTTACGAGTACGACTACGCCATCCAGGTGGTCGAACATGGCATGGCCGCGGTGGCGATCGAACCCATGGCCTTCGGCTGCCGGCGCGACGCTCTCACCAGGGCCAAGGGCCTGGCAACCACCGCCTGCCAGCCCGCGGGCGGCTCGGCGCTGCTGCTGGGCCAGACCATACTCGGCTGGCGCGTCTATGACACCATGCGCACCATCGACTGGATCGGCACCCGCCCGGAACTCGACGCCGCGCGCGTCGGCTGCCTGGGCTGCTCCGGCGGCGGCACCTGCACGCTGTTCACCGCCGCTCTCGATACCAGGGTTCGCGCCGCCCTGGTCAGCTCATACCTCAATACGTTCCGCGACAGCATCATGAGCGTGTCGCACTGCATCGACAATTACGTGCCGGGCATTCTCAACTGGGCCGAGGCGTACGACGTGGCCGGCCTGGTGGCGCCGCGCCCGCTGTTCGCCGAAGGCGGACTGCACGACGACATCTTCCCCATCGCGGCGACGCGCGCGAGCTTTGAACGCGTGAAGAAAGTCTACGAAGTCTTTGGCGCCGCCGACCGCACCGGCTTGGAAGTCTTCGATGGCCCGCACGGCTTCTCCGGCAAACTCGGGCTGCCGTTTCTGGCGCAGCACCTGGGCGCGGCGTAGCCAGCCAGCCGCTTCAAGGTAGGGCACGCTTTAAGCTTGCCCCGCACGGTAGGGCACGCTTTAGCTTGCCCCCGCCTGGTGCTTATCCGAATGAAACAGTGTCCCCGCGTGTGCCATGCCTTTCACTTTTTCGATGATTTGAGGGCAAGCTGAAGCGTGCCCTACCGGCGCAGCTTGTTACGCTACGCCGTCTTTTATGGGAATGACCTTCGCCAGCGGGGCGCGCTCGGCGAACTGCAGAATGCCCGCCAGCTCCGTCTCCTGGATCGGCTTGGGGAGCACGAAGCAGTTCTCGCCTTCGAAGTCGGTCGCCAGCTCTGCGTCATAGCGGTCCGACAGCAGAACGAACGCGCCCACCCGGGACCGCATGCGTTCGGACAGTTCTACCCAGTTCAAGCCGGGGGCGTGCACGGAACAGAACGCCGCGTCGAAGCGGGCGCGGAACGCCAGCTCGAGCGCGGTATCGGCATTACCCACCGGAACGCCGCGCGAGCCGCTTCGCTCCAGCATGGCCACGAGCTGCCGTTGCACCGCCTCGTCGGGTTCGATCACCAGCGCCGTCAGACGCTGCGGAGCCTCCAGGGGTCCGGCTGCCTCGGCTGCCGCGGAAGAGCGTTCGCGCACCGCCAGCGGCAGATCCACTTCGAAATGCGGCTCGGTGTTGTTCTTCTCGATCAGGCGAATCTCCCCGCCGTGGCCGGCCACCACGCTGCGCGTGACGCCGAGCACGGTCGCAGTTTCCTCCGCGTTCGACCACTCGCGCGGCGCCGAAAACGAAATCTCCACCAGCAGCCGCTTGGCGAGAACGCTGGTGCGAATCGTCAGCGCCTTTTGCTGTGCGTCGGCCAGCGCTTGTTCGGCGTGTACCAGCAGATTCAGAAACACCTGCTCCAATTGTCCGTGCGACCCCAGCACCTTCATCGGCTCGCGGGAAACCAGGTCGATTACCCGAATGCCGGAAGCTTTCCAGTCGCCTCCACGAAAGTCGATGAGCTGTTGCAGCAGTTCGCCCACCGCAACCAGGCGGGCTTCCACCTGCTCGCCGGAAGCGAACGTGACCAGGCGCGCCACCACCGAAGCCGCCTTTTGCGCTTCGCTCGCGATCGCCGCCACTTCGCGCTCCCCCGGCGCCTGCCGCACGCGCTCCTGCGCCTGGTCCGCCAGTTCCTGAATGGATGCCAGCGGCGCCTTCAGCTCGTTCACGATGCTCGAAATCAGCCGGCCGACCGCCGCCAGCTTCTCGGTGCGGGAAAGCTGCTCCTGCACGGAACGCTGATCCAGCAGCCGCAGCGCCACGCCGATCTGGTTGCCCAGGTGCTGCCCCAGCGATTGTTCCGCGGCGGAAAAATCGCGCACCCGGTCGTCCTGGTCCAGCTCCAGCACGCCCACTACCTCACCCTGTGCAATCATCGGGACGAAAAGAAGCGACTTGGGATGCGGCCTCGCGTCGTCCCCCGCAACCGGGAAAGGACTGCGGCTCACGTCCGGTATCACCAGCAGGCTGCGGTAGTGGAAGCAGGCCACCGCCCCGGCGTGCGGACCGTCCGGCGGAGCGGAGAGCGAAATCGTCCCTGGCTCGCCGGGCCCGGCGCCCACCGCGTCCAGCTGTTTGGCACTCCGGTTGTACAAGTACAGCCGCACCCTGGTCACGCCCAAAATCGCCGGCAGGGCGTCGTCCAGCCGTTCTAGAATCTGCTCGGTGGAGGCCGAGCCAAAAATCTCTTCTCCCAGCTGATACGTTTTTCGCAGCGACTCCCGCTGGCGCCGCAGCCGCCGCTCGCGGGCGCCCATCAGCAGCGCCGCACCCGCCACCAGGAGCATCGTTCCCAACACCACCAGCGGCGATAACCACCATCGGGAAGCCGCGGCCGCGATCACCGGCGGCTCGGTCGCCAGCAGTTCATAGCCGCGGTCGTAGGGAGGCCTTCCGGCGGCGTATTGGAAGGCTACGCCGACCGCTTCGACTTCATCTCCGGGCGCCAGCTCAGGCAGCGTGGGGTTGAGCCGCTCGTCGCGGCTGGGGAAGAAAATCTTGTAGGGGTCCTTGTTCGAACCGATCAGCAGATAAGGGCCGCCGGTGGTGGAGCCGCTTTCGATCAGACGCCCCTTCACCCGCGCTAACCTGCCCAACGTTGGGAATTGGCGGAGATCTTCCAACGTCACCGTGGCAGCCCGGAATCCGGCCGTGTGGCCCACCTTGGTCACGCGCCCGGCGTCCACCATGATCATGCCGGCCACGGTGATCACGCTCCCGGAGGCTTCCATTACGTCGCCTGGCACGTAGGCGTCCAGCACGGTGGAGGTTGCCGGTGTATGCAGCGCCGCTCCCCAGGCGCCTTGCTGGATGGTCAAAACCGTATACCCAGGGAAATGGAAGGGCGCCGCGTTCACAGTACCCCGGATCGACACGTCCTGCCGCGCGTGCACGGCCTCGAAGTCTCGTGGAGTGCGGGCGTTAAGCTCTCCTAGTGTCAGCGCAGTCTGGGCCAGGCCGCTCCGGCACACCGCCAGAGCGACCAGCGACATCGCTAAAACTCTCAAGACACGCATCTTTGAGTCGCGAGCCAGACGCGCAAGTTGGCGCTCAAAAAATTATCCGCACAAATGCTAACTCCCATCAAGTTATCTTCTGTAGTTAACAGTCCTACTACCCTCATTCCCGCATCACGGGCCGCCTGCACCCCTGATTTGGAGTCCTCAAACACGATGCAGTTCGTCGCGGCAACACCCAGCCGCCGGGCCGCCAGCTGGTAGATCTCGGGGTCCGGTTTGGGATTCCGCACCTGGTGGCCATCCAGAACCACCTGAAAATAAGGGCGTATACCGCCTTGGTCCAGCACCAGCGCGACGTTTTCCGGCTCCGCGTTGGTGGCCACCGCCATCGGGGCGCCGTCGTATTCCCGCAGGAACGCCTTCAGCCCGGGCACCAGCATCTGCTCCACGCGGCCGGCAACGATCGAGCGAAACACGCGCTCTTTGGCTGCGCCGCGCCGTGCCACTTCGTCGTCCGACAGGTCCTCTCCGAAATAATCGCGAACAATTTCGTCGTTACGCTTGCCATACATCCGCTGCTGCATCGCCTCGGTGGTTTCCAGGCCGTAGCTGCGATTGAAAGCTGCCCAACTTTCGCGGTGCGCCGGGTTGGAATCGATCACTACGCCATCCATGTCGAAGATCAGCGCCAGGCACGGATCGAGGCGGCCGGTTGAGCCCGAAGCCGTCACCGGGAACCGTCCTCTGTCTCCCCTTCAATGCTCGCCTCGAGCCAGGCGAGGTATGGGGCCGACGCAGCCGTCACCGGCACCGCCAGCACCTCGGGCACCTCGTAGGAATGCGCCCGCTCGAGCGCTGCGCTGAGCGCGGCGAATTGCCGCTGTGCCGATTTGATCAGCAGCAGATACTCGCCTGCCGTCTCCACCGCCCCCTGCCAGCGATAATAGCTGCTCACGTTCGGGACAATACTCGCGCACGCCGCCAGGCCCTGCTCCACCACCAGCCGGGCCAGCCTTTCCGCTTCTTCTTGAGAAGCGCAGGTGCTGAATACCACGATCTTGTCGGTCATGAAAAAAGTACGCTGAAGTATTTCGGCGCGGTGTTACCATTATCTTCCAGGCACCTGTTTGATGAAAGCGCCCGTTGCCCGAACTGCTTATATTGTGGTCTTCGTGATGGCCGCCACTTATGTCGTGGCGACCCTCAGCGGGCCCAAAGGGATTCCCGCCGTGCTGGCGAGGCAGAAGCAGATCCAGCGCCTGGAGGACCGCAATGCCCAGTTGGCCCGCGAGATCGAGCGCAAGCGCGACCACATCCGCCGCCTCCAGAACGACCCGTCCGAGCAGGAGCTCGAGATCCGCGACCGCTACAAACTGGTCCACCCGGGCGATACCGTCTTCATCACCGGCCAGCCGGATAAGAAATGACCGGGTTGGGTGGCCGTCGAAGGCGGATCTGACTGTCCATGGGCAAGCGAATCATGATCGCCGTGGTAGGCGCGGGGCTGGGTTCACTGGCCGGCCTGCTGGTTTCCTTCCTCGGCGCGGGCAACGCGGCGCTCATTGTCGGCGCTGTCTTGGGCGCCACCGTCCCGCTGATCGTGTTAGGCGCTCCCGGCCGCTGATTTTTCTTCCCTCGCGGCCATAAAAGATGTAATGTAAATCCTCGGTAACCAAAAATGTTCTGCGCAAATTGCGGCTCGTCCATGACCGACGGCACGGCCTATTGCCCTACTTGTGGCGCGGCGCAGCCCGCCGCAATGGTGGCCTCGCCGGGTGCGCCAGCCGCCGCACCCGCTTCCTATCCGGCCGTGTTCGCCGCCGGATATGCCACCTGGGGCAATCGCGTAGTCGGTTTCCTCATCGACGGCCTCCTGGTGGGAGCCGGCATGGCAGTTCTTTATTTTTTCGCCGCGGCGATGATGGCCAGCATTATCGGGCTGGCCGGCCACGGCGCTGCGTCCGGCATGTGCTGCATGTTCCTCCTCCTGTTCCCCGTCGCTACTCTGCTGGTCGGCCTGTATAACGGCGTGTATCTGATCGCGCTACGCGGCTACTCCATCGGGCAGGGCGTGGTGCACGTCAAGGTCGTCGATGCTTCCGGCAATCTGCTCACGCAAGGGACGGCATTCCTCCGCCTCGTGGTGCGCGTGGGGTTGTCCTTTGTGCCGTTCCTGCCGGTGCTCGATATGCTCTGGCCCTTGTGGGATGAGCGCGGCCAGACGCTGCACGACAAGGCCGTCAACTGTTACGTGGTCAACAATCCGCAGGGGATGTGATGGATTCGGCTGGCTCGCGGTCCCCTCTGGCTGCGGCGGTCACCGGCGCGGCCATTCTGGCCGATGCCGCGCTGGCGCGCGTCCTGCTCACCGCCGACCCGGAGCGAGTGTACTTTTTAGGCAAGCCGATCCTCGTCGCTTGTGCCTTTCGCCGCGCCACCGGACTGCCATGCCCCACCTGCGGCCTCACCCGCAGCACGGTGCTGGCGCTGCACGGGAATTTGGCCGCCGCCTGGCACATTATGCCGGCCGGACCGGTCTCGGTTTTAGGCGTGCTGGCCATCGCGCTGGCTCTGCTCTGGTATGCCGGGGTGGCATGGAGCGGGCGGCCGGCTTCGCGGGCCGCCACGCGGCGCTGGATCGCGCGCGCCGGTCTGGCCTATGGCGCGGCCACCGTGGTAATGTGGCTGGGCGGGTGGGTCGTGCAGTTCCTGGACGCCTGGCATGGCGGTCTGGCAAGGTAGGCCGTTGTTCTTCGGCTGAGACGCCGCGAGTTCGTAAGGAGGAAGTTCGATGCCGTTTTGTGCAAGCTGTGGTACTCAAGTCGACGGAAAGTTCTGTCCCAAGTGCGGCGCGCCGATTGGCGCAGCAGCACCTCCGCCGCCGGGAGCAGGCGCGCCGCTGCCACCGGTGGTGGGCGCCGCGCCCATGGCCGACAATGTGGCCAGCACGCTCTGCTATGTGCTCGGCTTCATCACCGGAATCATCTTCCTGGTGCTGGCGCCATACAACCAGAACAAAGCGATTCGGTTCCACGCTTTCCAGTCGATCTTTCTGAGCGTGTGCGTCATCGTGATCAGAATCGTGATGGCCATCCTGTTCGGCATTTTGTTCCAAACCGGAGGCTTTTGGTTCATTTATGCCTTGATCTGGCCGATATTTGGATTGCTCTGTCTTGGCGTCTGGCTGTACATGCTTTTCCAGACGTATCAGGGCAAAACCGTGGTCCTGCCGATCATCGGCCCCATCGCCCAACAACAGGCGTAGATTCTGATCGCCGCCACAGGGCCGGGCATGCCCTGAGCGTGCCCGGCCCGGCTCTCCAGGAAGCATTGGTCCGCCTGAGGCGCCGGTTGGTAGCCCCACGCCATCGCTGCTACAGTTGCATGTGAGGTGCAGGCAACGTCCCTCAAAGCCGTGATCGTGGATGACGAGGCGCTGGCGCGCGGGTATTTGCGCGAGATGCTGCGCGCCCATCCCGAAATCGAAATCGCCGCCGAGTGCGCCAACGGTTTCGAAGCTGTCAAGGCCATCGCCGAAACCGCCCCCGACCTGGTTTTTCTGGATATCCAGATGCCCAAGCTGGACGGCTTCGAAGTGCTGGAATTGATCGACCCCGGCCCCGCCGTGGTGTTCGTCACCGCCTACGACGAATACGCCATGCGGGCTTTCGACGCTCACGCGGTGGATTACCTGCTGAAGCCGTTCAGCGCGGAGCGTTTCGATCGTGCGCTGGAGCGGGCCCGGGCGCGCCTGGGTGAGCGCACGCCGCCGGTTGCGCGGCCCCCCGAGCAGCGCGTGGACCGCATCGTGGTGCGCGATGGCGCCCGCGTTCACGTCATCCCCCTCGACAAGCTCGACTACGTGGAAGCGCAGGACGATTACATCGCTCTGCACAGCGGCGGCAAAAGCTATCTGAAGCAGCAGCCGATCGCCGAAATCGAGCGCCAGCTCGACGCCAGGCGTTTCGTGCGCATCCACCGTTCGGTTATCGTCTGCCTGGAGCGCGTCGCCCGCATCGAACCCTACGGCAAAGAGAGCCGCCTCGCCATCCTTACCGACGGCACCCGCCTGCCCGTCAGCCGCGCCGGTTACGCGCGCCTGCTGGAAGCCATGGAAGGCTCCGCAGGCAGGGGCAGGTAAGTGAACCCCGTCCGCGCAGACGATCGCCTTTAGGCGAATGCTCGACCTTCGCAGATCCCGTATGCTACGAGGATGAGACGCTGGGGGGATTTTGCCGGCAACTAATAGGCTTGGATGGGATACGGTCAAACGGGCGGGCTTGCCTGTCGCGGTGCATTCCGCGCGGACGGCAGTGGCGGCTGTAGCGTCGTTGCTGGTGGCGCGGTTGTTCCGGCTGCCGGAGGCGTATTGGGCGCCGATTACGACCCTCGTCATTACGCAGTCGTCGTTGGGTGCGGCCCTCGCCGTTTCCAGGCAGCGATTCGTCGGAACGGCTCTGGGAGCCGTAGTCGGCGCGCTCGTGGCCAGTTACTTCGGGCGGCACGCGCTTGTGTTCGGTGCCGGCGTGTTCATCCTGGGACTGCTCTGCGCTCTGGCACGTTCGGAGCGAAGCGCCTACCGGTTCGGCGGAGTTACCTTGGCGATTGTGCTGCTGGTGCCGCGGACGGGTCCCCCCTGGCAGATCGCCTTTCATCGCTGCGCTGAAGTGTTCATCGGCATTGGCGTGGCCCTGCTGTTATCGGTCATTTGGCCAGAGAAGGATTCCGCACCAAAGGGAAAAAGGGACGGGAATCTTTGATAATCGCTGAGTTGCGGCCTTGACAGACGAAAGGCCGCCTGTCACCGATTCCAGTCAGAGCTTCCTCCTCACCCCTCGCAAGGCATCCTCACCACCACGCGGTATACACCCTCTGCGGTCCCCAGATCCAAACGCGCTTCTGCGCCGTAGCGCATTTCCAGACGGCGGCGCACCTGCGCCAAGCCCACTCCCAGCCGTTCCGGCGGCGGCGCCTCGGGATCGAACGGGTTGGTCACGCTGACCACGACTCCAGGGCCGTCCCGGCGCGCTTCCAGGCGAATCGTGCCGCCTTCCACCAGGCCGGCGATGCCGTGTTTGACGGCGTTCTCCACCAGCGGCTGCAGCAGCAACGCGGGGACTGCGCAGCTTTCGCAGCCGGCTTCGATTTCGCTTTCGACGCGCAGCCGGTCGCTGAAACGCACCCGCTCCAGCTCGAGATAGTCCCGCGCCAGGTCCAGCTCCTCGCCGAGCGGAATCATAGGCCGGTTCCCGAGCCCCAGGCTGACGCGCAGAAAATCGGAAAGACGGATGCACATGTCGCGTGCGCGCCCGCCATCCACCGAGGCCAGCGCCGCGATGGAATGCAGGCTGTTGAACAGGAAGTGGGGATGGATCTGCAGCCGCAGCGCCTGCAACTCGGCCTCGCGTGCCAGGGTGCGGGCTTCGGCGGCGCGGGCCTCGGCCGCGCGCGATTGCTCGGCCGCGAGGCCGGCGTAATGCAGGCCGGTGGAGAGCAGGTAGAGCAGCACGCCCACGCCGAACCAGAGCGGCAGATGGCCGGTGGCATCGATCTTCAACTCCAGGGCCACGGCCCAGGCGATACCGGCCAGCAGCAGCCCGCCCGCCGCCGCGGCGGCGCTGAATGTGACGGCCAGCTCGGGCAGGGCCGCCAGGCTGAACGGGCGGCTGCGGCACAAATACCAGGGTGAGAGGCAGGCGAAGGCATAGACGAAGCAGGCCGGCGCCACCACGGCCGCGGCTTGCGGCAGGCGGAATCCGCCTCCGGCCCAGGTCAGGTAGGTGAGCAGCGCGCCGGCTGGAAGCCATGCCAGAAGATATAGGAGCAGGCGGCGGGACGCCAGGATGGGATGCATCGGCGGCTAATTCTTGATGGTTACGCCGCCGAATACCGCATCGCCTTTAACGATCAGCCGCTTCGGATTGGGGTTCAAGGTACGGTCGGGGTGCTGCGTCTGGTCTACAAACCCGCCAAAGACTCCCGAGCCCCTGATCTCCACTTCCCAGGCGACCGGAACCTTGATCTCCGCACCGCCGAACACCGCGTCCACCTTCAGCACGGCGGAATCGCGCAACATGGTGGCTCCGCGCAGGTCGATCTCGAAGCCGCTGAAGACGCTATCCACTTTGCCGCCCTGGAAGTCGGCGTCGGTGATCACCCGCTTTCCGCCGCCGAACACGGCGGACTCGTGCAGCTTGTTCGCGCGCGTATTCCACTTATCAGCCCATTCCGCATGACGGTTCCATTTGCCGGCCCAGTCCGTGCGCGGCCCAATCAGCCGGTCGGTCAGCATCAACACGCCCACCGCAATCAGGATGAGAGGCCACAGGTCGCCCCACCCCATTTGCAGGAAGCCCAGGTTGATGGAAAGCAGGATGCCGCCGACGCCGATCAAAATCCCGCCGAACACTTTGGCCTTCGGCTCCGGCTGATCCACCACCTTGAAGATGCCCCAGGCGACCAGCGCCACCGGCCAGTACTCGAAAACGTCGTGGAACGCAATGATGTGCAGGTTGTTGAGAAAGAAGAGAGCTCCGATACTGATCAGCACCAGGGCTGGAATCCACTGGGCAGGAAAGCCTTCCTGCGGCCTTTGCTGGTTGTCTTGTGGTGTCATGGCCTCAGCGTAAGGCGCAGCGCCGCGCCAGGCACCTGCCAATCGGCGAAGGGCGCCCCACCGCCGGTAAACACCCCGGTCCACGCGGCGGATGTGGCGCGCTTGTGGTGCGGTCCCCCGGCCAGTCCCCAGCCTGCGCTGCGTGAAACGGCGCGGCGTTCGCCTCCACTATCTTGATGGAATCCCGTGCGCGGCCCGGCTCTCGCGATGCGCCGGACCGCCAGGAATTTCCAGCGCCCGACTAAGGCAATCGAATTGCTCTGCCGATAGGCATAGTGAGGTGGAGAAAATGTTGGTGGCTGGCGGACTTGGGGTTTTAGTGGTGATTTGCCTGCTACTTGCCATGATGGAGACCCCTCCGCACATTGGCGGATAGTACACACCCGGTGTCAAGTTGACACACCCGTGGGGAGGGCGCCCTCGCTCCGCCCGCGGCCCGACCCCCGTGAAGACTTACCGCTTGTAGCCGATCATGCGCAGGAAAGCACGCCGGTGTTCCGCATCTCCGGCGGTCTCGACGCCTTTGGGACGGAAGCCATCGATGACGCCCATCACACCGCGGCCCAGTTCGGTCTCCGCCACTATCACTTCCACGGGATTGGCCGTGGCGCAATAGATGTTGCAGACTTCCGGGACGTCCTTGATTCGCCCCAGAACGTTGATGGGGTAGCCTTCGCGCATCACGGCCACGAAGATATGGCCCGCGGCGACGGCGGAAGCGTTGCGCACCGCGAGCTGCTTCAGGTCCTCATCGTTGCCATCGGCACGCGTCAGGCAGGGGCCGGATGCCTCGTTGAAAGCCACCCCGAATTTCATCTGTGGCACGGTGGTGGCGATGGCCTCGTACACGTCCTCGACCGTCTTGATGAAGTGGGTTTGCCCGAGGATCAGATTCACGCCCGCGGGTATTTCGAGCGGCACGGTTTTCAGTTCCATAAGCACCCATCAGCATAACAGCCGTCGCGCTGGTAGGGCACGCTTTAGCTTGCCCTCAAATCATCAAAAACCCGGGCGGTACTGAAAAAGACCAGAACATAATTAGCCACAGATGAACGCAGATGAAAAGAATTGTCTTATCCGTGTTCATCTGCGTTCATCTATGGCTCCAAGGTTTTCTTTCGGACTTTTTCAGCAACATCTTTAGCTTGCCTGCTGTTTTCCCGATCCCACGCATAGAAAATATCGATTGGACCGTGCTTTCCGTCACCGATAGGTTGAAGTATGGCCACGAAGAAGCCCGCCAAACCCTCGCTCGTTCCAGTGCTTCATCAGGTGAGCAAGATCGTCAGCTCAAACCTGACGCTCGACGAGATGCTGGGCGAAGTTGTCGGGCTCTGCGTGCAGGCCGCCGCTTGCGACGCCTGCCTGGTCTATCTGATCGATCCCGCGTCCGACGAGGTTGTCTTGCGGGCCTCCCAAGTGCCGCATGCCACCGCGCTGGGGAATCTGCGCATGCACGTGGGGGAAGGAATTACCGGATGGGTGGCGGAGCACAAATCCGTGGTCGCTCTCCCCTCCAACGCCACTCACGACGGCCGGTTCAAGCTGTTCCAGGGGCTGGTGGAGGATACGTACGAGGCCCTGCTCTCCGTGCCGCTCGTCAGCGGGGGCGACCTGGTGGGAGTGATCAACGTTCACCATCGGGAGCCGCACGAGCACAGCCACGACGAAATCGGCACCCTGGTTTTCATCGGCGAACAGCTTGGCGTCGCCATCGCCAAGTCCTTTTTGCAGGAGGAGAACGCCCGCCTGCTGGAACAGACCCTGGAAATGCGCCGGGAGCTGGAAACCCGCAAGCTGGTGGAGCGCGCCAAGGGCATTCTGCAGCGCAAGCACCAGCTCACCGAAGAGGATGCCTACCTGCGCCTGCGCGAGCAGAGCCGCCGTCTGCGCCGCCCCATGAAGGAACTGGCCGAAGCCATCATCCTCAACGAAGAAATCGACCGTCAGGGTGGCGGCGAAGACCCCAAGCCGGGGCTGCCGGTGCCGCCCGAACGGTAGACGATTCTCAGCATTAGCTCCCTCAACCGCGGCCGACCGCTCCCTCTGGTCGCGGCTCCGAACGCGCATCGGAGCCGCGACCAAAGGGAGCGGTCAGGATGTTACTTGTCAGGCTCCATGCGGACGCCGAGCTCAGTCTTCGCGAACTTCCCTGCCACCAGACAGATCCCCGCCAACAATGCGCACAGCACGGGGAACCAGTCGCCATGGCGTGTATAGAACGTTTGCCCGGTTTCGTAGTTGAACCGAACGCTGGAAGTGGCCTCGACAAACAAAGGCAGTGTCGATCGCACGCGGCCGGCGGGGTCGATGGAGGCGGTGATGCCGTCGTTGGCGGCGCGCAGAATCCAGCGGCGGTTTTCGGCGGCGCGCACGCGCACGATTTCGAGGTGCTGCCGGCGGGCCGCGGTTTTGCCGAACCAGCCGTCGTTGGAAATGGTGAACAGGGCTTCGGCCCCGCCGCCCGCGAAGCGGCGGACGAAGTTCGGGAACACCGATTCGTAGCAGATGAACACGCCGATCTTGTGATCGCCCACGGGCGAAACCACCACATCGCGCCCGGCGGCGAAATCGCCCGCTTCCTTCGAGATCTTTTCCGTCAACCCGCCGAGCGGCCAGGGCACGAACTCGCCGAACGGCACTAGGTTCACCTTGTCGTAACGGCTCACGCGCAACCCCTCAAGCGATACCAGCGTGGCGGAATTGAGCGGCGCGCCGGCCGGCGTACGCGCTACCGTCCCCATCAGCAGAGCAGCGTGGGTGGAACGCGCCAGATCGGCCGCCGCGGCGCGAAAGCGCGGGTCTTCATCGTAGAAGAATGGCGCCGGCACTTCCGGCCACACCACGATGGAGGGCGGATGGGCGCCTTGGATCGCCGCGCCGCGCGCGGTATCTTCCGCCATGACGCGCTGGGCGCGGTCCACCGACTCGGCGGTCCATTCCTCGGTTTCCGACAGGTTGGGCTGCACCAGCAGGGCGCTTTCCCGCCCGCGCTGGGCGTCCGGCAGCGGTGGCAGAAGGACGACGAAAAGCAGCGCTGCCATCCACGCCAGTTCCAGCCTCGGCCGGCCCAGCAGCCGCGCCGCCAGCGCCGCCGCCATCATCGCGAATACGAACGAAATGCCGTAAACGCCCGTGTACGGCGCCAGACGCAGCGGCACGCTCATATCGATGCCGGCGTTGCCCAGCGCCAGCCAGGCGAACCCGAAGAATCCGTGCGTGACCTCCACCGCCACCCACAGCGCCGCCACTGCCGGCGTGGCCCACCAGCGGCGGATGAGGATTCCGGCCAGCAGCGCGAACACCGCCATGTGCAGACCCTTGGCCAGGGCGAACAACGTGAACACGGCCCAGCCGGTGGCTTCGCCCATCCCGCCGTGGACCGCCAGCGTGAACTGAATCCAGTGGCAGACCCCGAACCAGTAGACGATGCCGCAAACCCAACCCAGCAGGAAGCGCCGCCACGGCCTGGGTTCGCGCGCCACCGCCACCAGCAGCGGGGCCAGTGCCACCGCCGCCAGCCAGGCGAAATCGAACCCGGGGAAGGCCATCACCAGGAGCCCGGCCGAAGCCAGCGCCAGCAGCCAGTTCAGCACGGGCTGTGCTGCGCCTGTTCGCTCACCGCGTCCGCCATATAGGAGCTGCGCACCAGCGGGCCGCTGAACACCATTTTGAAACCGAGCGCCATGCCGTGCGCACGGTAGCTTTCGAACCGTTCGGGCGCGACGTATTCGCACACCGGCAGATTGCGGCGCGTTGGCTGAAGATATTGTCCGATGGTGGCCACGTCGGCGCCCGCCTGCCGCAAGTCGGCGAGCAGCGCGTGGACTTCGCCCGCGGCCTCGCCCAGCCCCACCATGAACCCGGATTTGGTCAGCACCGCGGGCGCGTGCATCCGCGCAAAGCGCAGCACGCCGAGCGATTGCCGGTAGTCCGCCTGTGGCCGTACCCGCCGGTACAGCCGTGGCACGGTCTCCATATTGTGATTGAACACATGCGGACCGGCATCGAGGACGCGCGCCACCGCATCCAGGTCGCCGCAGAAATCCGGCGTCAGCACTTCCACGCGCGCTTCCGGCAGCGCGCGCCGCACCTCGCGCACCGTCTCGGCGAAATGAACCGAGCCGCCGTCCTCGAGGTCGTCGCGGTTGACGCTGGTGATCACTACGTAGCGGAGGCCCATTTCGGCGGCCATGCGCGCTACGTTGGCGGGCTCGTCCGGATCGAGACGGGCGTCGTGCCGCCGCGGATTGAGCTTGGGAACCGAGCAGAAGCCGCAGCCGCGCGTGCAGCGGCTGCCCAGAATCATAAACGTGGCGGCCGACCGGTGGAAGCACTCGTGGATGTTGGGGCAGCGCGCCGATTCGCACACGGTATGCAGATTCCGCTGCCGCAGCCCGCTCTTGAGACGGTGGAGCGATTCATGATGCGTGCGCGGCTTGCGCGCCCACTCCGGCAGCCGCAGCCGCGGCGCCGCGATCTGCACCAGCGGCCCCTCGGAATGGCCGTCGCTAGCCCTCATTTCTCATACTCCACTCTGCCCCCGTGGCGCAGGCTGTCAAGCCTGCTGTGTCGAGAGTCGTCTCGACATTCTTGTTCCGCGTATGTTTGTGCGGACGCCCCGAGTCCGCGCGCGACCAAGAGCGGGTCCAGGGGGACCCGCGCAGACCAGGGGGTCTGCCCCACGGATTCGGCGGCATTTCGAGACTGGGGATTGTTTCCAAACATGCAGGCGCCGCGCCCGGTGGTTCGCGCCAAGCTACTTCTTGATGGGATGGAATCCGGCGTTCTCCAGTTCCGTCTTCGCCTTGCCCATCGCCGTCATGTCCTTATACGGACCCACCAGCACGCGCGTGAGGTTGTTCCGCCCGGGCGCCAGCAGCGCCGGAAATCCCTTGTCCTTCAGGCTGCGAACCACCACTTCGGCATCCGCCTGTTTGAGCGCCATCACCTGCCAATAGGAACCGGCCGCGGGCTCTTCGGATTCACCCGCCGGGGCTGCAGCGCCGCTCTCCGGCGGCGTCGCGGGTGGGCCGCCGGGCGCCTCCTGGCCGGCGGCAGGAGTGGCATCGGGCGGCGATTGGGGCGGCGTTTCCACTCCGGCGGCCGGTTGCTGCGCTGCCGGCTGCTGCGCTGCCGGCTGAGGACGCTCGGTTGCCGGCGTCGCGCCCGCTTCCGACAATTTGGCCGAACGCGGAGAATTCTGCCCCACCACATAACCGAGGGCAAAAAACACCGCGAACAGCAGAACTACGATAAACAAGCCGCTCAGAAGCTGCCCGTTCCCCAGCACGAGTTCGAATTCGCCCGTCTCGCTGTCACGCCTCATTTACACTGCACCTGTTTCTGTCACTAGCGTCCAAAGTCAAACCAGACGGCCGCGCGGGCGGCTTTCGCTTCGCAACCTCACACTCCGTTACGCCGGCTTGGAACCGTCTCCCACGGGCGGCGGCGGCGTGCCCACCCGATCCAGCGCGTGCCCCAAAGATGCAAGTATATCCACCGGCAGGGGGAACACGATAGTCGTATTCTTCTCCGTGCCGATTTCCACCAGCGTTTGCAGATAGCGCAACGTGATGGCCGCCGGCTGCTTCTGAATCACTTCCGCCGCCATGGCCAGCTTGGTGGACGCGGTATACTCGCCTTCCGCGTGGATGACTTTGGCGCGCCGCTCGCGCTCCGCCTCGGCCTGCCGCGCAATGGCGCGGATCATCTGCTCCGCCAGGTCCACCTGCTTGACTTCCACCATGGTCACCTTCACGCCCCAGGTGGAAGTGTGCTGGTCCAGGATGGATTGCAGCCGCACGTTCAGCTTCTCGCGCTGGCTCAGCAGTTCGTCCAGTTCCACCTCACCCAGCACGCTGCGCAACGTGGTCTGGGCCAGTTGCGAAGTGGCGTAGAGGAAATTGGACACCTCGACAATCGCCAGGCGCGGCTCCAGCACGCGGAAATACACCACGGCGTTCACCTTCACCGTGACGTTGTCGCGCGTCACCACGTCCTGCGCCGGCACTTCCAGCGTGTCGATTCGCAAGGAAACGCGAACCATGCGGTCGAGGGGCGCAAACACGAGGATGATGCCGGGCCCCTTGGGCTGCGCCAGCAGGCGTCCCAGGCGGAAGATTACGCCGCGCTCGTACTCGCGCAAGATTTTGATGGAGCTCAGCAGGTATAGCACGATCAGGATAATCGCAATCGTCGACACATCGAACATGTTCAGCCTCCAGTCTTATCCGTGGCCGGCTCCACGGTCAGCGTCAACTGCCGGATCGCGGTGACCCGCACCCGCGCTCCCGCGGGCACGTTTTCCCGCGCCACCGCGTTCCAATATTCTCCGTGGACGAATACCTTGCCGGCCGGCGCGAGATCGGTCACAGCGGAGCCGGTCTCGCCGATCATTCCCACCTCTCCGGTCACCACTTTGTTGCGGCGCGCGCGCACCGCGAGCGACACCAGCGCCGCCGTGATGAGGGAAAACGGCAGCGCCAGGCCAATGGCCGTGCTCCAGTGGATGCGCAGCTCCGGCAGCGGGCTGTCGATCAGCATCACCGCGCCCAGCACCATCGAAACCGTGCCACCCACCGCCAGCACGCCGTGCGCGGCGAACTTGGCTTCGAGCGCGAACAACGTGAAGGATGTCAGCAGCAGCGCCGCGCCCAGCCAGTTGATGGGCAGCACCGAAATCGCCGAAAGCCCAAGCAGCACCAGGATGGCGCCGACCACGCCGGGCGCGATCAGCCCCGGCGAAGAGAACTCCACGTAAATCGCCAGCGCTCCGATCACCAGCAGCACCAGCGCAATGTTGGGATCGGCGATGGCGGAAATGAGACGCTGCCGCCACGTCTCCTGATAGACCTCGATCGCGGCGCCCCGCAATTCGAGCGTCTGCGTGCGCCCGTCGAACCGTGTCACGGTGCGGCCGTCGAGCGCCGCCACCAGCGCCGGTGCATCCGCGGCGACCAGGTCGATCAGGTGATTCTCCAGAGCTTCTTTCTCGGTGAACGATTTGCTCTCACGCACCGCGGTTTCGGCCAGCGCGCTGTTGCGCCCCCGTTTGGTGGTGATGCTGCGCATCGATGCGGCAGCGTCGTTTTCCACCTTCTCTTTCATCAGCGCGTCCATCTCGGCGCCCATCAGCACCGGATGCGCGGCGCCGGTGTTTGTGCCGGGCGCCATGGCCGCCACATCGCCCGACTCGAGAAGGAAGAAACCCGCCGAGGCCGCCCTGCCGCCGCTGGGCGCCACGAAGGTCGCCACCGGGACCGGCGAAGCGACGATCTTTTCGATCGTTTCCCGCATCGCATCCATCAAACCGCCCGGCGTGTTGAGACGGACGATGATCAGCGTGGCGTTTTCCTGCCGCGCTTGCGCAATCGCGCCGGCCACAATCTCCGCCGTGATGGGGTGCACCACTCCATCCACGTCCGCGATCACCACCTTCGGCGCCGCCGCCCATGCCTGCGCAACGAGCCCGGCCATGACCGCGAGAATGATGCCAGCGCGCAATCTGTTCTCACTATACCTCCTGCGCTCCTTCGCCGCCCTCGGGTAGGGCACGCTTTAGCTTGCCCGTACCTCCGAGTCGCCTGCCCGCCAGTGTCAACTGGCCCTGCCGAGAACGGCCGCAAAACGCTCATGCGGACGCCCGGCGGTTTTCGAATCAACGACTTACGGCGTTTTAAGGGCATACAAGGCGCACGTGTGATTCCATTGATAGAAACTTCTGATACGGATCACTCGCCGGGTCGAGTAAAATAGGAGCTAGTCGTATTAACTTCTGGAAAGAACAAATGCCTACAAAGCGCACAAAAGAAAACGAGATCGCTATCCCCGCTGCTGCGCCCGCGCGGCGCAAATCCGCTGCCACACCTCGGGCCAAACATGACATCAAGAGGTCAACTGCCGCTGCCGCCCCGGATATCGAAACTGCCGTGGTCTCCCTTGAAACCAGGTACTCGCCGGGAGAGGACGAAATCGCAGTTCTGGCTTTCACATACTGGGCTGGACGCGGCTACCAGGGTGGTTCGCCTGAAGAAGACTGGTTACGCGCTGAGCAGGAACTGCGCGCCAAGACATCGGTCTAGCGCTTAGAAAATCGACGAACGCTGGCGCGAATCTGGGAGCCCCTGCGAGCTTTCGTGCCCGCACGTTTTTCTGTTCGGCCTACTTGTACTTTCGCAACACCGCCAACAGGCGGCCCTGAATTTCCACGTCGCGCGCCGGCGCCAGGATGGGTTTCAGCGCCGAGTTCGCCGGCTGCAACCGGATGATGCCTCCCGGTTCGCGATAGAGCCGCTTCAGCGTGGTCTCACTCCCGCCCACCAGCGCCACCACGATGTCGCCGTCCCGCGCTTCCGAGACCCGCTCCAGCAGGATCAGATCGCCGTCGCAGATGTGATCCTCAATCATGGACTCGCCGCGGACCTCCAGGGCATAGGTGTTGCCATTGCCGGCGAAGTCGGCGAAGTGCAGCTCTTCCCTTTGTTCCATGGCTTCCACCGGCGCGCCCGCCGCGATGCGGCCCAGCAGCGGCACGCTCAACTTCGTTCGGCGCTGCTCCTGCAGAAACTTCGGCGTCAACTCCAGCGAGCGGCTCTGGTTGAAACCGCGCTTCAGGTAGCCCTTATGTTCGAGCGCCGTGATGTGCTTGTGCACGGTTGCCAGCGAAGCCAACTGCAACCCGCGCGCGATCTCCTCGTAGCTCGGACAATATCCCTGCTCATCCCGGAAGTCGGCAATAAGGTCGAGCAACTGCCGTTGCCGTTTGGTAAGCGCCATAGGCGAATCTCGGCTCTATTATGGGCGAAGAAAAGGGGAAAAGCAAGGGAAATGGTAAGTATCCCTTCGGAACACGTAACTGGAGTTCGCGGTGGGAACTTGGCGTAAAGGTTTCGGCCAGGGCCGCCGATAGTGGTAAGCGAGTGTGACCTATGCTCTCCATCCGCGACAACATTACCGAACTGGAACGGCTCGCTGCGGAGCGCGACACTGCCGTCAGCTGTTACCGCGACTCGCTCCACAACGTGGCGGACTACGCGGTGGAACTGGAGGATCAGGTGACGTCTCAGCATCGCCGTTACGTCACGGAGGTCGCGGAGAGCCTGTCCGGCCCCACCCCGGAGGCGCTCCGCGGGGCCAGTGCCACTTTGCGCGCGCTCTTGCGCGACTACCGGCGCAAAGCGGCTGAATATCTGAGTCACATTCGCGAGCAACTGGCGTCCACCGCCCGCGCCCTCGAGGAGGTCATGGATTCGCTGGCGCAGACCGATGGCGATTACGAAACTCGCATGCTCAGCGCGCTGGGTGGCCTGCGGGAAGTCGCGCAGCAGCCGGCGGGGGCGCCCATTCGCGACCTGTTGACGGCGGCGACGAATGCGGTCGGCGACGGCGTGGAGGAGATGCGGAAACAGCACCAGGCCCACGTGGCGCAATTCAAGACGGAGATTCGGATGCTGCACAACCGGATCGGCCAGCTGGAATCGGCCGCCAACATCGACAGCGTCACTCAACTGCTGACGCGCGCCGAAATCGAGAGACACATCCGAAGCCTGGAGCGGGGCAGCGGCGGCCTGCTGCTGATGATCGCCTGCGGCATTCGGCGTTCTGAGGTGCGGTTTAACGCTGACGTCGCGGCGGAGCTGGCGGGTGCGTTTGCCAAGCGGCTCCACAATGCTCTCCCCCCGAACACGGCGATCGGACGCTGGAGCACCGAGGAGTTCGTAGCCATCCTGCCGGCGCCTTCGGCGGATGTCATCAAAATCGCTAAGGCCGTTAGCGAGCAACTCTCCGGCACGTACTCCTGTTTGCTGGACGGAAAGGTTGTCCACCCGGACCTACAGGTTCGCGTGACGGTGGTTGAGCCCGCCGACGGGAGCCCTGAACGACTGCTGGTGCGCGTGCGCGAATCGATGACGCAGACCTTGGCGGCGCCGGCCTAGCACCATGGCCGCCTTAAGGTGCATCGTTTGCGCGACAGCTCGGCGGCTTCGGGCCGATTGGTGGACAGCTTCAATGGACTCTTTTCATCGATGTCCTACCTGCGTTGGAATTCCCTGCGACGCTCGGCAGGCTGAAACCTGCCCGGACCGGGACATAGCATCGGACTCCCGGCGCATCTGGTTCCAGCCACTTCCAGGTGCTCTAGCCGCCATCAAGCCGGCACCAGCGAAGCCGGGAGTCGGGAGACGGTACTTTTTACCCGCGACCACCCTTTCAACGGGAAGCGGTCAGGCCCACCCCGGATGTGGAACGCCGGACCGGTGTCCGGAGAATTCCGCGACAGGCTCGCTCCGCCAAATCAGCACTTTCCCGGGCGCCGTGCAGCGGACCACCCAAACTTTCCTGCCGCGGCAGCGTCTCAATAGAGACGTGAAAACGGCAGCCCTGCACGCGATGCTAAAATTGCGCGTCAGACCATTTCAGGAAACATGCTCCCACGGTTCGCGCTAATTTTGCCGCTGCTGTCGGCGTGCGCGCTGTCGCAGACGCCTTCATTTCCCCGGCCGTCCTATTTCCGCCAGACATTTGCCCACGCGCAAACCCACGTGTCGCTCGAGGACCCGGTGCGGCTTGGCGAGTTCGTGACCGGGGGCAAGCTGGAGCTTTCGCTCAAGAGCTACCTCGAACTGGTCATGGCCAACAACACCGATATTCAGATCGAGTTCCTCACCGTGGAATCGCCCAAGAACGCGATTCTGCGGGCCATGCAGACCTGGGACCCGCTGGGCACCGCCAGTTTTACCAGCACCCGCGCCAGCACGCCTTCCACCGGGGCGCTCCAGGGCGCCAATACGGTGGAATCGCTGAGCCAGCCGGCCAGCTTCAATTTCCAGCAAACGTTGCCCACCGGGATGACGTATTCGGTCGGGTTCGCCGGCTCCAAAAGCACCACCAACAGCGCATTTCAAAGCCTGAACCCGGCGCTCGGCGCCAATCTGGCCGTGAGTTTCTCGCAGCCGCTGCTGCGCAACCGCGGCGCCGGCGTCAACCGCCTCAACCTGATGATCGCCCGCGGGCGCGCGAATATTTCGGAGATTACCCTGCGCGCCACGCTGATGCAGATGGTCAATACGGCGGAAAATGCCTACTGGGACGTGATTCAGGCGCGGGAGAACCTGCGAGTGCAGCAAAGCGCGTTGAGCCTGGCCCAGGAATCGCTGAAGCTTTCGCAGAAGGAACTGGAACTCGGCGCGATTTCGCCGCTCGACATCTACAACCCGGAGCAGCAGGAAGCCACCGCGCAACTTGGCGTTTCGCAGGCCCAATACGTACTCGAACAGAGCTGGAATGCGCTGCGCAAGCAGATTGGAGCCGATTTGAGCCCGTCGGTCCGCGGCCTTCCGGTGGTGCTGACGGAGACGGCCGAGCCACCGGCGGGCCGGCTCGACATCGATGCCGAAGACGCCGTGCGCAAAGCGGAGGCCGCCCGGCCGGAGGTGAGGTCGGCGCTCGCAAGTCTGAGCGTGGACGACCTCGGAATCCGCCAGGCGAAGAACGAGATTCTTCCCGACGTTGAGCTCACCGGTGGATACACGACGCAGGGTGTCGGCGGCATTTTTTACCCGGGCACCAGCGTGCTGGACGCGAGCGGCACCGCCTCGCCGTCGCCGCCGATCCCTGGCGGCTTTGGAGATGCGTTGCGCCAGATGTTCGGGTTCGGCTACCCGGTCTACTCGTTCGGCCTGAACGTGACGCTGCCCATCCGCACCCACGCCGCCGTGGCCGATATGGCCGATGCCATGGTGCAAAAGAAGCGCGACGCGCTGACCGTGCGCACCATCCAGCAGCAGGTCCGGCTGAGTGTGCTGAACGCGGTGAGCAGCCTGAATTCCAGCCGTGAGGCGCTGAAGCTGGCCGTAGCCGCGCGGGACTTCGCGCAGAAGTACCTGGACGCCGAAAATCAGAAATACCAGCTGGGCGCTGAACCGATGCAGTTCGTGTTGCAGGCGCAGACGCAGTTGTCGCAGGCCGAATCGGCGGTGGTGCAGAACCAGGTGGGGCTGCGCCGCAATCTTCTCAACCTGATCACGCAGACCGGCGAGTTGCTCGACGAGCGCGGCATCGTGGTGAAATAGCGCGTGGCGCGCGCGGCAGCGTTAGCGCTCTTCTTCCGATGCGCGTTCGGCCTCGGCGGCGGCTTCGGGACCGGCGGCCTGTGCTTCGGCGATCAGGCGTTGCGCCTCCTCCAGCCGGGCGCGCGGCACGCGCACTGAAACACCCAGATTCGGGTATGGCGAACGTGACAGGACGGCTGCAATTCCGGTGTTCGCGAGAACGCCGCAAATCATGTCCCCCTCCATTTCCGAATCCACTGCCGTCGAGGAGAAGACTGGCACCATGTCCAGGTCGTGCGAGATGTCGAGCGTGTCTTCGCTCGAGACCGGCTCCTCGTTTTGCTCGGGATCTTGCGCCATGACTCAAGGATATCGCAGAATGGGGGGTGGAGCCGCACTTGGATCGAGGCTCTCGCGGAGGCGGCGCATGCCGATAGAACCCCTCACTGAGACGGAAAAAGACGGGCAGGACGACGGTGTCAGCACCATCGCGTGGTTTTTGACCGGCGCCGTGATCGGCGTCACGGTAGCGGTACTGTTCGCGCCCAAGAGCGGGCGCGATACCCGCCAGTTCCTCTCCGACAAGACGCAACAGGGCAAAGAAGCGGTGGCGCAGACCAGCTCCGACATCATCGATGCCGGCCGCGACGTGTTCGAGCGCGGCCGCAAGCTGGTGGAAGACGCCGCCGAGTTGTTCGAGCGCGGCCGCCGCCTCGTGCGCGGCTAGCGCGGCGGGGCCTGCTCGACGCTTGTTATGATGGCGTCAAACGGGAAGGGCCGTGCAGCGCGACGAGGTTCTCGCCAAACTCCGTGAAAGGATCGTCGGGTTCGCGGCATCTCATGGTTCGGGGGACGCCGCCGAAGACCTGGCACAGGAGGTGCTCCTGCTGCTGCATGAAAAGTACGCGCACCTCGACCGCGTAGAAGACCTGCTGCCGCTTTCCTTCGAGATTGTGCGCTTCAAGATGATGAGCTGGCGCCGCAAGGCTGCGCGCCGCGGGGAATACACGCAGGTTTCGGTCACCGATATTCCCCTGCCCGACCTGGAGCCGAGCCCGGCGGACCAGTTGGAGCGCCGGGAAATGCTGGAGCGGCTGACGCAAGCGGTAGCGCAGTTGGGCGACCGCTGCCGCCAGTTGATGCGTCTCAAGCTGCAGGGGAAGAGTTTCGCGGAAATCCAGCAGGCGATGGGCGCCGGGTCGCTGAACACCGTCTACACCTGGGATTTCCGCTGCCGCAAAAATCTGCTGGAATTGATGGGCGGGGATTGGGAGGCGCCGAGGCCATGAGCCGCGAGGATATCGCCAGGCTGTTGGGAGGTTACGCCACCGGCACGCTCACGCCGGAAGAGCAGCAGGCGCTGTTCGCGGCCGCGCTCGAAGACCAGACGCTGTTCGACGAGCTGGCGCGCGAGCAGGCCCTGCGCGACGTGCTGCGCGAACCGGCCGCGCGCGGGCAATTGCTGGCCGCGCTCGAAGAGCGTCCCCGGTGGTACCGGCGACTCGGCCCCTGGATGATGCGCCCCGCCGCGCTCACCGCGGCGGCGGCGTGCCTGGTGTTGGGAGCGATGGCGATTTGGCGCCCCTGGCGAGGAAACGAGGCGGCGAAACCGGCCGTGATCGCGACGGCCCTGCCACGGGAGGCGCCGCCAATTCCTTCGCCGTCGGCGGTTGCGGAGCAGAAGACGCCGGCGCTTTCCGCGGAAAGGGCGAGGGCGAGGGCCATGACGCCGCCGGCATCACGCGCCGTCCCTGCGGCTAAGAAGCAATTGCTGGTTGCGCAGGAGACCGCGCCGGCTGCTGAGGCTCACAGAGCGGATGAGCCGGTTGCTGCCAGCGGCGCGGCAATGCCTCCCGCAGCCAGCCCTGCGCCACCACCGCCGAAAGCTGCGAGCCAGCCGATAGTGGCGGACACTTCCATCGCGGGCCGCGATGCGTCTGAGCTGACGAAGATCATGCCGGGCGTAGGAGGGGCACCGGGCAGCGGCAACGCGGCTGTGAGAGGAGCGCTCTCGGCGGACCGCTTGCAGACCGCGGTGGCCACCGCCCCGGGCGGCGACGCGCGGCAGCGTTACTATGCGGCCATGGCGTTCGCGGAAGTCAAGGCGCAGGCTGAGACCCAGAGCGTTCGGGCGCGGGCCCAGGCGCAGGCTCCGGGGAGCCAGCCGCCGCTGGGCATCAAGTGGGGCATTCTGCGGCGCGAGGCGAATGGCGAGTTCGCCATCGTGAATGCCGAAGATCTGCGCGCCGGCGACACGGTCGAACTGCGCTTGACGTCCAACCAAAGCTGCGGCCTCTCCGTCTTCGACAACGCCAGCGGTAAGCTCCTGCCGCTGTTCACAAAACAGGTGGAAGCCGGTGAGACCGTCGACACGCCCCTGCTGACGCCCGGAGAAAAAGGGTCGAGGGAGCTGGTGGTGGAATTGTGGCGCGGAGGCAACGTGGCGGGGTTTATCGTGAGTGGGCGGCCGGCAGTATCGCGCGAAGCGCAGCAATCCCAGACCGACCGCAGCGAGCAGGCGACGTACACCGTCGGCCCGCCCGGCGCACAGCGGGTCTTGCTGTCGGTCACGCTGAACTACCAATAGCCTCCTGCGTACGCCATTTCGCAATTGCGATCACGTTTGTATTGCGCGGACGCGAGGGCGAGGCATGCCTCGCCCCTACGGCCCGAACGGGATCCTTAGGGGCCGGGACCACAATGCCGGCAAGAGTGCCGACGCCGGTAGGACAGACCTGGACAGACTCGGACAGACCATCGTCTTTCGTGGTCTGTCTCCACGGGCCTTTGGCTCGCGAAAGCGGATGAAAATGCTCTCGAGTCGGGCCGCGCCCATCCCTGAAGGAGCCGGGCATGCCCGGTGCCCGCTACTGCGGCGGGCTTTAGCCCCGCAGCTCGACAGACGACACAAACCGACCGTCTGTCCTACCTGTGGCTTGACCAGAATGGAGAAACGCGGCCCGGTGCTGGACGCTAATTATCCGTCGGGGTCTTCTCGGCGTGATCGATCACCAGGACGTCAAGCGGCGCTTTGCGCGATTCCAGCTTCAGTCCCAGCGTTTGCAGTGCGCTGAAAAGCGAATCGCCGGACGCGCCCTCCATCAACTGGAGGGCTTCGGGCGGCAGTGCAACGCCGGCCGCGAGCGCCGCCCGGATCATCATGGCGCGAAAGTCTTCCTGGGTAAACTCGAGCGTGAAATCGTAGCGGCCTTTCAACTCCGTCATGTCCACCACCGGTTTGTCGACGAACCGCGCCAGCATATCCGCCACGTAATTCATCTGCATTCGCTTGGCTTCGAAGCGGTTGTTCCCCAGGGAGAAGTAGGCGCCCTTCCCGTAGCTGACCACCGTCCCTCCGCGGCCGCCGGTTGCCGAAACGTTGACGTTGCCTTTGTCACCGTCGCTCTTATCGGCATCGGTATCGGGGTCGGGCGGCAACTCTTTCATCTTGAGCCCACTCTTGGCAACGACCAGGGCATAGACGGGAAAGTCTTTTGTCTCATGGTGGGTTTTCATCTGAAAACGGTCCACCAGCAATGCCTGCAACATGGGCTGAACCTGGTCGCGCGGGGCGCCTTCCGGCAACTTGGCGACAATATCGAACCTCTCGGTCGTCATCCAGTCCGGTCCCGAAACCTGGTACTGCTTTAGCTTGAACGCAATAGCGACGCAATCGCGCAAGGCAAAATGATTCACTCTGACCTGCGAGCCATCGACCTGCAACCCCAAATGAAGTTGTCCCGGAGTGCCCGGAGGCGACGGCCTGACCGATGCCACCTCGAATTGTGCCGGCGGTGCGGTCTGGCCAAAGGATGTGAGGACTACAAAAGCAGCAGGAATTACCCAGCGAGTCACTTTCATACCTTAGAATAGACGATCCCGCGGCGGAAAAGATCCAAGGTAGGGCACGCTTTAGCTTGCCCACTGGCGCGTTTTATTCCCAAACGGGGCAGCTTCCTAGTTTTCCGTCGGGGTTTTCTCGGCGCGGTCGATCACCAGGATGTCGAGCGGCGCTTTGCGCGATTCCAGCTTGAGTCCCACAGCTTGCAGAGCGCTGAAGAGCGAATCGCCGGACGCGCGTTCCATGGCCTGGATGGCCTCGGGTGGCAGCGCGACGCCGGACGAGATAGCCGCCCGGATCATCATGGCGTGGTAGTCCTCCTCGGTAAACGTGAGCGTGAAATCGTACTTGCCTTTCAGCTCGGTCATGTCCACCACCGGCCGATCCTCGAATCGCGCCAGCATATCGGCCACATAGTTCATCTGCATTTTCTTGGCTTCGATGCGGCTGTCCCCGAGCGTAAAGTACGACCCGTTGCCATAGTTGGCCACGACGCCGCCGCGGCCGCCGCTGACCGACACGTTGACCGCGCCCCTGTCGCTCCCTTTGTCGCCACCGGCTGTATCGCTCGCCGGATCGGGCGGCGCCTCTTTCATCTTCAGTCCGCTCTTGGCGACCACCACGGCATAGACTGAAAAATCTTTGGTTTCATGGTGCGTCTTCATCTGGAACCGGTCGAGGAGCAAAGCCTGCAGCATGGGCCGCACCTGGTCGCGTGGGGCGCCGTCCGGCAACTTGGCGACGATGTCGAACTTCTGAGTTGCCAGCCAATCCGGTCCGGAGATCTGGTAAGCCTTGACATTGAATGCCATGGCAAGGCAATCCTTGAGGGCGAATTGGCGAACGCTGACCTGCGAACCGTCGATACGCAAACCCAGGCCAACCTGCCCAAAAGTGCCGGGAGGCGACGGCCGGATCGACGCCACTTCGAACTGGGGCGGCGGCGCAGTCTGGCCAAAGGCCCCGAGGGTTACAAGAGCGGCAGGAATTGCCCAACGAATCACTTTCATACCTTAGAACATACGCTCCCGCGGCGGAAAAGATCCAGACAAGTTGGGGCGAAGAGTCGCGATTTGCGCTCGAAAGACGAGCCCCGAGCCTCGACGCCCTTGCGCTCGGCCCTGCGCCTTAGTAAACCTGTTGGTCTGTGCGCCGCTACGTAACGCTGCTATTCCTGGCCGCCAGTGCGGTAGCTCAACCGCAGGCGGCGGAGGTGCTTGCCAAAGTCGCCCACAACTACCTTCACGCGCATGCGATCCACGTGGTTGCCGTGCGGACGGACTCGCTGATGAGAGCCGGGGCCAATCTGTCCATGGAGACCGATTACGAATTGGCCGAAAGACCGCCCGGCAAATTCCGCGCCTGGTCGCGCGCCGGCGACACAGAAGGCCTGGCGGTGAGCGATGGCGCCACCACCTGGAAAGCGCTGCCCAAGGCCAGACAGTGGATGAAACAAGAGGTGGCCGGAGTGGCGGATGAGGCGGATGAGGAACCGGCGCCCGAGGGCCGGAACCAGCCTCGCGACCTGCGCGAAGTAATCGCGCGGCTGCTGGTCACGCGTTACATCGCCATCAGCCAGGTCGCGGAATCGCCGGAGATCGCTCGCGAGGACGCCTTCAGTCTTGGGCATACCAAGGTTCCCTGCTACGTGATCACTACGCGGACGCAGAAAATCGCGCACGAGATGTGGATCGACAAGAACCGCTTCCTGGTGCTTCGCGACATCCAGACTTCACGGTCGGGGGCGGCGGAAGAAGCCGTGAGCCGGATCGAAGTCAAAATCAAGAAACTGGAATTGGATGACGAGGTGGACGACTCGGTTTTCACCTGGACGCCGGAAAAGAAGTGGACCGAAGTCGAGATGCTGGTGCTGCCGCAGGAGCAGCACACGGCGCTCACCGGCCTGGCGGCCGCGGACTTCCAACTGAAATCCGTCTCCGGCGAGCCGGTGCGGCTCAGCGACCTGCGGGGCAGCGTGGTGGTGCTGGATTTCTGGGCCACGTGGTGCGGGCCATGCCGCCGGGAATTGCCGATCGTGGAAAAGTTGCGCACCGAGTTCGCCGGCAAGGTGCAGTTTCTCGGCATCAACGATGAAGACAAAGGCACCGTAGCCGGGTTCCTGAAGAAGAACGACTACCAGCTATCCGTGCTGATGGACAGCCGGAAGGAGGTGCACCGGCAGTATGGCATCCGCTCGATTCCCCAGTTGTTCGTGATTGACCGCGAGGGCGTCATCCGCCAGCATTATGTGGGAGGCCGCAGCGAGGAAGCTTTGCGCAAGGCGATCCAAGGCGCGCTGGGCGGGGGTTGAGCGGCGCTGCGGCGCACGGGCCTAAGGATTCGTCCCTTGACGAAACAACCGCTCCCTTCGGTCGCGGCTCCGATATCTCAGAGCCGCGACCGAAGGGAGCGGTTGTTTTCGTGGAGTGTGTCGGGACAGGATTCGCTTTGTATCAGGGCATGGCTTAGCCGTGCCGCACAGCCATTGTAAGTGTCGGGCTTTAGCCCCTGGCAGCAGTGGCTAAAGCCTCATGACGGGTGCATTTTTTGGCACGACTGAAGCCGTGCCCTGATACGAGACACCACGATTAGCCGGGCAAAACGCG
>Ga0209415_10003356_pt1 | contig 29776 bp, 29 predicted proteins | sample PeaSoiSIISIP2007_FD_187696 | JGI IMG/M metagenome (GOLD analysis project Ga0209415, IMG submission 187696) | Peat soil microbial communities from Weissenstadt, Germany - SII-SIP-2007 (SPAdes) (version 2) | ecosystem: Environmental > Terrestrial > Soil > Wetlands > Peat | place: Germany...
CTAGTGCCGGGCGCTCGCCCTCGCGCAGTCGATCCGCTCGCGGCCGGCGTACACGGTGCAGCTGTCCCCGCGCAGGAAGCCCACCAGCGTCATCCCGGTCTCGGTCGCGAGGCGAGCCGCCAGGCTGGTGGCTGCCGAGACGGCCGCCACCACCGGGACCCCGCCGCGCAGCGCCTTCTGCACGATCTCGAAGGAGATCCTGCCGCTGACCATGAGGACCACGTCGCCGAGCGGGAGCCGCCCGTCGAGCAGGGCCCAGCCGATCACCTTGTCGACGGCGTTGTGGCGGCCGACGTCCTCGCGAAGCGCCAGCACCTCCCCGTCGGTGGTGATGAGCGCGATGCCGTGGAGGCCGCCGGTCGTGTCGAAGGCCCGTTGGCCGGCCCGCAGCAGCTCGGGGAAGGTGCGCAGCACCTCGAAGGGGATCCTCGTCCCTGCCGGCAGCTCGGGGTGGCCGCAGAGGCGCACCGCTTCGACGGAGGTGGTGCCGCAGACGCCGCAGGCGCTCGAGGTGATGACGTGACGCTGCAGGCTCGCCGGCGACGCTGCGACGTTCAGCTCCGCCGTGACGACGTTGTAGCGCTGCTCGGCGTCGAGCTCGGGGTCGAGGCAGTAGGCGATGCGGCGGACGTCCTCCTTGCGCTGCACGACGCCCTCGGCGAGCAGGAAGCCCGCGACCAGCTCGAAGTCGTGACCGGGTGTCCGCATCGTGATTGACAGCGTGGAGGCGCCGTCGGGCCCGGCGAGGCGGATCTCGAGCGGCTCCTCGACGGCGAGCCGGTCGGGGCGCCCCGCGAGCGCGCCGTTGCGGGGCTCGTAGACGGTGACGGTCGCCGTCGGGACAGGGCCGCCGGTGGCCGGCCGCTTGACGGCGCCCTTGCCGCCCGGTGCTCCCGGGCTTCGTACGGCGGCTCCAGCTCTGTCGCTCACGGCTCGACCTCGTTCCCGCCGGCTCCGGTTCCGGCTCGCCACCGGCGTGGCGGCAATCGGACGCCGGGGCGGCTCGTGAGCAGAACGTTACCGGGGCCGGCTCGGCCCGGAGCACGCGCCGGTCGGCCTTCGGGCCGCGGGACCGGGCGTGATCGCCCGGGTGGGCTCAGTGCTGCCAGACCCGCACGTAGTCGACGCGCATCGTCGCCGGCACCTGCACGGGGCCGCCGTTCGTCTGGTCGACGGCGAGGTTGAGGATCAGGTACATCGGTGCGCCGGTGACGCCCGCGGTGACGGTCTCGAGCTTCTGGCCGTCGTAGTACCAGGTCACCGAGCCCGGCTCCCAGTCCGCGCCGAAGGTGTGCCAGCCGCCGGTGACCGTGCCGTTCGAGCAGGCGCCGCCCTCGCCGGCGCCGTTTCCGTCCGGGCCGTGGAAGGTGCCGCAGGGCTTCCCGCCGAGTCCCTCGACGACGTCGATCTCGCCGTCGGTCGGCCAGTTCTGACCGACGGTCCAGAACGCCGGCCAGTCGGTCGCGGTGCTCCCCGAGCCGGGCAGCCAGATGCGGGCCTCGGCGAAGCCGTAGGTGAACGAGAACTTGCCGTTGGTGGTGACGATGCCGCTCGCGTACGGCCGTGTCGCTCCGCACGACTCGCTCTTGGCGATCGCCGTCAGGTCGAGCTCGCCGTTCGTGACCGCGACCTGGCCCGGGTCGTAGCACTCCTCTTCGGAACTGTTGACCGGCTGGGTGATGCCGCTGCCGAACCAGCCGGTCGACCACTTGGAGGTGTCGAGCGAGGACCCCGCGAACTCGTCGTCGAACACGAGGTTCCACGGGCCGGCGGGGCCGCCGACGGGCTGGGCTGTCGCGGCCGACTGCGGCGACTCGACGGCGGTGGACTGCGCCGCGGCCTGCGTCGTGCTGGTGGTGGTGCTCGTCGTGCTGGTGGTGCTCGTCGTGCTGGTGGTGCTCGTGGTCGTCGTCGCGCCGCTCGTCGTCTTCTTGACGGGCTTCTTCGCGGCCGGCTTCGACGTGCGCCTCGCGGTGGCGTTCTTGGCCGCGACGCGACGCTTCGGGGCCCGGTGGTGCACGACGTGCTTGTGGCGGGCGGCCACGTGCTTGCGACGGACGGCGTGCCGGCGGTGGCCGACGCCCTGCCCGGCCCGGTGCGAGCTCACCGGCGCGGCGGTCGCCGTGGCGGCGAAGCCGAGCAGCGGCACGACGGTGACGAGGGCGATCAGGAGGATGAGGAGGTTGCGGACGGTCCGGTTGAGGGGTCGCCTGGCGGCGCGCTCTGCCTGCCGGCGTTCGTGTGCAACCACCTTCCGGTTCACGGTGGGTCTCACGGCCCGGCGGCGGCGGGAGTTGAGCCTGCATGTGGCGGACGGCGCCGCTTTCCCCCCAGGCCGCCTCCGGGACGCACGGCGCAGGCCGTTGCGAGCGTGTCACCGTCTGGCCTGGCGCCCGCCGGTCGCCTCCTTCAACTGCAGTAGGCGTCGCCGCTCGAGAGCGCATGAGATACCACGACGCGTCACCAGAGGTCGTGGCCTCCCGGGCGGCGCCGTCGGGCGGCACGCAGGCGCCCCGGCGCCGCCGGTCGTGGGTGGCCGGGGCGCCGGCTCGGGAAGATCCCGGTCGGCCGTGCCGAACAGCGGCGGGGCGCGGACCCTGTCCGGGCCGACGGCGTGCGGCTCAGGCGGGTGGCCCGTCCGCGGCCGCCGGTTTGTGGCGCTGGTCGAGCCATCGGCGGAAGCCGTCGGCGTTCGAGTGGATGCCGTTCAGCGTCTCGACGCGCTCGCGCGCCTCGGGCTCCACCCCCGAGAGGTCCTCGGCGAAGCGGGCCGCCAGCGCCCCGGCGATGTCGCGCCCCTCGTGGTAGGCCCGCTCGGCCTCGTCCGCCCACGCCCGCAGCGTCTCCTCGGCGTCGTCGAGGAGCTCGTCGACCGCGAGCGGCACGACCCCGTAGTGCGCGAGGGCGATCGCTGCGGGGCGGTGCTCCCGGAAGCGCCGGAGGGACGCCAGGGCGAGGTCGAGGTCGAAGTCCGGGGGCGGCGTCGCCGGCCGCAGCGTCCCGCCGTCGGGAAGCCGGACGCCCACCGCGTCGCCGGCGAAGAGCAGGCCGCTCTCGGAGTCTTGGAAGCCGAGGTGGTGCTTGGCGTGACCCGGCGAGTCGATCGCCGTGAGGACGCGCCCGCCGCCGAGCTCGAGCCGCTCGCCGTCGCCGAGCACGCGGATGCGGTCGGCCGGGGTCGGGTCGAGCCGGCCGTACAGGTCGTCGAGGAGGTGGCCGTAGACGCGCCCCGCGGAGGCGACGAGGCGGCTCGGGTCGACCAGGTGGCGGGCGCCGAGCTCGTGGACGTACACCGTGGCGTTCGGGAACGTCCGGGCGACGTCGCCGACCCCGCCCGCGTGGTCGAGGTGGATGTGCGTGACGGCGATCCCGGCGAGCTCGCCGGGGCCGACGCCGAGCGCGCCGAGGGCGTCGAGCAGGACGGGCACCGAGCTCTGGCTGCCCGTCTCGACGAGCACGGGTGCGCTCCCGTCGAGGAGGTAGCCGGCGGTGGTGTGCGCCCAGCCGCCAAGCAGCGTGTCGATCTCGATGACGCCCGGGGCGACCTCGGCCGTCATCGACGGCGGCCCCGAGGCGCTCGTGGCGCCGCGGCCGGGCGCGTCACGAGGCGACCTCGACGACCACCTTCACGTCGTCGGGCTTGCGATCGAGCGCGTCGTGGAACTGCTCCAGCGGGACCCGGCGCGAGACCAGCTTCGCCAGCCAGTCGTGGTCGGCCGCGCCGAGCGCCTTCGCCCCCGCCTCGTAGTGGCGGCGGTTGGCGTTCACGGACCCGAAGACGCTCTTGTTGCCGAGGACCGCCGAGCGGGCGACGGCGCCGAGGTCGAGCTCGGTGGTCGTACCGGTCGGCGAGACGCCGGTCAGGCAGAGCACGCCGCCCGTGCCGAGCGCGGCGAGCGAGTCGGCGACCAGGCTCGGGACGCCGGTGCACTCGACGATGATGTCGGGGTCGGGGCAGGCGTCGGCGAGCTTGCCCGTGTGGTACTCGGCGCCGAGCGCCCGGACGAGGTCGGGCTTCGTTCCGTCCTCGACCCGGTCGATCACGTGCACCTCGAGGCCCTTCTGGACGCCGATCAGCGCGGCGAGGAGCCCGATCGGCCCGGCGCCGACGACGAGCGCGGTCCGCGGCCGCCAGGTGACGCGGTTGCCGACCTCCTCGGCCTGCTCCCAGGCCTTCGCCACGACCGTGGTCGGCTCGAGCAGCACGCCGAGCTCGCCGAGCTGTTGGTCGATTGCGACGAGCGCGTCCGGCTGCACCCGGTACCGCTCGCGCATGAAGCCGTCCAGCTGCTTGATGCCGTGCTCGGTGTACTGCCCGTTGCGGCACTCGTCCCACTCGCCCGCCCCGCACGAGTAGCAGGGGACCGGATCGGGCCGGCGGACGATCGCCACGACGAGGTCCCCCTTGGCGAAGCCCGACCCGCTCGGTGCGTCCACGACGCGGCCGAGCGACTCGTGGCCGAGCACGAGACGCTCCCGTCCCGGCGGCGCCCATCCGTAGTCGCCGGAGACGATCTCGATGTCGGTGCCGCAGACGCCGACGGCGATGGTCTCGACGAGGACCGGACCTTCGGACTCGTCGGGCTCGGGGACGTCCGACACCTCGGCGGACGACGCGTGCCCGGGTAGGACCGTGATCGCTCGCATCGTGTTGGTTCCTCCTCCGTGGGACGTACGGGTGGCGCTCGGCGCGCTCAGTCGTGGCGCAGCCGCTGCAGGCTCCGCCTGAGGCGGGACGGATGCATGCGGGCCCGGTGGGTCGCGTTCACCCGGTGCCCCTTGATGCGGTCCTGGTGCGTCATCCCCTCGGTCCAGGGCTCCGACGAGGAGAGGTTCACCGCCGAGTTGATGAGCGAGATGTGCGAGAAGGCCTGGGGGAAGTTCCCGACGAGGCGCTTGTCCACCGGGTCGTACTCCTCGGAGAGCAGCCCGAGGTCGTTGCGCAACGAGACCAGGCGCTCGAACATGGCGACGGCGTCGTCGTGCCGGCCGATCAGCTGGAGGTTGTCGACGAACCAGAAGGAGCAGGCGAGGAAGGCGCCCTCGCGCCCTTCGAGCCCGTCGACGTGCCCGGCGTTCTCGGCGTCGTAGCGGAGCACGAACCCGTCCTGGGTGAGGTCGCGCTCGATCGCGTTCACCGTGCCGACGACCCGCGGGTCCTTCGGCGGGAGGAAGCCGACGAGCGGGACCATGAGCACGCTGGCGTCGAGCTCGCGCGAGCCGTAGTACTGCGTGAAGGTCTGGCGCTCGGCGTCGTAGCCCTTCTCGAGCACCTCGGCGTGGATCTCGTCACGGACCCGGCGCCAGCGGTCGACCGGTCCCTCGAGGCCGAACTCCTCGACGTCGCGCACGGCCCGGTCCATCGCCACCCACGCCATGACCTTCGAGTGGGTGAAGTTGCGCCGCGGGCCGCGCACCTCCCAGATGCCGTCGTCGGGCTGGCGCCAGCCGTCCTCCAGGAAGTCCAGCAGCATCTGTTCGAGCGGCCACGCCGGGCCGGGGTCCATCCCGCCGCGGCGCGACTCGTGCAGCGCCGACATGACCTCGCCGTAGACGTCGAGCTGGAACTGGCCCGCCGCGGCGTTGCCGACCCGGACCGGGCGCGATGTCTCATAGCCGCCGAGCCACTCGAGCTCTCGCTCGGACAGGTTCCGCTCGCCGGCGGGGCCGTACATGATCTGCAGCTTCGACGGCTCCCCGGCCACGGCGCGCAGCAGCCAGTCGCGCCAGGCCACCGCTTCCTCGTAGTAGCCGGCGACCATCAGGGCGCTCAGCGTGAGGGTGGCGTCGCGCAGCCAGCAGAAGCGGTAGTCCCAGTTGCGCACGCCGCCGAGCGTCTCGGGCAGCGAGGTCGTCGCCGCGGCGACGATGCCGCCGGTCGGCGCGTACGTCAGCGCCTTCAGGGTGATCACCGAGCGCATGATGGCGTCGCGCCACGGGCCGTCCGGCGCGACCGCGAGCGACGACCAGTCCTCCCACCACTGGGTGGTGTCGTCGACGCCGTAGTGGCCGTCGAGCGGGCGGGGCGGCTGGAGGTGCGACGGGTACCAGGCGAGGACGAACGGCACCCGCTGGCCCTCGGACACGGCGAACTCGGCGACCGTCGTCATGTCCTCGCCGCGGGCGCGCACCGGCGTCCACAGGGCGAGCGCGTCGGGCCCGGCGATCGCCGTGAGCAGGCCGTCGCGCCGGCGGACCCACGGGACGATGCTGCCGTGGCCGAAGCGGATGCTCAGGTCCATGCGCATCTCGACGCGCCCGGAGATGCACTCGACGAGCCGCACGACCTCAGGGCTGTCCTCGCGCACCGGCATGCAGTCGGTGACGCGGACGGTTCCCGAAGCCACGGTGAACTCCGTCTCGAGCACGAGGGTGTCGTCGCGGTAGCGGCGTCGGGTCGCCATGAGCGGCGGCCCGTGGCCCGGCGGCGGGCTCTCGGCCGGCGCGAGTCGCCAGTAGCCGTTGGACTCGTCCCCGATGAGACGGGCGAAGCAGGCGTCCGAGTCGAAGCGCGGCAGGCACAGCCAGTCGATCGACCCGTCCCGCCCGACGATCGCGGCGGTGTGGGTGTCGCCGATGACCCCGTAGTCCTCCAGCTTCAACGCCACGGGCCCATCATTGCCGACCCGGTGCGCGGTGTGCCCCCGCGGCCACGGGGCGCGGACCGCCGCCACGACCGGCGTCAGTTCGTGCAGCGGTCGGTGCTGGTGGCGAGCGGGTGCGCCTCCGCCTGGCGGAGGCGCTGGACGACGCCCGGCGAGGCCAGCGCGTAGCCGATGTCGGGATTCGAGGCCGAGCGCGAGAAGACGACGCCGATGACCTCGCCTCCGGGCGTGACCAGGGGGCCGCCAGAGTTGCCCGGCCGCACGACCGCCTGCAGCGAGTACACGGTGCGGACGGTCAGCGCGTTGTCGTAGATGTCGCGCCCTTCGGCCTCGAAGCGGGCGAAGATCCCGGCGCGACCGTAGGTGAAGTTGCCGCCGCCCGGGTAGCCGAGGACCACGGCGGCCGTCCCGCGCTCGACGAAGTCCGGATCGATCCGTAGCGGCGGGACGTCGAGCGCAGGCGTCCGCAGGATCGCCAGGTCGAAGCGCGGGTCGAAGAAGACGGGCACGGCGTGGAGCGCCCGGCCGCCGGGCAGGTCGACCGAGATGTCCGAGGTGCCCGCCACGACGTGCGCGTTCGTCACGACGAGGTCGGGGGACGCGACGAAGCCCGAGCCCTCCTGCTCCTGCCCGCAGCCGATCGCGACGACCTTCACCGTCGCCCCGCCGGCCCGGGCGACGGCGCTGCGCAGCTCGGCGGCGGACGGGAGCGACACCGGGCCGTCGTTCTCCGGCAGGATGTTCACGAGCACCTGGGGGAAGCCGCTCGTCGACAGGTAGCGCTGCACGGCGGCGAAGGCGTCCGGGGCGGGCGGCAGCACCGCCTCGACGCCGCGGATGATCCTCGAGTCGGCGATCTGGCGCGAGACGGCGGGGAACGCGCTGTTCACCAGGATGGACGCGAACAGCCAGCAAACGACGAGCGTGCCGGCGATCGCGATGAGGGCCCCGCCGGCCGCGTCGAGCGGGCCGAAGCGGAACTGGCGCAGCACCCGCCAGGCGCGCACGCCGAGCTGGCGGCCGAGCCCGGCGACGAGCGTCGCCGGGACCATCAGGAGGACGAGCGCGACGAACGTCTTCGGGAGCTGGCCGTGCACGTGCGGGTCGATGAGGACGACCAGGACGGCCCCGAACACCAGGCCGAGGAGGAAGCCGCAGAAGGAGACCAGCTGGATCGCGGCGCCGAGCCGGAGCCCGCGGGCCGCGGCGAGCGCCACCAGCACGATGATCACAGCGTCGAGGATGTCCACCTAGCCGGGGTCGCTCCCCCCGTCCCCGAGGGCACGGCCGTCGCCAGGCTGCTCGTGCTCGTCCCCGCCGAGCCCCTCCGCGGGCGACGGCGCGCCGATCGGCGCGATGCCGAGGTCGCGGTAGGTGAGGATCGGTGAGTAGCGGATGCCCGTCGCGGCGAAGCTCGCCGCGACGGCGTCCCCCCGGTCGAGGAGGGTGCACGCCAGCACCACCTCGGCGCCGGCGTCCCGCACGACCTGGAGGGCCTCGAGGATCGATCGCCCCGTCGAGATCGTGTCCTCGAACAGCAGCACCCGCACCCCCGGCCCGACCTCGCCGCCCTCGATGCGTCGGCGCGTGCCGTGCTGCTTCTCCGTCTTTCGGACGGAAAACCAGGCTCGACCCGACAGCAGGGCCACGGCGTGGGCGACCGGGTCGGCCCCCATCGTCATCCCGCCGACGACGTCGAAGTCGACGCCGAGCGTGGCGACGTGGGCGATGACGGCCTCGGCGCCGAGGCGGAGATCGTCACCGAGCGCCACGGCGCGCCGCAGGTCGACGTAGTCGCGGCTCGTCCCGCCCGAGGAGAGCTGGAAGGGCTCGGCACGGCGCGTGTAGCCGCGCTCGAGCACCAGCGCGAGGAGCTGCTCGCGCAGCGCGTCGGCACCCGTCGGAGGCGGCACGGGACCGTCGTGCTCGGGCGTGGTCGTTCCGGCCATGGGTCGACGCGAGTGTAGGGCCGGGTCGCGCGCCAGGGGCGCTGCGGCGCGAACTAGTGGCGGTCGTTGAAGCGGTAGCCGACGCCGCGGATCGTCACGATGTGCGTCGGCTCGTCCGGGTCCGGCTCGATCCGGGCGCGGAGCCGCCCGACGAGCGTGGCGACGATGCGCGGGTCGCCCTCGTAGTCGAGCCCCCACACCCGTTCGAGCAGCGCCTCGCGGGTGACGACGCGCCCGGCGTGCACCAGGAGCTCCCGGAGCAGCTGGAACTCCCGCAACGGGAGCTCCACCTCGTCGTCCCGGACGAAGACCTCGTGGCGCTCGGGGTCGAGCACCACGTCGCCGACGCGCAGCACGCCGTCGCCGAAGGCCGGCGAGCGGAAGGCCGCCTCGTGACCGACCGTCGCCTCGGCGAGGACCCGGCGGCGCCGCAGCAGCGCGCCGATGCGAGCGACGAGCTCGCGCATCCGGTAGGGCTTCGGGACGTAGTCGTCGGCGCCGACCTCGATGCCGACGACGACGTCGAGCTCCTCACCGCGAGAGCTCACCATGATGATGGGCGTGTCGATGCCACGCGAGCGGAGCTCGCGGCAGATCTCGATGCCGGAGGTCCCCGGCAGCATCACGTCGAGCAGGATCACATCGGGGCGCACCCGGTCGTAGGCGTCCACGGCGTCGCGACCGTCGCGCACGGCGGTGACGGCGAGCCCTTCGCGTTCGAGGCCGATCGTGAGCGCGAGGACGTGCGACTCGTCGTCCTCGACGACTAGCACTCTCGGCCATTCCGACCGCTCGCTTTTCGTCAACGCCACGCGGCACCTCAGGTTCGCCGACAGGGCGAGGACCGCCCTGCTCAGATGGTGGCGGTAGCCGATGACGCGACTGCGAGGGGACGGTGAACGGCACATGACGGACGGACGAATTCTCGGGAACGACCTCGCGGCGCGCGCTCCACCAGGTCACCGGGCCGTGTCGGGTGCGACTGTGGCGGTCGCGGGCCGCGCCGCACCGGATCGGCTATGAACGCGGGGACGCGTGCCGGCGACCGGCGGGAACTGGAGGAGGGGCGGTGCACGCCGTCGTCAGCATCGGGCTGCTCATCGCCGCTGTCGCCGGCCTGCTCACGCCGCGCCTGCGAGCGGTGCAGTGGCTCACCCCGGTGGTGCTCGCCGGCGTCGCCCTCGCGAGCGGGATCGCCTCGACGGCCGTCGCCGAGGACGCCGTCCGGCCCCTGCTCGCCCCGCTCGCGTTCGTGCTGCTGGCCGTGCCGATGGCGGTCATGCTCGACCGCTACGGCCTGTTCGAGGAGCTCGCCCAGGTCGTGGCCGGGGGCCGGCGCTATCTCGGGGGCCTGTGGGTCCTCGCGGCGCTCGTCACCGCCTTGTTGAACCTCGACGCGGCGGTCGTCCTCCTCTCGCCGCTCTACGTGCGCATCGCCGAGCGCCGGGAGGCGTCGCGGCTCGCGCTCGCGCTCCAGCCGGCGCTGCTCTCCGCGCTCGCATCGTCCGCGCTGCCCATCTCGAACCTGACGAACCTCATCGCCGTCGGCCGGCTGCACCTGTCGACGTGGGGGTTCGTCGAGCACCTCGGGCTGCCACGGTGGTGGCGAGCGCGGTGGGCTGGCTCGCCTACCGCGCGAGCCTCGGCCGCATCGTCGCCGCGGAGGCGGCGATCGTCGAGCGCGCGCCCGAGCCCGGCGAGGAGGCGCCGCGCGAACGGGTGCGGCCCCGGAGCCGCACCTTCGTCGTCGGTGGCGTCTTCGTCGCCGCGGTCGTCGCCGGCTTCCTCGTGCTCCCGAGCGTCGGGGGAGCGCCGTGGGAGGTCGCCGGGGTGGGCGACCTCGTGCTCGTGGCGCTCACGAGATCGGTGCCGTTTCGGGTGGCCCCCTTCGACGTCGTGGGCACCGTGGTCGGTCTCGGCGTGCTGGCGAGCGCCGCGGCGCGCCACCTGCCGGTCGCCCACCTCGTGAACGCGTCCACACCGCTCGACACGCTCCGGGTGACCGCGCTCTCGGCGGGAGTGGCCAACGCGGTGAACAACCTCCCTGCGGTGCTCGTGGCACTTCCCGGCCTCGGCCACGGGCCGTCGTGGGGCGCGTGGGCGGTGCTGCTTGGCACCAACGTCGGGCCCCTGCTCGTGCCGAGCGGCTCGCTCGCCGTCTTGTTGTGGCTGGCGACGGTGCGCCGTCTCGGCCTGGAGGTGCACGATCGTGACTACCTGCGCCTCGGATGGCGGATCGGCCTCCCCTCGCTGGCGGCCGGGGCCGGCGCGCTCGTGCTCGTACGCCTCCTGCTCGGGGCGTCGCACTAACCTCGTCGTCGTGGCAGCAGAACGTTCCGGGCGGCGCACGACGGCGCGGCGCCGCACGGCCGCCCGGCGCGGGCGCCACAACGATCTCGAGCTCCACGCCCCGGACCACACGCACCGGGATCTGCGGGGCGGGGGGCTTCGCGCCGCGGTCTTCGGCGTGAGCGACGGGCTCGTGTCCAACATCTCGCTCGTCCTCGGCACCGCCGGCGCCCACCCCGGGCCCGGCGTCGTGCGGCTCGCTGGCCTGGCCGGGCTGCTCGGCGGTTCGTTCTCGATGGCGGCCGGCGAGTACATCTCGATGCAGGCCCAGCGGGAGGCGTTCGAGCGCGAGCTCGACATCGAGCGTGAGGAGATCCGCCGCCGGCCCGAGAGCGAGCGCCGGGAGCTCGAACGGATCTACGAGCGGCGAGGGATCACCCCCGACGTGGCCTCCCAGCTCGCGGGCGAGCTCATGGCCGACCCGGACGTGGCGCTGCAGACCCACGCCCGGGAGGAGCTGGGGCTCGACCCGGAAGCCCTCGGATCGCCGGTGCAGGCCGCGGCCTCGTCGTTCGTCGCGTTCGCGCTCGGCGCCTTCCTCCCCCTCGTCCCCTTCCTCGGGGGCTCCTCGGGCACGAAGGCGATCATCACCGCCGTGATCATCGCCGCGGTGGCGGCGGTCGCCATCGGCACGGCGCTCTCGTTCGTCACCGCCCGTCCGTGGCCGTACTCCGCGCTCCGCCAGCTCGCCATCTGCGCGATCGCCGGCGCGGTCACCTACGGCATCGGCTCGGCGATCGGGGTCGCGAGCGGTTGAGGCGCCCCGCCCCCCCACCCTGCCCGCCGGCCCGGGGCCGCCCGGGCGCCGTCCGATGAGCGCATCCGGGGACCGGACGGTCCACCTCGTGCGCCACGCCCACGCCCTCCCCCGCGGCTCCTGGACGGGTCCCGACCGCGCCCGGCGGCTCAGCGCACGCGGCGAGCGTCAGGCCGAGGTCATCGGCGAGCGGCTCGCCGGCGTGGCGCCCGCCGCGATCGTCTCCAGCCCGGCCGAGCGATGCCTCGCGACGCTCCGCCAGCTCGCCGCGCGGACCGGTCTGGCGATCGAGGAGGCGGACTCGCTCGAGGAGGGGACCGACCCCGCAGCGGCGCTCGCCGATCTCGTGCAGCGCGCCGAGAAGCTCGAGCGGGGCCAGTCGCTCGTCGCCTGCAGCCACGGCGACGTCATCCACGGGATCCTCGAGGCGCTGGAGCCCGTCGGCATCGTGCCGGCCTCGGCGGCCGGCGTCCCGAAGGGGAGCACGTGGGAGCTGGCGGTCGACGACGGCTGGGTCAGCGCCGCGAGGTTCGTGGCTGCCCCGCCGCCCGGCGATGGCTCAGCGCTCGACGGGCAGGCCTGACGAGAGGGCGTTCGCCCAGTCGTCGTCGACGAGGACGACGTCCCTGCCGGCCCGGTCGAGCAGGCCTGCCGCGACCGACGCCCGGTAGCCGGTCGCGCAGTGCGCCCAGACCGTCCCGGCCGGGATCTCGCCGAGGCGCCCGGGCAGCTCGACGACGAAGATGTTCAGCGCGCCGGCGATATGGCCGGCGCGCCACTCGTCGACACGGCGCGCGTCGAGCACCACGGGGCGGGGCTCCTCCCGCATCGCCCGCGCCAGGCCGGCGAAGTCGGTGACGGGGTAGGAGGCGACCGCCACGCCGCTCGTCCCGGCGAGGCGCTCGGTGTCGCCGGCGGCCGCCCCTGCGAGGTGGTCGATGCCGATGCGCGCGAGGTCGCTCGCCGCCTTCGCGACCTCCTCGGCCGACGCACCGACGAGGGTGACCGGCTCCCCGCGGGGGATCACCCAGCCCACGTAGGTCGTGAACGGCTGGGAGTGCTCGAAGCCGACCGTGCCGGCCAGGTGCGAGCGGGCGTAGGCACGGCGCGCCTGCAGGTCGACGACCCATTCGCCGGCCTCGATGCGGCGCCGCAGCTCGGCCGGGTCGACCGCGTCGGGTGGCTCGCCGGGGAACGGCGGCGGGCCCTGCCGGTTCGCCGGGGCCATCGCCGCGTAGTAGCGGGGGTAGGCGGTGAGCCCCGAGAGGAGGCGGGAGACGAACTCGCCCTCGTCCTCGACGACGAGCGCCAGGTTCCGCGAGCGCTCGTCCTCGATCGTGGCGGTCGCCGACGGGGAGGGCGGCGAGGAGGAGCAGAAGCTGCCGAAGCCGTGGGTCGGCAGCACGGCGACCTCGCCCGGGAGCTCGCGGGCGAGCCCGCGGACCGACCGGTACTGGGCACGGGTGAGCTCGTCGGTCAGGGCCTCGGAGACGAGGTCCGTGCGCCCCACCGTCCCGAAGAGCATCGAGCCCCCGGTCAGCACCGCGTACGGGACGCCCTCTTCGGCCACGACGTAGGCGAGGTGGCTCGGCGTGTGGCCGGGCGTGGCGCGCGCCGACACCGTCAGGCGCCCCGCCGCGAACTCGTCGCCGGGCGACACCGGGCGGCGGGCGAACGCCACGTCCTCCTCGGCGGCGACGAGGTAGTCGGCGCCCGTCACGCGCGAGAGCTCGAGGCCGCCGGAGACGTAGTCGTTGTGCATGTGGGTCTCGGCGACGAGCGCGATCTCGACGCCCGCGGCCTTCGCCGCGTCGAGCACGCGCCCGACGTCGCGCTGGGGGTCGACGACGATGCCGGTCGCGCCGTCGTGGACGAGGTAGGAGCGGTCTCCGAGCTCGGGCGTCGGGATGGTCACGATCGCTGGCACGTGCGCTGACGCTAGTTGCCGCGCCGATTAGAGAGGTTAGAGAGGTGTGAAGCGCGCGCGGCGGGCGCGCTAGCTTCGCCCCATGTCGGAGCCCCCTGCCGGCGGACCCGGTCCGCTCGTCCTCGTCGGCGGCGGCGAGTGGCGCGCCGGCGCGACGTTCGACGCCGAGATGCTCGAGCGGTCGGGGGGAGAGGTCGTCGTCCTGCCGACCGCGGCCGCCTACGAGCGCCCCGAGCGCGCCGTGGCCACGGCGGAGGAGTGGATCTCTTCGCTCGGGGGACGGGTCCGGGCCTGCATGGTCCTCACGCGGGCCGACGCCGAGGCCGCCGACGCCGCCGAGGTCGTCCGCGGGGCGCGCTTCGTCTACCTCTCCGGGGGCTCGCCCCTGCACCTGCGCTCGGTGCTGAAGGACTCCGCCGTGCTCCACGCGCTCGTGGCCGCGTGGCACGGCGGTGCCGTGGTCGCCGGCTCGTCGGCCGGGGCGATGGTGCTGACCGACCCGATGGTCGACCCCCGGGGCGGGGCCTTCACCGTCGGCCTCGGCCTCGTGCGCAACGTCGCGGTCGTCCCGCACTTCAGCGGGGAGCTGACTGCCCAGCTGCGTCGGACCCTCGCGCTCGCCCCGTCGGGCTGCGCGGTCGCCGCGCTCGGCGAGACGACGGCGCTCGTGCGCGAGCCCGACGGCACGTGGCGCCGGTCCGGCTCCGGCGAGGTCTCGGTGTTCGTCGACGGCGAGCCGGACGGCCTCGAGGCGCTCGCCGGCAAGCCGGTCTGGTGACCGCCGGCGCGGCTAGTCGGCCTCGGCGATCGTGACCGACTCGATGATGACGCGCTCGGCGGGCCTGCCGGAGCTGCTGCCCGTCGCCTCGATGGCCTGGACCACGTCGAGGCCGGAGACGACCTTGCCGAACAGCGAGTACAGCGGCGGCAGCTGGGTCCCCTGCGGGCCGCTGATGATGAAGAACTGGCTGCCGTTGGTGTCGGGGCCGGCGTTCGCCATGGCGAGCGAGCCGATCTCGTAGCGCCCGGGCGGCGGGAGCTCGTCCTCGAAGCGGTAGCCGGGGCTGCCCGCGCCGGTGCCGGTCGGGTCGCCGCCCTGGACGACGAAGCCGGGGATGATGCGGTGGAAGGCGACGTCGTCGAAGTAGTGGTAGCGCGCCAGGAAGACGAAGTTGTTCGTGGTGCGCGGCGCTCCGATCGCGTCGAGCGCGAGCGTCATGGTGCCTTTGGAGGTGCGCATCTCGGCGGTGTAGCGCTTCGACAGGTCGATGCACATCGGCGGGACCTCGGCGAACTGCTGCGTCTTCGCTGCCGAACCGTCGGCGGGAGGGCACTCGATCGGCATGGTTCGCTCCGTTTCTCCTCGTTCCGGCGGGCGCCGTAGGGCACCGGGCCGGGGGTGGCTCAGCTGACCTGGGTGCTCAGCTGACCTTGGTGATCGTGGCCTTCACGATGTGGTGGAGGACCTTCGGCGTGCCGCCCGAGCTCCCGTCGGCGCCGATCCTCTCGACGACGGCCATGCCCGAGACGACCTGGCCGAACAGCGTGTAGTTGGGCTCGCTGTCGAGCTGGGTCTGGCCGCCGGGGAGGACCACGAAGAACTGGCTGCCGTCGGTCGACGGCCCAGACGAGTTGGCCATCGCCAACCCGCCGACCGGGTAGCAGTCGCTCTTGGCGGTGCACGTCTTCGGCGGCGTGTTGCCGGTGAACTCGTAGCCGGGGCCGCCGTTCCCCGACCCGTTCGGGCTGCCGCCCTGGACGACGAAGCCGGGGATGACCCGGTGGAAGGGGGTCCCGTCGAAGAAGTGGTAGCGGGAGAGGAACACGAAGTTGTTCACCGCGGCGAGCGAGGAGGCGGCCGGCATCCGCACGACGAAGGTACCGACGTCGGTCTTGACCGTGGCGTCGTAGACGCCCGTCGCCGAGATGCACGTCGGCGGGGCCTTGGTGAACGCGACGACGCGCTTCTTGGCGCCGGCCGCCGTGGCCGGCGGGCAGACCGGGGCGACCGCGGTCTGCTTGGCGGTCGTCGTCGTCGTCGCCGCCACGTGCTTCTTGGGCGTCTTTCCGGTGAGCAGGACGACGACGCCGACCACGACCCCGACGACGACGAGCGCGCCGATCACGCGGCGCAGCGTCCGGTTCCGGCGCGCGCGCTTTTGCTGCTCGGCCACCTTCAGTTCGCGCATGGCCCGCTGGCGGGCGCGTTTGTCGCTCGGCACGGACGGACAAGCTAGCCGCGACCGCAAGGTAGGTTGTGGCCCGTGGCCCTCACCGTCCAGAAGTTCGGCGGTACCTCGGTGGCCGACGCCGAGCGGATCCGCGCCGTCGCAGACCACGTCGCCCGGACGCGCCGGGCCGGCGACGACGTGGTGGTCGTCGTGAGCGCGATGGGGAAGTCGACCGACGACCTGTTGCGCCTGGCCGACGACGTGAGCTCGACCCAGCCCGGCCGAGAGCTGGACATGCTGCTCACGGCGGGCGAGCGCATCTCGATGGCCCTGGTCTGCATGGCCCTCGCCGAGCTCGGGGTCCCGGCGGCGTCGTTCACCGGGAGCCAGGCCGGGATCATCACCGACACGACGCACACGAAGGCGAAGATCCTGGAGGTGCGTGGGGACCGGCTGCGCCAGGCCCTGGCCGAGGGCGCCGTTCCCGTCGTCGCGGGCTTCCAGGGCGTCTCGAGCGAGCGCGACGTGACGACGCTCGGGCGGGGCGGCTCGGACGTGTCGGCCGTCGCCCTCGCCGCGGCGCTCGGCGCCGACCGCTGCGAGATCTACACCGACGTGCCCGGCGTCTTCACCGCCGACCCGCGCATCGTGCCGAGCGCGCGCAAGCTGCCCCGGATCTCGTTCGAGGAGATGCTGGAGATCTCCGCGACGGGCGGGCGCGTGCTGATGCTGCGCTCCGTCGAGTTCGCCCGCAACCACCACGTCCCGCTGCACGTCCGCTCGAGCTTCACGTGGGAGCCGGGCACGCTCGTCACCGAGGAGGATCCGACCATGGAGCAGCCGATCGTCTCTGCCGTGACGAGCGACACCTCCGGGGCCAAGCTCACCCTCACCGGCGTCCCCGACCGACCCGGCATCGCCGCTTCGCTGTTCCGCGCGCTCGCCGACCACGCGGTGAACGTCGACATGATCGTCCAGAACACGTCCCAGCACGGGACGACCGACATCTCCTTCACCGTGCCGCGCACGGAGCTGCATGTCGCCACGGCGGTGGCCGAGGAGCTCTGCCCCCAGATCGGGGCGATCTCGCTGCTGGTGGACGAGGCCGTCGCCCAGGTGTCCCTCGTCGGCGCCGGGATGAAGACGCACCCCGGCGTCACGGCGACGATGTTCGAGACGCTGGCGAAGGAGCAGATCAACATCCAGATGATCTCGACCTCACCGATCCGCATCTCCTGCATGGTCGAGTCCGGCACCGAGGAGCGGGCGGTGCAGGCCCTGCACGAGGCGTTCGGCCTCGCCGGCTGAGGCAGCCGCACCGAGGCGAACCGGCCCCGGGCCGGCCGGCCCGGTCGCTAACCTGTTGGCCGTGCGAGTCGGGATCTTCGGGGCGACGGGCCAGGTCGGGGGCGTGATGCGGAGCGTCCTCGTCGAGCGGGGCTATCCCGTCGACGAGATGCGCTACTTCGCCTCGGCGCGTTCCGCCGGCACTCGGCTGCCCTGGAGCGGCCGCGAGGTCGAGGTGGAGGACGCCTCGCAGGCCGACTTCTCGGGTCTCGACCTCGCGCTGTTCTCCTGCGGGAAGGCCGGCTCGCTCGCGCTCGCCCCTCGCGTGGCCGCCGCCGGCGCGGTGGTGATCGACAACTCCTCGGCCTGGCGCATGGACCCGGAGGTCCCCCTGGTCGTCGCCGAGGTGAACGCCGACGCGCTCGCCTCGATCCCGAAGGGCATCGTGGCCAACCCGAACTGCACGACCATGGTGGCGATGCCGGTGCTCAAGCCCCTGCACGACGCTGCGGGACTGCGCCGCGTGGTCGTCGCCACCTACCAGGCGGTCTCGGGCGCGGGGCTCGCGGGCGTGGCGGAGCTCGACGAGCAGGTGCGCAAGGTGGCCGAGGGGGCCTCCGCCCTCACCTTCGACGGCGCGGCCGTCGAGCTCCCGGCCCCGTCGAAGTTCGTGGCGCCGATCGCCTTCAACGTCCTCCCGCTCGCAGGCAGCCTCGTCGACGACGGGTCCGGCGAGACCGACGAGGAGCAGAAGTGGCGGAACGAGAGCCGGAAGATCCTCGGGCTCCCCCGCCTCCTCGTCGACTGCACCTGCGTCCGGGTGCCGGTCTTCACGGGGCATTCGCTGGCGCTCCACGCCGAGTTCGAGCGGCCGCTCCCTCCCGAGGAGGCGAAGCGCATCCTGGAGCGCGCGCCGGGAGTGTCGCTCGCCGAGGTGCCGACGCCGCTGGCTGCCGCCGGCCGGGACCCGTCGCTCGTCGGGCGGATCCGCCGGGACGCCACCGTCGAGCACGGGCTGGCGCTGTTCGTCGTCGGGGACAACCTCCGCAAGGGCGCGGCGCTGAACGCCGTCCAGATCGCCGAGGCGCTGCTCGCTCGCGCCTGAGGCGCCGGCAGCCAAAGCAGCGCCGGCGCGGTCGGCAGCGCCGAACATCGGGGTGGCGCCGAGCGGTGCCGCGGGCCGGGGTGCCGGTGGAGCGCTGCCCCTATCCCACGGACAGCGGTCGCTCTGGCCACGCACCGCGCGTTTCGTCGCCGCCCAGGGCGCGACGGGCGCATTGCGGGGCGCATCACGCGATCGACGTCACCGTGTCACTTGCCGTCCGAAAACCGGGCTTTCTAGCATCCTGCGGTCGACCGTTCGAGCGGTGCTCACGATCGACTGGACTTCCGGAGGGGGGAGATGTCGCGTACGAACGCGTTGTCGCGTCGCCGCGCCTGTATGGGCGGCCGTCGCCTCCGCCGGCCGGCCACCCTCCTCGCGGCGGCGCTGGCGGCCGGGGTCGGCGCCCTCGCGCTGCTGCCGGACGCGCCGGCGGGCGCCTCTGTCCGCACCGCCCGGACGAGCCGGGCCTCCGCCCGCCCCCTCGCCGCCTCGTCCGGCTGGTGCTCGATGCACGGGTCGACGCTCGGCGGCTGGACGGAGACGAGCCCGAACTTGCCGATCTGCGGCCCCGGCCCTGACTACGGCGGGAGCTGGCAGTACGTCGACCTGCCCGGCCCGGGCGGGGCCATGGACGCCTTCTACAACGCGACGCCGGGCTTCCAGTGCGTCGAGCTCGCCGAGCGCTGGCTCGCCGTCGCCGACGGGCTCGCGCCCCAGCACGCCGAGGGGTCGTTGGTCGCCGCCGTCTACCACGCCGCCTTCTCCCGCTCGACCCTCGTCGTGAACGGCTCCTCGGGGGCCGTCGGCCACCCCCCGGTGCGGGGGGACGTGATCAGCTTCTCGCTCGTACCGTCGTTCGAGGACCCGAGCGACGGCCACGTCGCCATCGTCGTGCACTCCTCGGTCGACCCCTACTCGGGGAAGGCTCGATCCTCGTCGCCCAGCAGAACGTCTCGAGCAGCGACTTCCTGATGACGCTGGACGTGGTCGGCTGGCGCCTCGAGGACCCGCAGCAGCCGAGTCACGCCGAGTTCCAGTTCCCCTACGCCGAGTGGCTCCACGTCCTGCCGACCCCCCGAGGAGGCGGCGGCGGCGCGGCGGCTCCAACACGAACAGCTGGCCCGCGAGCGCGCCGCGGCGCCGGCCCTGGTCCTGGCCGTCCCGGCCTCGATGGCGCGACGACCCGCCCCGCGCCGGCGAGCGGTGCTGTCGGCCGCCACTGCGCCACGCGACCGTGAGGCGCGCCTGGTCGACCTCGCCTCGCCAGAGCCCGGCCCCCGGGTGGAGGCCGCCCGGGGGGAGCTGGTCCTGCCCGGGGTGAGCCGGGCGGCCGGCGCCACGCGCCTCGCGCCGAGCGCCGCGGCGCCGCGGCCGGACGGGGGGGCAGGGGGCTTCGCGCCGGCCGCCGCCCTCGCCTGCGCGGTGCTGCTCGTGGTCCTCGGCCGGCGCCGGTTGCTGCCGGGCGGCCGCGTGCTCGTCAGCTCCCGCTGAGCACGGTCTCCAGACGCTCGACCTGCCAGCGGCGCTCCGTCGCGCCGGCCGCCGCGCCGTCGCGGTCGGTGACCGCCTGGCGGGCGCGGTCGGCGGCGTCGCGGGCGCATACCGCCGCCGGCTCGTAGGACGCGACGTGCTCGGCGCCGACGGCGATCGAGCCCCACGGGGTCGTGATGACCTCGCCGGTGCGCGGCGACTTCTGCTCCTCGTGGCCGTCGAGCTCCTCGGCGACGGACTCGCGGGTCGCGGCGTAGCGGGGCAGCGCGATGTGGCGCAGCGCCTCCACAGCCGCGAGCACCGCCTCCTGGAGCGCCGCGATGGTCGTCCACGCCGGGTCGTCCAGCGTGTCGATGTTGGACTCCTCGTCGGAGAGCGCCGTCTTGAACGCGACGTCGCCGAGCGTCTCCTGGGTGCGCCGCAGGCGCCGGGCAGCCGCCAGCCGGGCCAGGCGGGCGAGGCCCCTGTCGGCGTCCGCCCGATCGAGGAAGCGCCGCGCCTCGTCGATGACCCCACCGATCGTCCTGCCGTGGGGGAGGGGCACGTTGGCGTTCGCGCCCACGGCGTGCTCGACGCAGTCGAGGGCGAAGCGCGCCGCTCGCTCGGGGTCCCAGTCCATCTCGGCGGCGAGTCGCGCCGCCCGGACGGCAAGGGTGCCATCCGCGCCGGGCTTCGCGCCGGTGGCCTGGGCCGTCCTGGCGTCGCCGACCGTGTCCGGATCGACCGGCTCGGCGGCGAAGATGCGGTCGCCGAGCGCCTCGAGGAGGGCGTCAGCGTTGCGGAGCGTGAGCACCGGCGCTTCGGCCACGGTCGGGCTCACGCCGCCCGCGCCGGCCGCGTCCGGGAGCTGCCAGACGATGTCGCCGGAAGCCGTGTGCTCCACCCCGTCCAGTCCGGTCGTGACGTACAGGCGGTCCGTCATCGAGGGCTCCTCCCGGAGGCTGGCGCCCACCGATCGTCGGGACGTGGCTGTCGGCGGCCGCGAGAGCCGCGGCGGCCGTCCGCGGCACATGGTGAGGGTCGCATCGGAGACAGGAGCGTAGCCCGCCCGCTCATGGCGCCCCACCCGTCGGCCGCGGTGTCGCGGAGCCCCGCACCCGCGCCGGGCGGAGCGACTGCAGCTCGCCGGGCCCGCGACATGCCCGCTCGGCCGCGCAGGCGCGGGGGAAAGGGCGGGGCCGCGACGCCGATGTAGCACATGTCATCCCCGTGGATCCCATGTACGAACCGTGCACCAGCTCACGGTTTCCTAACAGCTACCTAACCGCACTCCCCTCGTTTCACGCGGCCGAAATACCGAGGGTGGTAGGTGCCAGCCCATCCGGGTGTTGGTCGGCACCGGGAGGTGCCGCGGCACAGAGGAGTCAGCGAGATGGAAGTAGTCACGGTCGGACGGCGCGTCGCGCACCGCGCCAGGGTGCGCGTGCAGCGACGCCCGAGCAGGCGGTTCGTGATCGCCGCGGCGAGCGTGCTCGGCTCCCTGGCGCTCCTCGGCACGGCGGCGTTCGTGGCGGCCGGCGCCGCGGCGGCGAGCACCACCGGCGCCAGGCACGGCGGTGGCTTCGGGGGCGGCTTCGGCGGCCTGCGCGGCTCGATCGCCTTGATCGGCACCGGCTCGCTGACGCTCACCGAGACCAACGGGCTGTCGGTGGTCGTCGGCACGACGTCGAGCACCACCTACCGCCTCGGCGACACGACCATCAGCGCGTCCAGCCTCGTCGTTGGCGAGAACGTGGTGGCGCGCCTCGCCCCGGGCTCGACCACGTCGCCCGTCGCGACCGAGATCGACGTCGTGCCGGCCCACGTGGCCGGGACGGTGGTGAGCGTGACCGGCACCTCCATCGTCGTGCAGGACGCGCAGGGATTCTGGTGGACGGTCGTGGTCGGCGGATCGACGACCTACAGCTCCGGTAGGGGCGGCATGGCCGGCACCTCGGTGACCGTGGCCGACGTCGTGCCCGGCGTGAGGATCGACGCGGCCGGCATGGTCGACGCCAACCACACCAGCCTCGACGCCACCTCGGTGAAGATCGAGCTCGCCGTCCTCTACGGCACCGTGCAGTCCGTCTCGGGCACGACGGTCACGCTGACGGCGCAGCCGGGAGGCTCGACCGTCTCGGTGACGACCACCCCGTCGACCACGGTCCGCAACCGTGCCGGCACCGTCGCACTCTCCTCGCTGACCGCCGGCCAGCAGCTCATCGCGCTCGGGACCGCCACCTCGACCTCGAGCTTCGCTGCGCAGTTCGTCTACGTGGCCTCCCCGCACGACTGGCACTTCGCCGGCCACGGGCCGTTGGGCGGGGGCCGCCACGGGGGTGGCGCCGGCCACCGCTGAGCCGGCCCGCCCGCGTCGCGTCCACCTATCATGCGACCGACACCGCGGGAAGCGAGCCGGGGAGTGAGACGTGTGGAATTCGTTCAGCACTGACGGTCGGGCCGGCGTGCGCGCCGGGATCACCACCTACACGGGCGGCAACGGTGACGAGATCCACGCGTACGTCGCCCGACCGGAGCATGACGGTCCGGTCCCGGGCATCGTGGTCGTCCATCACATGCCGGGATGGGACGAGTTCTACCAGGAGTTCGCCGAGCGCCTCGCCCGTCACGGCTACGAGGTCATCTGCCCCGACCTCTACTGCCGCTTCGGGCACGGAACGCCCGACGACGTCGCGGCGAAGGTGCGCAGCCAGGGCGGGGTGCACGACGACAGCGTGATCGTGGACTGCAAGGCCGCGCTCGACTGGCTGAAGGCGCGCCCCACGGGCAACGGCAAGGTCGGCATCATCGGGTCCTGCTCCGGTGGTCGCCACTCGGTCCTCGTCGCCTCCCGCGTCCCCGGCTTCGACGCCGTGGTCGACCTGTGGGGAGGCGGCGTGGTGATGTCCCCCGACCAGCTGACCCCGGCGCGGCCGGTGGCGCCGATCGAGTATACGAAGGACCTCGACGCGCCGCTGCTCGGGATCTTCGGCAACGACGACCAGAACCCGACGCCCGAGCAGGTCGACGTGCACGAGGCGGAGCTGAAGAAGCACGCCAAGTCGTACGAGTTCCACCGGTACGACGGCGCCGGCCACGGGTTCTTCTACTACCACACCCCCCTCTACCGCCCCGAGCAGGCGATGGACGCCTGGAGCAAGGTCTTCGCCTTCTTCGGCCAGCAGCTCGGGGGCTGAGGCGTTGCACGCGGGCACGACGAGGAGCAGGAGAGGCGCATCATGTGCACGATGATCGCGGTGACGCGGACGATCAACGGGGTCGGCAAGGGGCCGGACGGATGGTTCCCGCTGACCCAGGCGACGGTCGGCTACGACCACGCGACCCACAGCGCTGACGAGCACGCGCTGCTGCTCGACTTCGTCAACTACGACATCGGGACAGGCGCACGGGTCGCGCTCGAGCTCGACATCACGTCGGGCAAGGCGCTGCTCGAGCAGCTGCGCTCCGCCATCGAGGCCGCAGAGGCGAGCGGAGCCGTGCCGGCCTGAGCCAGGCGCGCGCCAGCCTCGCCCGGCCGCCGAGTAGCCGCGGGCGGCTAGTTGACGACGGTGACCAGCGTGCCGTAGGCGAGGTACGGCCAAGCCCTCGCCGCGTCGGCGAGCGACAGCTCGATGCAGCCGAGGCTCTGCGGGATGCCGTAGTTCGCCCGCGGGATGAAGTGGACCGCGTCGCCGCCGTTGAAGTACGCGACGAACTGCACGGGATCGGCGTACTTCGAGCCCCCCGGGTTCGTCCCGTGCATGACCTCGTTCCGGTAGCGGGCGAACACCGGGAACGTCCCGTCCGCCGTGGGCGCCTGCGCGATCCCGGTGTTGGCGGGAACGTGGAGCACGACCGTGCCGTCGTGCCAGATCGTGAGCGACTCGGGCTTCGCCTGGTTGCCGAGGGCGTAGTCGTAGCCGCCGGTGTTGTGCCCTCCGCTGCCGATCGCGCCGACGAGGTCGTTCCACAGACCCGGGCCGAGGTGGCCGTTCACGATCAGTCCGTGGTCGGCCTGGAACTCCATGACGAGTCCGCGCGTCATGACGTTGTAGACGCCTGGCTCCCACAGCGACGTGAGCTGCGCCGGCCAGCCGTGCTGGAGCCACGCGAACGTCCCGGCGGGCGGGGCGTACGTCGCCTGCAGTTGCGCGGTGACGTCGCCCGGCGAGATCGGCGTGCCCGTCGGGGTCCACGACAGCGGCGAGTAGTCGAGCAGTGAGAGGAGCTGCTGGAGGCGGAGGATCGAGCCGTCCTCGATCCTGAACCCGTCCTGCGCCGGCCGGGACAGCTCGGCCCCGCTGGCCGCCCTGATCCCTGCGGAACCGGCGGGCACCGTGACCGTGACGGCGCTCAGGGGGACGAACGGCTCGGTCGGGGTGAAGGTCAGGGTGTCCGCGGCCGTCTGCTTCCAGCTGCCGGGGACGTCCGGCGAGATCGTCGGGGCCGGCGTCCCCGACGCGAGGGCGGCGGAGAACGTCACCTGGATCGGGCCGGAGCCGGCCACGTTCGCCGTGCCGTCGGCGGGGCTGAACCCGACGACCTGGAGCGCCGCCGCCGGCGAGGTGCCCGCCGTGGTGGAGGTCGAGCCCGCCCTGACTGCTGACGGCGTCGTGGTCGCGGAGTCGGCCGAGCCGGCCGGGCGGCTCGTCGTGGCCGTGGTCGTGTCCGGCTGCGAGGTGGTCGTGGCACGTCTCGCCACGACGAGCGTCACGGCCGCGGCGATCGCGGCGACGACGACGAGGGCGAACGCGAGCCGGAGCGGCGTGATCGCGATGGTCCGGCGCTGGCGAGATGCCACGGGTCCTCCGTCAGATGGTTCGCAAGCGGCGGCAGGCGACGGCGGCCGTCCGGGCGGACCGCTGGCGGCGTCGCTCATGGCGGCATCGCCTGCCGTCCGGGCGGCGCGGCCGTGCGCCTCGTGCCGACGACGCTAGCGGTCGCCGGCACGCCGGAGACCGCGGCCGGCTCCCGGCCCGACCGCTATGCGGGTCGCGCGAGCGCCGCTCCGGACGGTCCTGCCGGCCGGTGCGCGACGGCTGCGACCAGGGCGGGAGCGCGGACCGGGTGGGAGAGGTGCCTGGCGCGCGCGGCGATCAGGTGGCGGGCGGGAGGGCGTGGATGCAGCCAGATCTCCCCGCCGGAGCGGACGCGGCTCGGTGCTCCGAACGCGGCGCGCATCCACGCCGCTACCTCGGTGGAGCCGATCCGCCCGAGCTCGACGACGATGGCGCTGACGTGGTGGAGCCCGACGAACGACCGCAGGTCGAGGACCCGGTGCGGGTTCACGGTCCCCGCGACAACCCGCCCGTAGACGGCGACCCGGTCGCCGCGCTGGACGCGAAGGAGCGGCGACACGAGCAGCCCGGGTTCGACGAACCGGGTCGTCGGGGTCAGCGTCACGCCGGTGAGGCCGAGGCCCCGCGGGTCGATCACGTAGAACGAGCCGTTGCCGAGGTTCACGTTGTCGACGATGCCGCGAAGCGTCGCCGACCCGGCCGTGCCCGCGGGGACCCGGGCCGACTCGACGACCACGAGGTGGGCGACGACCGTCCGGGTCGTCGGCTCGAGGTACGGCAGGCCGGGGATGGGGACGGGCGCCAGCGGGTCGGAGAGCAGCGTCTGCACGTCGAGCGGGCTCAGCTCGGCGGCCAGCGCGGTCGCCCCGCCGCCTGCGCCGCGGCGCAGGATATAGCTGCCGAAGAGCCTGAATCGCATGCCGTCGAGGGACTGCCAGAGCATCGCGTCGTCGTCGAAGGGGGTCGCGTAGGGATAGGTGAGCACCGCGCCTCCGGTCGGGATCGCCGCCAGCGCGGCCGGCTGCTCCGCCGGGGGCGGCGCGCTCGGCAGCGACCGGTAGGGCCACCTCGGCAGGAGCGCGACGAGCGCGGCGAGGAGGACCAGTCCCCCGACGAGCCGTCCAGCGATGACGGCGCCCGTGGTCAGGCGGTCGTGGCGCAGTCGGGCGGGCCGGGCGCGCGCGGCGACGAGACCGTCGTGGAAGGCGTCGAGGCCGAGCGCGAGGACCGTCGCCGCGAAGAGCGCGACGTAGAGCGACAGCCGGACGGGCAGCGCATCCTCCATGAGCGGAAGGTGCGAGAGGAGGGCGAAGGGGAGGCGGACGGCGTGCTCCCGGCCGTCGACGACCAGGCGCGGGCCGAGCGAGAGCACGAAGCAGATCGCCGCCATCAGCGTGGCGAAGCCGATCCAGAGCCTCCGCCAGTAGCGCACGGTGAAGTACAGGAGGAGTGCCAGGAGCGGCAGCCCGAGGTAGCTGCCGTTCTCGTCGAGGTCGGCCAGGCCCCCGACGAGGTTGGAGCCGGCCGTCGCCAGGCGGTGGGGGGCGACCAGCAGCGAGGCGGTGGGCAGGATCGGGCCGAGGAGATCGGCGTTGTACACCTCGATCGGGCCCTGCGACGGCCCGAAGTAGTGCCCCGGGCCGCTCGAGAGCAGGAAGAGCGGGTAGGCGATGCAGGCGAGGAGCACGACGGCGGCGACGCCGAGCCCGCCGAGCGCGTGCAGGGCGCGGCGCGGCACGGCGCGCGGCCGGAGGAGCACGAGGAGCACGCCGGCGATCGCGGCCACGAGCGCGGTGGTCCCGAGGATCTCAGCAGAGATGTAGAACTGCGCCACCATCAGCGCTCCGAGCACCAGGCCCTGTCGCACGAACCGCCCGTCCCTGCGGGTCACGATCTGGTGCAGGGCGTAGAGGATGAGTGGTGGCAGGGGGACGAACGCGAGGTCCACGTGGACCGAGCCCTGGCCGATCATGTACGGCGAGAAGCCGTAGAGGAGCCCGCCGGCGAAGGCGGCCGGGGTCCAGCGTGTCCAGCGGCGCAGCACGAAGTACATCGCGAAGGCCGACAAGGGGAACGACAGCCAGCGCAGCAGGTTCTCGCTCGCGACCGGGCTCACGGCGAGGGTGAGCGGGGCGGTGAGGAGACCGAGGAGCGGTATCCCGGTGTTCTGGGCGAGATTGGCGCCGAACGGCACGTTGATCAGGTTCGTCAGGAACGGGTTCTTGCCGTGGAGGATCGCGTAGGGCAACCAGGCGAGGAACCAGACGGTCTGCGCCGGGTCCTCGTTGCCACCGCACGCGCAGGTCCCGATTCGGGACGGGTCGCCGGGCCAGGCCGGATAGTTCGCCAGGAGACCGAGCACCGCGTAGGCAAGGAGTGCCGCGACCGCCGGATGGCGCCGGAGCGGGCCGAGCCACGAGCGCGGCGAGCTGGAAGGCACGACCGCCTCGGGAGCCCGCTCCGGCCGCGCCAGGACCGCGTCGGTCGAGGCTCCGGACGTGCCCATCAGGCTGGCAGGTTAGTGACCCGTGGGAGTCGCCCTTCCCGCCGGGCGGGTGCCACGTCGCGCGCCTCGTCGGCCGGAGACGCGAGGAGCAGCCGCACGCTCCCGGTGCAGGTCGGACGCCCGAGTATTTTACTGGACAGTTGATTAACTAGATGGTAAACAACGAGCCATGGATCTCTGTGAACTCCCCGCCGGGCAGCACCGGGAGCTCGCCGACGTGCTCGACGGCCTGGCACCCGGGCAGCGGAAGGCGCCGAGCCTGCCGGCGGGACGGACGGTGCACCACGTCGCCGCCCATCTGGTGACGCCGTTCCGCTACTCCGCCCCGCAGCTGGCGTTGAAGCTCCTCGCAGCGCGTGGGCGCCACGACGTCGTCCACCCCGAGAGCCTGAGGTGGTTCTGGATCGACCGAGTCGGGATCGAGCTCGAGACGACCGATCTCGACTGGAGCTTTGGCTCCGGGGCACGCGCCGGCGGGAACGCCGATGACGTGGCGCTGGCGTTGTGTAGCCGCCAGGCGGGCGCTGGCGGCCAGGCGGGTGAGCGGGCGCGCCTGCTCGCCGAGCGGTCGGAGGGCTCGGGATGACGGTGACGGCGGACCCGCTCGACGCCACGTTCGCGGCGTTGGCCGATCCGACGCGCCGGGCGATCCTGGCTCGCCTCGCCGTTGGCGACGCCACGGTGAACGAGCTGGCAGAGCCGTTCGAGCTGAGCCTGCCGGCGATCTCGAAGCACCTGAAGGTGCTCGAGCGCTGCGGGCTGATCTCCCGCGGTCGCCAGGCCCAGTTCCGTCCGTGCCACCTCGAGCCCGGCACGCTCGACGTGGCCGTCGAGTGGATCGAACGGCACCGCCGTATCTGGAACGAGCGCTTCGACAAGCTCGACCGGCACCTGCGCGACCTCCAGCAGGCGGCCGCCCCGACGACAAAAGGACCGACCGATGAGTGATACCAATCCGCAGGCGGGCGAGCTCAGCTTCACCCGCGTCGTCGACGCGCCGCGCGAGCTCGTCTTTCGCTGCATGGTCGAGCCGGAGCACCTCACCCACTTCTGGGGCCCGGCCGGGACGAGCACGCCGATCGAGCACATCACGATCGAGCCCCGGCCCGGCGGGGTGTTCGAGACGATCATGGTGAACGACGCGGACGGCGCCGAGTTCCCGAGCCGGGGCGTGTTCGTCGAGGTCGTCGAGCCCGAGCGGCTGGTGTGGTCCGAACCCGACCTCAAGATGACGACCACGACCGAGTTCGTAGACCTCGGCGACGGCCGCACCGAGGTGCGGATCCACCAGAGCAACGTCCCGGAGATGTTCCGCAGCCCCGAGGCCCAGGCGGGATTCTCCAGCTCCCTCGACCGGTTCGTCGCCTACCTCGCCCGGATCAGCCCGCGCACCGCTTCCTGAGGCCGACCCGCCCGAGCGAGCCGCAACGGTCGGGCGTTCCGGGAACGTCGCGGACGGCGCCACCAGGCACGCCTGGGCGGGTCGGTCCGTAGGCTGCACCACGATGCCGGGCCGGATCCTCGTGGACCTCTCGCCGCTCCGGGAGAGCCGCGACTTCCGCCTGCTGTTCGAGGGCCAGCTGATCAGCACCTTGGGTGGCCAACTGACCGTGGTCGCCATCCCCTACCAGGTCTTCGAACTGACCCGTTCCTCGCTGCAGGTCGGTGCGGTCAGCCTCGCCCAGCTCGGGCCGCTGATCGTCGGCGCGCTGGTCGGCGGCTCCGTCGGCGATGCGGTCGACCGCCGGAAGCTGCTGCTGGCCACGACCGCCCTCCTCGCCGTGACGAGCGGTGCCCTCGCGCTGAACGCCGTCGTCGCCCATCCGAGCCTCGTTGCGCTGTACGTGGTGAGCGCCATTGCCGCCGGGCTCATGGGCTTCGCCAACACCGCACGGAGCGCGTCGGTTCCGACGCTCGTGTCCCGCCGGCACTTGGCTCCGGCCTACGCGTTCATCCAGATCGTCTTCCAGGTCGGCACGGTGGCGGGCCCGGCGGCCTCCGGCCTGCTGATCAGCGCCATCCGCCTTCCCTCCCTCTACGGCATCGACGCCGTCACCTATCTCATCGCGCTCGTGACGGTCTTCATGATGTCGCCGATCCCGCCGGCCGCCGGGGCAGCCCGTCCCGGACTGGGCTCGATCGCGGAGGGGCTGCGCTACCTGCGAGGCCGCCAGCCCCTGCAGGGCGTCTACCTGATCGACATCAACGCCATGGTGTTCGGCATGCCGAGGGCGCTCTTTCCGGCGCTGGCGCTCGACGTGTTCCACGGTGGGGCCACGACGCTTGGCTACCTCTACGCCGCGCCAGGAGTCGGCGCCCTCGTCGGCGCGGCCACCACCGGCTGGGTGACCGGGGTGCGGCAGCAGGCCCGGGCGGTGATCATCGCCGTCGTCGTCTGGGGCGCGGCGATCACCGTGTTCGGGTTCGTGCACGTCCTCCTCCTCTCGCTGGCCCTGCTCGCGATCGCCGGGTGGGCCGACGTCATCTCCGCGGTGCTGCGCAACACGATCTTGCAGACGTCGATCCCCGAGCAGTTCCGCAGCCGGCTCTCGTCGATCCAGATGGCGGTCGTGCAGGGCGGTCCGCGCCTCGGCGACCTCGAGTCGGGCGCGGTCGCGACCGCGGTCAACGTCGAGTTCTCCATCGTGTCGGGCGGGCTGGCGTGCATCGTCGGGGCGATCGTCCTCTCACTGCTTCTTCCTGGCTTCCGCAGGCACACCGCCGGAGCCCGTGACACGGGCTCGGGCGCGACCGACCAGCTCGACTCCGACTGGGCGACCTAGTGCATCCTCGCGTTAATGACAGTGATGTGCTTTGCTGGAGCCATGAGACTCGAGCCCTTGAAGCTCCG
>Ga0209415_10003357_pt1 | contig 29771 bp, 29 predicted proteins | sample PeaSoiSIISIP2007_FD_187696 | JGI IMG/M metagenome (GOLD analysis project Ga0209415, IMG submission 187696) | Peat soil microbial communities from Weissenstadt, Germany - SII-SIP-2007 (SPAdes) (version 2) | ecosystem: Environmental > Terrestrial > Soil > Wetlands > Peat | place: Germany...
ATCCCCGTCGCACAGCCGGTCCACCGCGCAGCTTGCCGGCAGACTCGTAGAACCGTGCTTGAAGCTCGTGCTCTGGCCGTAGTCAACGGCGTTCGCCTCCAGCGCGAACCGGTTCGCGAGAAATTGTTCGTTCTGTCGCATCGCCGTCACCCGGTCTGCTCGCCAGCGGGCAGCCGGGCCGCCTGACGCGCCGTGGGGCCGGCGGGGCTGGCTGGACGGGCCTGCGCGCCTGGCGTTACGCTTCGATCTGCGTCCCAGCGGAGCGCCATTTGGACCTCAGCGAACGAACCGCCGCCGTGAAGGCGAGCCTCGACGCCATGCCCGGCGCCATCGGCCAGGTCCTGTACCCGCCCAGGTCGGCCCCGCCCACCGTCATGATCTACAAGGTGATGGGCAAGATGTTCGCCATCCTGTCCATTCGCCGCATCGAGAACGTGATCCTGAAGTCCGACCCGCACCTGGCGGAGATCCTGCGCGAACAGTACGCCGGCGTCGGCCACCGCTCCCACCTCGACCGCCGCTTCTGGATCAGCGTCAGCCTCGACGCGGATGTGCCAGCCGACGAGGTCGAGCGCCTGCTCGCGAATTCCTACGAACTGGTCTGCGCCGCCCTGACGAAGAAACAGAAGGCGGAGCTGGCGGCGTTGTCGGCCTAGCCCCTCACCGCGCCCCGAACGGCACGACCTTGTTGGCGGCATCGTGGCCGATATCGGCGCGGCCGAGCCAGGGGATGCCGGAGCGGGCGCACCAGGCGCGGGCGACCTGCGCCTCGGTCTGGGCGAAGTCGGGGTCGTTCTCGGGAATCGCGCTGCAGCGGCCGAGGCGCAGACCAGCGACGCGGCGCATGGCCGGGTTGCTGGTCAGCTGGAACAGCATCCGGTCGATCCGGTACATGTACTCGCCCACCTCCTCCAGCATCAGCACGTGCCCGGCCAGGTCCGGCTGCCAGGGCGTGCCCAGCATCGAGGTCAGCATGGCGAGGTTGAACGCCGCGGCCGGACGCGGGTCGGCGGCGAGGCTGGGTTCGAGCGACGCCGGGTCGCGATCCACCAGCCAGGCGAGCGCCCGCGCCACCGCCGCCTCGCCGCCCTCGCGCAGGATGTCCTGCGGGATCGGGCCGTGCGCGAGGTGCTCGAAGCCCTGGCAGTAGAGCGCCGCCAGCAGCGCGCCGCCGTCGCTGTAGGCGAGCCAGGTCTTGCGCCGCGCGGCCGGCCCCAGCTGCGGCAGCGCCGCCTCGATCAGCCGCCCCGCGCCATAGCCGCCGCGCGCGAACCAGACCGCGTCGTACGCCTGGCTGTTCGCGACCTCGACCAGCGCCGCCGTGCGCGCCGCATCGTCGCCGGCGAAGTGGCCGGACGATAGAAAGCACTGCGGATGGAAGAAGATCGCCGGCGTGCGGTCCGGGTAGAGCGCCGCCGCCAGCGCCTGCACGCGCCCCGGAACCTCGGGCGACAGGCGCGATGACGGAGCGACGACGGCGATGCGCAGCGCGCCACTGCCGGTGTCTAGGGCGGCCACGGTTGCTCTCCCCTCACCCGGCCATCTAGGCTCGGGCATGATTCCGAAGCGAAGCTACTTCTTCTGCGGCGTCGGCGGCAGTGGGATGACGCCGCTGGCGCTGATCGTGCTGGCGGGCGGCGCCAAGGTCGAGGGCTCGGACCGCGCGCTCGACCAGGGCCGCAACCCGGAGCGGTTCGCGTTCCTGCGCGCCAGCGGCGTTGGCCTGCACCCGCAGGACGGCTCCGGCCTGACCCGCGCCGACCAGACCCTGGTGGTCTCCGCCGCGATCGAGGAGACCATCCCCGACGTCGCGGCCGCCAGACGCGTCGGCGCGCCGATCGTCACCCGCGCCCAGCTGCTGGCGCAGCTGTTCAACGCCGCGCGCCTGAGCGTCGGCGTCGCCGGCACCAGCGGCAAGTCGACCACCACCGCCATGATCGGCTGGATCGCCGCCTACGCCGGGCTCGATCCCACCATCGTCGACGGCGCCGAGATGAAGAACTTCGCCACCCCCGACGCGCCGTTCGCCAGCGCCAAGGTCGGCGCGGGCGAGGCGTTCATCGCCGAGGTCGACGAGAGCGACGGCTCGATCGCGCTCTATGCGCCCACCGTCGCGGTGGTGAACAACATCTCGCTGGACCACAAGTCGATGGAGGAGCTGCGCGCGCTGTTTTCGGACTTCGCGGCCAAGGCCCGCCACGTGGTGCTGAACCTCGACAACGCCGAGACCGCGGCGCTCGCCGCCGGGCTCGATCCGGCCCGCGTCGCCTCCTTCTCCCTCACCGATCCCGCCGCCGACTTCCTGGCCGGGCCGCGCACGCCGACGCCGGGCGGGATCGCTTTCGCCGTCACCGCGCGGCGCAACGGCAAGCGCGCCGAGGTCGCCTTGCAGACCCCCGGCGAGCACAACGCCGCCAACGCGCTGGCGGCGATCGCCGCGGCGGACGCGCTCGGCGTGGAGCTCGACCAGGCCGCCGCCGCGCTCGGGGCCTTCGCCGGGGTCAAGCGGCGGATGGACGTGCTGGGCGCGGCCGCCGGCGTCACGGTGATCGACGACTTCGCTCACAACCCCGACAAGATCGCCGCCACGCTCGACACGCTCCACGCCCACCCCGGCCGACTGCTGATGCTGTTCCAGCCGCACGGCTACGGCCCGCTGAAACTGATGGGCGACGCCTTCGTCGACTGTTTCGCCACCCACATGGCGCCGACCGACGTGCTGGTGATGACCCCGCCGGCCTACTTCGGCGGCACCGCCGACCGCAGCGTCGGCAGCGCGGAGATCGCGACGGCCATCGCCGCCCGCGGCCGCGCCGCCGCCGCCTTGCCCGACCGCCCGGCCTGCGCCGCGCGCTTGCTGGAGCTGGCCCAGAGCGGCGATCGCATCCTGATCATGGGCGCGCGCGACGACTCCCTCTCGGTCGTCGCCGCCGACATCCTGGCGGCGCTGGGCCGCCGGACGAGCTAGGCGCGGGCGCCGCTTGGGGCTCCGGGCGCTGGCCGGTTGCCGACACCGCCGTTGTGGCGTCATCTGCCTTGAGCGTAGCAACCCGCGCCGCGCTGACGAGGCTTGAGGAGATCGACATGCCCACCGCCGTAGAGTCACCGATCGACTTCAGACAGTTGAAGGCTGCCCTAGCCGCCTCGGACCGGGAAAATCCGGTCAATTGCGTGGTCGCGAGTTTCAGCGACCGTTCGCTCCGCTTTGCGGTCGACCGGCGCAGGCCGGGGAAAGTGCTTGCGCGTGATCTCGAGGGCGCAAAGCCCGCGAGGTACTTCTACGGCACGGCCTACTACGACACCTTTCCCGGTACGATCTTCCTGACCCTGGATCGCTCGCCGAGATGGTTGGCGGGCAGGTTGCGGGTGGCGTTGCGCGGCAGCGGTTTCGGCAACGTCGACATCGTGATCGCGGACGGGGCAGATGAGGAGGAATACTAGAATTCGTCACGACGTCCGCGGCGCGTGCGAAAGAGCGATGCCGCACTACAAGGGCGTCCGGTAGATCGCGGGGTTGCCGGGGCGCGACCAAGCGCAGAAGGTGCCGCCGACGCGCAGCGCGGGGGCGGGCGATGATCTTCGAACAAGTGGCCACCGGCGGCTGCCAGTCCTACCTGTTCGGCTGCGCCGACACGCTGAGCGCGGCGCTGATCGACCCCGAAGTCAGCCAGATCGATCGCTACCACGCGCTGGCGGGCCGCGATGGCCTGCACATCCGCTACGTGATCGACACCCACACCCACGCCGACCACTTCTCCGGCGCCAAGCAGCTCGCCGAGATGCTGGGCGCGCCGCTGGTGATGCACCGCGACGGCGCCGCGCCGTTCGCCAGCCTGCGGCTCGACGACGACGACCTGCTGCTGGTCGGCAAGCTGCGCCTGCGGGCGCTGCACACGCCGGGCCACACCCGCGACTCGATGTGTCTGGTCGCCGAGGACCGCGTCTTCACCGGCGACACCCTGCTGATCGGCGGCACCGGCCGCACCGACCTGCCCACCGGCGATCCCGAGCAGCTGTACGAGAGCCTGTTCGGCAAGCTGCTGCAGCTCGATCCGGCGCTGCTGGTCTATCCGGCGCACGACTACAAAGGCCGCGGCCACTCCAGCATCGGCGCCGAGATCGCCGAGAACCCGCGGCTGCAGAAGCGCGAGCGCGCCGAGTTCGTCCAGATGATGCGCGACTTGGATCTTGCCGCGCCGACCCACCTCACCGAGGCGCTGCGCACCAACATGTCCGGCGGCAAGACCGTCAGCCAACTGCTGGCCGAGGCGTCGGCGCAGGTGCCGTTCCTGGGCATGACCGAGCTGCAGCAGCGCCTCGCGGCGAGGCCCAACGACCTGCTGGTGCTGGATGTGCGCGAAGAGTCCGCCTATCGCGCCGGGCATATCCCGACCGCGCGGCATCTGCCGCGGGGCCAGCTCGAGCTGCGCGTGAACGAAGAGATCCCCGACCCGACCCTGCGCATCGTCGCCTGCTGCGAGTTCGGTAAGATCTCGACGCTGGCAGCCGCCACGCTGCGCCAGCTCGGCTACATGCGCGCCGTCGCCCTCGACGGCGGCATGAAAGCCTGGCGCGAGGCAGCCTATCCGCTGGAAATGTGATGCGGTGAGGCGGCCCGACTAGGGCGTGTACTCACAAGTCGGCCGCGGCTCGGGTCCGCTTGCGAGGGCCCGAAGGCGATTACTTGGTTCGACCCGGAGCTGAGTTCCGAGAGTCAGCTATGGGGCGCCTGCAGCGCCTTCAAAGAGCTGTTCCCCTCCGCCGATCCACGACCTAGGCCGCCGCTCAGATAGTTACGACGAGCTTCTTGGCGGAAACGCCTTGGCGGAGCCGCTGTAGTCCGGCGGGAATGGCGTTGAGTCCCTGGCCGACGATTTCCGCTTGGGGTTCGGCTCGATATGCCCCGGTCGCGAGAGCCGCTGGGAGAAAGTCGACATAGATCGCCGGGCCGACCTCGTTGTCTTTGAGGGTTCCGCCCCAGATTCCGCTCACATGCACGTCGCGGGGCGCACCCAAGGCGAGCATGCGCGTGACGAGTCCGGGTGCGGCGGATGAGACGCGTTTGGCGCCGGGGACGCGCGCAGCAACGCGCATGACCTTCGGTAGCGACCCGGCGCCGATCGCGAGCGAGCCGGCGAGCGGGCCTTCGCCGATTGCCGCCACGAGGTCTTCGATTGCCGCCGGGCTGTTCCGGTCGATGGTGGCTGCGGCGCCGAGGGAGCGCAGGTAGTCGAAATTGCGCGCAGAGGCGGTGGCCACCACCCGATATCCCGCGTTGCGGGCCAGCTGAATCGCGTTGCTGCCGACGCCAGTCGATCCGCCCCACACTAGCACAGTCTCCCTACGCTCGGCCGGGTCGGCCGTCGGCAGGGCGAGGCCGAGACCATCCTGCTGGAACAGGCCAGTCGCCGCCGTCGAAAGCTGCAGCGGCAGCACCGCGGCCTGCTCGAACGACAGGGAATCGGGGATCGGCGAGGCCATGTGGGCCATGAGCACGACGTAGTTTTGGAACGCGCCCTCGGCCGCCCGGTTCTGCGACCGCTCAAGACCAACCGCGTGCCCAAGCACCCGGTCGCCGATCTTGAACCGGTCCACGCCGGGACCGACTTCGACAATCTCGCCTGCGACGTCCACGCCGATGACGGCGGGGAACGTGAGCCACGGCAGGATGAGCCGATAGGCGATTCCGGGAATGCCATCCACCAGGTTCAGACCGACAGCCCGGGTGCGCACCACCACCTCGTTCGCGCCCGGACGCGTGTACGGCGCCGGGCCGACTTCAAACGGGCCGCCGCGCTTCGGCAGCCACAGCGCAATATTCTCGGGCGTCGGGTTGGTCGCGTAGGGCAGCGGACTCAGACCAAGCTGCCGCCGCCGTCGACCCGCACGACTTGGCCGGTCACGTAGGTGGCGCGCATCAGGTAGAGGTAGGCCTCGGCCGCCTCCTCGACTGTCCCGCCGCGCGGCAGCGGCAGGTTGGCGGTGAAGCCCTTGACCATGGCCTCGCCCATGGTCTGCACCTGCTCGCTCATGATCAGGCCCAGACAAACAGCGTTGACCCGAATGGGGGCCAAATCGCGCGCGAGGCCCATGGCCAGGCCCTCCGTTGTGTGGGCCGAGGCTGTGGTCAGGGGCGCGCCCGGCATCGGCCGGTGCGCCAGCATCCCACCGGTCAAGGTGATTGAGCCGTCGTTGGCGATTTGGCGGATCGCATGCTTGGCGGCTCGGGCCGCGCCCCAGAACCGTACTTCCATTCTGGCCTTGCTGGCCTCGACGTCGAGATCGCGGGTCGGCCCGAACATGTGGCCCCAATCGCCGGCGGTGAAGATCAGATGGTCGAACGGGCCTGCTGTATCGAAGAAGGCGGCGACCGAAGCCTCGTCCCTCACATCCACGGTCTGACCCTTGGCGCCCCGACCGAGCTTCCTGGCCGCCGCTTCGATCCGTGGGGCCTGGCTGGAGCCGACGACCACATTGGCGCCGGCCTCCACCGCCGCGGCGGCGACGGCAAAGCCGACGCCCGATGCGCCGCCGATCACCACCACCGTTGCACCGTCCAGCTTCGCCATGACTCGGCTCCTTATGCGATTGGGAAGAGGTAGCGCTGTCGGCGAGGGGGAAAAAGGCGGGAGCCTATACCGGTATGTGAGCTACCCCCCTGAGGATCGGGCAGGATGAGTGGACCCGAAGCGGAAGTTGGCGACGACCGCCGTCAGGCGCCCGCAGCGCCGTCGGCCGGGCTCTTCCCCTCCGCCGGGGCGATACCGTTGGCCGAACGCCGCGCGGCGGCCGGCGCCGTGCTAATGACCTCGCTCATTGACAGGCGCTGGTGGACGGGGCGGATGTTCGAAACGGTCTGTTCTGAGGGGCGTAAGATGGGGAACGAGACAATCGAACCGCGCCTTGCGGGCGTTCACATGACGGCTATCGGGGCCGCTACGATGCGGGCCGGTCACTTGCTTCAGTCCGCCAGCCCGAAGGTATTTGAAGACACCTTCGCGCTGGCGCTCGCGAACGTCTCAGAAGTCGAGATCCTGGAGAGGGTGAACGAAAGAGAAGCCGCCTTGGGGGCCGGCGGATCCTCGCTTTGGGCGCTGCGCAGCCGTTACGCTGAAGAGCGACTTGCCGCCGCGCGGACAAGAACCGGCCAGTACATCCTTCTCGGCGCAGGATTGGACTCCTACGCCTTGCGCCAAGCCGACCACCTCGGGGGCCTGTTGGTCCTGGAGGTGGATGACCCGCCGATGCAGGATTGGAAGCGCTGGCGGCTAGGTCAGCTTGGGCTGAACCTGCCGCCCCAACTCCAGTTCGTCCCATGCGATTTCGAGACGACGACGCTGGTCGAGGCGCTGGCGACGAGCGGCTACGACCAGACCGCCACAACATTCATCTCGTGGCTCGGGGTCACCCAGTACCTGACCGAGGATGCCATAGCGAGCACGCTCGCCTGGGCAGCCAACCACCCGGTTGGATCGGAAATCGTTCTCACCTATTGCGTGCCCGGCCCACGCGCCGAAGCGGCAAAGGCGCTCCATGCTGCGCGAGGAACGCGGTTCAGCACCTTTTTCACGCCAGATCGAATGACCGAAATTCTCCTCGCCGCGGGGTTCCACAACGTTGAACACCTGTCCATCGAAGCCGCGAACCAACTTTACTATCGTGATCGGCCCGATGCGCTGCCCTCTGACATGCACGAACGGCTAGTTTCGGCGACGGTCTAAAGTCCGCTCGCCACCCACCTCGGAACTCCGGAACGTCCGCTTGCCGGATGATTCGCCCCGCCGCGTCTGCGCCTTTGACCGGCCGGGGTCTCCCTCCTTGATGAGCACACGACCTAGTTCAGATCCCGAGACAGGATCAGCTTGAGCGTCAGGCGGTCGGTGGCGGGCGTCAGGCCGAAGCCGATGCCGGCTTCCACGTCGATGGGTTTGCCGTTGTAGTCGACCACTAGGAACAGCTGATGGGTCTGCTTGTCGGCGGGGAGAAACCCGCGCAGCTGGCCGAAGTCGTCATACTCCTCCGCCGCCACCGCCCAGGTGTCGGAGAGATTGTAGTCGATGCGGGTTTCGGGGGCGAAGTCGAGCCGGGAGAATCCCTTCCAGGAGTTGTCCAGGATAGGGTTGAGGATCAGGTCCGCCTTGCCGAGCCGCCACCCCAGGATCGGCCGGATCTCCTGGGTGTAGGGGTTGGGGTCCCAGTGCTTGGCATTGAAGCTGAACTCGAAATTGACGCCGTAGAAGAAGCTCCGCTTGGCCGCGTTCGGCGCCACGAACAGCGCCCGCAGCTTGAATCCATCCAGCTGCGCATGTCCGTCGCCGGGCACGCTGTAGAGCGGCAGGTAGAGGCCCGCCTCGAGCCAGTCGTTGACGCCGTAAGCCCACTCGGGAACGCCGTTGAGGTCGTGATTGGAGATGATCGCCCCTGGGAACGCCGGCGTCTTCAGGCCTTCGGGCGTGTAGTTGTCGTGGAGGGTGAGGTTGAAGACGCCGGGCGCGGCGATCTGCGCGTTGTAGACCTGGATCTCATCGGTCTGCGCCGACGCGGCGCCCGCCAGGCCCAGGAAAAGCACGAGCAAGAAGGCGACGGACGCCAGCGAACGCAGGATCGAGATCATACCGGTCAGCCCTCCAGCAAACGGCCCGGAAGCTATGCAGGGTCGAATTCGCTGACCAGATGGCCGGGGGCGAACTCCAGCAGTTTCGGCACGTAGACCGGCTCGCCCGGCGGGCCGAGTTTCGAGGGCAGGAAGCGCAGGGATGACCGCGGATCGAGCGGGCTCGGCGGCTCGCCGTCGAGCCGCACGCGCTGGCGGGCCCGCTCGCGCACCGGGTCGGGGATCGGCGCGGCCGAGAGCAGCGCCTTGGTGTAGGGATGCTGCGGGTCGGCGTAGAGCTGGTCGCGGGTCGCCAGCTCCATCACCCGGCCGAGGTAGAGCACCAGCACGCGGTGGCTGATCTCGCGCACCACCGCCAGGTCGTGGCTGATGAACATCATCGCCAGGCCCATGTCCTTCTGCAGCTCGATCAAGAGGTCGATGATCTGGGCGCGGATCGAGACATCGAGCGCCGAGACCGCCTCGTCGCAGATCACCAGCTGCGGCTGCAGGATCATCGCCCGGGCGATGCCGACGCGCTGGTTCTGGCCGCCGGAGAGCTCGTGCGGGTAGCGGTTGACCAGGTCGGGCGACAGGCCCGCGCGCTGCATCATCCGCCGCGCCTCGGCCTCGCGCTCGGCGCGGTTCATGTCCGGCTTGAACACCCGCAGCGGCTCGGCGATCGAGTCGCCGACGGTGGCCCGCGGGTCGAGGCTGGCCAGCGGGTCCTGGAACACGATCTGCAGGTCCTTGCGCGCCGCCCGCAACGTCTCCTGGTCGGCGCGGGTGATGTCGCGACCAAGCACGGTGACTGCGCCGCCGGTGGCCGGGAGCAGGTTGAGCACCGCGCGAGAGAGAGTGGACTTGCCGCAGCCGCTTTCGCCGACCACGCCCAGCGTCTCGCCCTTGCGGATCTCGAAGCTGACGCCGTCGACCGCGCGCAGCTGGCGGCGTCTGAACAGGCCCTCGCTGACCGGGAACCACACCTTCACGTCGTCGCCCTTGACCACGATCGGCGCGTCGGCGGCCGGCGGCTGCACGGTCGGCCGCCCGCCGCGGTCGTCGCGGTCGAGCCGCGGGATCGCCTCCAGCAGGCTGCGGGCGTACGGCGTCTGCGGGTTGCTGAACAGGCTCTCGGCCTCGCCCTCCTCGACATAGGCGCCGTCCTTCATCACGCAGACCCGGTCGGCCAGGCGGGCGATCACGCCCATGTCGTGGGTGATCAGCACCATGGCCGTGCCGGTCTCACGCTTGAGATCGGCCATCAGGTCGAGGATCTCGGCCTGCACCGTGACATCGAGCGCGGTGGTCGGCTCGTCGGCGATCAGCAGGTCGGGGCCGCAGGCCATGGCCGCGGCGATCATCACCCGCTGGCGCATGCCGCCGGAGAGCTCGTGCGGATATTGCCGCAGGCGCCGCTTGGCGTCGGGGATGCGCACCTTCTCGAGCCAGAGCTGTGCGTGGTCCATGGCGGCCTTGGCGCCCATGCCCAGGTGCAGCCGCAGCGGCTCGGCGATCTGCTCGCCGATCCGCACGTGCGGCGTCAGGGCGGTGAGTGGATCCTGGAAGATCATGGTCATCTTCGAGCCGCGGATGTCGTTGAGCTGGCCGACCTTGAGCCCCAGCAACTGTTTGCCCTTGAACCTCGCCGAGCCTTCGGCGCGGCCGTTGGCGGCGAGCAGGCCCATCACCGCCATGAAGGTCTGGCTCTTGCCCGAGCCGCTCTCGCCCACCACGCCCAGGCATTCCCCGCGCTCCACCCTGAGCGAGACGCCGCGCACCGCGTCCACCATGCCGTCGTGGGTTTCGAAGCGCACCGTCAGTTTGTCGACCGCGAGGATCGGATCGGCTTGAGTCATTGGGGAAATGTGCGTCCTGTAAGCGAATGGCGCGGACCATAGCGGCGCATGGAGCGGCGATGAAGACAAGCCTCCAGCAGCACGGCTTAGCATGACCGACGCGAACGCCGCGCCGAGCGTCATCGCGGCAGGCGCCGGCGCCCCCGATAACGTCCGCGCCCACGCCGCGCGGCTGACCCGCTGGTACACCGAGTCTGCCCTGCCGATCTGGTGGGAGCGCGGCGCCGACCCGGCCGGCGGTTTCTACGAGCGGCTCGAACTCGATGGCGCGCCGGCGCATCTGCCGCGCCGGCTGCGGGTGCAGGCCAGGCAAACCTACGTCTACGCGCTCGCCGCACGGGCAGGCTGGTCAGGCCCGGCGCAGGCCGCGCTCGCGCACGGCCTGGCCGCCGTGCTGGTCGGGAAAGCCGAGGACGGCCTCTATGGCGCCTGCCCCCGCTCGGGCGCAACGCCGGACGGCATGGGCCTGCTCTACGAACAGGCGTTCGTGCTGCTGGCGCTGGCCGCCGCGCACAGCCGATCGGCCGACGCGGCGCTGGAGAGCGAAGCCCTGCAGCTGTTGGGCCGGCTGGACGACTTCGCCCATCCGCTCGGGGGCTATGCGGAGGCCCCCGGGCTCGTCGCGCCGCTGTTCGCCAATCCGAACATGCACCTGTTCGAGGCGTTCCAGGCCTGGACGGCGACGTCTGACAATCCGCTCTGGCGCGAACGGGCGGCCAGCTTGGCCGAGCTGGCGCTGGACCACCTGATCGATCCTGAGAACGACGCGCTCGGCGAACGCTTCGGGGCGGACTGGTCGCGGCCGGCCGCGCGGGCGGACCGCATCGTCTGGCCTGGCCACCTCTACGAATGGGCCTGGCTGCTGATGGACTGGAAGGACGCCGACGCGGCGACCTTGGCCGGGGCGGTGCAGCTGGTCGAACTGGCCGAACACACCGGCATCGATGCCGGCGGCTTTGCGATCTTCGCCCTGGACCAGCGCCTGGCGCCGCTCGATCGCGGCGCGCGCCTGTGGGCCCAGACCGAGCGCATCCGCGCCTGCGCCAGAGCCGCCGCCCTCACGGGCGACGGCGCGCTTTGGACGGCGGCTGGGCAGGCTTGCATCGCACTGGAAGCCTTCCTCGACACGCCGACGCCGGGCCTGTGGCGCGACTGGCGGGACGAGACCGGCGTCTTCCGCGAGGAAGCGGCGCCGGCCTCGTCGCTCTATCACATCGCCGGCGCCATCGCGGAGCTGTCGCGGCTCGGCTGAGCGGCGGCCCCGGCGGCATCGTCCAGACAGCCCATGTCGACCACGGTGGCGCGCAGGGCGGCGTCGAGCGGCGTGTGCGGTTCTTCGCCGAGGAAGCGAACCAACTTGGCGTTGTCGAGGCCGATCGGCAGGTCCCAGAGGTAGCGCATCTCCAAGAGCTCGCGGAACGTCTCGTTGAACGGCGCGGCGAGACGCACCACGATCCAGGGGAAGCCGTTGATCGCCAGCTTCGGCTGGCCGGTGACCCGCCGCATCGCTTCACCGAGCGCGCGGCCGTCTTCCAGCCACTGGCCGCGGAAGTGGAACACCTCGAAGGCGCCGAGGCGGTCTTCGGCGTCCACAAGCCGTGCGAGCGTCTCGCACAGGTCCGGCATGTAGGCGAAGGCGTGCGCGGCCCGGCCCGGAACGAAGGTGCTGGTGATACGGCCGCGGCGCTTCTGGGCCAGCCATGACAGCGCGCTGTTGGGCGCCGCCGGGCCGAAGAAGTCGCCGGCGCGCAGGATCAGCACCTTGACGCCGTCCTCGTCGGAGACCTGGCGCAGACGCCGCTCCATCTCGACGCGGATCGCGCCCTTGCGGGTGACCGGGACCTGCGGGGCGCCTTCGCCGATCATCGGGCCGGCATCCGGGGCGAAGTTGTAGACGTTGCCGGGAATGACCAGACGTGCGCCCGAGGCCCTGGCCGCGGCGATTGAGTTCTCGGTCATCGGCAACACCGTGCCCTTCCAGTTGCGATAGCCGGGCGGGTTGACCGCGTGGACGATCAGCTGGACGCCGTTCGCCGCCGCGACGACGCTGGCGCGGTCCATCGCATCGCCCTTCCTCCAGTCGATCGGGGTGCGCTGGCCGAGCTTGACGGCCGCGCCGACGGGGTCCCGGGCCAGGGCGCGGATGGCCCAGCCGTGCTTGATCAGGGCCTGGACAGCGTGGGCGCCGAACGAGCCGGTGGCGCCGATGATGAGGGCGGTCTTCTGGGTGGCGGGGGTCATTGGGTCGCTCCGTTTGGTGGAGCGAGGTATGCGCCGGCCTCGAAATATACGAAATTGACTGAATTCGTGCTTCGGATATACATTTTCGTATGGATAGCTGGGATCACTACCGCACGCTGCTGGCGGTGCTGGACGAGGGCAGCCTCTCGGGCGCGGCGCGGACACTGGGCCTGACCCAGCCCACTGTCGGGCGGCACATCGAGGCGCTGGAGAGCGAGCTCGGCGCGCCGCTGTTCACCCGCTCGGTCGGCGGCCTCGCCCCCACCGAGGCGGCGCTGGCGCTGCGGCCGCATGCCGAGGCGATGGCCGCGGCGGCGCAGGCGCTGATCCGCACGGCCTCGGGCGAGGCCGAGGCCGTGCGCGGCGTCATCCGCGTGACCGCCTCGGATGTCATCGGGGTCGAGGTGCTGCCGCCGATCCTCACCGGCTTCCGCGAAGCCAATCCGGAGGTGGCGATCGAGCTGGCGCTGTCCAGCCGCCAGGAAGACTTGCTGCGCCGCGAGGCCGACATCGCGGTGCGGATGGTGCGCCCAACCCAGGGGGCGCTGCTGGCGAAGCGCGTCGGCGCGGTGCGGCTGGGTCTCTTCGCCCACCGGCGCTATCTCGAAGCGCACGGCCTGCCCGAGCGGATAGACGATCCGCGCTTTGCCGCCATCGGCTTCGACCGAGACCTCGAGACCATGCGGTCGCTGCGCGAGCGTCAGCTCAACTTCGAGCGCGAATTCTTCGCCTTCCGCTCCGACAACGACCTGGCCCAGCTGGCGGCCCTGCGCGCCGGCTTCGGCATCGGCGCCGCCCAGGACCCGATCGCGCGCCGCGACCCCGACTTGGTCTCGGTGCTGGAGGACCACTTCCGCTATGAGATGGAAGTCTGGGTCGCCATGCACGAAGACCTCAAGGCCAGCCGCCGCATGCGCCTGATGTTCGACTGGCTGGTCGAGGGGTTGGGGGAATATGTGCGGAGCTAGGGCCGGCGGGCGCCGTAACCCCTCACCTTCCCACGATGCCGGCGCATCGCGGGCCCCTCCCCCTCCCTCTGGAGAGGTAAAAATACAGCAGCTTCAGCTAATTACACCTCTCCCAGAGGGAGAGGGAGGGGCCCAGAGCGAAGCGAATGGGAGGGGGAGGGGTTACGCCGCTAGACAGGTAGGCCCAGCGTGCGGGCGACCTACTCCTCCGCCGCGTCCTTCTCGTCCCTAGCGCCCATGGCGCGTTCGGCGATGCGGGCGGATTTACCGCGGCGGTCGCGCAGGTAGTAGAGCTTGGCGCGGCGCACGGCGCCGCGGCGCTTCACCTCGATCGACTCGATCATCGGCGACATCACCGGGAACAGTCGCTCGACGCCTTCGCCGAAGCTGATCTTGCGGACGGTGAAGCTTTCTTGCAGTCCGCCGCCCGAGCGGGCGATGCAGACCCCTTCGAACGCCTGGATCCGCTCGCGCTCGCCTTCCTTGATCCGCACGTTCACGCGAACCGTGTCGCCGGGCGCAAAGACGGGGATCTTCTTGCCGCCGGTGAGGCGCTTGGCCTCTTCCTTCTCGAGGTCTTCAATCACGTTCATCGTCATCTCCTACTGGGCTTGACGCGCCCTTTGCCTGTTGTTTGGCGAGATGGGCCGCCCAGAGATCCGGACGCCGCTCTCGCGTTGCTCGCTCACGCTCGGCCCTGCGCCATTTGGCCACCTCACCGTGGTGACCCGAGAGCAGGACCTTGGGGATCTCGAGCCCTTCGAACGTCCGCGGCCTCGTGTACTGCGGATGCTCGAGGAGCCCGTCCTCGAAACTCTCTTCACTCAAGCTCTCGGCCTCGCCCAGCACGCCGGGCAGCAGCCGCACGCACGCCTCGATCGCCACCAGGGCCGCCGCCTCGCCGCCGGCGATGACCGCGTCCCCCACGGAGACCTCCTCGAACCCGCGCGCCTCGATCAGCCGCTGGTCCACCCCCTCGAAGCGGCCGCAAAGGACGATCAGGCCAGGGCCCATCGACCATTCGCGCACCCGCGCCTGGGTCAGGGGCCGGCCCCGGGCGCTCATGCACAAAAGCGGACGCCCATGAGGCTCGACGCTGTCCAGCGCCAAGGCGATCACGTCCGCCCGCATCACCTGGCCGGGACCACCCCCGGCGGGGGTGTCGTCCAGGAAGCCGCGCTTATCTTTGGAAAAACCCCGAATGTCCACCGTTTCCAATCGCCACAGCCCCGCCTCGCGCCACGCCGTGCCGATCAGCGAGACGCCGAGCGGACCGGGGAAGGCCTCGGGAAACATGGTCAGGACGGTGGCGGTGAATGGCGTCGACGGTTCGGGCACGGTGGATCCAGTGTCACGCGTTCGGCTGCGCGGTTCGCCCGAGCGATCCGCGCCGCGGCCGTTTGCGTCAAGGGTTGGCGCGCTTGAGATCGTCGGTCGAGGTCACCTGCCAGGCGCCGTTCGCGCCCTTGTGCAGCGTCACCAACCAAGGTCCGCGCGTCAGTTTGAGGACGCCGCTGTCTGTCCTCGGGGCCAGGAACGCCTCGTAGGCGCGCGCCTCGTCGCCGGCCTTGTTCAACCCTGGTCGGCCCAGGGCAAGTGCTGCGATGACGTCGTCGCCGCCCATTGGACGCCAGCCGAGCCCACCGACGAACGCCGCCATGCCGGGGCACCAGCGCCAGTCGGCGGCGGACTTGCTGCGCAGGTTGTCGGCCTCGTCGTCGCTGTAGCCGGACACGTCGGCCGGGTTGATCACCTTGCTGTAGGCGCCGAGCGACATCTCGCTGACGCCGGCGCCGCTCTGCCAGGCCTTGTCGGCGCCGGTCACATGGATCGCGTGGAGCGCCGCGCGGGCGATCGCGCATTCGTCGGCCGTGGGCTTGGCCATGTCCGCGTCGCCCGGCGCGTCGGCGAGCGCCTGCTGCGACTTATGGTGCGACCAATACTCATAGCCGCCGTAGAGGGCGCTTCCGACGACGAGGCCCAACGCGATCGGCGCGAGCAGCCGGAAAGGCGATCGCCTTGGCGCCGCTGGCCGTCCGGCGCCGGTCGGTTTTTCAGGCTGATACGTCATCGAGGCTCCCCCAGCGGGTCGCAACCATAGCACGACGGGCTGCCGCGCATGGCCTTGCCCCTCGCAGGCAGACAGCGAGAGGTGGTCAGGACAGTGACGATGACTGGCAATTGGGGTTCAATAGCAGCAAGGGCCGCCAGAGCTCAAAGACGGGAGACCGCCATGCCCATCACCGACCAACGCTTCCGCTACGAAGGCGCTGACGGCGCCCCGCTCGCCGGTTATCGCTGGAGCAGCTCGGCCAAGCCCAAGGCGGTCGTGCAGCTGGCGCACGGCGCCGGCGAGCACGCGATGCGCTATTTCGAGCGGCTCAGCCCCCTCATCGAGGGCGGCTACGTCGTCTACGCCGCGGACCACCGCGGCCACGGCATGACCTCGGGCATGACCAGCCTCGGCGACTTCGGGCCGGGCGGCGCGCCGGCGGCGGTGGACGACATGGCGGTGCTGGCCAGGCTGATCCGCGAGCGGGAAGGCGCCCTGCCGCTGGTGCTGTTCGGCCACTCGATGGGGGCGATGTTCGCCCAGGCCTGGCTGCTGGAGCACTCGGCGCTGATCGACGCCCTGGTGCTCTCCGGCACCGCCGGTCCCGCGCCGATCCGCACCGAGGGTCTGAACGAGGGGCTGCGGCCGCAGCGCACGTCGTACGACTGGCTCTCGCGCGATGCGGCCGAGGTCGACAAGTACATCGCCGATCCGTTCTGCGGCATCCGCTTCACGCCGGAGTCGCAGGCCTCGTTCGTCAGCCTGCGCGAGCGCCGCATGGACGCCGAGGCGCTGGCGAACGTGAAACAGGGCCTGCCGGTCTACATTTTCGTCGGCGACGCCGACCCGATCAACGCCAAGCTCGAACGCCTGACGCCGCTGGTCGACGCCTACAAGGCCGCCGGCCTGGCGGTGACGCTGAAGGTCTATCCTGGCGGCCGCCATGAGATGCTCAACGAAACCAACCGCACCCAGGTGGTGGCCGACCTGAAGGCCTGGCTGGATCAAAACGTCCCCCCTCCCACTTGAGGGGAGGGGGCCAGGGGGTGGGGGTCTGCCGCGAGCGTGCGCTGCTCCGATCGACACGGCGCTAACCTCGGATTTGCTGGAGGAAGCCCCCCACCCCTACCCTCCCCTCGTGGGGGAGGGGTATTTCGCCAACCACCAAAATACCGCTTGCGTCGGCTTTGAATTTCGGTATTTTGCTTCTTAGCGAAATACGGAACATACATGTCTGAAGTCTACCGAGCCCTGGCCGATCCAAGCCGACGCAAGATCCTCCAGCTCCTGCGAGAGAAGGAGATGACCGCCGGCGAGATCGCCAGCCACTTCGATCTCGCCAAGCCCACCCTCTCGGGACACTTCGCGGTGCTGCGCGAGGCGGGGCTGGTGGCGCCGGAGAAGGTCGGGACCACCATCACCTACCGGCTCAACGTGTCGGTGCTGGAGGAAGCTCTGCTGGCGCTGATGGACGGCTTCAAGCTGGGCCAATCGAAGGAGAAGCTGCCATGAACCTCGGCCGCCCCATGCTCTACGCCGGCATCCTGACCGCGGCGAGCTTCGCCATCGGCGCCTGGGCCTACGTTATCCTGCCGCCTGACGGGACCATCGCGATCAGCTGGCACGGCTTCGACGGCGCGGCGCACAGCGCCGTACCGAAGCTGGTCGGCCTCGCGATCATGCCACTGGTGGCGCTGGTGGTGACTGCCAGCCTCTCGCTGGCGCCGCTGCGGGCGCGCAATCTCAAGGGACTCGTGGCTTCGGCCGGGTCCTACGGACTACTGCTGATCAGCCTCGCCGCGCTCTTCTTGGTCACGCAGGGGGCGCTGGTCGAGCGGGCGCTCAACCCCGACTTCGACGTGCTGCGCTGGGTGTTCATGGCCTCCGCCGCGCTGCTCGTGCTGATCGGCAACACGCTGGGCAAGGTGCGCCACAACGACGTCTTTGGCGTGCGCACCCCCTGGACCCTGGCCGACCCGCGGGTGTGGGACAAGACCCAGCGCTTCACCGGTCGGCTGATGGTTGTCGGCGCGCTGATCCTCGCCGCCTTCGCCGGCTTCCTTCCCGACCACGCGCTGCTGATCGCGACCTTGGTCGCGGTCGCCGCCGGCCCTTACATCGCCGGCGCCGCCTATTCCCGAGCGATCGCCAAAGAGACTGCGGCGGGCTGAGCGCCCGCCCCTATCCACGCGTTCTACCCCGACCGCCTCAGTAGCTACCTCAACGCACTCAAGGGAGATTGCGCCATGAAGACGCTTGTCCAGAACTCCGGCCTGATCGCGCTGGCCGCGCTGACCGCCCTCGGCATCACCGCCGTCGGCCAGGGCCTTTGGGGGGTCATGGCGATAGTCAACGTCGCCCTCACCCCGGCCATCCCCTGGGCCGCGCCGGTCATGGCGCTGGTGCTGGCCGGCCTCGTCCTGTTCCTCACCGGCCGCGCGGGCCCGGCCTGGGGCGCCGCGCGCCGCCGCACCATGGTTCCCCTGGCGCGGGTTTCCGGCAAGGTCTGGCTCTGGTCGCTGATCGGCGGCGGCGCCGGGGTGATCGCGCTCGCGGCGCTGTGGACGGTGATGGCCTCGATCGTGCGCGTGCCGCCGAATCTCTTACCCGACACGCGCGGAATTCCGCTGTGGACCGGCGTGCCGCTGCTGCTGGTCGCGATCGCCGCGGCCCCGCTGACCGAGGAGATCGCCTTCCGCGGTTACGCCATGACCCTGCTGCGACGCCGGTTCGGACCGATCGCCGCGCTGGTCATCGCCTCGACCCTGTTCGCTTGCGCCCACCTGACCCAGGGGCTCTCGGCGCCGAAGCTGATCGTCTACGAGCTGGTCGGCCTCGGGCTCGGCTTCACCGCCCTGCGCGCCGGCTCGCTCTTGCCGGCGATGGTCGTGCACTCGTTAGGCGACTTCGTCTTCTTCACCACGGTCTGGAGCCATGACGCCGGCCGGCGGCTGATCGGCGAGGCCGGCGCGGACGGCTGGTTCTTCGCCAACGTCGCCATGCTCGTCGTCTTCACGCCGCTCTGCATCTTCGGCATGCGCCAGCTGGGCAGGGTCACATCGGACCGCCCGATCGTCGGCCGTGGACCACCGGCCGGCGCCCTCGCTGCCGCCTGAACGCACATTTCCACCCAAGCTTGGGCGGCGGCCGGACATTCCGGCCGCCGCTCGCTATATAGCCTTCGACCATGCCGCCTCGCCTGCGCCCGACTCGAATCGAATATGTCGTCGACGGCGTGCGGCTGCGGAGCCTACTCTCGTCCGCCGCGCTCGACGCCATCGGCGACGAGGCCGAGCAGCGCCGTCGCGCGATCGAGATCCTCAAGGGCGCGCTGTTCCGCGGGCGCATGATCGCCAAGGAGCGGCTGGAGAACGGCGCCAGCGGCCTGGAGACCGCGCGCCTGCTGGCCGCGGTCACCGACGAGGTGATCACCGCGCTCTACGACTTCACCACCACCCACGTGTTCCGCGCCCGCAATCCAACCGAGGGCGAGCGGCTGGCGCTGCTGGCGGTGGGCGGCTACGGCCGCGGCGCGCTGGCGCCGTTCTCCGACATCGACCTGCTGTTCCTGCGCCCCTACAAACAGACCGCCCACGTCGAGAGCGTGATCGAGTTCATGCTCTACGCGCTGTGGGATCTCGGCTTCAAAGTCGGCCACGCCTCGCGCACCGTCGACGAATGCGTGCGGCTGTCGCGCCAGGACATCACCATCCGCACCTCGATCCTCGAGGCGCGGCGGCTGACCGGCGACGAGGCGCTGGCGCATCAACTGACCAAGCGTTTCCGCGACGAGGTGGTGAAGGGGACCGGGGCCGAGTTCGTCGCCGCCAAGCTGAGGGAGCGCGACGAGCGCCACGCCAGGGCCGGCGCCAGCCGCTTCATGGTCGAGCCGAACGTCAAGGAGGGCAAGGGCGGCCTGCGCGACCTGCACACCCTGTTCTGGATCGCCCGCTACCTGCACCCGGCCGACAGCCTCGACGCGCTGCTGAAGCTCGACATGTTCCAGGGCCGCGAGGTGCGCGCCTTCATCCGCGCGTTCGACTTCCTCGAGGCGGTGCGCGCGCACCTCCACTTCGCCACCGGCCGGCCCGAGGAGCGGATCAGCTTCGACCTGCAGCCCGAGATCGCCCGGCGCATGGGCTACGCCGACCGGGTGCGGTCCGACGGCGACCAGACCCCGGCGGTCGAGCGCTTCATGCGCCGCTACTTCCTGATCGCCCGCGAGGTCGGCGCGCTGACCCGCGTGTTCACCGCCAAGCTGGAAGCCGAGCATCTGAAGGCGGCGCCCCGGGGCCTCTCGCGTTTCCTCACCGCCCGTCCGCCGCGGCGCCAGCCGCTGGAAGAGCCCGGCTTCCACATCGATGGCGGCCGGCTCTCGGTCGACGGCCCGCAGACTTTCGAGTCCGATCCGGCCAACCTGATCCGCCTGTTCCAGCTGGCCGATCAGCGCGACCTCGACCTGCACCCCGACGCCTTCACCGCCGCCACCCGGACGTTGAACCTGATCAGCTCCAAGGTGCGGCGCGATCCGGCCACCGCGAAGCTCTTCCTCGACGTTCTGGCCCGCGGCCGCGATCCGCGCCGGACGCTGGAGCTGATGAACGAGGCCGGGGTGCTGGGCCGCTACATCCCCGAGTTCGGGCGCATCGTCGCCCAGATGCAGTTCAACATGTACCACTCCTACACGGTCGACGAGCACACGCTGCGCGCCGTGGGCGTGATCGCCGACATCGCCGCCGGCCGCTTCGCCGAGGACCATCCGCTCTCGACCGCGATCATGCCGCTGATCGAGGACCGCGAGGCGCTGTTCCTGGCCATGCTGCTGCACGATACCGGCAAGGGCGGCGTGGGCGGACAGGAGAAGGCCGGCGCGCGGGCGGCGCGGCAGGCCTGCGAGCGCATGGGCCTCGAGCGCTCCAAGATCGAGCTGATCGCCTGGATCGTCGAGCACCACCTGGTGATGAGCGACTTCGCCCAAAAGCGCGACGTCACCGATCCGGCGACCGTCGCCGCCTTCGCCCGCGTGGTCGAAAATCCCGAGCGCCTGCGGCTGCTGCTGGTGCTCACCGTCGCCGACATCCGCGCGGTTGGTCCTGGCGTCTGGAACGGCTGGAAGGGCCAGCTGATGCGCGAGCTCTACGGCGCGACCGAGACGCTGTTCCGCGGCGGGCGGATGTCGGATGCGACCGGCGTGGCCCGTCGCCGGCTGGAGGCGATCGCCTACGACGGCCGCACCGCCCTCGTCGCTGCCGATCCCGAGGCCCGCACCTGGGCGACGGCGATGGAGGACGCCTATTTCGCCGCCTTCACCGCCGCCGAACAGATGGCGCATTTCGCCCTGGCCCGCGAGGCCGAGCACCACGGCGGCGCCTCCGCCGAGGCCAGGATCGCCGCCGACCGCAACGTCGCCGAGGTGCTGGTCGCGGCGAAGGACCGCGAGGGCCTGTTCGCCGACCTGGCGCAGGCCTTCGCCAGCCTCGGCGGCAACGTCGTCGGCGCGCGCATCTTCACCTCCTCGCGCGGCGAGGCGCTCGACGCCTTCTACGTGCAGAACGTGGCCGGCCAGCCGTTCGGCCACGAGAGCCCGCGCACCCTGGCGCGGCTGGTTGAGGCGCTGGAGGCGGCGGCGCTCGGCCGCCCGCCCGAGCTGGCGGCGCGCAAAGCCGCGGATCTGACCCGGACCGCCGCCTTCGCCATCGCCCCGGCCGTCACCATCGACAACGACGCCTCGGCCGACGCGACGGTGATCGAGGTCTCCGGCCGCGACCGGCCGGGCCTGCTGGCGGCGCTGGCGCGGATCCTGGCCGAGGCCGAGCTGTCGATCCAGTCGGCGCACATCGACAACTACGGCGAACGCGCCGTCGACGCCTTCTATGTTGTGACCCGCAAGGGCAAGCTCACCGAGCCTCAGCGCACCGCCGCCGTCCGCGCCCGCCTGCTGGAGGCCCTGGAAGACGCCGAATCCGCCGCCGCCCGGCCCCGGCTGGAGCGCGCCCGGGCGTCCGCGGCGCGTTGAAGCTTGGCCGCGCCGTCGCCTTGACCCTGCCCAGACCCCGGCCGACAACGCCAGCGTGACGACCACCGAATCACCGATCGACGGACCGCTGGCCGCCGAGCCGCCCGCGCCTCCGAAACCTGTCAGTGACGAGCCGGACGCCCGGCGCAGCGCGGGCGTCGTCGGCATCGCGGTCATGGGTTCGCGTGTGTTCGGCCTTGGCCGCGAGCTGGTGTTCACCTCCATGTTCGGGGCCGGCAAGGTGCTGGACGCCTATTACGGCGCGTTCCAGATTCCGAACCTGCTGCGCGATCTCTTTGCGGAGGGTTCGCTCTCAACAGCGTTCACGGCCCTCTTCGCCCGCACCTGGGACCGCGAGGGCGATGAACCGGCCTGGAAGCTGGCCAACCTGACGCTGAGCGCGATGATCTTCATCATCGGCCTGGTGTCGATCGTCGCCATCGCGGCCGCTCCGCTGATCGTCGAGGCGACCAACTTCGGCTTCCACAACGTCCCAGGGAAGTTCGAGCTCACCGTCAGCCTGACCCGGGTGATGTTCCCGTTCATCCTGTTCGTCTCGCTGGCGGCGGCCGTGATGGGGATGCTCAACGCCCGCTTCATCTTCGGCGTCCCGGCCTCGGCCTCGACCGTGTTCAACATCGTCTCGGTGATCGCCGGCGTCGGGCTCGCGTTCCTGTTCGACGAAAAAGCCAGGGCCACCTGGCCGCATCCGGTGTTCGGCGTCGCGTCGGCGTACGGCGTCAGCCTCGGCGTGCTGCTGGGCGGCGTGGCGCAGCTCGGCATGCAGCTGCCGGCGTTGTTCAAGCTCGGCTTCCGCTTCCGCTGGCGCCTGGAGCTGGGCAATCCGCGGCTGCGCGAGCTGTGGGCGCTGATGTGGCCCAGCGTGATCGCCGGCGCCGCGGTGCAGGTGAACGTGGTGGTCAACGGGATGTTCGCCTCGGAGTTCGACGGCGGCCGCTCTTGGCTGAACTGCGCCTTCCGCCTGATGCAGTTCCCGATCGGCCTCTTCGGAGTCTCGCTGGCGACGGTCACGCTGCCGGCGGTGGCGCGCAGGTTTGCTCGCGACGATATGGGCGCCTTCGGGCGCACCGTGCGCAGTTCGATGCGGCTGACGCTGTTTCTCAGCGTTCCGGCGGCGGTGGGACTGGCCGCGCTCGCCAGGCCGATCATCGGCCTGATCTACCAGCACGGCCATTTCAGCGCCCGCGACACCAACGAGACCGCGCTCGTGCTGCAAGCCTACGCGCTGGGGCTCGCCGGGTACGCGGCGATCAAGGTGCTGACGCCATGCTTCTACGCGCTCAACCTGCCGCGAACCCCGCTGCGGATCAGCCTGATCGCCATCGGCGTCAACCTGGCGCTCAACCTCGCCAACGCCAACTTCCTGGGCTTCGGGGTCGCCGGCCTGGCGGTGGCGACCTCCTGCGTCGCGCTGGCCAACTTCGGCCAGCTCTGCGCGGCGCTCAGCCGGCAAGTCGACTTCGGCGGCCTCGGTGAGTGGGCCGGCTTCCTGCTGCGGATCGGTCTGGCCGCGGCGGCCTGCGGCGCCGCGGCCTGGGGCGTCTACCACCTCGCGGAGACGCGCCTGCCCGCCGGCATGCTGCGGGTCCTGGCGCTGATGGCGGCGATCGGCATCGCGGTCGCGATCTACGCCGCCGTCGCCTTCGCGCTGCGGATTCGCGAGACGACGGAATTCATCGCCGTCGTCAGCCGGCGGCTGTCGCGCCGTCGGGCCAGGGCGGCGTGACTTGCCGCGGCGGTCGGGACCCTCTAAGTCCGCGGCATGGCATACCCCGCGAAACTGAATTGGCGATGGCGCCGGTCACTCGCTGAGTGATCCGCTGCGGCGCGGCCCTCGCGCCGATCCCCCAATTTTGCGAAAAGCCCTGCAATGACCGATCCCAAACCCGTCGCCTACGCCGGCCCCAAACGCGTGTTCTCCGGCGTGCAGCCCTCCGGCGACCTGCACCTCGGCAACTACCTCGGCGCCCTGGTGAAGTTCGTCGCGCTGCAGGACCAGGCCGAATGCCTCTACTGCGTGGTCGACCAGCACGCGATCACCCAATGGCAGGAGCCGGCCCGGCTCACCGCCCAGACCCGCGAGATCGCCGCGGCCTACCTCGCCGCCGGGGTCGACCCGGCCAAGGCGATCATCTTCCCGCAGTCGGCGGTGCCGGCGCACGCCGAGCTGGCCTGGATCTTCCAGTGCGTGGCCCGGGTCGGCTGGATGGACCGGATGACCCAGTTCAAGGACAAGGTCGGCAAGAACAAGGAGCGGGCCAGCGTCGGGCTCTACACCTACCCGGTGCTGCAGGCGGCCGACATCCTGCTCTACAAGGCCACCCACGTGCCGGTCGGCGAAGACCAGAAGCAGCACCTGGAGCTGACGCGCGACATCGCCGCCAAGTTCAACCACGACTTCGGCGTGCCGGGGTTCTTCCCCCTGACCGAGTCGGTGATCGAGACCGACGCCGGCGCGCGGCTGATCATGTCGCTGCGCGACGGCAAGGTGAAGATGTCGAAGTCGGATCCGTCCGACCAGTCGCGGATCAATCTCACCGACGACGCCGACACCATCGCGGGTAAGATTCGCCGCGCCAAGACCGATCCCGACCCGCTGCCGGACACCCTCGAGGGCCTGGAAGGCCGGCCTGAGGCGGACAACCTGGTCGGCATCTTCGCCGCCCTGGCCGACCAGCCGAAGGCGCACGTGCTGAAGACCTTCGGCGGCCAGGGCTTCGGCCAGAACTTCAAGCCGGCGCTGACCGACCTCCTGATCGCCCGCCTCGCCCCAGTGACCTCCCGCATGCGCGGCCTGATGGCCGATCCCGGCCAGATCGACGGCGTGCTGGCCGAGGGCGCCGAGAAGGCCCGCGCCCTGGCCGAACCGGTCCTCGCCGAGACCAAGAAGATCGTCGGCTTCTGGCCGGGGTAGGGGGTTCCGGGGACAGGATACCTATCCCATTGCCTCATCCTCGAAGTCCGCGTGGGGATAGGTTATCCTGTCCCCGGAACCTCCTCAGAACCCCATCGCGCCCTTGTACTCCGCCAGATGGCTCTCCCAGAGGCCGACGTAGTTCACCAGCTGCGCCGGCGTCAGGCCCGCTTCGGCGTCGACGTCCATCTCGCAGTAGGGATCGTTGACCTTGTCGAGCCAGGTCTTGAGGAAGCGCTTGTCGCGGTTCCAGCTGTTGACCTTGTCGAGCGGCTCGCCGCCATCGACGTGGAAGGCCGACTGGAAGGTGATCGACTCGCAGCGCGTGGTGTGGTCGCAGCCGTAGAAGAAGACGGTGAGATGGACATCGTCGATGGTGCTGGTGACCTTCGGATCACCGTCGTCGTCCGTGCCCACCGTGGCGGGATGCCCTTTGGCCTCGATCGCCCGGGCGACCTCGCCGGCGGTGATGGCGGCGTGGGTGGGCAAGGGGCCCATGGCGGCCCCCATCGCAACGACGACTGCGGCCGCAAGACCCGGTAGCTTGCCCATGGTGATCCTCCTCAAAGGCCAGGCTTGATAGAGCCCCGGCCAGGCGGGCGGAGCAAGGGAGTTCCGGGGACAGGATACCGATCCCGTCACCTCATTCCGAGATCAGCTCGGAGATCGGTATCCTGTCCCCGGAACCCGGCCCAGCTTGCGTGGGACCCTCGATCGGCCCATCTACGGCCTCAGGAGGCGCTATGTTCATCCAGACCGAAGCCACGCCGAACCCCGAGGTGCTGAAGTTCCTGCCCGGCCGCGCGCTGCTGCCCGGCGCCTCGCGGGAGTTCACCACCCAGGCCGAGGCGGCCGCCTCGCCGCTGGCCCGCGCGCTGTTCGGCCTCGAGGGCGTGACGCGGGTCTACTTCGGCGACGACTTCCTGACCGTGATGAAGGACCCCGACCGAGAGTGGGCCTACCTGAAGGCCCCGATCCTGGCCGAGATCATGGACCACTTCACCTCCGGCGCCGCCCTGATCGAGGGCGATGAAGTGCTCGCCGACGAGCAGGTCTACGAGGGTGAGACCGCCCTGGTGGTGGCCGAGATCAAGGAGCTGATCGACACCCGCATCCGCCCGGCCGTGGCCCAGGACGGCGGCGACATCATGTTCTCGCGCTTCGAGCCCGCGACCGGCGTGGTCTGGCTCAACATGCGCGGCGCCTGCTCCAGCTGCCCGTCGTCGGCGGCGACGCTGAAGAGCGGCGTCGAGAACCTGCTGCGCCACTACGTGCCCGAAGTGACGCGGGTGGAGCAGACGCTCTGACGGCGCCGGCGGCGGCGAAACTCCTCGTCGTCGATACCTGCCTCGCCGCCTGCCAGGTCGGCGTCTTCGAGGGCGAGCGGCTGATCTTCGGTCTCTCCGAGCCGATGGAGCGCGGCCACCAGGAGCGGCTGGCGCCAATGGCGGCCGAGGTGATGGCCGAGGCGAGTCTGAGCTTTTCCGACCTGGACAAGATCGTCGTGACGGTCGGTCCGGGCTCGTTCACCGGCCTGCGGGTCGGCCTCGCCTTCGCCAAGGGACTGCAATTGGCCACCAGTGCGCCGTTGGCCGGAATCGGCGCGCTGGCGGCGCTGGCGGCGAGCGTTGGCTCGGATGGCCGGTGCGCCGGCGTCATCGATGCGCGGCGCGGCATGGTCTACCTGCAAGCGTTCGAAAATGGCCAGCCGCTGGGCGAGCCGGACGTGCTTCCCGCAGCCGACGCCGCAGACCGGCTCGGCGCGATCGCGCCGGGCCGCTGGCTTGTCGCCGGGCCTGGCGCGAGCCTGCTGGGCGCAGCGGGCAACGTCGAGCCGATCGAGCTCGCCGCGCCAACACTGCGCGCTCTGGGCCAACTCGCGGCGCGCGCGCCGACGGCGGACGATGTCCGGCCGATCTATCTGCGCGCGCCAGACGCCAAGCCAATGGTCGCATGAGGCTGCGTCCCGCCAGTCGCGCCGACGCCGACGCGTTGGCGCAGGCTCACGCCAGCGCCTTCGATGCGCCGTGGTCCGCCGCCGACATCCTTCGCTTCGCCGAGGACCCGGGCGGCTTCGCGCTCGCGGTGGAGACCGGCGCCGGGCTGGCCGGGTTCATTCTCTGCCGGGTCGTGGCCGGCGAGGCGGAGGTCCTGACGCTGGCGGTGCGGCCCGAGCATCGCCGCCGCGGCGTCGCCCGCGACCTCGTCGAAGCCGCCGCCGCCCTCGCCGCGCGCACCGCCGGGGCCATGTTCCTCGAGGTGGCCGAGGACAACGCGGCCGCCCTCGCTCTCTACGCCCAGACCGCGTTCTCGCGCGCCGGCCGCCGCCCCGGCTACTACGCCAGACCCGGCGCGCCAGCCGTCGACGCCATCGTCATGCGGCGGACGCTTAACAGTTAGCGCCGGGCGGCCTATTTTGCCGTCGGGAAATCCGTCCCGTGGAGTCGTCTCGCGTGGACCGCCTGGAAAAGCTCTGCCTGGAAAAGGGCATGCGCATGACGGACCAGCGCCGGGTAATCGCCCGCGTGCTGTCCGTCGCCCACGACCATCCCGATGTCGAGGAGCTGCACCGGCGGGCCCATGCCGTCGATCCGCACATCTCGATCGCCACGGTCTATCGCACCGTGCGGCTGTTCGAAGACGCCGGGATCCTCACCCGCCACGACTTCCAGGGCGGCCGCTCGCGCTATGAAGAGGCGCCGGAGACGCACCACGACCACCTGATCGACATGAAGACCGGCAAGGTGGTCGAGTTCGTCGACGAGGAGATCGAGGCGCTGCAGGCCGCCATCGCCAAGAAACTCGGCTACCGCCTGGTCGACCACCGCCTCGAACTCTACGGCATGCCGGTCGAGGAGTAGGACATCTACTCCCCTCCCCCTTGCGGGGAGGGGTTGGGGGTGGGGGTATCTACTGGGCCTTCGGGCTTGGGAGGGAAGCAGCCCGCCGTCACCGAGTCCGCACCCCCACCCCTGACCCCTCCCCGCAAGGGGAACGATCCGGTTGACGTACCACGGCACAAGGGCTAGTGTTTGGCTTGTTCGAAGGAATGAGACCAATGACCGCCCGCAAGACCAATCTGCAAGACCCGATCTACCACGATGACGACGCCGCCAGGGAGCACCTTGAAACGCTGCTATGGCCGCAAGGTCCGGTCTGCCCGCGCTGTGGCGTCATGGAAGACCGAATCACGAAGCTCCAAGGGGCTTCCACGCGGCCCGGCGTCTACAAGTGCAAGGACTGCCGCAAGCCCTTCACCGTGACCGTTGGGACGGTCATGGAGCGCTCGCACGTGGCGCTCCACAAGTGGGTGCTGGCCGCTCACTTCATGGCCGCCAGCAAGAAGGGGATGAGCGCCCTCCAACTGCAACGGATGATGGGGACCAACTACGAGACCGCGTGGTTCCTGTTTCACCGTCTGCGGGAGGCCGCGACGGAGACCAGCTCAGGCCCTTTGGGCGGTAAAGGGAAATTCGTGGAAGCCGATACCACCTACGTCGGCGGCCGCGAGAAGAACAAGCACGCCAACAAGCGCACGCCGGGGAACATCGGCGGCAAGGGCAAGCAGATCGTTCACAGCCTCGTTGAGCGCGGTGGCCGCGTCCGCTCGCACCACATCGCCAATGTGACCGGCGCGACCCTGCGTCCGATCATGGTCAAGCACGTGAGCCGCAAGAGCACGCTCATGACCGACACGGCGGGCGGCTACTACAACCTCGGCAAGGAGTTCGCCCGTCACGAAATGGTCGATCACGGCAAGGGCGAGTACGTCCGTGGCGACGCCTACTCAAACACCGTCGAAAGCGTGTTCGCGATCTTCAAGCGCGGCGTCTACGGGACCTTTCACCACGTCTCGGAAGCCCATCTACACCGCTACCTCGCGGAGTTTGATTTCCGCTACAACACCCGCACCGCCCTCGGCGTGGCCGACGTTGAGCGCGCTGAAGAACTGCTGCGCGGCGCCAAGGGCAAGCGCCTGATGTATCGACAGCCTGCGGAAGCCGCGCACGCTTAAGCAGAAGGCGAATCGAATACAGGCGCTACGGCGACGCGCCAAGAAGTCGCATCCCTCAACCTAGGCGCCAGTACCCAAACAGACTCGGCGCCGGGTTGTGTCGGCGCCAAAATACTGATGCGATTCGCTAACTGCCGATCTCTTCCTAGGCCCGAGCCTGAACTTGGCGGGCACAAGCGCCCGGGAAAGGAAAAGCCAATGGCTAGTCGCAAATGCGGCTGTCCCACGCCACCGCGTGGGCCAAAGGTCGTGCCCGTCAGGGCAACGGTCCGGCGGAAACCGCGAAAGTGCTAAGCCCTAGGGCCTAGCGGGAAGGACGCCCCTCACCGGGCGTCCTTCTTGCGCTCAGACTGAGTCGATTTGGCTTCGCGTTCAAGAGGGCCGTGACTCGACTCCACCTGAAGTCGGCTTAGGTTTCGCCACACGGTCGCGCTTGGGGCGCGGCTGCGGCGGCGTCTTAAGTAGCTGGCGCAACAGGGCGTCGCGCTGCTGGTCGTCGTCTGCGTCGCTCATGGGCGCGACTATAGCACGCGCCCTAGACACAAGCCGATACGGAAGCGGGTGCGATGCCGACCTTTGTGTTTCTCGGCGAAATTTGGCAACGGGCCCACGATATCAATTGCTCGGATTTACGTTTCCGCTGGCGAGACCATCTCGGCGCGAACAATGAAATGACGTTGGAGATTAAGAAACTCCAAGTCAAGATGACGTGTGTCGCCGAGCTAACAGACGAGAATGATCACAATTCTCTAGGGATATTGCTTAGCCGATCGACCTTATTTGCACAATCAACCTTGGACGTTCTAACTTTCATCACCGGCCACGCCCTCACTCTTAGTATTCACACGATGGTAAATGAGAATGGCGATAAGTTCCATCTTCAGTCGCACGATTACGATCTAGTCGGCCTATGCACTGCGTTTTCTGCGTCCACAATTTTGAATGATATGGCGTTCGTTTCGCAGCACAAGCTTCTTCCGTTTGCTCTAAGTGACCTCAACTATGCAATCACCTTTCCGGCGCAGGCTCTTGTTTGCTGCGGGCGAGCGATGGATTGCGTCAGAAAAATGGTAGGCGACGAAGGCGCGCCT
>Ga0209415_10003361_pt1 | contig 29757 bp, 30 predicted proteins | sample PeaSoiSIISIP2007_FD_187696 | JGI IMG/M metagenome (GOLD analysis project Ga0209415, IMG submission 187696) | Peat soil microbial communities from Weissenstadt, Germany - SII-SIP-2007 (SPAdes) (version 2) | ecosystem: Environmental > Terrestrial > Soil > Wetlands > Peat | place: Germany...
GTCAGCCCCAAGACGCCGACGCGCGCGCCCTTCACCGTGATGTCGGCCTCGATGAGGAGCTTGACGACGCGCTGCGCGACGTAAGGGCCCATGTTGTTGTTGATGCGCCGGCCCGTCAGGATGACCTCGGGCTGGTAGCCGAGCTGCTGCGCCTTCATCGTGAGGTAGTACGGGTCCACCCCGATGCAGTGGCCGCCAACGAGGCCTGGGCGGAACCGGAGGAAATTCCACTTCGTCCCAGCGGCTTGGAGGACGTCTGCCGTGCGGATGTTCATGCGATCGAAGATGATGGCGAGCTCATTCATCAACGCAATGTTCAGATCGCGCTGCGTGTTCTCGATTACCTTCGCCGCCTCGGCGACCTTGATGCTCGACGCCCGATGCACCCCCGCGTCGACGATCGCTCCGTACGCTGCGGCGACGCGCTCGAGCGTTGCGGCATCTTCGCCGCTGACGACCTTGACGATCTTCTCGAGGGTGTGCTCCTTGTCTCCGGGGTTGATGCGCTCGGGAGAATAGCCGACGGTGAAGTCGACCCCGCGCTTCAAGCCGCTCGTGCGCTCAAGGATCGGACCGCAAATGTCCTCGGTGACGCCGGGGTACACCGTCGATTCGTAGACCACGACCGACCCCTTCGACAGGGCACCGCCCACCGTCTCGCTGGCCCGCTCCACCGGGGCCAAGTTGGGCACATTGTTCTTGTCGACCGGGGTGGGCACCGCCACGACGAAGAACGTGCATCCCTTGAGTTGCCCGGCGTCGCTCGTCATCGTGAGCGTCGTCGACTTGAGGACCTCGGCCGGCTGTTCTCCGTTCCTGTCGTGCCCGCGCGTGAGCTCTTCGAGCTTTTCCCGATCGACGTCAAAGCCGAACGTGCCAGGAAATTTGCGTGCGAACGCGAGGGCCACCGGGAGCCCGACGTATCCGAGACCAATCACCGCGATTCGTTCTTCCATGACCAACTCGCAGCCGCTGCCTCCGAATCCCACCGATCCAAGTTCAGACGATACCGGAAGAGTTGGTTGCGTGGCGACGAATGCGCGTTCGAGTGCTGCGGCACACGCAGAAGCACCTGTGCGAAGGTGAGCGGGGGACAACGACCCGTTCGCGAGTGGAGCCGAGAAAAAATTCGTCATGCCGACGAATTTTTCTTGGCGAAAGTCCCTCGCTCGCCCCGCTTTACGTACTGACAGGTCCACGCGACGCACGGTGCCTCGCGCGGGCCGTCCCCGTATCCCCAACCCGAAAGAACCGAGGCTCCCCCATGGCCAACACCCCCAAGAAGAACCGCCCCGCCGAGTCCGCCGCCGAGCAGAAGCTCGTCGACGGCCTGACCAAGCACGCCCAGACGCTCGCGTCGCTCATGATCGGCGGCGTGAACATGGCGTCGAAGGACATCATCGCCAACCTGCAGGCGCTCATCTCGTCTGCCAACGCCGTGGTGTCGACCCGGGCCACCTGGCAGAACAGCGTGGCGGCGGACACGGCCGAGCGCGCCAAGCTCAAGACGTTCGTCTCGGGCCTGAAGCAGGCGCTGCTCGTGGCCTTCGCCGGCTCGATCGACACGCTCGCGGACTTCGGGCTGACGCCGCGTAAGGCGCGCACGCCTCTCACGTCCGAGCAGAAGGCCGCCGCGGCGGCCAAGGCCCTGGCGACGCGCGCCGCGCGTCATACCGTCGGGTCGAAGGTGAAGAAGTCGATCAAGGGCACCGTCCCCGCGCCTGTCACGCCGTCGCCTGCGGCGCCGGCCACGACGCCTGTCGCTGCTGCGCCGGCCCCTGCCGCCGCTCCGGCGCCTGCGCCCGTTCCCCCGCACCAGTCCTAGTCGCGCAGTCTCCCCAGCTGCCCCTCCCGACTTCCCCGCATGGCGCGGGGGAGCTCGGGAGGGGAGCGCCCTCCAACCTCGGCGAGACGTCCATGAAACCCGCAACCACCCGCACGCTCCGCGACGACCTCGATGGCGCGATCGATCCGACCTGGTTTCTCTTCCCGCTCGTACGCGGCCGCCGGGCAGTCCTCGTCGGCGGTGATCCGCGCGAGCCGAACCGCGCGCGCCTCGAAAGGGTCTTCCAGCTCGCGTCGCTCGACTGGCCCGCCGTCTACGGCCAGAGGAAGGTCGATGCCACGGTCGCGAGGATCCGCTGCGGCAGTCTGGACCTCGTCTTCGTGCTCGCGAACCTCGTCTCGCACAAGCAAGCCGACGCGATCATCCGCGCGGCCAAGGAAAGCCCGATCCCGTGGGCCCTCACCATCGGGTACGGCGTCTCGGCCATCAAGGCCGCGCTCGAACGATTCCTCGGCGGCCCGAGAAGGCTGCCCAGGTGACGCCACTGCAGCCGCCCCTCCGCCATCGAAAGGACTCCCGTGATGAAGACCGCCGCCCATAGCCTCCCGCTCTCCTCTATCCACACCTGCGCCCTGCATCTTCCCGATGTCCAGGCCGAATTCGACGACCTGGTCATGCGCGCCGCCGACGGCGATCGGCGCGCCATCGGCGCCATCGCCGTTGCCCTCGGCCCGATGCTCCTCGTCGAGGCGCGGGCTGCCCTCGGCCGGTACGCGGACGAGGACGCCGACGTTCTGCAGGACTTCTTTCTCTTCTTGCTGGAGCGGCGCTCGCCGTTCCGTCCCGCCCATGGCTACGCCGTTCCCTGGATGTGCCGCACCATCCGCGCCATCGCGCAGACGCGCAAGCATCGAGTGCGCCGCGGCATCTAGTCGCGCTGCGACGATCGCCCCGGGCGCCCTCACACGGGGGAGCACCTGCCGTGTTGAAGGCCGCTGGGATGACGAGGGCCGCGGGACCGGACCGGAGAGAGCCACTGCTATCTTCGTGATTATTGCGTTTTGCGGACGCTAACGTGCGATTTGTTGCGTTTCCGCAGCGAAGCGGCGATGTACAGGGGCAAAACCTTGTCCAGAACCGCCGAGCCCCTTCCCGAGATCTTTCGCACGACGCCGGCCCTGGCGCCTCGCGTCAGCCGGGACCTGAAGGCCGGCCGCGTGCGCCGGCTCGCGCCCGGTCTCTACACGACCAACGTGACCGACCCCCCAGAGAAGCTCGTGCGGAGGCTGCTCTGGCTCATCGCCTCCGAGGCCTTCCCGGGGGCTGTCGTGGGCGATCGGACGGCGTTCGAAGCGGGGCCCGCGAGCGACGGCTCTGTCTTTCTCACCGCGCCCGTGGGGCGTGACGTGAAGCTGCCGGGAGCGGTGCTTCGCGCTCGCAAGGGGCCCGGGCCGCTCGACGGCGACACACCGCTGATGGGGCTCTACATGGCGAGCCGACCGCGCGCATACCTGGAGAACATGGTGCCGTCGCGTGCGCGAAGCGGGGTCGCCCGACGTCTGTCGCGCCGCGAGATCGAAGAGCGCCTGGAGGCCGACCTTCGCGACCGTGGCGAGGCCTTCGTCCAGAAGCTGCGGGACGATGCGCGAAAGATCGCGCCCGCGCTCGACCTCGTCCACGAGCTCGAAGAGCTCGACGTGCTCATCGGAGCTCTGCTCGGTACCCGCGCGGCTCCCCTGCTCACGGAGGCGGGCGCCGCGCGCGCTTCCGGAAGACCGTACGACGCGCGAAGGCTGGACCTCTTCGTGGCGCTCCACGCCGATCTCTCGAAGCAGGCCCCCGCGCCCCGGCCTGAGCCCGACCGTCCCGACGAGGCCCTGGTTCTGCCGTTCTTCGAGGCGTACTTCTCGAACTTCATCGAGGGCACGGAGTTTGAGGTCGACGAGGCCAGGGCGATCGTGTTCGACAGTCGCATCCCCGAGGCCCGGTCCGAGGACGCGCACGACGTACTCGGGACGTTTCGCGTCGTGTCGGACCTGGCGGAGATGTCGCAGACGCCGAGGACCTACGAGCAGTTCGAGGCGCTGCTCCGGCGCAGGCATGCGCGCGTCATGGAGGGCCGCCCCGACAAGGGACCCGGGCTCTTCAAGACGGCGCTGAACCGCGCCGGGGACACGGTCTTCGTGGCGCCCGACCTCGTCCAGGGGACCCTCGCGCGGGGGCTCGAGATGGGTCGGTCGCTTCCCGATGCCTTCCAGCGTGCGGTCTTCATGATGTTTCTGGTGAGCGAGGTGCATCCGTTCGTGGATGGCAACGGGCGCGTCGGGCGGATCATGATGAACGCGGAGCTCGTGGCGGCCGGGGAGCGACGGATCCTCGTGCCGACCGTGTTTCGCGGCAACTATCTCACGGGGCTCAAGGGGATGAGCCGGAGCGGGGGGACGCGGACGCTGATCCGATCGCTGGACTTCTTGCAGAAGTACGCGCTGGCGATCGATTTCTCGAGCTACGAGGGGGCGAGGCAGCAGCTCGAGGAGACGCACGCGTTTCTCGATACGGAGCAGGCGGAGGCGGAGGGGGTGAGGTTGATGCTGCCGTGAAGGGGCGTGGGCTGGAAGCCGGGCGACGGCGCGCGGGCGGGACCCGCCAAGCCTATCGCCGAAGCTGCGACATTGTGGCATTGTGCTCCCCCTCGCCGATGGAAACGCGCCGATGAGGCTCGAGAACAAGACCCTCGTGACCGGAGGCGCCGGCTTCCTCGGGTCCCACCTCTGCGATCGACTGGTCGGCCGCGGCGAGGACGTTCTGTGCGTCGACAACTTCTTCACCGGCACGAAGCGCAACGTCGAGCACCTCGTGCGAGAGCCGCGGTTCGAGCTGATGCGGCACGACGTGACCTTCCCGCTCTACGTCGAGGTGAACCGCATCTACAACCTCGCGTGCCCCGCCTCGCCCATCCACTACCAGCTCGATCCCGTGCAGACGACGAAGACCAGCGTCCACGGCGCGATCAACATGCTGGGTCTGGCCAAGCGCGTGAAAGCGCGCATCCTGCAAGCGTCCACGTCCGAGGTCTATGGAGACCCGGAGGTGCACCCGCAGACCGAGAGCTACTGGGGCCGCGTGAACTGCATCGGCCCTCGCAGCTGTTACGACGAGGGCAAACGCTGCGCCGAGACGCTCTTCTTCGACTACCAGCGGCAGCACAACCTCGAAGTGAAGGTCCTCCGCATCTTCAACACGTACGGGCCCCGCATGCACCCGGGCGACGGGCGCGTCGTCAGCAACTTCATCGTCCAGGCCCTGCGCGGCGAGGACGTGACGATCTTCGGCGACGGCTCGCAGACGCGGTCGTTCTGCTACGTCGACGATCTCATCGAGGCGATGCTCCGCATGATGGACTCGCCTCCGGCGTTCTTCGGGCCGGTGAACGTCGGCAACCCCGGCGAGTTCACGATGATCGAGCTCGCGGAGAAGGTCCTGCGCGCGACCGGGTCGAAGTCTCGACTGGTGAAGAAGCCCTTGCCTCAGGACGATCCGCGGCAGCGCAAGCCGGACATCGCGCTGGCCCGGTCGAACCTCGGCTGGGAGCCGAAGGTCTCCCTCGAAGATGGTCTCAAGGAGACGATCGCGTATTTCCGCAAGCTGCTGGCCGATTGAACGTCTGCATGGGCTCGCGCGACTACCCCTCCGGCGAGCAGATTCCTGGCACCGTCTACAAGGTGCTGCGCCTCATCGGCGTGGGCGGCATGGGCACTGTCTACGACGTCGAAGACACGACGATCGGCAAGCGCTACGTCCTGAAGACCCTTCACCCCCGGCTCGGCGCGCGCGAGGATCTCGCGCGCCGCGTGCAGAACGAGGCGCGCACGCTGGCTCGCCTGAACCACCCCAACATCGTCGACGTCATCACGGCCGGGGTGACCGCGGACGATCTGCACCTCCCGTACTACGTGATGGAGCGGCTCAACGGCCAGTCGCTGCGCGTCGTGCTCGAGAAGAAGGGGCAGCTCGAGCTCGCGCACGCGTACCACATCGGGATCGATCTGCTCGACGCGCTCGACCACGCGCACGACAAGGGGCTCATCCATCGCGACGTGAAGCCGGACAACATCTTCCTTCATCGGACGACCGCCGGCGTCACGGTCACCAAGCTGCTCGACTTCGGGATCGTCTCCGTGCTCGACGGCGGCACTCGCGAGACGGCCGGCCGCTTCCTCGGCACGCTGAAGTACGCCGCTCCCGAGCAGCTCCGCGGCGAGAAGCCGACGCCGAAGATGGATGTGTATGCCGCCGCCCTCGTCATCTACGAGATCATCGCCGGACGGGGTCCGTTCGACGACGAGGCTGACGCGAGCCGCATCGGCGCCGCGCACATGAACAAGCCTCCCCCGCGCGTGTCGCTGTTCGCGTCCGTCCCGAAGGAGCTCGACGCTCTGCTGATGGCCGCGCTCGCGAAGGACCCGGCGGCGAGGCCGCGCGATGCGTTCTCGTTCGCGGCCAGCCTCCGGAACCTCAAGCGGATGCTCCAGGGATCCCGGCGGGAAGAGTCGACCGAGAACCGCGCCACGGCATCCGCGGTCCTCCCTCCGGAGTCCCGTCCCGCTGCCGACCGGCCCGAGGTCGCGGTGTCGTCGTCCTCCCTGCCGCCGACCGGGCTCCCGCAGACGACGATGATCGGCATGGTCTCGCCGACGATGGGAACGCTCGCCACCGCCACGTCGGCTGCCCAGCCTACGGCGACGACGCCGGAGGGCATCGATCGCCTGGCTCCGACGAAGACGCTGGCCACGGACGTCGACCCCACGCCGGGGCACGGAACGGAGTCGTTGCCCGTGTCCTTGCACGAAGCGCAAATCGCGACGACGGTCGACGCGGCGACGCTGCCATTTCATCCGGTACCGTCATCGTCTCCTCCTTCGTCGCTGAACTGGCCCGCCGAGCGGCGCTCGATCCGCAGCGAGGATCCCCAGGTGCGATCGGTGCCCGCGAGCGGTCCGGTCCGCCCGAGACGAGGCACGATTGTCTCTCTTGCCGCCGGTGCGGCCACACTCGCGGTGCTCGTTGCGGTCGTGGTCGTCGCGCGTCACTCGAGCACGGGCTCCGCGGCCTCGCGCGCCGTGATCCCGCACATCCCGCCGCCGCCGCCGCCCGATATCGTGGTGGCGATGCCTGCTCCGACCCTCGAGCTGCCCGCGTTCGATGACCCCGTCGCGTCGGCGGCGCCGGCTGCTCCAGCGCCATCCACTGCGCCATCCCGCGCGCCCGCGGCGCCGAAGAAAGCCAGCCCCCCCGCACTGCATTTCGCCGCAGACCGGCCTGGGCCGGGGTTCTGACGCGGCACGATCAGCGCGGCCGCATGCGCGGTGCCGGCCTGGTCGGGTCGTCCGGCCAGGAGTGCCTCGGGTAACGTCGCATGAGCTCCTTGCGAATACCCGGGTAGTGCCGCTGCCAGAATCCGGCGAGGTCGGTCGTGACCTGCACCGCGCGTCCGTTCGGCGCCAGGAGCTCGAGGAGCACGGGCGTCCGGCCTCCGCCGATCTTCGGGCCGTCGGTCATTCCGAAGAAGTCCTGCAGGCGCGATGCGATCGACGGCGGCTTGCCGGCCTCGTAGCGGACGACCACCGCACGGCCTCCGGCGAGGGTCGTGCGCTCGGGGGCGAGCCGGTCCAGGTCGATGCCCGCGGGGCCGAGGGAGCGACGGAGCGCATCGAGCAATCCTGCCTCGCGCAGCTCGGCGAAGCTCGTCCGGCCCTCGCAGAGAGCCACGAGGACCGCCCGGACGCGGTCGTCGTCCGGTGCCGGGATCGCAGGCTGCACGGATGCGGCGAATCGCGCCCTCGCGATCCACCGCTCCAGCGCGTCGGCCGGCGCGAAGGCGGACGGACCGGCCTCCACCGCCGCTGCAGCGAGCACCCGCGACGCCTCCTCGGCCGGCGGGTCTCCACCCAGAGACTCGTGGAGCTCGAGGCCGTCCCAGGTCATCGACTCACGCACCTCCACGCGCTCCGCCTGCCGGTTCCACGTCACGTCTCGGGTCTCCTTCACCTCGCCGGCGAACAGGTCGATGAGCCACTCCGGATCGATCGCGCTCGCGAGGCGGACCACCACGCCGCTCCGCGCTCCGCTGCTGCGCTCCTCCGCGTCGAGGGCCACCAGCCACTCGGCGTCGCGCACGACGCTGGTCTCCGAGAGCTCCGCCGCACCGCCTCCAGCGAGCGCGAGGCGGCGCCCTCCCGCGCGGACGCGCTTCGCCACGCGATCGGGGTACCCCGCGAGGAGGGCAATGCACAGCGCCCGCTCGGGGTCGTCCGCCCTCGCTCCCCCCTGCCTGCACGCGCGCGCCAGCTGCGATGCGGCCCGCGACGCGGCGTGCGTCGCGCCCGCGTCCAGACCCGCCGAACGCATCGCGCTCGCCGAGAACCGCGCCTCTTCTGCTTCGCGAAACAGCTCGACGAGCGCGACGAGATCGGATCGCTCGGTCGCCGTGTCCTGCTGGCGGGCCTCTCCGAAACGCGCGCGGCTCGACGCGCGGATGTCCCCCTCGCCCAGGATCGCAGCGGCGACGCACGCGTCGTCCGCGACGCCGCGACGCGCTCCCTCGACGATCACGCGGGCGGCCCTCGGATGGACGGCGAAGCGCAGCATCGCCCGCCCCGTCTCCGTGACCCTTCGTGTCTCGTCGACGGCCCCCAGACGCCCGAGGAGCTGCTCGGCCGCGCGCGCGTGCGCCTCCGGTGGTGCCTCGAGCCAGGGCACGTCGCGAGCATCGATCGCGGCGAGGTCGAGCCACGTCTGCGCGAGGTCGAGCCGCCGGATCTCGGGCACGTCGTGCTCCGGACGTGTATCGAGGTCGCCACGCGTGTAAAGGCGCAGGCAGCGACCCGGCCGCGTGCGCCCGGCCCGTCCCGCGCGCTGGGTGGCCGACGCGCGGCTGATCCTCTCGACCCGCAGCCGCGGCAGCCCCGACCAGGGCGCCTGCGACGCGACGCGCGCGAGCCCCGAGTCCACGACCGCGACGACGCCGTCGATCGTCACCGACGACTCGGCCACGTTCGTCGAGAGGATCACCTTGCGCCGCGCGGCGGGGCCCAGCGCATTGTCCTGCTCCTCGGGCGACAGGTCCCCGTGAAGAGGCACGACCAGCAGGTCCGCGTCGGCCGCGACCTTCGCGCACGCGTCGCGCGCCCGCCGGATCTCGCCGGCCCCTGGCAGGAAGACGAGCACGTCGCCGTCGAGCCCCTCGACGACCAGACGGCGCACGGCGGAAGCCACCTGCGAGGCGAGCGGCCTGTCGTCGGGCGAGGGGAGGTGCTCGAGCGCCACGTCGAAGCGGCGCCCCTCCGCGCGCAGGACGGGAGCCGTCAGGTACTCGGCGACGGGCGCGGTGGCCAGCGTGGCGCTCATCACGACCACGCGGAGCTCGGGGCGCCGCGATCGCCGCAGCCGCTCGACCAGCGCGAGCGCCACGTCGCCCTGCAGGTGCCGTTCGTGGAACTCGTCGAGCACCACCACCGCGACCCCGTCGAGATCCGGCGATGCGACGAGCTTGCGACCGAGCACCCCCTCGGTCACGAAGCGCACGCGTGTGCGGCTGCTCGAGACGTCCTCGAACCGCACCTGATAGCCCACGGTCGCCCCAACCTTCTCGCCAAGCTCGCCGGCGACGCGCCTCGCGGCCATCCGCGCGGCCAGCCGGCGGGGCTCGAGCACCACGATCTCCCCCCGGTCCGCGAGCCCCGCGTCGAGCAGCGCCCGCGGTACACGCGTCGTCTTGCCTGCACCCGGCGGTGCCTCGATGACGAGCGTCGGGTGAGCCCGGAGCGAGGCGACGATCTCGGGCAGGAGCGGGTCGATGGGGAGCGGCTGCATCGGCGAGTGTCGGGTCTCTTGGTATGGCCTCGCATCCTGCTGTAAATCCCGGGGATGCGCGAGCGCACCGGAGTCCCGCTCGCCCCTCTCACGACGCTGCGCATCGGCGGGCCGGCGGCGAGGCTCGTGGATCTGGAGTGCGAGGACGACGTCGTGCAGGCCGAACGCGACGCGAAGGCGCACGGCGAGCCGCTCTTCGTCCTCGGCGGAGGGAGCAACGTCGTCGTCGCCGACGAGGGCTTCCCCGGCCTCGTGGCGCGCATCGCGATGCGGGGCGTGCATAGCTCGCGCGACGGAGACCGTGCGGTCGTCGACGTCGCCGCGGGGGAGAGCTGGGATGCGCTCGTCGTGCGCGCGGTCGACGCGGGATGGAAGGGCGTCGAGTGCATGAGCGGCATCCCGGGCCTCGTCGGGGCCACCCCCATCCAGAACGTGGGGGCGTACGGGCAGGAGGTGAGCGACACCATCGCGCGCGTGCGGGTCTTCGATCGCGAAGCGTCCGCCTTTGTCGAGATGGCCCCGTCCGAGTGCTGCTTCGGCTACCGCACGAGCATCTTCAAGCGGTGCGACCGGTGGATCGTGACGAGTGTTCGTTTCGTCTTCGACGTGGGCCGCGACAGCGCGCCTGTCCGGTACGGAGAGCTCGCGAGGGCCCTGGCGATCCGCGAAGGGGAGCGGGCGCCGTCGAGCACCGTCCGCGAGACGGTCATCACGCTGCGCCGCGGCAAGGGGATGGTCCTCGACGATGACGACCCCGACTCCGTCAGCGCCGGATCGTTCTTCGTGAACCCGGTCGTCGACGCTCCCACGATCGCGGAGGTCGAGGCGCGCGCCGGACAGCGCCCTCCTTCTTTCGACGCGGGGAATGGACTCTTCAAGATCGCCGCCGCGTGGCTCGTGGAGCGCGCGGGGTTCCCGAAGGGCTGGGGTGAGGGTCGCGTCGGCGTGTCGCGCAAGCACGCGCTCGCCCTCGTGAACCGCGGCGGCGGCACATCGAGCGAGCTGCTCTCGGTCGCCCGCAGGATCCGTCAGGGGGTGATCGATCGCTTCGGAGTCGAGCTCGAGCCCGAGCCGGTGCTCGTCGGGTGCTCGTGGTCGTAGCCCCGTGGACGGCGGTGCTATGCACCCGCGCGATGAGCGCGCGCGCGGTCCTCGTGCTCTGCCTAGCCCCCGTCGCTGCGGGCTGCCACGGCTGTCGGGACGATCACCCGTACGTGCCGTACGCCGTCGGGACGCCGGACGCCGGTCCCGCGGCGTCGCGCGACGCAGCGTCCCCCGCCGACGCCACGCCGCCGGGCGATGGAGGCCGCGTGCCCTTCTCCGCCGCGCCGGCGATCGTGGCTCCCGCCGGCCTCTCGCGGTGGTCCGTCGGCGGCATGACCCTCGACGCGCCTCCGGGGACCGTCTTCGTGTCCGCGCTCGTCCGCGACTTCGACGGGGACGGCGCGAGCGATGCGTTCGCCATCGTCCGCCCCTCCGACGCCAACGACCCCGGGTCGCTCGCGTACTACCGCAGCGGCTCCCCGTCCGGCGCGCCGGTTTCGTTCTCCCCTCCGTCGACGCTCGCCCGCGACGCCAGCTGCACGCCCATCGACACCCTCGCGCTCGAGGGAGACCGCTCGGTCTTCGTGGAGCTCGGTTCGCAGTGCCCCCAGCATCCATCGAGCGCTCCGGTGAGGTGGATCGCGGTGGTGATCGGCGGCGCCAGCCCGAGGGTGGCGCTCGCGGCGACGATCTCGGACCCCGCCGGCGCTCCGTCGCTCTCAATCGACGCCGACGTCTCCGATCGCGACGGCGACGGACGCGACGACCTGGCGCTGCGCGTCTCTCTCGAAGGTGGCGGACCGCCTCTCGAGCCCGGGCCTCGCGTGAGCGCGACCTTCGTATGGCTCGACCGGTCCGCGGGCCTCAGCCGCGACGCTTCCGCGACCGAGTCGTCGTTCGCATCGCTCGGCGCCGTGGCGGCCGCGCGGGGGGCGCGAGCCGCCGATGCGCCCGCAGTCGCCGGCTACGTGGCCCAGGTCCGCGCGCTCTGGCGGGCCACGTGCGCCAACGGTGGATCGCCTCGTCTGGTGCCCGTCGCCGGCACCGGAGCGATCGCGTGCGGCTCTGCGCGCGCCCTCGAGGAGCTGGGGCTGGCCGAGGTCCGCGCCTACGCGACGATGGGCGATGCCCTGCGTGCGGCGCTCTCGCTCGACCGGGCCCAGCGCTCGCCGGCCTCGCGCACGGCATCGCGGACGCGCGAGGCGCAGAGCTACATTCTCCAGCTGGCCCCCGCGATCAAGGCGAGAGCCATGCGCGGGGTCGCGGCGGTGCCCGACGCTGCGCGCGGCCACGAGCCGTCGTGGGGTGCGCTCGCGTTCGAGGCAACCGGCAAGCTCCTCGTGCGCACGCGCGCCGGAATCGCGCGCATCGACCCGGACCAGGGAGGCGAGGCCGCCGCGAATGCAATGGACTGGAAGGCGGCCGTGACCGCCCCCGACGGTTCCATGCAATGGATCGAGACCTACGATCCGTGCGACGGGCTCCCTCTCCGCGCGACGTTCGCGCCGGCGAGCGGCGACGACGTGCGCGACGTGGCTCTCCCCGTCGTGCCGCCTCTCGGCGGGAGGTGCGTCGGTTCCCGGGGGGCTCTTGCCCGTGCGCTGCCGGTCGCGTGGGGTCCGGGGGGCCTCGAAGCCATCGTGGAGGACCACCTCGTGCTCGTCGCGCCGGACCTTTCGCACGCGTCGGAGCTCGCGACATTTCTCGATCAGCCGGTCGCGCCCGGCGCGCCACGGTCACCGGACGGGAAGTCGTACGTCGTCTCGACCGGGACGGGCCTCGTCGTCCGTGGACCGACGAGGACGCGCGTGCTGCGCGCGGCCGACCTCGACGGGACCTACGACGAGCAACACGACTGCGCCGTGAGCAACGACAGCAGCCTCGTCGCCTGCGTGCGCGCGGGCAAGGCATGGGTGGGGACGTGGGAGGCGCCGTGAGCGTCGTGCCTCTGGTAGGGTCAGAGTCGTGCGAGGTGTCTTGGCTGCCGTCGGGATCCTCGCCGCCCCTGCGGCGATCGTCGTGTCGCCTGCGCGTGCGGACTCCGACGCAGGCCCCCCGCGCGTCTCGATGACGTGTGACCACGTGGATGGTCCCGGCCGCGTGCGATGCGAGGTCGAGGCGCGCGTGTCCCCGGGGGAGTCGATCATGTGGGGCGACGTCGTCATCCTCCGGACGCCACCGTTCGTCGGCGCGCTGCGCGGCCGGATCGGTCCCCACGAGGCGACGGTGCGCGAGCCGGAGGTGTGGCGCTGGGCGCTCGCCCTCGTGGCGCGCGCCAGGGGGGCGGGGGACGTAGACGCCCGCGTGCGGCTCGTCGTCTGTCGCGACAAAACGTGCGCGCCGATCGAGGTGGACCTGGTGGGCCACGTCGTCGCCGGAGAGTGACGGAAACTTGGCCAGGCCGCGCCGCTGTGGCGACTGTGGTCATCGGATGCTCCTCCCCGGCCGGTTGCGCGCGACCACGCTCGGTGACTTGCTCGGTGCGCTGCATCGGGCCTCCGCCACGGGCACGCTGGAACTCACCGAGGATCGCGGACGTAGCCATCGTATCCACGTCGCGCGTGGCCTCGTCGTCGCGGTCGAGCTCGATGGTGCCAGCGCATCCCTCGCGGAGATCCTCCGGAGCGATGGCGCCGTCGGTGAAGACGTCTTGCGCCGCTCCCTCCTTCGCTCGATGTCATCGCGACGCCTCCACGGGGAGGTCCTCGTCGAAGAGTTCCGCCTCTCCCCGTCCGTGATCGGAAGCGCCCTCCGACGTCAGGTCCTCGCCCGCCTCGCCGCCCTCGAGCGGCTCACCGACGCGAGGCTCGCCTTCCGTGTCGCCATCCGTCCCCCGCGCGGCACGATGCACGACGCCCCCCTTGAGCCCCGTGAGTTCCTCCACGGCCGCCGCCGCACCCGCGAGCGAGGATCCTCCCGCCCCGCCCCCGTCGATCCCACGACCCCCTGGGCCATCCTCGGTGTCCCTCCCGGCGCCGACATCGCCGACGTGAAGCGCGCCTACCGCCAGCTCGCCCGCACCATCCACCCCGACGTCCACCCCCACGCCACCGACTCGGAGCGCCGCGTCCTCCAAACTCGGTTCACCGAAATCACCGTCGCCTACCGACTTGTTTGTGACGGGTTACCAGGCTGACCCTGGCCACCAAACGTCAGTGATACTGCGTGAGTACTTGGAGCGCGAGCTTTGCTTCCGGCGCGAAGTGGGAGTCCGGAAACTTGCGGAGCAGGGTCCTCCAAGTGTTCTTGGCGTCGTTGTACGACTCGATCTCCGTCTGGCACCAGGCGAGCTGCTCGAGCGCGTCGTCCTGGATCTCCCTGTCGACGCTCGACTCGGAAAGCGGCCCGAGGACCGCGATGGCGTCCTTTTGTCGGCGGAGCTTGCGGTAGGCGGTCGCCAGCTCGAGCTTCGCCTGGGGCGCGACCGCGCCGCTCTCGGAGTAGCGTAGCGACTCCTCGAACGCGCCCGCTGCCTCCTGCCACCGCTGCAGACGCGTGCTGTCGAGTCCCTGAAGGTAGAGGATCGACGCCTGCTCGCTCCGCGCCTTGTCGACGGCGTCCGCGAGAAACTGCGACTCGGCCCGCGTCAGGGGCTTGCTTCGCATCGAGTCCCAGCCCTTGATGAGGTCAACCCTCTTTCCCTGGCGGACCAGGTCATAGTACTTCGCCGCCTCGATCTCCGCGGTCAGGCGCTCCGCTTCTCGCTGGCGCAGATCGTCGAGATCCTGCTTCATCCGAGCGTATTCGTCTTTCTGGTGCCGGTTGGTCGCGTCGAGCGCGTCGACGCGTGCGTCGACCGCGAACTTGAGCGCCGCGAAGACCACGACGACGAAGACGACGTACGCTGTGGCGCTGTTCCACGCGATCCGCCGCTCGTACCCCTGCTGGCGCTTGGCGATCGACTTGATGTCGGCGCTGAGCGCGTTGGTCAGGTTGTTCGTGCGGATGACGAGGCCCCGCGACTCGATAATCTCGCGCTTGACCTCGCGCAGCTCGTCCTCGACCTCGTGCATCTTCCATTGAAGCGTGTACGCCCGCCTGCCGACGGCTCGCAAGCGGATCCGACGGGGCGCCCGGGCTGGCACGGCGCGCGCAGACCGTCGCGCCGATGCCTCCGTGGCTGGTCGTTTCGTGCCTCGTTCTGGCAGGTTGCGCCGCCCGCGGGGGTGTCGAGGACACCTGGAGGACGTCCGAGGCGCTCGATCAATGCCCGGCGGCGACCGTCGAAGGCATCGACGTGTTCGACGGGCAGGGGCCGATCGACTGGGTCGCCACGGCGGGCGACGGCGTCGCCTTCGCGATGATCAAGGCCACCCAGGGGACGTACGACGTGCAGTCGACGTTCCCGTACAACTGGGCGCAGTCGAGGGCCGCAGGTCTGCGCCGCGGCGCCTACCACTTCTTCGACCCGACCGAGGACGGCGTCGCCCAGGCCCAAGCCTTCCTGTCCGCCGTCGGTCCTCTCGCCGCCGGCGACCTGCCGGCGATGCTCGACGTCGAATGCCCCGACGGCGACGCCGACTGCGTCTTGCCCGGCAAGTCGGGCCAAGCCGCGCCTGGCGACATCCGCTCCGGCATCCTCGGCTTCCTCGTCACGGTCGAACAGGCGACGGGCTACCGGCCCCTCCTCTACACGTTCGCGAGCTACTTCGCGGAGAACGGGATCGACACGACGGGTCTCGACGCCTACCCGCTCTTCATCGCGTACCCGACGAGCGGCACATGCTACGAGGTCCCGAGCCCGTGGTCCGACGCGGTCATGTGGCAATACTCGTGGACGGGATCCGTGGGCGGCATCGACGGCGCGGTCGATCGGGACCGCTTCATCGGCACGGCTGCCGCTCTGTCGGCCTTCGCAGTTCCGTCGCCCGGTTGCCCGTGAGCCCCGCCGCGTGCTAGCTGGGCCGTCTACGCATGCAGACGACCGACATCCGCAAAGGCCTCAAGCTCCAGATCGATGGCGTCCCGTACGCCGTCGTGGAGCACCAGTTCGTGAAGCCGGGCAAGGGCCAGGCGTTCACACGAGCGCGCATCAAGAACCTGCAGACGGGGGCGGTCATCGAGCGCACGTGGAAGTCGGGCGAGTCGGTCGAGGTCGCGGACGTCGAGACCCGCAAGATGACCTACTCGTGGGACGAGGGCGACAGCCTCGTCTTCATGGACACGAACACCGGCGACCAGCTCAACGTGATGAAGGACAAGGTCGGGGACGAGGCGCGGTTCATCAGCGAAGGGCTGGACTGCGAGGTCACGATCTACAACGGCAACCCGATCGGCATCGAGCTGCCGTCGAGCGTCGTCCTGCAGATCAAGGAAAGCGAGCCGGGCATCAAAGGAGACACGGCGAGCGGAGCCACCAAGCCGGCGAAGCTCTCCACCGGCGCGGTCATCAACGTGCCCCTCTTCATCAAGGAGGGCGAGTGGGTCAAGGTAGACACCACTACCGGGGGCTACCTCGAGCGTGTGAACAAGTAGCGTACAGCGGTTGCGCGGCCGCCCAAATGCGCGCATCATCACTGGCCTAAGCTCGGGATCGAGGAGAACGCACCATGGAATGGACGTCACCGACGTACGTTGAAATCAAGATGGATGCCGAGATCGGCTCGTACCAGGAGGACGGCGAGCCCACCCGAGAGTCCCCCATCGCGGACACGGACGCCCCGAGCGACGTGCAGGCGACCGCGCGCTGACGCCCCGCGCGCGCTCGGGTCGTTGCGATGCGCGCCCACGTCCTAGGCTCCGCCGCCGGAGGGGGCTTCCCCCAATGGAACTGCGCGTGCGACAACTGCGTCCTCGCGCGCGCAGGGGATCCTCGCGTGTCGCCGCGCACCCAGGACTCGGTCGCCGTCTCGAGGGGCGACCGATGGCTGCTGGTCAACGCGTCGCCCGACATTCACAGGCAGATCGAGCGCTTCGCGGGCCTGCATCCCTGGACCGCGCGCCACACGCCGATCGCCGCCATCGCCCTGTCGAACGGCGATCTGGATCACGTCCTCGGGCTGCTCTCGCTGCGTGAGTCCCAGCCCCTGGTCGTCCTGTCGACCGAGCGGGTCCGCTCGGGCCTCGTGGAGCGAAACGCCATGCTGCGGACGCTGGCTCGTTCGCCGGACCAGGTCTCCTGGCGCACGTTGAAGATCGGCCATGAGATCGTGCTCGACGACGTGGGCGTCGGAGTGACGGCCGCCGTGGTGCCGGGCAAGCTGCCCGTTCACCTCGTGGGCCTGGTCGATCCGTCGCCCGAAGACAACGTGGCCCTCCGTGTCCGCGATCTTGCGACCTCGAAGACGCTCGTCATCGCGACCGCCGTCGGCTCCCCCGATTCCCTGAACGCCCTCGTCCACGGGGCAGATGCCCTGATGCTCGATGGCACGTTCTGGAGCGAGGACGAGCTCATCGCCCAGGGCCTCGGGCACGCGCGCGCCCGCGACATGGCGCACGTCCCGGTCGGCGGCACCGACGGCAGCCTGGCGAGGCTCGCGAGCGCCCGTGTGGCGCGCCGCGTGTACACGCACATCAACAACACCAACCCGATGCTCCGCGAGGACTCCCCCGAGCGGGCGGCCGTCGAGCGCGCCGGCTGGGAGATCGCCCACGACGGCCTCGAGGTGGCGCTGTGACAGCGCGAGCCCCGCTGTCCACCGAGGCCTTCGTCGAGCAGCTGCGCGCCGAGGGGGCACGCCGGTACCACGATCTGCACCCGTTCAACGTGCGGATGCACGCGGGGGGCCTATCGCCCGACCAGCTGAGGCGCTGGGTGGAGAACCGCTTCTATTACCAGACGCGCATCCCCATCAAGGACGCGCTCATCGTCTCGAAGAGCGACGACAGCGCGTTCCGCCGCGCGTGGGTGCGCCGCATCCACGACCACGACGGAGCGACGGAAGGCGAGGGGGGCCTGGCCGAATGGCTGGCGCTGGCGCGCGCCGTGGGCCTCGACGCGGACGACGTGCGGTCGTGCCGCCGCGTGCTGCCGGGCGTGCGTTACGCGTGCGACGCGTACGTCGAGCTCGTGCGGTCACGGTCGCTCGTCGAGGCGGTCGCCTCGTCGCTCACCGAGCACTTCGCGCCGGGCATCATGCGCACCCGCGTCGCGGCGTGGGAGGCGCACTATCCGTGGGTCGATGCTGCGGCGCTGCAGTACTTCCGGCAGCGCGTGCCACGAGCGACGCGCGACGCGGAAGAGGCGGTGGCCTTCGTCGCCGAGCACGCGACGACCGCGGTCATGCAGGATGCCTGTGTCCGCGCGCTCCTCGACAAGTGCGCGATCCTCTGGGCGATGCTCGATACGATCGCCGAGGCGCGGTGAGGCCGAAGCTTTCTTCCAAGGCCCGGGTCCGCAAGGATCCCCGCGACGGAGCCCCCGTGCTCCTGTCGCCCGAGCGCGGCCTGCGACTCGGACCGACCGCCGCCGCGACCATCGCCCTCTGCGATGGCACGCGCACCACCGACCAGATCGTCGACGCGCTGAGCGCCCGCTATCCGGGGACCGAGCGGGCGCGCATCGCGCGCGACGTCGCGGACCTGCTCGCCGATCTGCGCCTGCGCACCCTCGTCGACGGCGTCGATGCCGAAACGAGGACGGACGTGGGCCACAATGCGTCGGGAGCGCTGCCGCCGCCGTCGGACGAGACCTCTCCGTACACTCTGGTCGCCGAGCTCACGCACCGCTGTCCCCTCGCGTGCCCGTACTGCTCGAACCCGGAAGACCTGGTCCGCGCCCACGACGAACTCCGCACCGAGGAGTGGATGGGCGTCCTCGACGAAGCCGCGTCGCTCGGCGTCATGCAGATGCACCTGACGGGTGGCGAGCCTCTCGCGCGGTCGGACATCGAGCCCATCGCGAGGCACGCGCGGTCGCTCGACCTCTACGTCAACCTGGTGACCAGCGGCGTGCCGCTCGATCGAGCGAGGATCGAGCGCCTCGCCCCGCACATCGACCATGTACAGCTGAGCGTGCAGGACGCCGACGCGGGGTCGTCGGACTGCATCGCGGGGACCGCCTCGTTCGAGGCGAAGATGCGCGTGGCGGCGTGGGTGAAGGAGCTCGGTCTGCCGCTGACGCTGAACGTCGTCCTGCACAGGTCCAACCTCGACCGCGTCGAGGCCGTGGTGGCCATGGCCGAACAGGTCTCCGCCGATCGCCTCGAGCTGGCCAACGTCCAGTTCGTGTCGTGGGCCCACCGCAACGTCGCCGCCCTCCTGCCGACCCGCGAACAGATCGAGCACGCGCGCTCGGTCGCCCAGGCGGCCCGGAGCCGCCTCGCAGGGCGCATGGAGGTCGTCTTCGTGCTTCCCGACTGGCACGCCGATCGCCCGCGCGCGTGCATGGATGGGTGGGGCCGGCGATTCGTCGTCGTGGCGCCGGACGGCGTCGTGCTCCCTTGCCATGCGGCGCGCGCGCTTCCTCTCGCCTTTGCAGGCGTCCGCGACGGCTCCCTCGCGAGCGCGTGGCAGAGCGCTCCGGGCATGCAGCAGTTCCGCGGAGAGTCGTGGATGCCCGAGCCGTGCAGGAGCTGCGACCGGCGCACCGTCGACCACGGAGGCTGCCGCTGCCAGGCCTTCGCCCTCACCGGTGATATGCGGGCGACGGACCCGGTCTGCGGCCTGTCCCCCCGGCACGGGCTCGTCCTTGCGGCCCGCGAAGAAGCGGAGCGCCGCGACGCGGCGCGCACGTGGATCTACCGCGGCAGGGGATGACGACGTGCTAGACCCTTGCCCATCGAAGTCCACGGCAACAAGTCCGGCCTGTCTCCGTCGTCGCTGCGCGCGCTCGAGCGCCTCTACCGGCGCCGTGTCCCGGCGGACGACATCACCACCCCCGAACTGACGCGATCGCTCGCGGCGGTCTCGCTCGAGACGGGGCGGCAGGTGGGCGTGCTCGTGCACCGCTCGGGCGAGGTGGACTCCGTCGTGGTCGGCGACGCGTCGAAGCTCATGCTGCCCGACGTCGGCCGGCTGCGGTCGGCAGAAGGGCGCTTCCGCGGACTTCGCCTCGTCCACACGCACCTGCGCGGCGAGCCGCTGACGCGCGACGACCTGGTGGACCTCGTTCGATTGCGCCTCGATCTCGTCGCGGCCGTCCAGCTCTCGCCCGCCGGAGAGCCCCGCGCGCTCGTGTGGGCCCACAACGTCCCCGCGGACGAGGGCGCCACGCCCTACCGTATCGTCGGCCCATTGCCCATCGGCCAGGCCCACGTCGACGTCGCCAGGCTCATGGCGGACCTCGAGGCCGAGTTCGCGCGGCGCGCCGGCGCGCGGCGGGTCGAGGCGAAGGACGGACGAGCGATCCTCGTCCACGTCGGCGACAAGACACGGGGGTCCGCGGCGGCTCATGCCGCGGAGACGAGCATGCACGAGCTCTGCGAGCTGGCGCGCACCGCCGGCGTGGACGTGGCCGACAGCATCGTCCAGATGCGAGAACACGTCGACCCGAAGCTCGTGCTGGGCAAAGGCAAGCTCGAGGAGGTGGTCGTTCGGGCGATCGAGCAAGACGCGAGCGTCCTCATTTTCGATCGCGAGCTCTCCCCCGCGCAGGCGAGCGCGATCGCCAAGAACACGGATCTCAAGGTCATCGACCGCACCCAGCTCATCCTCGACATCTTCGCGCAACGCGCCGAAGGCCGGGACGGCAAGCTGCAGGTGGAGCTCGCGCAGCTGAAGTACGCGATGCCGCGGCTCGCTCAGAAGGACGACAGCCTGTCGCGCCTGACCGGCGGGATCGGCGGGCGCGGCCCGGGCGAGACGAAGCTCGAGATCGGCAGGCGCCGCGCAAAAGATCGCGTCACGCATCTCGAGAAGCAGCTCAAGCAGCTGGCGAAGCAGCGCGAGCAGCGACGCCGCAAGCGCACGCGCGAGCGCGTTCCCACCGTGGCGATCGTCGGCTACACGAACGCCGGCAAGAGCACGCTGCTCAACACCCTGACATTCGCCGACGTGCTCGCGGAGGACAAGCTCTTCGCGACGCTCGACACGCGCTCGCGGGTCCTCCGGTGCGGGTGGGCCGGCTGGGGGGAACGCGAGGTCGTCGTGACGGACACGGTGGGGTTCATCCGTGACCTGCCGAAGGATCTCTTCGCCGCGTTCCGGGCGACGTTCGAAGAGGCCGCAGGCGCCGACCTGCTGCTCCACGTCGTCGACGCGAGCGACGAAGCGCGCGGCGAGCACGAGCGCACCGTCCTGAAGGTGCTCGAGGATCTCGATCTCCTCGAGATTCCCCGCGTGCTTGTCTACAACAAGGTCGACCTGATCGACCCGCTCGACCGCCGCGCGCTCGAGCGCGAGCACCCCGACGCCGCGTTCGTGACCGCCACCCGCCGCGAGACGACACGGCCCCTCATCGAGCGCATCGCGCGCGAGCTCGCGGAGCGCTGGGAGTCGAGCGCCAAGGGCCCGAACGTCGAGCCCGGCCCCGCCGCGGAGGCAGCGGAAGGGCCGGGCGCACAGGACGCGGGGGAGATGACGACGATCGACGACATGCTCCGTGCCGCGGGCAAGCGCGTTCGATCGCGGATCGTTTGACCAGAGCTTGGTCGCTCCGTGCGGGAGTGTACAATCGTGGCCCGATGCATCGCCGAGCCGTGGTCAAGGTCGCCCTCCTTTGCCTCGCCGGGTGCGGCGGTGCGCTCGCCGAGGGCGAATCGCAGTTCAAGAAAGGGCGGTACCCCGAGGCCAAGCAGACGCTCGCGTCGATCGAGGCCGAGAGCCGGTCGTACGACGTCGCCAGGCGCGCCGAGTACGCTCTTTATCGCGGGCTGACGCTGTCGGCGCTTGGCGACCGGGCGCAGGCGGGCGTCTGGCTGCGCGAGGCCAGGGCGATCGTCGACACGGCCCCGGGGTCTCTCGAGCAGGAGGACACGCTGCGCCTGAAAGAGGCGATCGAGGCGAACGAGGCGCAGTAGGTCGCGGCCGATGTCCACACCATCGAGCAGCCGCACGGTCCGGGCGCCCCGCGGCGCCGCCCTCTCCTGCAAGGGATGGGTCCAGGAGGCCGCCCTGCGCATGCTGCACAACAACCTCGACCCCGAAGTCGCCGAGCGGCCCGCGGACCTGGTCGTGTACGGCGGGACGGGAAAGGCGGCGCGGAGCTGGGAGTGTTTTGACGTCCTCGTGCGCGAGCTCCGGGCCCTGGGGAACGACGAGACGCTCCTCGTGCAGTCGGGGAAGGCCGTGGGGCGCTTCCGCACGCACCCGGACGCGCCGCGCGTGCTCATCGCGAACGCGAACCTCGTCCCCGCCTGGGCGACGTGGGACGAGTTCCGCCGGCTCGAGGCTCTCGGCCTCACGATGTACGGGCAGATGACGGCCGGCTCGTGGATCTACATCGGCAGCCAGGGCATCCTGCAGGGGACCTACGAGACGTTCGTCGCGGCCCGGAAGGCCTGGGCAGCGCGGACGGGCGCGTCCACCACGCCGTGGGTGCTTACAGCCGGACTGGGCGGGATGGGGGGCGCGCAGCCCCTGGCGGCGACGATGGCGGGGATGAGCTGCCTCGCCGTCGAGGTCGACCCCGATCGCATCGGCCGGCGGATCGCCGGGCGGTACGTGGACGTCCGGAGCGACGATCTGGACGACGCGCTCTCCATCCTCGATGCGAGCGTCCGCGAGGGCCGCCCGACGAGCATCGCGCTCTGCGCCAACGCGGCGGAGGTGTATCCGGAGATCGTCCGGCGCGGCATCGTCCCGGACGTCGTCACCGAGCAGACCGCCGCCCACGACCCCCTCAACGGCTACATCCCGCTGGGCCTGTCCCTCGCGGAGGCCGCCGAGCTTCGCGCCGAGGACCCGCACGGCTACGTCGAGCGCGCCATGGCGAGCATGGCCGAGGAGGTGACGGCCATGCTCTCGATGCGCTCGCGCGGGGCAGAGGTATTCGACTACGGCAACAACATCCGGGCCTGCGCCCGCCAGGCCGGGTGCGATGCCGCGTTCGACATCCCGGGCTTCGTACCCGCGTACATCCGGCCCCTCTTCTGCGCCGGCAAGGGCCCGTTCCGCTGGGTGGCGCTGAGCGGCGACGTGGCGGACATCGCGGCGACGGACGACGCGGTCATCGCGGCGGTGCCGGACGACGCGGGGCTCCGCGCGTGGATCACGCTCGCGCGGGAGCGGGTGACGTTCCAGGGGCTGCCGGCGCGCATCGGGTGGCTCGGCTATGGCGATCGCGCCAGGGTCGGCCTCGCGTTCAACGAGCTGGTCCGGACAGGCAAGGTCAAGGCCCCCATCGTGATCGGACGCGATCACCTCGACTGCGGGAGCGTCGCTTCGCCGAACCGGGAGACGGAGGGGATGAAGGACGGGTCGGACGCAGTCGCCGACTGGCCGATCCTCAATGCGCTCCTCAACACCGCGGCGGGCGCCAGCTGGGTGAGCTTCCACCATGGCGGCGGGGTCGGCATGGGCATGAGCCTGCACGCGGGGATGGTGATCGTCGCCGACGGGACGCCGGAAGCCGCCCGCCGCCTCGAGCGCGTCCTCACCGCGGACCCCGGCACCGGGATCGTTCGCCACGCGGACGCTGGATACGAGGACGCGATCGAGTTCGCGGAGCGCCACGGCGTGCATGTCCCGCACGCCTCGGATCGCACCCGCTCACCTCAGCGGTAAGCGCTGACGGCGACGCGCCGGGAATCGGGATCGCGGAAGTAGAGCGTGTAGACGGTCTCGGCTTCGATCGTGACGCCGGCGAGCCCGAGACGCTCGCGCCATGCTTCCTTGTCGTCCACGGCGAACGCGACCAGATCCCTCGACCCGGCCGGCGGCCCCGGCTCGCCGGCGTCCGCGCGCTCGAGCATCACGATCGATCCCGCGGCGTCGAGCCACACGCTGCCGCGCGCGTCGTCGCGCCTCAGCACCGCGAGGCCGAGGACACCGGCGTAGAAACGCTCGAGGCGCACGACGTCCGGCGTCCGCATCGCGAGGTGGTGGATTCGCACGCGATCATGCTAATGCGCCCGGGTGATCAACGCCCAGCCCGCACGAGTCGTCGTCGCCACGCACGGACACTGCTTCGACGGGCTCTGCTCGGCGGTCATGTTCACGCGCCTGTACAGGCACGTTTCCGAGACCGACGCGCGGTTCGAGTACCACGGGGCCGGCTACGGACCCGGGCAGAACGGCGTCGACCCGAGGCTCCTCGACGGGGACGTCAACGTCATCCTCGACTTCCGCTTCAGCACGGCGCCGCAGCTCACGTGGTACTTCGACCACCACGTCAGCGCCTTCGTCACCTCGGAGGAGCGCGCGGCGTACGACCGCGCCGCCGCGGAGCCCGGTGCGGGCGGCGTGCGCCACATGTTCCACGACGGCACCTACAGCTCGGCGACCAAGCTCATCGCCGACGTGGGCCGCGACCGCTTCGGCCTCGATCCTTCGCCCATGGCGGACCTCGTGAAGTGGGCCGACATGATCGACAGCGCCGCGTTCCCGGACGCGAAGATGGCCGTCGAGCGCAAGGAGCCCGAGCTGCAGCTCATGACCGTGGTCGAGCACATGGGGGACGACGCCTTCCTCTCCAGGATGGTCCCGCGCCTGCTCGAGAATCCGCTCTTCGACGTCGCGCGGTCCGAGGACGTCGTCCGGGCGTACGAGCCTCTCCGCCGCGCGCACGAGACCTTCGTGAAGCTCGTCGAGCAGCACTCGCAGATCATCGGCCCCGTCGTCCTCGTGGATCTGACCGATCAGGTGATCGAGGTCGCGGGCAAATTCGTCACGTACGGCCTTCACCCGGAGAGCGCCTACTCGGTGCTCCTCAGCCGGTCCCGCGCCAAGTGCAAGATCAGCATCGGCTATAACCCCTGGTCTCCCATCCCGCGCCGGCACAACATCGCCGCCATCTGCGAGCGATACGGCGGCGGGGGCCACCCGGTGGTCGGAGCCATCACGCTCCCGGCCGGGAACGTCGACGAGGCAAAGCGGCTCGCGCGAACCCTCGCGGAGGAGCTGGCGGCTTGACCGCCTGGGCCATGTCGCCGCTCGTCGTCGGACACCGCGGCGGCCGGGGGCAGGGGTGGCCGCCGGAGAACACGATGCCCGCGTTCGAGGCGGCACGCGGGCAGGGCGCCGTCGCGATCGAGCTCGACGTGCGCACGTGCCGGGGCCGTGGGGTCGTCGTCTTCCACGACGCGTCGCTCGCCCGGATGACGCGCGACCGCGATTCCAGGCGCGTCGAGGACGTCGCGCTCGAAGACCTGCGGACCGTCGACGTCGGTGGCGCGCACATCCCGGAGCTCGCCGAAGTCCTCACCTGGGCGCGCCAGACCGGGGTCGCGGTCAACGTCGAGATGAAGCACGACGTCCCTCACCGGGCGGCGCTCGCGCGCGAGACGCTGCGAGCCGTTCGCGCGAGCGGCGCGGACGTGATCCTGTCGTCATTCGATCCGGTGCTGCTGGCCATCGCCGCCGCCCTCGGGCCGTCGGTACCGCGCGCGCTCCTCGTTCACAGCAAGCAGGGGCGCGCGGCCGATCTGCTCCAGGAGGCGGTGCGTCCCCCGTGGACGCGCGCGCTTCACCTGGAGCGGACGCAGGCGGATCGCGTCGCTCTGGCACGCTACGCGCGGCGAGGCCTGCGGATCGGCGTCTGGACGGTCAACGACCCGGATGAGGCGCGAGAGCTGGTGCGCCAGGGCGTCGCGTCCGTCATCACCGACTCGCCCGGCGAGATGCTGGCGGCGCTCAGTGGCACGTGACATCCTCGACCTTCATCCCCGGCGGTGGCGGCTGGTCGAACGTCCCGTCCGGTAGGGGCGGGTTCCACGAGACCTGCTCGTAGCGGAAGCGCACGTCGGCCTCGGGGTCGGGGACGTCCACGTGGATCTTCCGCGGGATCTCGGCGTCGCATGGGGGGCCGCTCGGCGCGATGGGCGGCGCGAGGTTGTCCGGGTCCTCGCGTGGGCCTGCCGTGGGCGCGCCGGCGTGGTCCATCAGCTCGGCGTGGTAGAGGAGGACGCCCTGCTGCGCGACCGTCACGTCGAGCACGCGCATCCGCTGCCTCTCCCAGGGCAGCGCCCAGTCATCGGGGCGGGGCGCGAGGTGGATCTCTTCGCGGGCCTCGTGCCGGCTCGCGATCCCGAGGACCCAGTAGCCCGCGGTGCTCCACGCGATCGTGGCTCCTGGCGCGTCGTGAACGAGGATGGGCGCCTCGCCGCGCAGCAGGTCGACGAGCACCTGCCCGGGGACGGGGAGGGTGGTCAGCCGCGCGATGTTGCAGGCCGTCGCCGGGCCGGAATAGAAGCGCTTGTCCTTCAGGTCCGCGAGCGCGAAGCGCGATCCATCGCTGGTCAGCGTGGCAAGCGTTGCGCCGAAGGGGCTGACGACGTCCATGCGGAGTCGCTCGGGGCGTGCCGCGAAGAGCAAGAGGTCGGCGCGTACGCGTCCCTGCGGACCGAAGTGGTCGATCTTCGCGCCGGCCTGGATGGCGTTCCCGCACGCGAACGTCGCGTGCATTCGCCCGAGCGCGGCGTCCGCCGTCGGAGGCGACGACGGCGGCGGCGCGACGCGTGCGCATCCGAACGCAAGCGCGGCCATGCCACCAAGCACCACGCCGGCCGCCACGCGCGCGCAGGAGAACGTCAAGCCTTGGCCTTGAGGATCTTCGCGCCGGCGATCTTGTTGACGGGCAGCGTGTCCGCGTGCGCGGTGTGAAGCTCGGTGTACCCGCAGGAGCGGCAGACGTACGCCTGGATCTGACCGAGCTCGTCGTCCTTCCAGTCGAGGTGCTTCACAAAGAGGACGAGCGGACGGACGTTGTCCCGGTCATCGCGGTCGGCGATGTGCGGGACGAAGAGGATCTCGCGATGCTTGCACTTCGGGCAGACGTGGGTCGTGCGCATGACGCAGGGCGGCAGCCTAGCGCCACCTCCTCAAAACTTCACCTCGAGCGACGTGCCCGCCGTCTTGAGAGATCCGCTCGGGTACGTGAAGACCTGGAGCTCGCTCACCGCGATGCCGACGAGCGTCTGGAGCCCGAGATCGCTGTGACCCGCGAAGTCCCAGTGGTGGGTCACTGCGGCCAGAACACCCATGACGGCGAGGTTGAAGCCGGCGTTGATGACGTAAATCGGCCAGGCGCGGTGCATCTCGCCGTCGACCTTGTTCGACGTGAGGATCGAGTTTGCGTCGGCGAGCGCCAGGCAGGGGTCGTCGATGGCGCTCGTCTTGAGGCCACGAAGGGCGTCGCCGCTCGTCAGCGCGAGGGGTCGCTGGATCATGAGGAGCAGGCTCGTCGCGGCGAAGGTGAGCGATTCTCCGCGCTTGTAGTCCCCCGACTGGAAGGCCTGCGTCAGGTTCAGGACGACGAGGGTCGACCCCGCCCAGGTCCAGGTGTCCGTCCAGGCGCGGGCGTAGTAGGCGTCATGGGCGATGGCCTTCTCGGCCACCTCGAGGCGCCGCGAGCAGTCGGCCTTCTCTTCCGGGGTGGCGGTCTGGGCGCTCGCGGACGTGGCGCTGCCGAGGACAAGCACGGCACATGCGACCAGTACGAGCCTCTTCACGCCAGACCCGAGGGCGCGGCCCCTTCCCCCACCCGAATGACCTCGCACACCCTCACCTAGCTGAGCCATTCACCCGCGTATACCGTATCGTCTCGCGAACCTCCAGACCTCGCTTGATGACGGCGATCGCGTCCGGAAACACGCCGAGGCCCTCGAGCTCCCCAGGCAGCGCCCAGCGCACATCCGCCGCGTCGTCCCCGGCGCAGGGGGCCCGGCCGTCGACCGGCACGAGCAGGTACTCGTGCACTGCAAAGACGAGCCCCTCCCGTTCGATCGTCAGCTCGCCCAGGTCGTGCACGACACTCGCGACCAGGGCGGTCTCCTCGCGGAGCTCCCGGACGACGGCCGCCTCGGGCGTCTCGCCCATTTCGACCTTTCCGCCCGGCAGCGTCCACGTCCCTGCGGCGGGCGGGCGGCCCCGGAGCACGAGCAGGACGCGCCCGTCGCCGTCCAGGACGACCGCACCGACGGCCTGCACGCTGGCGGCGCCTTGCCGATTGCCTCCCATGCGCCGCATCCTATCGCGGCATGATGGGGCTCGCGCTCGTCCGGCCGCTCGAGGATGACTGGCGCGATTCGCTGGACGCGGTCGCCCGGCGCCGCGGCTGGCCGACGAGCCGGGACGTGGCCAAGCTGGGGTCGCGCGTCGCGGCGCTCTCGGAGGCGTACAACGATCCGTCCCGCGCGCGGGCGACGATGGGCGACGCGGGCGCGGGGCGGCTCGGGTTCGCCTTCGCTCGCGACGTGCCGAAGGCGGCTGCCGCGGTCCGGGAGCTGCTCGCGACGGGTACGCTTCGGTATGGCGGGAAGCTGAGTGTGCTCGACGTGGGGGCCGGGCTTGGCGCGATGACGTGGGGCCTGGTGCGCGCCCTCGAGGCCTCGGGCGCTCGCGGGACGGTCGACGCCACGTGGACGGACGCCGACAGGCAGGCGCTCGAGGTGGCCCGAGCGATCGTCGACGAGCGCGCGGGTCGCGGTCGCGTCGATCTGCGGGTCCACGCGGCCGTCTCGTCGCTCAGCAACCTCCCGGGCGGTTCATTCGATGTCGTCCTCCTAGGGAACGTCCTCACCGAGCTCGATGTAGGCGTGGCGGCCGACGAGCGAGTCGAGCGGCACGCCGCGCTCGTCCGTTCGCTGCTCGATCACCGTGTCGATCCCTTTGGTTCGCTCGTCGTCGTCGAGCCGGCGCTGCGCGATCGGGCGCGCCACCTTCACCGCGTCCGCGACCGGGCGGCGGCGGCGGGCGTCACGATCTTCGCGCCCTGCCTGCACGCGGACGGCTGCCCGGCGCTCGCGCGCGAGTCGGACTGGTGCCACGAGGACCTGCCGGTGGACCTGCCCGGGTGGCTCGTGCCCGTGGCCCGCGCGGCAGGGCTCCGCCGTCAGGGGCTCACCTTCAGCTACCTGGTCCTGCGCAGAGACGCCGCTCATCTCTCGGACGCCATGCCCATCCAGCCAGGCACCGTCCGGCTGCGCGTCGTCTCCGATGCCATCGCGACGAAGGGCAAGCGCGAGTCATTCGTGTGCGGTCGGCTCGAGGGCGATTCCGCGGCGCCCGCGGCCCGGGCACGCCTCACCCGTCTTGACCGCGATGCCAGCCCATCCAACGTTGCGTGGGACCACCTTCGGCGGGGCGACCTCGTCCTGGTGGATCCTGCTCCGTTGCCGGATCGGCAACGGATCGGCAAGGAGACGTCCGTCTCCGTGGTGTCCGTGGGGGACGAATCGCGTTGACCGATCGGATCGCGTGGAGTACGTCGCACGCGTTTCGATGCGAGGGCTCTATGCGATCGTCGACGTCGGGACGCTCGCGGCGCGTGGCCTCGATCCGCTGGCGTTCGCGGAGGCGGTGCTCTCGGCTCATCCGGCGGCGCTTCAGCTTCGAGCCAAGGACATGCCCGCTCGCGAGACGCTGGGTCTCTTGCGGGCGCTCGCGCCGATGTGCCGCCGGGCGGGGGTGGTGCTGGTGGCGAACGACCGTCCGGATCTCGCGGTGCTCGCCGGGTGCGCTCACGTGCACGTGGGACAGGGGGACATGCCGATCGACCGGGTGCGGCGTCTGGTGCCGGGCGTGGCCGTGGGGGTATCGACGCACACGATCGACCAAGTGGACGCGGCGCTGGCGGCGCGGCCGGAGTACGTGGCGTTCGGGCCGGTGTTCGAGACGCGGACGAAGGACGGCCCGGATGCAGTCGTGGGGGTCGGTCTGCTGCGGCAGGCCTACAAGCGCGCGGCGGCAGCGGGCGTTCCGCTGGTTGCGATCGGCGGTATCACGCTCGAGGGCGCGCGCGGGCTGGTCGGAGCGGCGGACGCGATCGCGATCATCGCGGCGCTGCTCCCTTCGGTGCCGCTCACGGGCGGGGGAGGGCGCGGGGCGTTCGATGGGATGGCCGAGGTTGCGGAGCGAGCGAAGGCGCTACAGCGGGTGTTTGCTCCGGAGGCAGCGTCGCATCTCGCGGGGTGACGGGGCAGGATCGCCCGCCGTCGCCGGATCGGTGCTCGGCGGCGGTCCCCCCGGCATGCCGGGTCCCACCGCCGCCTGCGCGCCGATCCGGCGACGGCGGGCTA
>Ga0209415_10003362_pt1 | contig 29746 bp, 31 predicted proteins | sample PeaSoiSIISIP2007_FD_187696 | JGI IMG/M metagenome (GOLD analysis project Ga0209415, IMG submission 187696) | Peat soil microbial communities from Weissenstadt, Germany - SII-SIP-2007 (SPAdes) (version 2) | ecosystem: Environmental > Terrestrial > Soil > Wetlands > Peat | place: Germany...
CGCCAGGCGGCGCTGGACAAGGCCGCCAAGGTCCGCCGCGAGCGGGCCGAGGTGAAGGAGAAGCTCAAGATGGGGTCGATCTCCTTGTCCGAGCTCCTGAGCCGCGCGGAAGAGGACGAGACCGTCGGCAAGATGAAGGTGCTGTCGGTGCTCGAGTCCCTCCCCGGCCTGGGCAAGGTCAAGGCCCGCCGGCTCATGGAGACCGTGGGCATCAGCGAGAGTCGACGCCTGCAGGGTCTGGGTGTCAACCAGCGCGACGCGCTGCTGTCGCACACCGCCAAGTCCTGATCCTCGTCATCTCGGGCCCCGGCGGGGCAGGGAAGGGGACCGTCGCCTCCCGTCTGGTCGAGCGCGACCCCACGCTGTGGCTCAGCCGGTCGTGGACGACGCGGCCGGCCCGACCGGGCGAGGATCCCGACGCGTACACGTTCGTCGATCGGCCGGCCTTCGAAGCGCGCGCCCGTGCCGGGGGATTCCTCGAGTGGGCCGAGTTCCTCGGCAACCTCTACGGGACGCCGACCCTGGACGCGCCGGCGGGCCGGGACGTGGTCCTCGAGATCGACCTCCAGGGGGCCCACCAGGTCCGCCACCGTCACCCCGACGCGCTCTTCGTGCTGCTGCTCCCGCCGTCGCCCGAGGTGCAGGCCGAGCGCCTGCGCCGACGCGGCGACAGCGAGGACGAAGTGGTGCGGCGCCTGCGCAAGGGGGCCGAAGAGGAGCGTGCGGGGCGCGAGCTCACGGGCTTCGTCGTGGTGAACGACGACGTGGACCGGGCCGTGGCCCAGGTCGCGGGTATACTGGAGGCGCATCGCACCCCGCCGCCGGCGTCTCCGGCCGGCGACGACCCCTCTGGAGGAGCTTGATGCCCCAGCGCCGCAGCACGCTCATGGACCCACCCATCGAGGACCTCCTCGACAAGGTGGATTCGAAGTTCACCCTGGTGGCCCTGTCGGCCAAGCGCGCTCGGCAGATCAACTCGTACTACAACCAGCTCGGTGAGGGCCTCGGTGTCGTGGTGCCGCCCCAGGTGACCTCGGTGTCGGGCAAGCCGCTCACCATCGCCTTCGAGGAGGTGGCGGCGTCCAAGGCCACCTACCACCGGCCCGAGCCGGGGGCCGAGGAGGAGGGGGCCGAGGCGGAGCTCGGGGCGGCCGCCCTGGGCACGCCGGAGGTCGAGCTCACGGCCATCGCCGCCGCCGACGACGCCCACGGGGCCACGCCCGACGAGCCGGAGGCCGGCGCGTAGCGGGCGGGGAACCGCCCGCCCTCTGCCCGGACTCCCGAGCCCCATGCACCCGCCCGCGGCCGCCCGGACCGTCGTCCTCGGCGTCACGGGAGGCATCGCCGCCTACAAGGCCGTCGAGGTCTGCCGGCGGCTGGTGGACGCCGGCGTGCACGTGGTGCCGGTGCTGACCGACGACGCCACGCGCTTCGTCGGGGAGGTGACGTTCTCGGCCTTGGCGTCGGAGCCGGTGCGCCGGACGTTGTGGCACGAGGACGATCCCATACCGCACACGAGCCTCGGCCGACGCGCTGATGCCGTCCTGGTGGCGCCCGCCACGGCGCGCTTCCTCGCCTCCTACGCGCACGGGATCTCCGACGGCTTGCTCACCGCCACCGTGCTGGCCACGCGCGCACCGGTGATCGTGTGCCCGGCCATGCACACCGAGATGTGGGAACACCCCGCCGTGCAGGAGAACGTGGCGACCCTCGTGCGCCGCGGGGTGCACGTGGTGGCGCCGGGTGAGGGTCGCCTCGCCGGCGGGGATGTCGGCGCCGGTCGACTGGCCGAACCCGAGGACATCGTGCGTGCCGTGATCGATGTGCTCGGGCGCACACCGGGCCACACCGGTGCCGCCACATCCGGCGACCTGCGCGGCCGGCTGCTGGTCGTGAGCGCGGGGGGCACGCGTGAGCCCATCGACCCCGTCCGCTTCATCTCGAACCGCTCGTCGGGCAAGCAGGGCCACGCCCTGGCGGAGGCCGCGGTTGTGCGCGGCGCCGATGTCGTGCTCGTCACCTGCGCGTCGCTGCCTGTTCGCCCGGGGATCGCCGTGGTGCGGGTCGAGACCGCCGCGCAGATGGAGGCGGCCATGCTGGAGCACGAGGCCACGGCGGACGTCGTGATCATGGCCGCGGCCGTCGCCGACTTCCGCCCGAAGGCGACGGCCGATGCCAAGCTCTCCAAGGCGGACGGCATCCCCGAACTCGTCCTCGAGCCGACGCCCGACATCCTCTCCGAGCTCGCCCGGCGGCGTCGTCCCGGGCAGGTCCTCGTCGGGTTTGCCGCCGAGACCCACCAGGTGTCCGAGCGGGCGGCCGCCAAGCTGCGGGCCAAGGGTGTGGATCTCATGGTGGCCAACGACGTGTCCGCCGAGCACGTGGGCTTCGACCACGACACGAACGCGGTGACCATCCTGGGCTGCGACGGCAGCCGCACGGAGGTGGCGCTGGCCTCCAAACTGGAGGTGGCGCACGCCGTGTTGGATACTGTGGTCGACCGTCTGGGGGGCCGGCGCTCTGTGCTCGACGGCGAGCAGAGCGATGACGCCCCGGGTGGGGACGACTACCCGAGGAGCGAACCGTGACCACGCGCCACACCTTCACGTCGGAGTCCGTGACCGAGGGTCATCCCGACAAGATGGCGGACCAGATCTCCGACTCGGTGCTCGACGCCGTCCTCGAGCAGGACCCGAACGCCCGGGTGGCGTGCGAGACGCTGCTCACCACCGGTCTCGTGGTGGTGGCCGGGGAAATCTCGACCGGGTGCTACATCGACATCGCCTCGCTGGTGCGCAACGTGGTGTGCGACATCGGCTACGACAGCGATGCCCACGGGTTCAACGGGCGGACCTGCGGCGTGCTGGTCGCCCTCGACGAGCAGTCGCCCGATATCGCCCAGGGTGTGACCGCGGCCCACGAGGTGCGCACGGGCTCGGGCGGCGAGGATCAGCTCAACGCCCAGGGCGCAGGGGACCAGGGGATGATGTTCGGGTACGCGTGCGACGAGACGCCCGACCTCATGCCGCTGCCCATCTGGCTGGCCCACCGTCTGGCCCAACGGCTCGCGCAGGTTCGGCGCGTGGGCGTGCTCCCCTATCTCCGCCCCGACGGCAAGACGCAGGTGAGCGTGGTGTACGAGGGCGGCCGACCCGTGGCCATCGACACCATCTTGATCTCGACGCAGCACGCCGCCGGTGTCGACATCGAGACGTTGCTGTTGCCCGACCTGCGCGAGCACGTCATCCACCCGTTGCTTCCCCCCGACCTCGACGCGTCGGGCATGCGGGTCCTCGCCAACCCGACCGGGCGCTTCGAGCTCGGCGGTCCCCACGCCGACACCGGGCTCACCGGCCGCAAGATCATCGTCGACACCTACGGCGGCATGGCCCGCCACGGCGGCGGGGCGTTCTCGGGCAAGGACCCGTCGAAGGTGGACCGCTCAGCTGCGTACGCGGCGCGTTGGGTGGCCAAGCATGTCGTCGCCGCCGGTGCGGCGAAGCGCTGCGAGGTGCAGGTGGCGTACGCCATCGGCGTGGCCCGACCGGTGTCCACCATGGTCGAGACGTTCGGCACCGAGTCGGTCGACCCCGCCGCCATCGAGCGGTCGGTGCGCGAGGTCTTCGACCTGCGTCCCGCCGCCATCGTGCGCGACCTCGACCTGCTGCGCCCCATCTACCGCCGTACCGCCGCGTACGGCCACTTCGGCCGGTCCGACAAGGAGTTCACCTGGGAGGCGACCCCGAAGGTGGACGACCTGAAGCGGGCGCTCGGCCTGTAGGGGCGCAGTGCGTGCCGGGCCCGCACCCGGCCCGTACAGCGCTGGACGAGACTGCCGCCATGCCCGCGGCCCCCGACACTGCCGCCACGCCCGGGAGCCCGCCGGTGCGTGTCGTGCGCGTGGTGCCCGACGTGGCGGCGCTGCGCAAGGCCTTCGATTACTCGGTCCCGGCCGAGCTCGCTACCCAGGTGCGGATCGGCACCCAGGTGCGGGTGGTGCTCCAGGGTCGCCGGGTGGCGGGCTGGGTGGTGGCCGACGGCGTCGAGCCCCCGCCGGGCGTGGAGCTGCGACCCCTGGCCGCGGTGCGGGGATGGGGGCCGCCGCCGGCCGTGATCGAATTGGCCTCGTGGTCGGCGTGGCGCTGGGCCGGCCCCGTGTCCACGTTCCTGCGCACGGCCTCCGCGCCGACGGTCGTGCGCCGTGTGCCCGGGACCCCGCCGGCGCTCTCCCGGGCGGGCGCTGCGGGGCCCCTTCCCGCTGCCGCCCGGGCGGCGGCGGAGGTGGCCGGCGCCGCACTGGGCGGCGCCACTTCGGTGGTGCGCCTGGCGCCCGGGGCCGACCCCCTGCCGTTGTGCGATGCGGCGGGGGCGTTGGCGGCGAGGGACGCCCCGGCGGGCACCCTCGTCCTCGCCCCGGGTCACCACCTCGCCGCCGAGGTGGCGGGGCGCCTGCGCAGGCTCGGGCACACGGTGGCGCTGCTCCCGGGCGACTGGGCGGCGGCTCGCGCCGGAGGATGCGTGGTGGTGGGCACGCGTGCCGCCGCCTTCGCCCCCCTGCCCCGTCTCGGGGCGGCGGTGGTGCTCGACGCCCACGATGAGGCGTACCACGAAGAGCGGGCGCCGACGTGGAGCGCGTGGGCGGTGGTGGCCGAGCGCGCCCGGCGCGACGACGCGCCGTGCGTGCTCGTCTCCGCGGTACCGACGCTCGAGATCCTCGCCGCCGGCCGGCTGCTCACCACCTCACGCGCCGCGGAGCGCCAGGGGTGGCCGGCCGTCGAGGTTGTCGACCGACGCGGCGACGACCCCCGGACGGGGTTGTTCTCGGAGCGTCTGGTGCGGCTGTTGCACGACATCGTGGCGCGTCGCGGCGCACGTGCGGTGTGTGTCGTGAACCGCACCGGTCGCGTGCGATTGCTGTCGTGCGTCGCCTGCAACGAGCTCGCCCGCTGCGAGCGATGTGACGCCGCCGTCGAGCTGGCCGACGGTCGTCCCCGTCCCGGCGACCCGCCGCCGGACGCGGCCCCGTTCCCGACACTGCGGTGCCGGCGCTGTGACGCGCGCCGTCCTGTCGTGTGTGCCAAGTGCGGAGGCACGCGCCTGAAGGCGCTGCGCGTCGGCGTGTCGCGTGTACGCGAGGAGCTCGAGGCCTTGGTCAAGACGCCCGTGACCGAGGTGTGGGGACCCGCACCCAGGGGCGAGGCTGGCGCGATCGACGACACGGCGGTGGTGGTGGGGACCGAAGCAGCCCTCCACCGCGTGCCGCGGGCCGACGCCGTGGCGTTCTTGGAGTTCGACAACGAACTGCTCGCCCCCCGCTTTGCCGCCGCCGAGCAGGCGCTCGCCCTCTTGGCGCGCGCCGCGCGCCTGGTGTCGAATACCCGAGGACCCGGTGCCCGCGCCGAGCGGGCTCCGGGGCGTGTTCTCGTCCAGACGCGCTTGGCGCGCCACGACGCGCTCGTGGCCGCCGTCTCGGCCGACCCCGCACTGCTGGCGGGGCCCGAGCTCGCCGTGCGCGAGGCGCTCGGGCTGCCCCCGTGCAGCGCCCTGGCCGTGGTCTCGGGCCCGGCGGCGGACACCTACGGTGCCGCCCTGGTGGCCGCCGCCCCAACCGGCGTGGTGGTACGCGGACCCACGGACGGGGTGTGGTCGGTCCGGGCGCCCGACCACGCAGTGCTGTGCGACGTCTTGGCCGCCGTCCCCCGGCCCCCGGGCCGGCTGCGGGTGGAGGTCGACCCGGTACGGGCCTGAACGGTGTCGGGGGGCGCTCGGCGGCGCCGATGATCCCCGGGCCGGGGGCCGGGGGGCACCCCGGTACGATGGAGGGCGTGTCTGCGTACGCCATCCGCCTGTACGGCGACCCCGTCCTGCGCCAACGGGCGCCCGAGGTGCAAGACATCGACGGCCGCCTCAAGCAGCTCGCCCTGGACATGACCGAGACCATGTACGAGGCGCCGGGCGTCGGCCTCGCCGCCCCGCAGGTGGGCGTACAGAAGCGGATGTTCGTCTACGACTCGGGCGACGGGCTCGGTCCGCGCACGGTGGTGAATCCGGTCATCTCCGAGGCACGCGGTGAGTGGACCTTCGAGGAGGGCTGCCTCTCGGTTCCGGGATTGTCGTGGCCCATCGTGCGCCCCAAGGAGGTCCACCTCACGGGGTACGACCTCGACGGCAACACGATCTCGATCGAGGCGGACGAGTACCTGGCCCGGGTGTTCCAGCACGAGGTCGACCACCTCGACGGCGTGCTCCTGGTGGAGCGCCTCGACGAGGAGCAGCGCCGGGAGGCGAAGCGCATCCTGCGGACGCGGGCCCTCGGCCTCCCCGCGGACGATCCCGACGGGCTCGGGGCGCTGGCGCTGCACGACCGGCACACCGGGCACCCGGGCCTGTAGCGCCGGCGCGTCCGGTGGCCCGGCTGGCCTACCTCGGGTCCCCCGAGGCCGCCGTCGCCCCGCTGCGGGCGCTCGTGGCCGCCGGGCACGACGTCGTCCTCGTGGTCAGCCGCGCCGACACGCGCCGCGGACGGGGCGCAGGCCATGCGGCCAGCCCCGTGAAGCAGGCCGCCACGGATCTCGGCATCACCGTCACCGACACGATGGACGATCTGGTGCACTGCGGGGCCGAGCTCGGGGTGGTGGTGGCCTACGGGCGGATCATCCCGGTCCGGGTGCTCGACGAGTTGGCCATGGTCAACGTGCATTTCTCGCTGCTGCCCCGGTGGCGGGGAGCGGCCCCGGTGGAACGGGCGATCCTGGCCGGCGACCACGAAACCGGCGTCAGCCTCATGTGGCTGGAAGAGGGGCTCGACACCGGCGCCGTGCTGCGCGCCCGCCGGGTCGTGATCGACGCCGGCGAGCACGCGTCGGCCTTGACGATGCGGCTCTCGGCGCTCGGGGCCGACATGCTCGTCGAGGCGCTCGCCCCGGGTGTGGAGGCGCTCGGGCCGGGGGAGCCGCAACGGGGCGAGGCCACCTACGCGGCCAAGCTCGAGCCCGAGGACTTCCGGCTGGACTGGTCGCGGCCCGCGCTCGAGCTCGAGCGCGTGGTGCGCCTCGACCGCGCGTGGACGACGTTCCGGGGCGAGCGCCTCCGAGTCCTCGAGGCCGTCGCGCGCACCGGCACCGCCCCGGCGCGGCCGATCGGTGCGCTCGAGGGGGGGTCGGTGTGCACCGGCGGCGGCCTGCTCGAGCTGGTGGAGGTCCAGCCGGCCGGCAAGCGCCCGCTGGCGGTGTCGGACTGGCTGCGTGGGGTGCGCCCCACGCCCGACGACAGGGTCGGCGACGGCGTGGTCCGCCGGTAGGCTCGCTGGCGATGCTGCGGATCGCGCCGTCGGTGCTCTCGGCCGACTTCGGGAGCCTGGCCGAAGCCGTGGGCGCAGTGGCCCCCGAGGCCGATTGGCTGCACGTGGACGTCATGGACGCCCACTTCGTTCCCAACCTCACCATCGGGCCGCCTGTGGTGGCGTCGCTGCGCAGGCACACGGGCCTCTTCTTCGACTGCCATCTGATGATGACGAGCCCCGGTGACTACCTCGAGGCCTTCCGGCACGCAGGAGCCGACGGGTGCACCGTGCACGTCGAGGTGGGCGACACCGCCGCCCTGCTCGGCGAAGCGAAGTTGCTGGGGCTGCGCGCCGGGCTGGCGATCAATCCGGAGACGCCCTACGACGCCATCGACCCCTTCCTGGGGGAAGCCGACCTCATCCTGTGCATGACGGTGCACCCCGGCTTCGGCGGTCAGACGTTCATGGCCGAGGTGCTCCCGAAGATCGCCCGCACCCGCGCTGAGCTCGACCGCCGTGGACTGGGGGCCGATCTCGAGGTCGACGGCGGCATCGACGAGGACACGGCCCCTGCCGTGGTGCACGCCGGCGCCCGGGTGCTCGTGGCCGGGTCGGCCATCTTCGGCGACGAGCGACCATGGGAGGCGGCACGGCGCATCCGCAGCGCCGGCGAGAAAGCCCTGCCCGGAGCGCCGATAGACTCATGAGTCCATGACAACGGCCTCGAACCTGGCGCCCGAGCCGGGCGAGCGGGGCGAGGACCTCGCCGCCATGCGCCGAGCGCTGGCGTTGGCGGCCGCGGTCCGGACCCGCACCGCGCCCAATCCCTGGGTGGGGTGCGTGGTGGCAGCGGACGGGCAGTGGTTCGAGGGTTCCACCGAACCCCCCGGGGGACCGCACGCCGAGGTGGTCGCCCTGGCGGCGGCCGGAGGGCGGGCACACGGCGCCACCCTCTACACCACGTTGGAGCCCTGCGCCCACCAAGGCCGGACCCCGGCGTGCACGCACGCCATCCTGGCCTCCGGCGTGGCCCGGGTGGTCGTCGCCCTGGTCGATCCCGACCCCCAGGTGTCTGGTCGCGGGGTGCGGGAGCTGCGCGAGCACGGGGTCGAGGTCGAGGTGGGCGTGGGCGCGGCGGAGGCGGCCGGGCTGCTCGCCCCCTACCTGAAGCACCGGCGCACGGGTCGACCCTGGGTGGTGCTGAAGCTCGCCGCCACCCTCGACGGTCGGATCGCCGCCCCCGACGGCACGTCGCAGTGGCTCACCGGGGCCGAGGCACGCGCCGACGCCCAACGCCTCCGGGCCGCCTCGGAAGCGGTCCTCGTCGGCGCCGGGACGGTGCGGGCCGACGACCCGCAGCTGACCGTGCGGGTCGAGCCGGCGCCCGGCCGCCAGCCCCTGCGCGTGGTGCTCGGTCGGGCCCCGGCGGACGCCCGCGTGCAGCCGGCGCTCGAGCTCGAAGGCGACCCCGAGGCCGTGCTCGACGAGCTCGGGTCCAAAGGTGTGCTGCAGCTGCTCGTCGAAGGCGGTGCCCGCGTGGCGCACGCCTTCCACGCCGCCGGGCTTGTCGACCGCTACGTGCTGTACCTGGCGCCGGCGCTGTTCGGCGGGGACGACGGCGTCCCCCTGTTCGCCGGCGCCGGTGCGCCGACGGTGGACCAGCTGTGGCGGGGGCGGCTCGAGTCGGTGACCCGGCTCGGCGACGACCTGCGCGTGGAGCTGGCCCCCGGTGCCCCCGACGCGCCGGGCGTGGGGGAGGCCGCCTGAGATGCCCTTCGCCAGCGTCGACGACGCCATCTCGGCGATCGCCCGCGGCGAGATCGTCGTCGTCGTCGACGACGAGGACCGCGAGAACGAGGGCGACCTCGTCATGGCCGCACAGGCGGCCACGTCCGAGAAGATCGCCTTCTTCCTGGCGCACACCTCGGGGGTGATCTGCGTCCCGCTGACGCCGAACCGGGCGGACCAGCTGGAGCTCCCGCTGATGGTGAGCGAGAACACCGAGTCGCAGCGCACCGCGTTCACCGTCAGCGTCGACTACCGCCACGGGACCACCACCGGAATCTCCGCCGAGGACCGTTCGGCGACGATCCATGCGCTGATCGATCCCCACACCCGGCCCGGCGACCTCAACCGGCCCGGGCACATCTTCCCCCTGCGGTACCGCCCCGGCGGCGTGCTGAAGCGCGCCGGGCACACCGAGGCCACCATCGACCTGGTCAACGCCGCGGGGATGTACCCCGCGGGGGTGCTGTGCGAGCTCGTGTCGGAGGACAAGACGCGCATGGCGCGCCTGCCGGAGCTCGTGTCCTTCGCGCGCAAGCACGATCTGCTCCTGATCACCATCGCCGATCTCATCCGTTACCGGCGGCGCAAGGAGAAGCTGGTGCGGCGCATCGCCGGGCCGGCGCGCATCCCCACCGCCTACGGGGACTTCACGGGCTATGCCTACGAGTCGGTGATCGACGGGGAGCACCACATGGCGGTGGTGCGCGGCGACATCGCCGGCAAGGGCAGCGTCCTCGTCCGCGTCCACTCCGAGTGCCTGACCGGCGACGTGTTCGGCTCGCTGCGCTGCGACTGCGGCCCGCAGCTCGCCGAGGCCCTGCGCCTCATCGCCCAGGAGGGGACCGGCGTGGTGGTCTATCTGCGCGGGCACGAGGGGCGGGGCATCGGCCTCGCCCACAAGCTGCGCGCGTACCACCTCCAGGAGCAGGGGCGAGACACGGTGGACGCCAACATCGAGCTGGGCCTCCCCGTCGACAACCGGGAGTACGGCATCGGGGCGCAGATCCTGGTCGACCTGGGGGTGACGACGATGCGCCTCATGACCAACAACCCGGTGAAGTACGGCGGCCTGGAGGGGTTCGGCCTCGACATCGTCGACCGCGTGCCGCTCACCTTGCACTCGAACCCGGAGAACATCGAGTACCTGCGCACCAAGGCCGACCGCATGGGCCACATGTTCGAGGGCCTCGATGACGTCCTCTGACGACACCGCGCTGTCCGCCCGGGCGATCGAGGCTGCGGCCGCCCGGGTTGGCCACTCGTTCGTCGGGGAGCCTCGCGGCGACACCCGGGTGGCGGTGGTGTGCGCCAAGTTCAACGGGGGGATCACCGAGCGCCTCCTCGACGGCGTGCTCGCCGGCCTGGAGGCGAACGGGGTCAAGGCCGACTGGGTCGCCGTGGCCTGGGTGCCGGGCGCCTTCGAGCTCCCCCTGGCCGCCTGGCGGTTGGCGGCGTCGGGCCGTGCCGACGCCGTGGTGGCCCTGGGTGCGGTCATCCGGGGGGACACCGCCCACTTCGACTTCGTCGCCGGCCAGTGTGCGTCGGGCCTCCAGCGCGCCGCGCTGGACACCGGCGTCCCCATGGTGTTCGGCGTCCTCACCACCGATACCGTCGCCCAGGCCCTCGAGCGATCGGGAGAGGGCGCGGCCAACAAAGGCTACGAGGCGGCGCTGACCGCGCTCGAGATGGCCGACCTCGTGGCCCACCTGCCGGAACCGGCGCGCTAGGACGATCGGGGACGACGATGCTGCGACTGGTGCTCCCGAAGGGCTCGCTCGAGAAGGCCACCTTGGAGCTGTTCGCGGCGGCCGACCTGACGGTGGTGCGGGCGTCGGACGTCGACTACCGGGCCACCATCGACGACCCCCGGGTGGACGATGTGCGCATCCTCCGGCCCCAGGAGATCCCCCACTACGTGGCCGAGGGGCTCTTCGACGTGGGGATCACCGGCCGGGACTGGATCGAGGAGACCGGCGCCGAGGTGGTCTCGCTCGGCGAGCTCGCCTACTCCAAGACCACCGGCGACCCGATCCGCGTGGTGCTCGCGGTGGCCAGGGACTCGCCGGTGACCCGGGTGGCGGACCTGCCGGCCGGGGCGCGCGTGGCCACCGAGTACCCCGAACTGACCCGGCGGGCCCTCGAGAAGCTGGGCGTGCACGCCGACATCCGCCTGTCCTACGGGGCCACCGAGGCCAAGATCCCCGACATCGCCGACGCCGTGGTCGAGATCACCGAGACCGGCCGTGCCCTGGCTGCCGCGGGACTGCGCATCGTCGACACGCTGCTCGTGTCGCGCACCGAGCTCGTCGCCAACCCCACCGCCGCCGCCGACAGCGTCAAGCGGCTGGCCATGGACCACCTCATGACGCTGCTCCAGGGTGCGCTCGAGGCCCGGGGCAAGGTCCTGCTCAAACTGAACGTGTCGGCCGCCCAGCTCGACGCCGTGGTCTCGGCGCTCCCGGCGCTCAAGTCGCCGACGGTGTCGGAACTCTCGGGCGGCGGCTTCGCCGTGGAGACCGTCGTGCCCAAGTCCAAGGTCAACGTGCTCATCCCGGCGTTGAAGGACCGGGGGGCCAGCGACATCATCGAGCTCCCGCTGTTGAAGATCGTCCACTAGGGGCGCGCCCCGGATGACACGTGCGGGCGACGAGGGTGCGGGGGTGCCCATGACCGGCGTGGTGGCGGAGTTCGACGAGCCGCGGGGCCTCGGCTGGGTGACGGGCGACGACGGCGCCCGCTACCGGTTCCACTGCACGGCGGTGGCCGACGGCACGAGGACCATCGCCGCCGGGACGCGCGTGGTCTTCTGCGTGGCTCCCGGGCACGGCGGCCGCTACGAGGCTCGTGGCCTCGCCTCCCTGCCCATGGCCTGAGGCCCCCGCCCAACCCCCGGTCGCCCGGGGCCGGGTTCAGCGCGCCGGCGCCTCGTCCCCGCCGCCCTGGCCGGTGCCGGCGCCCTGCCCGTTGCCGGCGTCCGAGGTGCCCCCGATCTGGACGTAGGCCAGCCGGATCTGGGCCAGGGCATCGCGCAGGGACGGCTCGGCAGGCCCGAGCCGTCCGGCCAGGCCGTCGACCAGCGCACCCAGGGCGTCCACCGCCAGTCGTGCCTGGTCCATGCGGGGCGGGCGCTCGGACAGGTGGATGGCCGCCAGCTCGAACAGGCCGTAGGCGTGGTTGGCCACCACGACGTCGGCCGGCGTGTCGACGAGGTGGCGTCGCAACTCGTCGAGGTGCTCCATGGCGGCCTGCTCCTCGGGGTCCGGCGCGCCGTCCCCGCCGCCGGCGCCGGGGGAGGAGGCAGGGCCCGGGGGGGCGGGGTCGCGCCCCGCGCCGGCGCCGGCGGCGCCGGGCGGCGAGTCACCCGGGCGGGGGACGCGGTGCTCTCCTTCAGGTGTCCAGAGGGTGCTCACCCTGGTAGCGTAGAACGCCAAGCCAACAGGAAAGCGGGGTCGTCACCATCCGGTGTGCCCCCACCCGGCCGCCGCAGCTGCGGTGCGTCGGGTCTCATGGTTGTCCGTCGAGGGCAGCACCGAGGGTAGCGACCGCGCTTCCGCCAACGGCTCCGAGGAGGCTCGGAGCCCAGCTACGACGGGAGTGATGTCCGATCGCCACTACGACGACGACCAGCGAGATCAGGATCAACGACCGCATCCGCGCCCGCGAGGTGCGCCTGGTGGACCCGGATGGTCAGCAGCTCGGGATCAAACCCCTTCCCGAGGCCCTGGCCATCGCCCGCCAACTCGACCTGGATCTGGTCGAAGTCGCCCCCCTGGCCAACCCACCGGTGTGCCGCATCATGGACTACGGGAAGTTCAAGTTCGACGCGGCGCAGAAGGCCAGGGAGTCCAGGCGCAAGACCGTCAGCGTCGGGATCAAGGAGATGAAGTACCGCCCGAAGATCGGCCCCGGGGACTTCGACACCAAGACCCGGCAGGTGCGGAAATTCCTGAACGACGGGCACAAGGTCAAGGTCACGATCATGTTCCGGGGGCGCGAGGTGTTCCATCCCGAGCTGGGCAAGAAGATCCTCGATCGGGTCGCCGAGCACGTCGACGGCACGGCCAGGGTGGAGTCCGAGCCCAGGTTGGACGGCCGGAACATGGTGATGGTGCTGGCGCCCGACAAGCGGGCCAAGCAGTCGGCGGCGGCCAGGGCGGCGCACGACGACCACCCCGACGCCGGGCCGGCGACACGGACGCAGAACGAGACAGGACTGGGCGCCGGCTCCCCGGCCGCCGGCCCGGGCGCCGCCGAGGCGTCCGGCGCCCCGGCGGTGGCAGCCGACCCCGCAGGAGAGGGACGTTGACATGCCGAAGATGAAGACCGACCGGGGCGCCGCCAAGCGCTTCAAGGTCACCGGGACGGGGCGCCTGCGGCGACGCAAGGCCTACCGTTCGCACCTCCTCGAGAAGAAGACGAGCACGCGCACCCGGCGCCTGGGCCGCGAGGCCGACGTGGCGCCCGCGGACCTCCGCGAGGTTCGGCGACTGCTCGGCCGGTAGCACCAGGCGGGCGCCGCCCGCCGACGGGGTGCCGCGGGGCCAGGCTGCCGCGGGACCCGACGACATGGACCGTCCCCACGAAAGGAGCTCGTCATGGCCAGGGTGAAGCGCGCCGTCAACGGCAAGAAGCACCGCCGCGCCGTCCTCGAGCAGGCAGAGGGCTTCTACGGCAACCGCAGCCGCACGTTCCGCGCCGCCAACGAGGCGGTCATGCATTCGTTGCAGTACGCCTACCGTGACCGCCGGGCCCGCAAGGGGGACTTCCGGCGCCTGTGGATCCAGCGCATCAACGCCGCCGCCCGCGCCAACGGCATCAGCTACAGCCGGCTGATCGCCGGCCTGCGCCAGGCCGAGGTCGTAGTCGACCGCAAGGTGCTCGCCGACCTGGCCGTCACCGATCCCGACGCCTTCGCCCGGCTGGTCTCGGTGGCGACCGCCGCCCTGGGCGACGGCGCCCGCGTGCCCGTGGCCGCGGACACGGGGGACGCGCCCTGACCACGGCGCTCGCCTTCCGCCACCAGCGCGTCCAGCGCCTGCGGCGGCTGCTGCACCGGCGCAGCGTGCGCCGGGCGGAAGGGGTGTTCGTGGTGGAGGGGGCGACGCTGCTCGCCGCCGCCCTGGACGCCGGCGCGTCGGTGGAAGCGGTCTACGTCGGCGCCGGCGCCCCCGGCGATGACGTCACCGTGCAGGTCGAGCGCGCCCTCGCCGCCGGCGCCCGGGTGTTCGAGCTCGGTCCCGGGGTCCTCGAGCGCGTGGCGGACACGGTCACGCCCCAGCCGTCGCTGGCCGTGGTGCGCATGCCCGAGGCGACGCTCGACGACCTCGCCGGCGCCACCTTCGTCGTGGTGTGCGTGGACGTGCGCGATCCCGGGAACACGGGGGCCGTCATCAGGGTGGCAGACGCGTCGGGGGCCGACGGCGTCGTGTGCTGCGACGGCACCGCGGACCCCTTCAACCCCAAGACGGTGCGGGCATCGGCGGGATCGGTGCTCCACGTGCCCGTGGTGGCGGGGGGCGAGCCCGACACGGTGCTCGAGACGCTCGGCCGCCGCGGGCTGCGCCGGTTGGCGGCTTCCTCCCGGGCCGGCGCCCCCTACACCGACGTCGACCTCGGCGCGCCGCTGGCCCTCGTACTCGGCAACGAGGCGAGCGGTCTCCCGCCCTCGCTCGACGACCACATCGACGGCCACGTGACCGTCCCCATGCTCGGGCGGGCGGAATCGCTCAACGTGGCCACGGCGGCCGCCGTGCTCTGCTTCGCGGTGGCGCGCACGCGTTCTAACCTGCAGCCCATGGACGAGGCCCGATGACGCCTGACGCCGGGGGTCCGGACCGGGTCGGCGCCATCCTGGCCGAGGCGCACGACATCGTCGGGCGCGCCCGGGCCCGCATCGGCGCCGCCGGCTCGCTGGCCGACGTGCGCGACCTGGAGGCGGAGCTCCTCGGCAAGCGCTCGGAGCTCAGCGCCGCCCACCGGTCGCTGGGGGCCCTCGAGGCCGACGAGCGACCGCGGGTGGGCCAGCGCCTGCAGGAGGCGAGGGCGCGGCTCGAGGAGCTCGTTGCCGCGCGCCGGGCCGAGCTCGAGTCGTCCGAGCGCGCCGTTCGCCTGCGCGCCGAGCACCTCGACCTCACCGAGGTCGTCGCCCCGAGCACGCGCGGGCACCTCCACCTCGTCCAGCGCACCCGGGACCAGCTCGAGGACGTGTTCATCGGCATGGGCTTCGTGGTGGCCGAAGGCCCCGAGGTCGAGACGGACTGGTACAACTTCGAGGCGCTGCACATGCCCCCGGCGCATCCCGCGCGCGGGATGTGGGACACGCTGTACCTGTCCCTCGGCGAGCCCGAGACGGTGCTCCTGCGCACGCACACCTCGCCGGTGCAGATCCGGCTCATGCAGAGCCAGGGGCCGCCCATCTACGCCGTCATGCCGGGCACCTGCTATCGCCGCGACACCCCCGACGCCCGGCACATCCCGACGTTCCACCAGATCGAGGGCCTGGTGGTCGATCGTGGGATCACGTTCGCCGACCTCGCCGGGACCATCGAGACGTTCACCTCGGCCTACTTCGGGCCCGAGATCCACGCCCGACTGCGCCCGGCGTACTTCCCGTTCACCGAGCCGTCGGCCGAGTTCGAGATCACGTGCACGATCTGCCACGGCGAGGGGTGCCGCACCTGTTCGCAGACCGGGTGGATCGAGCTCGGCGGCTGCGGCATGGTCGATCCCGCCGTGCTGGCGGCGGTCGGGCTCGACGACGGCGAGTGGTCGGGATTCGCCTTCGGATTCGGCATCGACCGGTGCGCGCAGATGCGCCACGAGATCCCCGACATGCGCGTCCTGCTCGAGAACGACGTCCGCTTCCTGCGGCAGATCTGAGGTCGTCGTGCGGGTCCCGTTGTCCTGGTTGTGCGACTTCGCCCCGATCAGGGGCGAGCCCTCCGCCATCGCCGGCGTGCTCGACGACCTCGGCCTGGTCGTGGAGGAGATCCGCCGCGTGGGGGAGGGCCTCGGCGACGTCGTGCTGGCGCGCGTGGTGCAGATCGACGCCATCCCCGGCGCCGACAAGATCCGCAAGGTGGCCGTCGACGCCGGCGGCGCGCCGGTCGAGGTGGTGTGCGGCGCGTGGAACTTCGCCGAGGGGGACATCGTGGCCTTCGCCCCGGTGGGATCGGTGCTCCCCGGCGGGTTCGAGATCGCCCGCCGCAAGATGAAGGGGGTCGTGTCGAACGGGATGCTGTGCTCGGGGCGCGAGCTCGGCCTGTCCGAGGACCACGAGGGGATCATGGTGCTCGGGTCCGCGGCGGGCGAGGCCCTCTCGGGCTCCGACGGCCTGGCACCGGGCCGGGCCCTGGTCGAGGCGCTCGGCATCGAGCGTGACGTCGTGTTCGACATCGCCGTCGAGGCGAACCGCCCTGACGCCTGGTGCATGGCGGGGGTGGCCCGCGACCTGGCCGCCGCGCTGCACGTGCCGTTCTCCCTGCCTGATCCCGCCGTCCTCCCCGGTGACGGCGCGCCGGTGCCCGCGGCGGCGTCGGTGGAGGTGCTCGACGAGGACCTGTGCCCGCGCTTCACCGCCCGGGTGCTGAGCGGCGTGGAGGTCGGACCGGGACCGTCGTGGATGGCGCGCCGCTTGACGCTGGCGGGGATGCGCCCCATCAACAACGTCGTCGACGCCTCCAACTACGTCATGCTCGACCTGGGACAGCCGACGCATCCCTACGACCTCGACCTGGTCGGCGGCGGCGGCCTGCGGGTGCGCGCCGCGCGCCGGGGGGAGACGCTCACCACCCTCGACGGCGTCGTGCGGCGCATGGGCGACCGCTCGGTGGGGATCGGCGACGACCGGCGCGACTGCCTGATCTGCGACGCCCACGACGCCCCCATCGGCGTCGCCGGGATCATGGGGGGTGCCACGAGCGAGATCTCGCCGACGACGAGCCGGGTGCTGCTCGAGGCGGCGTACTTCGCCCCCATGGCGATCGCCCGCACCTCCAAGCGGTTGGGGCTGCGGTCGGAGGCCTCCGCCCGCTTCGAGCGGGGCTGCGACCCGTGGGGCATCGACGGCGCCGCGGCGCGCCTGGTGGAGCTCCTGGCCTCCGCCCCCGGCGCCCGCTTGTCCGCCGGGGGCGTGGTCGACGTGCGGGGGCCGGTGCCCACGCCGACCCGGGTCACCGTGCGCACGGCGCGGGTCAACGCCATCCTCGGGAGCGACCTGGGAGACGAGCAGGTGACCGACTACCTCGAGCCCATCGGGTTCGGCTGCGCGCGCCAGGCGCCGGGGGTGCTGGCGGTGACCGTGCCGACGTTCCGGCCTGACACCGCACGCGAGATCGACGTGATCGAAGAGGTCGCCCGCCACCACGGCTACGCGAACCTCCCCCGGCGGCGCCCTGCCGCCCCGCAGGTGGGCGGGCTCACGCCGTACCAGCGCGAGCGCCGGGTGGTGCGCGAGGTCGCCGCCGGGCTCGGTGCGCACGAAGCGTGGACGGCGTCGCTGCTCGCACCCGAGGATCACCCGAGGGTGGGCATCGCCGGCGGGATCGAGGTGGCGAACCCGCTCACACCCGACGAGCGCGTCCTGCGCCAGAGCCTCCTGCCCGGGCTGCTGCACGCCCTCGCCTTCAACGCCGCGCGCCGTCAGGGAGACATCCGGCTGTTCGAAGTGGGCCACGTGTTCCCCCCGCCCGGCACCGAGCGCGTGGCCCGGGCACTCGAGCACCGGGGCGAGACGGTGGTGGACGAACGGGAGATGCTCGGGGTGGCCTTCGCCGGCCCGGGCGACGACGCCCGCACGGCGTCGATCGCCTGGCAGGTGCTGGCCGAGGCCATCGGGGTCGAGGGAGTCGAGCTCGTGGCGCCCGACGCCGAGGGCGGGGGCGCCCGGCCCGTGCCCCCCGGCCTGCACCCCACGCGCAGTGCCTGGCTCCTCGCCACCGCGGTGCCGGGCGTGTCCGACGCCACCACGGCGCTCGGAGCGGTGGGGGAGGTCGATCCGGCGGTGGTCGAGGTGTTCGGCCTCGACGCCGGGCGCCAGCGGGTGGGATGGCTGGAGCTGGACCTCGGCGCCCTGCTGTCGGAGGTGCCGCGCCGCAGCATGCTCGTCGGGGCGGTCAGCCGTTTCCCGTCGAGCGACGTCGACCTGGCGTTCGTGGTGGACGACCCGGTGCCGGCGTCGGCGGTGGCAGCGACGTTGCGCCGCGCCGGCGGTGCGCTGCTCGAGTCCCTGGCGCTGTTCGACGTCTACCGGGGCGAGGGCGTCCCCCGGGGGGCGCGCAGCCTCGCCTACCGCCTGCGGTTCTGCGCCGTGGACCACACGCTCACCGACGACGAGGTGGGAGCACTGCGCGCCGGCGCCATCGCCGCCGTCGAACAGGCCCACGGCGCCCAGCTGCGCGCCTGAACCGGTCTCGGGTCCCGACCCGGCGGGCGGGCGCCGATCGGGCCCCGCGCCACCGCGGTGGACGCCGGCGGTGATGTGCGACCCCGGCGGGCAGGGAGATAGCGTCACCGGGAGATGGTGAGCCCCGACACCGCCCCTGCCCCGTCCCCGGCGCGCCGGGGGCCCACGCGCGGGACGGCCCCACGGTGACGCCCACGATGCTGGCGGACGCCATCTCGCCACCCGCACGGGTGCACGACCTGCTGTTCGCCTGGCAGACCGACTGGCTGAGCCTGGTCGCGCTGGCCGTCGAGGTGGCCCTGGGTGCGTGGTACGTGGTGGCGGCCCGTCGCCTGTCGCGTCGGGGGCGGCGCTGGTCGCACTGGCGGACGGCCTCGTTCCTCGGGGGCACGGCGCTGATCGTGGTCGCCGTGCAGTCCGGGTTGGCGTCGTACGACGACGAGGTCTTCTGGCTGCACGTCGTGCAGCACCTGCTGCTCATGAACTGCGCGCCCATCCTGCTGGCCCTGGGCACCCCGGTCACCCTCGCCCTGCAGTCCTCGCCACGCACCACCCAGCGTCGCCTGCTGCGGGTGCTGCACAATCCGGTGATCGAGTTCGTGACCCATCCGGCGGTGGTGGCCGTCGTGGCCTACGGCACGATGATCGCCTTCTTCCTGACGCCGTTCTACCAGTTCTCGCTCGAGCACCCCCTGGTGCATGACCTCACCCACCTGCACTTCCTGATCTCGGGGTGCCTGTTCTGGTGGCTCATCGTGGGCCTCGACCCGTCACGGTGGCGGTTGTCCCACCCGGCCAAGATGGGGATCCTGGCCGTCGGGATCCCGGTGACCGCCGTGCTCGGCGTCGCCCTCACCGGTGCGAACACCTCCATCGCGCCGCTGTTCCACTCGCTGGCGGACACCCGCGAGGGCGGCGGGCTGCTGTGGGTGGTGGGGGAGCTCACCACCTTCGCCGCCCTGGGCATCATCGTCTACCAGTGGATGCAGTACGAGGAGCGCCAGGCGGTGCGGGCCGATCGTCGTCTCGATGCCCAGTACGCGCGTGAGCTCGAAGCCGAGGGGCTCGCCAGCGGTGCGCCGGGGAGCGGCTCCCCTGCGCGGCCGCGTGCTGCAGACCCGGTGGCGGCGGTCGTGCACCGGGCCGACCCCGCCGCGCCCCCGGCACCCTGACGTCGGTCGGGCCCCGGCCCCGGGGCCACCCCAACCCGGACCGTGCCGTTCGGCGACTTCAGCAGCCGGCGTCCTCGGCGTCGACCTCCTCGAGCAGGGCGACGGTGCGCCGTCCCAGCCACGGCCGCAGGACCACGAGCTCGTCGGGGGAGAGGCTGTCGATGAACGCCCCGACGACGAGGTCGTCCTCGCCGTGCGCGGCCGCCGCCTCCACCGCGGCGAGGCACCGCGTGAGCAGGGGACGGTGCCGCTCCATCTCCGACACGAGGCCGGCCACGAGGTCCGCCAGCTCGGTCAAGGCGGCCGCCGCACCGGGGTCACCGTCGGCCGCCTCCACCAACCCGAGATAGCGCTCGGCGACTTCGGGGACGGCGGCGAGCACCTCGAGGGCGATGGGGTCGATCATTCCGCAAAAGCTATGGAATATCATGAAATATGTCAACAGGACCCGGCGAGGGGTCCCGCGGGCCGCGCCCCGGACGGTGTGGTGCCAGGAGACTTGCATAGCTATGCACAAGGATGTATTTTCCTGCGAATGCACGTGGGGATCGCCGGGGCGTCGGGCTTCACGGGCGCCGAGCTGCTCCGGTTGTGCGCGGGCCACCCCGACCTCGACGTGGTCGTGGCCGGCGCCGACACCCAGGCCGGACAGCCGGTGACCGCCCTGTACCCGTCGTTGGCCGGTGCCTACGGGGGGGTCGAGTTCATCAAGGCCGGGGCAGACGAGCTCGCCGGGCTGGACGTCGTCTTCCTCGCCCTGCCCCACGGCGAGTCCGAACGCCTGGTGCCCGACCTCGTGGGACGCGTGGGGGTGCTCGTGGACCTGTCCGCCGACTTCCGCCTGCATGACGCCGCCGCGTACCCCGCCTGGTACGGGCGCGAGCACGGGGCGCCCGAGCTCCTCGGCCGGTTCGCCTACGGGCTCCCCGAGCTGTTCCGCTCGGACATCCAGGGCGCCACCTTGATCGCCGCCCCCGGCTGCTACCCGACGGCGGCCGCCCTGGCGCTCGCCCCCCTCGTGCGCGCCGGGCTCGTCGAGCCGCGCGGCGTCGTGGTCGACGCGGCGAGCGGGGTGTCGGGTGCGGGGCGCACGCTGGCGCACACCACGCACTTCAACACGGCCGACGAGGACTTCACCGCCTACGGGCTCCTGTCGCATCGCCACACGCCCGAGATCGAGCAGGCCACGGGGGCGCAGGTGGTGTTCACCCCGCACCTCGCCCCGATGAACCGGGGCATCCTGGCCACCTGCTACGCCCGCCCTCGGGCGGGCGGAGCGCTCGACGCCCTGTCGGTGCTGCGCGACGCGTACCGGGGCGAGCCCTTCGTCGTGGTGGGCGACGCCTCCCCGTCGACGAAGGCGACGCTCGGCTCCAACTACGCCCATCTCACGGCGTGCACCGACCCCCGCACCGGCTGGGTGCTGACCCTGTGCGCCCTCGACAACCTGGGCAAAGGGGCATCGGGGCAGGCCGTGCAGTGCGCCAACATCGCCCTCGGCCTGCCCGAGACGGCGGGGCTCGGCGCGCTCGGGGTCTACCCGTGAGCGTCACGGCACCCGCGGGGTTCGCGGCCGCCGGCGTCGGGTGCGGCATCAAGGCGGCCGGCGGGCTCGACCTGGCCCTCGTGGCCACCGACGACGGCGCTGCCGTCCCCGCGGCCGGGGTCTTCACGGGGAACCTGGCGGCTGCCGCGCCCGTGCGCGTGTCGCGGGCGCACCTGGAGGCCACCGGCGGTCGGGCGTCGGCCGTGGTGCTGTCGAGCGGGAACGCCAACGCGGCCACGGGGTCCCGGGGCGTGGCCGACGCCGAGCGCATGTGCGAGCTCGTCGGTGCGGGCATCGGCGCCCTCGGGACGGGGGTGCTCGTGTGCCAGACCGGGTTGATCGGGATCCCGCTGCCCATGGCCCCCATCGAGTCCGGGATCCCGAACCTGGTCGCCGCACGCGCCGGGGGACGGGCGGCGGCGGCACAGGCGGCGGCCGCCATCATGACCACCGACACGGTGCCCAAGGAGGTCGTCGTGGCGGCGGCGGGGTTCACCGTCGGGGGCATGGCCAAGGGGGCGGCGATGCTGGCGCCCAACATGGCCACCATGCTCGCCGTGCTCACGACGGACGCCGCGTGCGAGCCCCCGGCGCTGGCCGACGCGCTGCGCGCCGCGGTGGCGGGGACGTTCAACCAGCTGACCGTGGACGGGTGCACGTCGACCAACGACACGGTGCTCGTGCTGGCGAGCGGCCGCAGCGGGGCGTCCCCCGGCCCGGGGACCCTCGGCGACGCGCTGGCCCAGGCGTGCGGGGAGCTGGCGGCGGCCATGGCGGCCGACGCCGAGGGCGCCACCAAGGTGGCCCACGTCGTCGTGCGGGGCGCGGCCTCCGCCTCAGACGCCCACCGCGCGGCGCGGCGGGTGGCCGATTCCCTGCTCGTGAAGTGCTCGCTCAACGGGGAGGACCCGTACTGGGGACGGGTGGTGAGCGAGCTCGGCTCCGCCGGCGTCGCCTTCGACCTCGACCGGGTGGACGTGGCCTACGGCGGCGTGGCCGTGTGCCGGGCCGGGGTGGCCGTGGCCCACGATGGCGAAGCCGTGCGCACCCACCTCGCCGGGCGGGCGATCGAGCTTTCGTGCGACCTGGGCCTCGGCGAGGGCGCGGCGGTGGTGTTGGCCACGGACCTCGGGCACGGGTACATCGACGAGAACCGCACGACGTCGTGACCGGGGTTTCGGGGCCGTCGGACCGTGCCGCCGTCCTGGTCGAGGCACTGCCCTACATCCGCCGCTTCTGGGGGAAGGTGGTGGTGGTGAAGTACGGGGGCAACGCGCTGTGGTCCGGCGACGGTGCCCACGTCGTCGATGCCGACAAGGCCGCCGACGTCGCCCTGGCGTCGTTCGCCGAGGACGTCGTCCTCATGCGCTCGGTGGGGTTGCTTCCGGTGGTGGTGCACGGGGGGGGACCGCAGATCGGCGCGCTCATGGCCCGCCTCGGGAAAGTCCCGGAGTTCCGCGACGGCATGCGTGTGACGGACGCCGAGACCCTCGAGATCGCCCGCATGGTCCTCGTGGGCAAGGTCAACCGGGAGATCGTCTCGGCCATGAACGTCCACGGGGCGCTGGCCGTGGGCCTGTCGGGCGAGGATGCCAACATGATCACGGCCACGGCGCGCGACGAGTCGCTCGGGTTCGTGGGCGACGTCGAGGTCGTCGACCCCTCCATCCTCGAGCGCCTCCTCGCCCAGGGACTGATCCCCGTGGTGGCCACCATCGCCGGTGACACCAGGGGCCAGGCCTACAACATCAACGCCGACGCCGTCGCCGGTGCGATCGCCGCCGCCCTGCACGCCGAGAAGCTCGTGTTCCTCACCGATGTGGAGGGCCTGCGGGCCGACGCCCGCGACCCCGGCTCGCTCCTGCACACCGTGACGGTCGCCCAGCTCGACGCCATGGTGGCGTCGGGTGCGGCGGGCTCGGGCATGGTCCCGAAGGTCGAAGCGTGCGCCCGCGCCGTGCGCAGCGGCGTGGCCCGTGCCCACATCCTCGACGGCCGGGTCCCGCATGCGCTGTTGCTCGAGGTCTTCACCGACGAAGGCGTGGGGACGATGGTGCTCGACGCCGGCGTCCCCGAGGGGCACCCGTGAGCGGCGCCACGGGCGCCGTCGACCGCAGCGCCCTCATGCACACGTACCCCGAGCCCCCCGTGACCTTCGTGCGCGGGGCGGGCACCGAACTGTGGGACACCGAGGGTCGGCGCTACCTCGACTTCCTGTCGGGGCTGGCGGTGACCGCGCTCGGCCACGCCCATCCCGTGGTCGCCGAGGCCGTGGCCGAGCAGGCGCGCACGCTGGTGCACGTGTCGAACCTTTTCGGCAACGTGGTGGGACCGCAGGTGGCGCTGACCCTGGACCGGCTGGTGGGCGGGGGTGCCGAACGCGCCGGGGGGCAGGTGTTCTTCACCAACTCCGGGGCCGAGGCCAACGAGTGCGCGCTCAAGCTGGCGCGCAAGTGGGCGGGCCCGGGCCGCCACGTCGTGGTGAGCACGTGGGACTCCTTCCACGGCCGGACGCTGGCCACGCTGCACGCCACCGGGCAGGCGTCCAAGCACGCCCCCTTCGCGCCGATGCCCGAGGGGTTCGAGCACGTCGCCTACGACGACCTCGACGCCCTGGCCGACGCCTGCGACCCGGCGCGCGTCGCCGCCGTGCTCCTCGAGCCCGTCCTCGGGGAGTCGGGCGTCGTCATGCCGTCATCGGACTACCTCGGCGGGGTGCGCGAGCTCTGCACGCAGCGGGGCATCCTGCTCATGGTGGACGAGATCCAGACGGGGCTCGCCCGGACGGGTCGCTGGTTCGCCTTCCACCACAGCGGGGTCGCCCCCGACGTGGTGACCATGGCCAAGGCCCTCGGCAACGGCGTGCCCATCGGCGCCTGCTGGGCGCGCGCCGAGGTGGCGGCGGCGTTCGGTCCCGGGGACCACGGCAGCACGTTCGGGGGGCAACCGCTGGCGGCGGCGGCGGCCCGGGCCACCCTGGCCGTCATGGAGGCCCAGGACGCACCGGCGCGCGCCGTGGCCGCCGGCGCCCGCCTGCGCGCCGGGCTCGAGGTGCTCGACGGCGTGGTGGGCGTGCGGGGGCTCGGGCTGCTGCTCGGGGTGGCCCTCGACGGCGAGCGGGCGGTGGCCCTCACGGCGGCGGCACTGCGTCGTGGCCTGGTCGTGAACGCCCCGCGCCCCGACACCGTCCGGCTCGCCCCGCCGCTGCTCGTGAGCGACGCCGAGATCGACGAGGCCCTCGGGATCCTCGCCGCGGCCATGGCGGAGGTGGCGTCGGCGACGCCCCCCCCGACGCGCGCGGGGGCGCCGGCGTGATCCGCCACTTCCTCGACGTGGACGACGTGTCGTGTGACGAGCTGGCGGCGATCCTGGCGCTCGCCTCGCTCCCTGCCCACGACACCCCCGCCGTGCTCGGCGGCCGAGGCGCCGCCCTGGTGTTCGAGAAGCCCTCGGCCCGCACGCGCAGCTCGACCGAGCTCGCCGTGGTGGCCCTCGGGGGCCACCCGGTCTACATCCAGGCGGCCGAGGTGGGCATCGACACCCGCGAGACGGCTGAGGACGTGGCGCGCACGCTGGCGTGCTTCCACGCCGTGCTCTGCGCCCGCGTGGTCGACCACGACGTGCTTGTGCGCATGGCGGGGGCGCTGGACGCCGTGGCCGACGGCGGGGCCCGGGGCGTGCCGAGTGCCGCGCCGGTGCCCGTGGTCAACCTGCTGTCGGACGCCGCCCACCCCTGTCAGGCCCTGGCCGACCTGCTCACGCTCCGCCAGGTGTTCGGGGACGTGGGGGGGCGCACGCTCGCCTATGTGGGCGACGCCAACAACGTGTGGCGGTCGCTGGCGCTGGCCACCGCCATGGCCGGGATGCGCATGCGCAGCGCCTGTCCCGACGGCTACGGCCCCGACCCCGACGACCTGGCACGCGTGGCGCGCCTGGGCGGGGAGGTGGAGGTCACCGACGACCCCGCCGAGGCGGCGGCGGGCGCCGACGCCCTCTACACCGACGTGTGGACGTCGATGGGCCAGGAGGCCGAGGCCCAGCTGCGACGCCAGGCCTTCGCCGGGTTCTCGATCGACGAGGAGCTCCTGGGGCGAGCGTCGCCGGACGCGGTCGTGCTGCACTGCCTTCCGGCCCACCGCGGCGAGGAGATCTCGGCCGGGGTCCTCGACGGCCCGCGCAGCGTCGTGTGGCGCCAGGCCGCCAACCGGATGCACGCCATGCGGGGGCTGCTGGCCTGGTTGCTCGGGCCCGGCGCGCCGGGGCCGGGCGGGGCAGCGGCGCCATGAAGACGGGCAAGCCCCAGCGCCAACACCGGATCACCAAGCTGCTCGAGACCCACGCCGTGGCCAACCAGTCGCAGCTCGTGGCGCTGCTCGCCGAGGACGGGATGGAGGCCACCCAGACCACGGTGTCGCGCGATCTCGAAGAGCTCGGTGCGCTCAAGGTGCGCGTCCCCGGGGGGGAGACGGTGTACGCGCTGCCCGAGCTCCCGGCCAGGCAGCTCGCCCCCGAGGACCACCTGCGGCGGGTGCTCGGCGAGTGGGTGGTCGAGGTGGCGTGGTCGGCCAACGTGGTGATCCTGCGCACGCCCCCGGGCTCGGCCCACGTCGTGGGCTCGGCGCTCGACCGCAGCGGCTTCGACGGCGTGATCGGCACGGTGGCGGGAGACGATACGGTCCTCGTGGTGGCCGCAGAACAGATCGGTGGGGCGGCCGTGGCCGAGCGGATCGCCCGACTGGCAGGCGTGAACGGACCGGGGATGAACGGAGCGCAGTGATGGCGAAACGTGTCGTGCTGGCCTACAGCGGGGGGCTCGACACCTCCGTGGCCGTCAGGTGGCTGCAGGAGGCCGAAGGCGTCGAGGTGGTCGCCGTGGCCGTCGACGTCGGCCAGGGGGGGGACTTCGACGCCGTGCGCCGACGGGCGCTCGACGCCGGGGCGGTGGAGTCGGTGGTGATCGACGCCCGAGACGAGATGGCCCGGCATTTCGTCGCCCCGGCCATCGCCGCCAACGCCCGCTACGAAGGGAAGTACCCGCTCGTCTCCGCCCTGTCGCGGCCGGTCATCGTCCGCCACCTGGTGGCCGAGGCCCGGCGCCACGGGGCCGACGCCGTGGCCCACGGGTGCACGGGCAAGGGCAACGACCAGGTGCGCTTCGAGGTGGGGACGCGCGCCCTGGCGCCCGACCTCGAGATCCTGGCGCCGGCCCGGGTGTGGGGCATGACGCGCCAGGACTGCATCGAGTACGCCGCCCGCCACGCCATCCCCGTCGAGGCGACCAAGGAGAAGCTGTACTCCATCGACGAGAACCTGTGGGGTCGCGCCATCGAATGCGGCGCGCTCGAGGACCCGTGGGCGGCGCCCCCCGCCGACGTCTTCACGCTGACGCGCCCCACCGCCAGCGAGCCCCGGGACCTGGTCGTGGGGTTCGAGGCGGGCGTGCCGGTGAGCGTCGACGGCCGGTCGCTCGGCCTGGCCGAGCTCATCGCCGAGGTCGGTTCGGTCGTCGGGTCCTACGGCTGGGGCCGCATCGACATGGTCGAGAACCGCCGGGTGGGCATCAAGAGCCGCGAGACCTACGAGTGCCCCGCGGCGCTCGCCCTCGTGCTCGCCCACGGCGACCTCGAGGACCTCACGCTCGAGCGCGACGTGGCCCACGAGAAGGCCAGGCTCGAACCGCGCTGGGCAGAGCTCGTCTACGACGGGCTGTGGTTCTCGCCGCTCAAGGAGGCGCTCGACGCCTTCTTCGCCTCCACCCAGCGCCACGTGACCGGGGAGGTCCGCCTGTCGCTGGCGCCCGGCAGCTGCGTGGTGTCGGGCCGGCGCAGCCCGGTGTCGCTGTACGACCACGGGCTCGCCACCTACGACGCCGCCGACACCTTCGAGCACGGCGACGCCGCCGGCTTCGTGCGGTTGTGGGGACTGGGCGTGGCCACGTGGGCCGCCCGCCAGGGCGGGGCGGACACGCCGTGACGTTGTGGGAGGGCCGCCTCGGGGGGACCGCCGAGGAGGTCATGGCGTTCACCGTCAGCCTGCCCTTCGACCGCCGCCTGGCCGCCGATGACCTGGTCGGGTCGCGCGCCCACGTGCGCGGGCTGCTGCGCGCCGGCATCCTCGACAACGCTGAGACGGCCATCTTGCTGGCCGCCCTCGACCGGGTGGAGGAGGAGCTGGCGTCGGGGATCTTCGCCTTCCACCCCGGCGACGAGGACATCCACACCGCGGTCGAGCGCCGGGTGACCGAGATCGCCGGTGACGTCGGGGCCAAGATCCACACCGGCCGGAGCCGCAACGACCAGGTGGCCACCGACCTGCGGCTCTACACCCGGCGCGAGCTGTGGCACGTGGCGACGGCGGTGCTCGGCCTGCAAGAGACGTTGGCGCAGCGCGCCGCCGAGGCCGGCGACGCCTACCTCCCGGGCTACACCCACATGCAGCGTGCCCAGCCGGTGCTGCTCGCCCACCACCTCCTGGCCCATGGCTGGGCGCTGGCGCGTGACGTGGACCGCCTCTTGCACACCGTGTTCCGGATGGACGTGTCCCCGCTCGGCGCCGGGGCGCTGGCGGGGTCTTCGCTCGCCCTTGACCCCGACGCAGTGGCCGAGGACCTCGGCTTCGCCGGCCGCTTCGAGAACTCGCTCGACGCCGTGTCGGACCGGGACTTCGTGGCCGAAGGGCTCTTCGACCTGGCCCTGCTCGGCGTGCACCTGTCGCGCCTGGGCGAGGAGTTCACGCTGTGGTCGAGTGAGGAGTTCGGGTTCGTGGCGCTCGACGACCGCTACGCCACGGGGAGCTCGATGCTGCCCCAGAAGAAGAACCCGGACGTGGCCGAGCTGGCGCGGGCCAAGGCGGGCCGGCTCATCGGGCACGTGGCGGGGATGCTGGCGACGCTCAAGGGACTGCCCTTCGCCTACAACCGTGACCTGCAGGAGGACAAGGAGCCCCTCTTCGACGCCATCGACCAGATCGGACGGGCGCTGTCGGCGGTCACCGGCATGGTCCGCACGGCGCAGTTCGACACCGGGCGCATGCGGGCGGCGGCCGACGGGCCCGCGGCGGCGGCCATCGACCTGGCCGAGTGGCTCGTCGAGCGGGGCATGCCGTTTCGCAAGGCCCACGCCGTGGTCGGGTCCCTCGTGCGCGACTCGGTGCAGCGCGGGGTTCCCCTGGCCGAGCTGGTCCAGGCCAGCCCGCACCTGGGGGCCGACGCCCTGGTCCTGCTCGAGCCGGGCGTGGCGGTGACGCGGCGCACGTCCCCGGGAGGGGCGGGCCCGGGGCCGGTGGCGGCCCAGGCTGAGCGGTTCCGGCACCGCCTGGAGCTCGACCACTCGCGCCTGGCGCACGCCGCCGGTGCCGCCGGGGTGCTGCCCGGGGAGGGCGGCGGACGGGGGGCGGGACGGGGGGCGGGTGACGCCGCCGACCGGCCCGAGGCGGGGGCGGCGAGGGACGCACCGTGAGCGGGGGGGTGGCGCGCCGGCGCCGCCCCCGTGTCGTGCCCCGCTCCTTCTACGCGGGTGACGCCCTCGAGGTGGCGCCCCGGTTGTTGAACAAGGTGCTCGTGCGCGGCGATCGTGCCGGGAGGATCGTGGAGGTGGAGGCCTACCGGGGCGGGGACGACCCCGCCTCGCACGCCTACCGGGGCCCCACCCGGCGCAACGCCACCATGTTCGGCCCGCCGGGGCGGCTGTACGTGTACTTCACCTACGGGATGCACTGGTGCGCCAACGCCGTGTGCATGCCCGAGGGCTCGCCCCAGGCGGTGTTGCTCCGGGCCCTCGCCCCGGTGGCGGGGATCGACGCCATGCGCACGGCGCGCCCGGGAGCCCGGTCGGAGCGCGACCTGGCGAGCGGTCCGGCGAAGTTGTGCCAGGCCATGGGCATCACCGGGACCGACGACGGGGCCGACCTGGTCGGGGGCGAGGACGGCCTGCAGCTGGTCGACGACGGGGTCCCCCCGCCCGAGTGTCCCGGGGTGTCGGGGCGGGTCGGGATCCGCCTGGCTGGCGACCGGCCATGGCGCTGGTGGGTGCCCGACGACCCCCACGTGTCGCGGGCCCGGGGGGCGGGGGCGCCCGACACGGCCCGGGCCGGCTCCCGGTAAGCTTGCCTTGCTGCGCCCGGTGGCCTTCGGGTCCCCGGACGGGCTCCGGGGTCGCCTTTGACACCTCGAAGGGACCTCGGTAACATGACAAGCCCCCCGACCGGGCGACTGGTCGCGGGTACTCGGCACCAACGCCCCAAGGGGTGCGTGCTGCGTCGCTCCTTGAAAACGGAACAGTGAGAGCCAAAAGCCAGTGCGGGCAACCGCGAGGCGACGCTTCGGCGCGCCGGACGGTTGAACCACAATTAAGCACTGTCACGGACAACAACAACCGTGCTGTGCCAGTCGGCAAGGGGGCAGTCAGCCCCGCGCCGGCTCTCCAGATCTGCGCAGTCGTCCTCGGTTCCCGCGCTTCGGTGCGGAATGCCGTGGGCGGGGCGTTGATCTCGACGGAGAGTTTGATCCTGGCTCAGGACGAACGCTGGCGGCGTGCCTAACACATGCAAGTCGAACG
>Ga0209415_10003367_pt1 | contig 29735 bp, 26 predicted proteins | sample PeaSoiSIISIP2007_FD_187696 | JGI IMG/M metagenome (GOLD analysis project Ga0209415, IMG submission 187696) | Peat soil microbial communities from Weissenstadt, Germany - SII-SIP-2007 (SPAdes) (version 2) | ecosystem: Environmental > Terrestrial > Soil > Wetlands > Peat | place: Germany...
CAAGGGCGGGACGCGCCTCGCTCGATCCGACGGTCGAGGGTACCGACCTCGAGCCGCTGTTCCAGGTCATCCGCGATCACATCCCCGCTCCTACCTTCGAACCCGGCCATCCCCTGCAGGCTCTCGTCACGAACCTCGACGCGTCCTCCTACGTAGGCCGTCTTGCGATCTGCCGCGTGATCCACGGCACCATCCGGCGGGGTCAGCAGGTTGCCTGGTGTCGAGCCGACGGGACGGTGGAGCGATTCAAGGTTGCCGAGCTTTACGTGTCCGAAGGACTCGATCGGGTCGACGCTGCGGAGGCCGGGCCTGGTGAGATCATCGCCGTGGCAGGACTGTCCGAGGTGACCATCGGTGAGACGCTGTCGGACCCCGACGACCCCCGACCGCTTCCAGTCCTCATCGTCGACGAGCCCAGCCTGGGCATGACGGTCGGGATCAACACCTCGCCTCTCTCGGGCACCGAGGGGTCAAAGGTCACCGCCAGGTTGCTGAAGAACCGCCTCGATGCGGAGCTCGTCGGCAACGTCTCGATACGAGTGCTGCCGACCGAGCGTCCTGACACCTGGGAGGTGCAGGGTCGAGGTGAGCTGCAACTCGCGATTCTGGTGGAGATGCTGCGCAGAGAGGGTTTCGAGCTCACGGTAGGCAAGCCACAGGTCGTGACCAGGATGATCGGCGGCAAGCTGCACGAGCCCATGGAATCGGTGTCGATCGACGTGCCCGAGGACTTCCTTGGCGTCGTGACCCAATTGCTTCCTTTGCGCAAGGGTCGCCTGGTGCAGATGGTCAATCACGGCACCGGTTGGGCGCGGCTCGACTATTCGGTTCCGTCCCGAGGGCTGATCGGGTTCCGGACCGAGTTCCTGACCGAGACTCGGGGCACGGGTGTGCTCCATCACATCTTCGACTGTTTCGAGCCTTGGCACGGCGAGCTACGCACGCGAGCGTCGGGATCGCTTGTCGCGGACCGGCGGGGATTGACGACGAATTACGCCCTCTTGAACCTCCAGGATCGCGGCGCCCTGTTCATCGGGCCCGGCGTCGAGGTCTACGAAGGGATGATCATCGGCGAGAACGCTCGCTCGGAGGACATGGACGTCAACCCGACGAAGGAGCGTAAGGTCACCAACGTCCGTTCATCGACCGCGGAGGAGCTGGTCCGCCTGATCCCGCCGAGGCTGCTCTCGCTGGAGCAGTCGCTCGAGTTCATCCGCGAGGACGAGTGTGTCGAGGTCACGCCGGCCAGCGTGCGACTGCGCAAGGCGCGGCTCGACCAGGCCGAAAGGGGGAGGCAAACCGCCCAGTCTAAGCGGGCTCGCCTTCAGGCCCAGGCTCTCGAGACCCAGGCGGATCGTAGGGCCGGATAGCTGTCGGCACGGCCGGGAGCGCCGCCACGTGACCTCCGGGAGAAGCTCTCACCCGACGGTGGCGATACCCCCGTCGACGGGGATGATCGCACCGGTCAAGTAGCTGCCTGCCCGAGATGAAAGGAAAATCGCGACGCCGGCCATGTCGTCGGGGCGGCCGATCCGACGAAGGGGGGCGCTCGCGGCGATCTGGTCCCCGAACGCCTCGAGGGTTGCGGCCATCATCTTCGAAGGAAACGGCCCCGGTGCGATCGCGTTGACCGTGATCAAGGGGGCAAGCCGTCTTGCCAGATGGCGCGTCAACTGGTGCACCGCCGCCTTCGACGCGGAGTACGAGTAGGTCTCGAGCAGTGGTACGCGAAAGCCGTCGATCGAGCCGATGTTGATGACGCGCGCCGGATCCTCCGCCGAGGCGCCGTTCTCGAGGAGGGGAACGAGGGCCTTGGTCAGGTGAAAGACCGCCTTCACGTTCAAGGAGAGGACCCGGTCCCAGGCGGCATCGTCGAAGCTCTCGAGAGGCGCGCCCCAGGTGGCACCGGCATTGTTGACGAGGATGTTGAGTCGCTCTTCGCGATCGTTCAGCTGTTGCGCGAGCTGCCGGCACCCGGCCTCGGTCGACAGGTCTGCCGGGAGCGGGATGCATTCACCGTCATCGGAGAGCTCGGCTGCGACCGCGTCGCAGACCTCGGCCTTGCGCGACGAGATGTAGACCTTGGCGCCCGCTTGGGTGAAGCCGCGGGCGATCATGAGGCCAATGCCGCGCGAACCTCCTGTGACGAGCGCGATCTTTCCCCGAATCGAGAACAGGTCGGTCACCTCTCGCCCTCCTTCATCCCGGGCAGGCCCGGAGTGCAGCGGCGCCCGAGGGAAGCGGGCGAACGCCGGCCGGTCAGAATCCCGAGTCTGCCCGATCGACGACGAGGCGGCCACGGCCGGCGCGCTTGGCGAGATACAGGGCGTCGTCCGCCCGGCGCAGCAGCCGGTCAGGTTCCTCATCAGGCCGGAACAGCGCCATCCCGGCACTGACCGACGACGCGACGCCGGTCACGGTCATGATCGCCTCGTCGGCGAGGGTGACCAGATCGCGCGCGACCGATTCGGCGTTGCCGGGGTCGGCGTCGCCGAGCAGGACTACGAACTCGTCGCCCCCGGTTCGTACAAGGACATCGCTGCGACGAAGGCGGTGACGCCACGCAGTGACGACGTGCCTGAGGACGTCGTCGCCGATTTGGTGGCCGAACGTGTCGTTGACCTCCTTGAAGTGGTCGATGTCGAACAGCACGAGGGCGCCGCTCGGTGAACCGGCAGACTCGACCGCAAGTCGTCGAGAGAGCTCGACGTCGAGGGCCCGGCGGTTGTGGGCGCCGGTCAGCGGATCGTGCAGCGCGAGCTCCTCGAGGTAAGCCTCCAAGCGGTGCCGGTCGGTGACGTCGAGGACCTGCGTGACGAGGTGAAGCGGCCCGCCTTCGTCATCCCTGACCAGTGTGATGCTCATGACGGCGTGCACGACCGATTGGTCGGGCCGCACGAAGCGCTTCTCGACCATCGCAGTGCGCTTCTCACCGGCGAGCAGGCAGCCGATCAGCTTGATGTTCGACTCGACGTCGTCAGGGTGGAGCAGCTCAGTCCACGATCCCTGGTGGAGGTCGGCTCGGGACCGCTTGGTGAGCTCACAGAATGCGTCGTTCACACGAAGCACGGACCCACCGGGAGCGGTGATGGCCATGCCGATTGGCGAGTTGTCGAACGCGCTGGAGAAGCTCGCCTCGCTCCGGCGAAGCGCCTCATGGGTCTGTTCGCGGTCGGTGACTTCCAAGCTGACGACGAGGACCTCCTCGATCGCCCCTGACCTACCGGCGATGGGCAGATACCTCAGCCAGAAGTGATGACCCGGAAGGCTCGAGTCCTCCTCGGTCGAGGTAAGGCCGGCGAAGGCTTCCTCGAGGTGTGGCTTTACGCCGGAGAAGCGATCCGCGGCCAGCAGCTTTTCGAGCGGGCGGTCGACACAGGTCGCAGGGTCGGCCCCGATTGAGGAGAAGCCGGCTCCGGCAGCGAACCGGCACCGGAGCTCCCGGTCGATCATCCAGACCGTCATCCCGGGCACGGCGTCGGCGATCTGTCGGTAACGCTCCAGCTGAGCCTGCAGGCGCCGGTCGGTCTCGAGGCGATCGGTGACGACGCGAGAGATGGCGACAAAGCCGGTTGCCGAGCCGTTGGCGTCTCGGACGACGCCGATCCGCGACTCCAGCCACTGGGGCCGACCGGTCTCGGTGCGGGCCCGAAACGTGAAGTCGATGGTTTCGCGCCCCTTGCGGAGGCGGTCGATGGCGGCGGTGAGGAGGGGAACGTCCTCCGCGTAGACGAAGGTCTCCGCCGGTAGTCGCCCGACGAGCTCGTCGGGCTCCAAGCCGAGGATCGTCCGGCTCGCTTCGGACGCGAGCTGGACGGTTCCGTCGAGCTCGTGAAGCGTGATGAGGTCGACTGATGCTCGAAACATCGCCACGAACTCGTCGTGAGTCGCAAGCGGCCGCGCCGTGGTAAAACCCTGAGTCATGGCGTGCCCTCGCTCGCGCCGTACATGGCCTCGGTGATGGTCGGGCACGAAACGACTCATCGGCTCGTGCCTCTTGGACCTTGAGCGTAACGCCGATTTGGCACCTCGTCGGAACAACGGGCCAAAATGGACGCGACCGGGGCGACAGAGCGAACGGGGGCGTGATCGCCGGGTGAGGGCGTGATCGCCGGGTGGGTACCGCCAGAGTCAGGAGGAACACGAGACCATGAAGCAGTTCAAGGACTTTCTCCTCCGGGGGAACCTCATCGACCTCGCGATCGCCGTTGTCATCGGCACGGCGTTCGCGGCCGTGGTGAAGGCCCTCGTCGCGGATCTCATCACTCCCCTCATCGCCGCCATCGGGGGAAAGTCCAACTTCTCGAGTCTCTTCTTCGCCGTGAACCACAGCAAGTTTCTCTACGGCGACCTGATCAACGCGATGTTGACCTTCCTCGTGATCGCGGCGGTGGTCTTCTTCCTCGTGGTGAAGCCTACGAACGCCTTCTTGGCGCGGCTCGGGCGCCTGCCGAAGGACGACCCGGTCCGGACCTGCCCGGAGTGCTTGAGCGACGTGCCCGCGGGTGCGCGCCGGTGCATGTACTGCACTTCGGTGCTGGAGCCTCTGGCTGAGAGCTGATCGCCGAGCGAGCCGCCCGGCTAGCGCCGGGCGCTCGGGGCGCCGAGTCTTGCCGTCGCCCGTCGCAGGGCGGCCTCGACATGGGGTGCGTACAGCATGCCAACGACGCGATTGTCCTCGAGCACGGCCGCGGCGCGGCGACGGGCCGCGGGAAGCCGTTCCACGGCGACCGGATACAGAGGGTCGCCGGGTGCGAGCGTAGGGACGTCGTGGTCGGTGGCGTCTCCGACCAGAAGTGCGCCGGGAGGGCCCGGGAGGCGATCGGCCGCGATGAGACCCACGTACCGCCCGCGGTCGACGACGGGGAGGACCCGGCCCGGAGAGGCTTGCAGGAACGGTGTGACGACCGACAGCGGGAAGCTCACCTCGAGCGTCGTCGGGTCGTGCACCATCACGTCGGACACCTTGAGCCCCCCGGCCGCCGCGCGAACCACGGCCGCCTGCTGCTCGCCGCCCGCTCCCACGAACACGAACACGCCGATGATGCAGAGCCAGAGGTCGTCGTAGACAAAACCGGCCACCACCATCGCCATTCCGATGAACCGCCCGATGCCGACCGCGAGGACGGTCGCCCGAAGGTCGGTCCGGTTGCGGGCGAGCAAGGCGCGCAGGACCCGCCCGCCATCCATCGGGATCGCCGGGAGGAGGTTGAACCCAGCAAGGAGCAGATTCGCCCACATGAGGCGGCTCACCATCGCGCCGGCGAACAGGCCTGGCGGCCACAGGACTGCCCCGGTTGCGTAGCCGGCGACGCAGAGCATCGCGGCGAGTGCGACGCTGGCCAGCGGTCCGGCGATCGCGATGGCGAGCTCATCGGATGGCGAGCCTGGCAACCCGGAGATCTCCGACACCCCCCCAATCGGCAACAGGACGATGTCATTGACCGTGAAGCCCCGGCGGCGCGCCACGAAACTGTGGGAGAGCTCGTGGATCACGATGCAGACAAAGAGCGCAGCGATCCAGATCAGCCCTTCCAACAGGACACGCGTGGTCGCCTGGCGACCGGCCGGGAGGATGACCAGGAGTACGAGCAGAGGGAAGCTCCAATGGAGCCGGATCGGTATGCCCTTGACGCTCCCGATTCGAAGTGACCTGCCCATCAGTCCTGCACCTTCTGCTCGTTCACCTCGAGGTTAGGGCCCCTGAAGCCTCGGCGGGGCCAGCCGGTCGGGGTCGTGTCCTCCCCAGCACCACCTGACCCAGTGGCGGCAGCGGCCTTGTCCGCGTGACCGTCGAGCCATGCGCGATCCAAGAGTTGGCCGAGGCGGCGCCCGTCCTGGGCCCCGGGCACGGCGTAACGGCCGTCGATCAGGAAGAACGGAACACCATGCACGCCGAGCTCCTGAGCCCGACGTTGGTCCGCTCGCACCTCGTCGGCGTACGCGTCGGTCCGAAGGACTTCGGCCACCTCGGCGGGGTCCAGGCCGATCTCGGCCGCGAGCCGCTGCAGCGCTGCCTTCTCGCCCACGTGCTCACCTTCGCAGAGGTGAGCACGCATCAGCAGCTCCTTGAGCTGGTCCTGCATGCCGCGATCTGCAGCAAGGTGCAGCAGCCGATGCGCGTCGAAGGTATTCGCCCTTCCCGTGAGCTCGAGGTGGTAGTCGAGGCCCTCGATCGCTGCCGTCGCGGTCACCTGTGCCTGGCGCGCGAGGGCCCCGGCGCGGCTGATGCCGTACTTGCGGGCGAGATGTGAGGCCATGTCGGTGTCGTCTCGGCGGGGGGCCGAGGGATCGAGCTGGAAGCTCCGCCAGCGCACGTCCACCTCGTCCGCGTGGGAGAACCGTTCGAGGGCACGTTCGAAACGGCGCTTTCCGATGTAACACCACGGGCACACCACATCGGACCAGATCTCGACGTTCACGAATTCACCTTTTGAAGATCCCGGCCCGGCCACGAGCACTCTGCTGCACGGGACCTTCAACAGCCGCGCCCACCTGGATCATCCCGCGACCTGGGGATCTCGGGCCCGGAGTGGTGGGGCGACCCCGGCGACGTCCAGGCTCATGAGTCGCCGGCCGCCGGTGTGCAAGGGTAGAGCCGATGAACGTGGGCATACTCGGAGGGACGGGTCCAGCCGGCAAGGCCCTTGCGGCAAGACTGGCGTCCGTCGGCATCTCAGTGGCCGTGGGCTCGCGTTCTGCGGCCCGTGGCGCGGAGACGGCGGCCCTGCTGCGCGAGAAGTGGCCGACCCTCGATCTCGAATTGCGCGGGGCCTCGAACGACGTCGCCTGCGAGGCCGATCTGGTGGTGGTCGCGACGCCGTGGGAGGGCGCAGCGTCGACGGTGGCCGGATTGGCCGACCGCCTCGGCGGCAAGGTCGTCATCTCGATGGCGAACGCATTGGCCAAAGTGGGGGAGGACCTCGAGGCCATCGTGCCCGCCCGGGGCTCGGTCTGCGTGGCCGTCCAGCAGGCAGCCCCGGGCGCGCTCGTGGCCGGCGCATTCCATCATCTGCCAGCCCGCGGTCTTGCGAACCTCGAACAGCCCCTCGACGCGGACGTCCTCGTCTGCTCGGATCACGCCGCCGCCATGGTGGCCACGATCGCCCTCGTTGATCGTCTGCCCGGATGTCGCGGCATCGACGCGGGCACGCTGTCGGCTGCGGGGGCCATCGAGGCATTCACGTCTGTTCTCGTCGGCGTCAACATCCGCCGGCGTTCGCACGCGAGCATCCGTCTGACGGGACTGCGCACCGCGGACGCCGAAGGATCGCCATCTCGCCCATGACGCGAGGGAAATGATGCAGCTGTACGACACGGCTCGCCGGGAGATCGTCCCGTTCGCGCCCGGCGAGGTCGTGACGATGTACACGTGCGGGATCACGCCTTATGACTCGGCGCATCTCGGCCACGCAGCCGTCTACGTCACGTATGACGTCCTGCAACGAAGGCTTCGCGACCTCGGCCACCGGACGCTGTGCGTGCGCAACATCACCGACGTCGACGACGACATCCTGCGCAAGGCACGCGAGCTCGGTGTGCACTATCTCGACCTCGCGGCGGGAGAGATCGCCCGTTTCGAGACCGACATGCAGGCTCTCGGGTTGCTGCCCGCCTACTCCGAGCCGCGAGCGACCTCGGCGATCCCCGACATCCTCGGCTTCATCGGCATGGTGCTCGACAGCGGCCACGCCTACCGGTCCGGCGGAGCTGTCTATTTCGACGTGTCATCGTTCCCCCGATTCGGCCAGGTCAGCCATCTCGAGCGTGACGAGATGATCGAGCTCGCCGGCTCGCACGGCGGCCGGCCCGAGGACCCCTTCAAGGACGACCCGCTGGACTTCGTGCTCTGGCAGCCCTCCGTCCCGGGCGAGCCCGCATGGGAGTCGCTGTGGGGCCCTGGACGGCCGGGTTGGCACATCGAGTGCTCGGCGCTCGCGATGCGCGAGCTCGGCACGACCATCGATCTCCATGGCGGGGGCACCGACCTCATCTTCCCGCACCACGAGTGCGAATCGGCCCAGTCCGAGGCCGCCACGGGCTCACGGTTCGTGCGCCATTGGATGCACGTCGGGATGGTGGGCCTCGGCGGCGAGAAGATGTCCAAGTCGCTCGGCAACCTCGTGTTCGTCCATCAGCTCCTCGGGCGAGGACACGATCCGTCGGCAATCCGTCTGGCACTGCTGGCTCAGAGGTACCGGACGCCGTGGGAATGGACGGACTCGATGCTCGTCCAGGCCGAGGACCGCCTCGATCGCTGGCGCGCCGCAGGCTCGGGCGAGGCCGCGCTCGGAGTCGTGCGGGCCAGGCTTGACGACGACCTCGACACGCCGGGCGCGATAACAGCCATCGACGAGGAGGCGGCCGCCGGACGAGGCATCGCGGCGGCCGCGGCCCTGCTGGGCGTCATCGTTTGAGCGGTTCCCCGGCTCGCGGCCCGCGCAGCGGTGCTGCGGGCGCTCCCGCGATGCTGCGAACTGCTGGTCCGCGAGCCCACGAGGCCCGGCCGGCGGCCCGGTAGGCTGAGCGCTTCTTAGTGGCGCGACCGACGGTCGCCAGCACGAGGAGTGGTTCCGATGCTCACCGAGATCACGGTCTTCCTGCCCGACGGGTCCTCACGCAGCGTTCCCGCCGGCACGACGATCGCAGATCTTGCTGCCCAGATCGGGCGCCGGCTCGCGATGGCGGCTGTCGCGGCGGAGCTCGACGGCGTCCTCGTCGACCTCTCCGAGACGATTCCTGATGGCGCGAGGATCCGCATCATCACCTCGGACACCGACGAGGGCCGCAGCGTGCTGCGGCACTCGACCGCGCACGTCATGGCTCAAGCCGTCCTCAGACTGTGGCCGGGAGCGCACTACGCGATCGGCCCGGCCATCGCTGACGGCTTCTACTACGACTTCGAGCTGCCCGGAGGCGCCCGTTTCTCCGAGGACGACCTTGCACAGATCGAGTCGGAGATGCGGGCGATCGTCGCCGACGCGCAGATGTTCGTGCGCGAGGAGCACACGATCGAGGAAGGCCTCGAGATCTTCGCCGACCAGCCCTACAAACGAGAGATCATCGAGGGCGTCGCCGAAGCCGCGGCTGGTATCGACGACGAGCTCGCGGCGGAAGCGGGCGGAAGTGCGGGCTCGGTCAGCGTGTACCGAAACGGGCCGGGGTTCATCGACCTATGCCGCGGTCCCCACGTGCCCTCCACCGACCGCCTCGGCCATTTCAAGCTGACGAGGGTCGCCGGGGCCTACTGGCGCGGCGACGAGCGGAGGCCGCAGCTTCAGAGGGTTTACGGCACGGCGTGGGAGTCGGACGAGGCCGTCGAGGCGCATCTTCACCGCCTCGAGGAGGCCGAGCGCCGTGATCACCGCCGGCTCGGGGCGGAGCTCGACCTCTTCTCCTTCCCACCTGAGCTCGGCTCGGGGCTGGCGGTCTTCCATCCCAAAGGTGGTCTCGTCCGCAAGGTGATGGAGGACTACTCGCGAGCGCGTCATGAGGAGGCCGGCTACGCGTTCGTCAACACGCCCCATATCAGCAAATCGGAGCTGTTCGAGACCTCCGGTCACCTGTCGTGGTTCGCAGAGAGCATGTTCCCGCCGATGGAGCTCGACGAGGGCCACCGCTACTACCTGAAGCCCATGAACTGCCCGGGCCACATCCTCATTTTCAAGAGCAGGCAGCGCTCCTACCGCGAGCTGCCGATCCGGATGTTCGAGTTCGGTGCCGTCTATCGCTACGAGAAGTCGGGCGTCGTGCACGGCCTCACGCGGGTCCGGGGCATGACCCAGGACGACGCGCACATCTTCTGCTCTCGCGAGCAGATGGCGGCCGAGCTCGAGTCGCTCCTCATCTTCGTGCTCGACCTTCTGCGCGACTACGGTCTCGAGGACTTCTACCTCGAGCTCTCGACCAAGCCCGAGGAGAAGGCGGTCGGGTCGGACGAGGAATGGGACGAGGCGACCGAAGCGCTGCGGCGAGCAGCGCTCACAATGGACCTCGAGCTCGCGCTCGATCCGGGAGGCGGAGCGTTCTACGGCCCCAAGATCTCCGTCCAGGCGCGCGATGCGATCGGGCGGACCTGGCAGATCTCGACGATCCAGGTCGACCTCCAGCTCCCGCAGCGCTTCGAGATGGACTACGTCGGTCATGACAATGCCCGGCATCGGCCGGTCATGATCCATCGGGCGTTGTTCGGATCGATCGAGCGCTTCTTCGGCGTTCTCGTCGAGCACTACGGAGGGGCGTTCCCGACCTGGCTCTCGCCCGTCCAGGTGCGAGTGCTGCCTGTGCGCGACGACCACACGGACTACGCACGACAAGTTCGTGCTCGCCTGGCCGCCGTGGGGGCGCGTGCGGAGGCGGACGATGCCGGGGAGCCTCTCGGGGCGAGGATCCGTCGCGCCAAGCTCGAGAAGTTGCCCTACGTGCTCGTTGTCGGCGACGCCGATGTCACAGCGGGGACCGTCGGCGTCAATGCACGGGGCTCGGACGCGCCCGAGCGCGGCGTGCTCCTCGACACGTTCGCCGAGAAGCTGCGGATGGAGGCAGCAGCACCCCTCCGCCGCGCGCCGGGCATCGGAGGGATGCGAGCCTCGTGAGTCTGGACCACCTCTGGGCCGGCTGGCGGTCGAGCTACGTGAGCTCGTTCGACGAGGTCCGGGCAGCGGGCGGGCCAATTGGCGGGACGGGCGATGGCGAGGCGGCCTGCATCTTCTGCGCGATCATGCGATCCGGCGAGTCCGATGAGGCACGGCACGTGCTCTGGACCGGCCGATTCACCGCCGCCATCCTCAACGCCTATCCTTACTCCCCGGGCCACGTGATGGTGCTGCCGATCCGGCACGTCCGCGAGCTCGAGGAATTGGAGCCCGAAGAAGCCGTCGAGCTCTGGCGGGCCGTTCACGACTCGGTGGCGGCCGTGAAAGCCGCCTACCGCCCCGAGGGTCTGAACCTCGGCGTGAACCTTGGTCGAGCGGCCGGGGCCGGGATCCCGGACCATCTTCACGTTCACGTCGTTCCACGATGGATCGCGGACACGAACTTCATGACCTCTATCGCCGAAGCCCGGGTCCTGCCCGAAAGCCTCAGCGACAGTTGGGCGAAGCTGCGGGCCGCCTGGAAGTGAACGTGGCACCGTCCGGTCACCGCCGACCGCCGATGATCTGGGCGGCGTGCAACGTGGAGGACGACCACGTCGTCGTCAGGGTAACCGGGTGGCGCAAGGTGCTCGCTACGAAGGGCGAGCTGGTGCTTCCGTTGGCGTCGATCGTCCGCGTCGACCATGAGCCACTCGCTCGGGGGCGAGTGAAGACCGGCCTCCGGCAGTGGCGCAAGCACGGCTCGGGCGTTTGGCGGCTCGGCGTGTATCACGGGCTCGACGGTTGGTCCTTCTGGTCGATCGGTCTCGGTCGCAACGCGGTGCTCATCGAGTGCTCGGGAGAGCGATTTCGTTTTGTTGTCATCGAGGTTGCCGATGCGCCGAAGACGGTCCGGGAGATCCGTACCGCCGTGGCACGCGCGACTCAACGCATCCCCGGTGGCATGGAAACGGGCGCAGTGGGGCTCGACCAGCGCCCGGGCCGCCGAGACCGCCGCGGTCAGGACCAGTCCACGGCTGGGCAAGACTGAGGCCGTGAACGATCAACGCCTCGATTACGGATCGCACCTCGCCGCGCTGACCCGGGAGTGCGAGTTCATCATCCACGAGAGTGCAGATGAGCTCGAGGCCCCGGTTCCGACCTGCCCCGGCTGGCGCCTGTCCGACTTGCTCGAACACCTGGGCGGTGTGTTCGCGTTCTGGCGGGCCCAGCTGGAGGCGGCCTCGCCCGACACTCAGGCGGAGCCGGCTTCACGAGGCGTGCCTGCGGGGTCCGACCTCGTGGATTGGTTCGAGAACGCCAGCGTGAAGCTCCAGATAGCGCTCCACGAGCGCGATCCGGCCGAACCTTGCTGGAATTGGTCAGGCTCGGACCTCACCGCCCGCTGGGTCTGCAGGCGCATGGCGCTCGAGTCGGCTGTGCACCGTTACGATGCCGAGCTCGCGGCTGGCTCACCGACGGTGATCGCTAGGGATCTGGCAGTCGACGGCATCGACGAGTGGCTCGGCGTGCACCTTGCGACCGACGTTCCGGAGGCGCCCGAGGCGTCGCTCGGTGGGGTGCTGTGCCTGGCGTGCGCGGACGACGCCGCAGCCTGGACGGTCGAGGTGGCCGGGGGGCGGCTGCGCTGGCGGGAGGGCAGGGGACCGGCAGATGCCGTCCTGGTCGGCTCCGCATCGGACTTGTACTTGTTCAGCTGGAGCCGGCGACCCCTCGACGTGCTCGATTTGACGGGGAACCGGGAGGTTGCCGCGGCGTGGAGCTCGCTGGTGAGCTGAGCGCTAGGTCGCTGCGGCCTGTTTTGCGAGCCGCTCGGCGATCGGCGTAGGCACGACCTCGTGATGGTCGTGGCGCACGACGAAACGACCCCTGCCACCGGTGAGCGACCGAAGATCCGTCGCGTAACGCTGGATCTCCGACGTGGGCACCAACGCGATCACGACCTGCTCGCCGCGCTCTCCAGCCTCGGTGCCGAGGACCCGGCCCCGGCGAGAGTTCAGATCGCCGAGGATGTCGCCCTGGTAGGCGGCAGGCACCGTGACCTCGAGCCGGGAAACCGGCTCGAGCACCACCGGCCCAGCCGCTGCCAGCGCCTCCTTGAAGCCGAGCGAGGCCGCCATCTTGAAGCTCATCTCCGACGAGTCGACCGAGTGGTACTTGCCGTCGTAGCAGGTCACCTTCACGTCGACGACGGGGTACCCGAAGTGGCCTCCAGTCGTCATCGCCTCTTGCACGCCCTTTTCCACGGCGGGAATGAATTGCCGAGGGATCGCGCCCCCGACGATCGCGTCGACGAAGACGAAACCCTCGCCGCGTTCGAGGGGCTCGACCCGCAGGTTGGCCACCCCGTACTGCCCGTGACCCCCCGTCTGCTTCTTGTACTTGCCTTCGGCCTCGGCGGCCTTGGTGATCGTCTCGCGGTAGGGGACCCGCACGGGCTCGGTCTCGACCGCGACGCCGAATTTGCGGCTGAGCTTCTCGCACACGATCTGGAGATGCGTGTCGCCCATCCCGGACAGGACCGTCTGGTGCGTCTCGTCGTCGCGGCGGACGACGAGCGCGGGGTCCTCCTCCTGGAGTCGGTGGATCGCGGTCATAAGCTTGTCCTCGTCGCCCTTGGCCTTCGGGTGCACGGCGATCGAGAGGACGGCGGTTGGGATTCTGGGGCCCTCCGCCACGACGGGCTGATTCTTCGGCGCCAAGGTGTCACCGGTCAGGACGCCGCTCAACTTCGCGACGGCAACGATGTCGCCGGCGGGGGCGGCCGAGACCGGCTGGGTCTCCTTGCCGCGCATGACCTGGAGGGCGTGCAGCTTCTCCTCGGTGTGGCTGCGGCTGTCGTGGAGGGTCATGTCGGGCCGAAGCGTTCCCGAGAGCACCTCCATCAGCGAGATCCGTCCGACGAACGGGTCCGCGATCGTCTTGAACACCAGGGCGAGGGGTTGCCCGTCAGGATCCCGCTTGATCTCGACCATGTCGTTGCCTGCCCGCACCCTGATCGTCGGGCGGTCGAGCGGGCTCGGCCCGATCTCGCAGATCAGCGAAGCGAGGCGGTCGATGCCGACGCCCGTGAGTGCGGAGCCGCAGACGACGGGGAACACGCTCGCGGACGCCACGCCGTGAGCGAGCGTGGCTTCCAGGTCCTTGGTGGAGGGCACGTCACCTTCGAGGTAGCGCTCCATCATCTCGTCGTCGGCGATGACGATCCCCTCGATGAGTGCCTCGCGGACGCGATGCTCGAGCTCGGACATGTCCTCGGGGATCGGTCCGGTGGTGGACTTGCCGCCGCTGTAGGTGATGGCGGTGTCGGTCAGGAGGTCGGCGATCCCGTTGAACGCGGCCTCGCGGCCGATGGGCAGCTCGAGCGGTGCGATCCCCGAGCCGAAACGCTCCTGGAGCTGGTCGAGCGTCCTCTCGAAGTCGGCGCGCTCGCGGTCGAGCTTGTTCACGAAGACGAGCCGCGGGATGCCAAGCTCGGTCGCAAGTCGCCAAGTCTCCTGGGATTGAACCTCCACCCCCTCGACCGCGCTCACGACGAGCACGGCGAGGTCCGCGACCGACAGGCCAGCCTCGACCTCGGCGATGAAATCGGCATATCCGGGCGTGTCGATGACGTTGATCTTGCAATCCTCGAAGAGAAACGGCGCCAATGCCAAAGAGACCGAGATCTGCCTCTTGATCTCTTCGGGCTCGAAATCGCAGACCGTTGTCCCATCCTCGGTGCGTCCTGGTCGGGACAGCACGCCGCCGGCCACGAGCAGCGCCTCGGCGAGGGTCGTCTTGCCCGCGCCCCCATGGCCGATAAGTGCGACATTGCGGATCCTCGCGGACGGAACAGTGTTCACGTCGCCACCTCACTTCCCGCGACCGGCTTCACGTGGGTGACCGGTCGGCAAGCTCCTTGGACAGGCTGCGAGCCTACCGGTCTCGTGCGGCATGGGAAGAGGCCGGAGGGTGGCCGACCTGCTCTGGTAATCTATGAAGAGAGGGTTTACGCCTCGCGATCCTGCGTGGCGGCCATCTTTGACTGCAGTAGTTGGCAGACAGGAGCGACATGATCGACGGCCGTCGGGGCCAGTCAACGGCGAGCGGCACCGAGGACGCCCCTGTCGACGGGCCGGCCACGCAGCTCCCCGATCTCGCCGAACTCGCCGAAGTGCCCGCGACCGAGGAGACGGCCGAGCCACCCGGTCGCGGCGTCCGTAAGGGTTTCGGGGTGGGCGCTCGTCTCGTGCGCATGGGTGTCACCGCGAACCAGGTAACCGTTGTCGGCATCCTGCTCGCGGGTGTCACCGGTGTCACCATCGGTCTCGGGCGTTTCTGGATCGGCGTGGTCCTGCTGACCGTTGGTGGCCTTATGGACACTCTCGACGGCGTCGTCGCGAAGGCGGCCGGGACCGCTTCAAAGCGCGGCGCGTTCTTCGACTCGGTCGCCGACCGCGTGGCCGATGCACTCATCTTCGGCGGTGTGGCGTGGTATCTCGCCTCGGGCCGCGATCCCCGCCTGGCCGTATTGCCGTTCGCGATTCTCGGCGTCAGCGCGGTCATCTCCTATGAGCGGGCGAAGGCCGAGTCCCTTGGCTATGACGCCAAGGGTGGCCTCATGGAACGCGCTGAGCGGCTCATCCTGCTCGGCGTCGCCTTGGTGCTGCACGTGATCCTGGCGCCTTTGCTCGGGTTGCTGCTCGCGCTGTCGGTGTTCACCGCGGTGCAGCGTTTCGCCAAGGTCTGGCGCCAGGCAAGCCGGGAGACCACGACCTCCGAGACGGCTCGTGGACCGTGGCGGCGTGGGCGTGTCGAGTCACGGTGGCAGTCCTGGCGTCAGCCTCGCACGAGTGGCACGAGTGGAACGAGGCGGCGGGCGACGACACCGAGCCGCCTGCGTGCGCGGCGCCGTAGCGAACCGCTCGGCGTGCGGCTGCGTCGCGTGCTTGCCACAGAGCGCTCGGGTACTCGGCGCGCCGTCCCCCGGGCCGAGCGCCGCAGCTTCCGTGCCCGATCCCCGCGGCACCGGCAGCCCGGGACCGGTAGCTGACTCCTGCTGCGGGCTTCTCGTCGGGGATAGCCGGCAAGGTGGTGGCGGCAAGCCCACGTCAGTGGGCCTCGTATCTCACCTATCGGGGGCTCGCGGCAGTGCTGCAGGTCATTCCGGCGCCGATCGCCGGCGCCGTCGCGATCGCAGCGGGTGCCACGATGTCCGAGGTCTGGCGCGAGAAACGACCGCTGGTGCGCCGCAACCTCCGACGAGCGCTCGGGCCGGAGGCTGACGAGTCGACGCTCGACCGCGCCGTCGCCGAGGCATTCGACTCCTACGCCCGCTACTGGGTCGAGTCGGCCCGGGTGGGGTCGCTGCGCTCGGATCAGATCGAGTCGACCTTCAGCATCGAGGGGTTCGAGCGGTTCCGGCAGGAAATGGCCAGGGATCGGGGTGTCGTCATCGCACTTCCCCACGTGGGCTCGTGGGAGTACGGGGGCCGCTGGCTCGCGCAGCAGGGGTACCCCATGACCACCGTTGGCGAGCTGCTCGAGCCTCCCGAGCTGTTCGAGTGGTTCACGTCACAGCGGACCGCACTCGGGCTCACGGTGCTGCCCCCCGGACCGGAGACGACCGTCCGGCTCTTGGACACCTTGCGCGCCGGCCGGGTCGTCGGGTTGCTAGCGGACCGTGACCTCGCCGGCAACGGCATCGAGGTGGAGTTCTTCGGTGAGAAGACGACGCTGCCCGCTGGACCGGCGCTCCTCGCGCTGCGGTGCGGTGCGCCGCTCATGACATGCGCGATCTACCAGCGGCCGCACGGTCTCTATCACGCGGTGATGCAGCCTCCGCTCGACTCGGCGCGTACCGGGCGGCTACGACAGGACATCCAACGCCTTACCGAGGAGATGGCCCGTGCCCTCGAGGCTCTGATCCGCCTGGCGCCCGAGCAATGGCACCTGTTTCAGCCGAACTGGCCGAGTGACCGCGAACTCGCGCGTTGAGCGGCGACGCGCAGGTTGGCGGGAGGATCTCAGCCGCTGGGCGAGCGTTTCGTCTACTCTCCGTGGTCCGATGAGAGCTTGCGGTAGGCGCCGCGCGATGGCGTTCGGGAGGCCGCGGTCGCCTTGGCGGCAGTTGAATTCCGTGCTCAACTTGCCTCCGGAAAATATTGCGAGCGCTCGCTATGTTTCTGGGAGGCAAGTTTGGGCGAATTCTGGATAGTGCCCGCGGTGAGCCATGGAAGCACAACGGTCGCAGACCTCCACCGCCGGTAGCGTCAAGCCCGATGCGCGTCGCCCTCGTGTGCCCCTACAGCTGTACCGAGCCTGGTGGCGTTCAGACCCAGGTGCTTGGCCTGGCAAGGGCACTCAGCGCGAGAGGCGACGAGGTGGCCGTCGTGGGTCCCGCTGCGGCCGCGGGCATCCCCGGCCGGCTCGACATCGCCTCCCTGGGAGGTGCGCGCTTTTTCCAGGCGGGCACCGGCATCCGGGTCGCGGTGAACGGTTCGCAGGCTCCGGTCTCGCCTTGGCCTGCGACGATGGCACGTGCACGCTTGGTCTTGCGCCGGTTCGCTCCCGAGGTGGTCCACATTCACGAGCCGTTCGTGCCCGGTCCCTCGCTCGCGGCGGTCGTCTCCAGCCCGCACCCAGTTGTAGGTACCTTCCATCGCGCGGGGGCAGACTTCGCCTACCGGGCGTACGGGCACGTGGTTGGCCGGTGGTCCCGGCGGCTCGACGCGGCTTTTGCCGTGTCGGCTGAGGCCAGGGCTACCGCGCTGAAGTGCATCGGGCATCTTTCCCTCGGCGTCGAGATCATCCCGAACGGAGTGGAGGTACAAAGGCTCACCGCGGTCGACCCGCGGCCAACGAGTGGCCCGACCGTCGCCTTCTGCGGCCGCCACGAGCCCCGCAAGGGGCTTGGCGTGTTGTTGGAGGCGTTTGAGCTCCTGCCCGCGTCGACCCACCTCTGGGTTCTGGGAGAGGGGCCGGCCACCGACAGACTTCGACGCCGGTTCGGCTCGGACTCGCGGATTGAATGGCTCGGGCCGGTGGACGACCAAGAGAGGGCGGCCCGTTTGGCGGGCGCCGACGTGTTCGTCGCACCGTCGCTGGGAGGGGAGTCGTTCGGGGTGGTGCTGCTCGAGGCCATGGCGGTGGGAACCCCGGTCGTCGCCTCGGATCTTCCCGGCTATCGCGTCGCCGCGGCGGGAGCTGCTCGGTTCGTACCTCCGGGCGACCCCGTCGCGCTCGCACAACGCCTTCGTGCCGTGCTCGTCGACGACGCGGAGCGGGAGGCGCTGACAGACCAGGGACGACGCCGGGCGTCCGAGTGTGACATGGATGCCGTCGCGGACCGCTACCGGGAGGCCTACACGCGGCTCGGCGCCGCGGCCGGGTCGGGGTAGCCTCGGGTGTGATGCCTCCAGCGACAAGGGACCGAGCGCGCCGTCAACGCCGTAGCCCCGAAGGTGACGGGAGGGCGCGCCGAGCCGCAGAGGCTCAACAGGCCGCGTACGAGGCTTCTCGGACGGTGCTCGCTGCGGCGGCTCGCCGCCGGGACGCGGCATGGCGCCACGCGGCTCGCACGAGTCGACGAAGGGCGGCCGTGGCGCTAGCTGCGCCGCTCGCGGTCGCGATTGTGCTGGTCGGATTCGGCCTGCTTTCGACGGTCGCGTTGATTGCCGGGATCGCCGTGGCCGTGCTGATCGCGCTCATGGCGTCGTTGATGTGGACCCGCTCGGCCGGCGTGCTGGCTCGCCGCCTCGGAGGGACCGTGGTCACCCCCGAGCGACGTCCCGCCGCGTTGGCAGCAGCTGAGGCGGCTCGGCTCGTTGACGTCGCGGAGGGCCTGTTCGCCGTGTTCGGGCTGCGGACCGCCGAGATCCGGGTTCTCGACGATCCCGCACCCAACGCGATTTCCGTAGGCCGCTCGCCCGATCGCGGTGTCGTGATTGTCACGAGCGGTCTCGTCCTGCTCCTTGATCGCATCGAGCTCGAAGCGGTACTCGCTCATGAGCTGGCGCACCTGAAACGGGGCGACACGGTGTCAGGCGCGATCGCCGTGCTCGCCTTCGCCCCGGTTGGGCGTTACGTCCCGGTCTTCGCCACAGTCGCGGACCGGATTGCCGCCACGGATCGTGAGCCGCTGGCCGATCTTGCTGCTGTCGCCCTCACGCGGTACCCGCCTGGGCTGATCTCGGCCCTCGAGAAGATCAGCACCGCCCCGACCCGGAGGCCGGCCTGCCTCCCACGAAGTGTCGTGGAGTCCACCGCTCGGCTCTGGCTGGCACCGTTCGACGACCGCTCCGACGAGCCAGAGCGGCCAGGGGCGCTCGACCTCTCCGAGCGCATCGACGTCTTGCGGGAGCTCTGAGCCGATCACCGACGGCATCGTGCGAGAGATGCGAGAGATGCGAGAGAGTGGTTCCGCCGGAGGCAACCGTTAGACTCCAGGTCATGGAAACGAGCCACGAGGTCAGTCGAATCGGGCAGGTCGCGGGCCGTGAGAAGGCCTCGATGCGGGTGAAGCGCGGTCTCGCCGAGATGTTGCGGGGCGGCGTGATCATGGACGTGGTCAACGCCGATCAGGCGAAGCTCGCTGAGGATGCCGGTGCCGTCGCCGTCATGGCGCTCGAACGTGTACCGGCCGACATCAGGCGCGACGGGGGAGTGGCTCGCATGAGCGACCCCAGCCTCATCGAGGGGATCCAGGCTGCCGTCACCATCCCGGTCATGGCCAAGGCCAGAATCGGCCACTTCGCGGAGGCGCAGGTTCTCCAGGCGCTCGGGGTCGACTACATCGACGAGAGCGAAGTGCTCACGCCGGCCGATGACGAGCATCACATCGACAAGTGGGCCTTCCAGGTGCCGTTCGTCTGTGGGGCGACGAACCTCGGCGAGGCCTTGCGGCGGATCAGCGAGGGCGCCGCTCTGATCCGTTCGAAAGGCGAAGCGGGCACCGGCAACGTCGTGGAGGCCGTCCGGCATCTTCGGTCGATCCTGGGTGACATCCGCAAGTTGACGACGGCTGATCCCGCCGAGCGCTACGGCTGGGCGAAGAGTCTGCAGGCTCCGATCGATCTGGTCGAGGAGGTCGCCTCGGCGGGCGCCCTTCCGGTACCGCTGTTCTGCGCGGGCGGGCTGGCGACGCCCGCGGACGCCGCCCTCGTCATGCAACTCGGAGCCGAAGCGGTCTTCGTCGGTTCCGGAATCTTCAAGAGCTCGGACGCGGCCGCGCGGGCTCGGGCGATCGTCGAGGCGACCGCGCACTTCGACGAGCCCGCGATCGTCGCCAAGGTATCGAGGGGTCTCGGCGAAGCGATGAAGGGCGACGAGATCGCGACGCTCGCCGTCAAGCTCGCCGACCGCGGCTGGTGAGCCGGGTCGCGGGCCTTCGTCCCGCGGCTCGAGTGGCTTCCGGATCAACCGGGCACAGGGTAGGAGTGCTCGCCCTCCAAGGTGATGTGCGTGAGCACATTGCCGCCCTGAAGTCCTGTGGCGCGGTCCCGGTCGCGGTACGCAACCCCGAGGACTTGGAAGGTATTCGCGCGCTCGTGTTCCCCGGTGGGGAGTCCACGACGATGTCGCTGCTCCTCAAGTCCTCCGGGCTCGCAGGCGAGCTTGCCGCAAGGCTCGAGGACGGCATTCCCGCGCTCGGGACCTGCGCCGGGATGATCCTGCTCGCGCGTCAGGTGCTCGATGGCAGGAGCGACCAACTGTGCTTCGGAGCGATCGACCTGTCGGTTCGCCGCAACGCCTTCGGGCGTCAGCTCGAGTCCTTCGAGGCCGATCTCATGGTCCGAGGGATCCCGGGCGGCCCGATGCACGCCGTGTTCATTCGAGCTCCCGTCGTCGAGGACGTGGGCGCCAAGGTCGAGGTGCTGGCGAGCGTGGAGCTCCAAGAGGAGATTGGCCAGACGGTGGCAGCCGTGGTCGAATCATCAGGCGGCGGCGGGGCGTCCGAAGCGATGACGTCCAAGAGGACGAGACCGGTCGTCTGTCGCGAGGGTCGGGTCACGGTCTCGGCGTTCCATCCGGAGCTCGCAGGGGACCTCCGGTTGCACCAGCGTTTGTTGGGTGACATCGAGGGAGACTGAGGCAATGTCGGGCCATTCCAAGTGGGCGACCACGAAGCATCGCAAAGGCGCGGTCGACAAGGCCCGAGGGAAGCTGTTCGCCAAGCTGATCCGCCAGGTCGAAGTCGCTGCTCGCGAAGGCGGCGGCGACATGACTGCGAACGCGACTCTCCGAACGATGTTCACGAAGGCTCGAGACGCGTCCGTTCCTCTCGACACGATCGAGCGCGCCATCAAACGGGGCACCGGCGAGCTCGAGGGCGTCCGCTACGAAGCGGTCGCGTACGAGGGCTATGCGCCGTCGGGCGTCGCGCTCATCGTCGAGTGCCTCACGGACAACCGCAACCGGACCGGATCCGAGGTGCGGTCGCTGTTCTCGCGCAACGGCGGCTCGATGGCCGAACCAGGCGCCGTCTCCTGGCAGTTCGAACGCAAGGGCGTCGTCATGGTGCCGAAGGCAGTGGGAGAGGACGAGCTCATGGCTGCCACGCTCGACGCCGGCGGGGAGGACTTGCGCGACGAAGGCGACGAGTGGATGGTGACGAGCGGGCCCTCGGATCTCGCTGCGCTCCGCGCCGCGCTGGAGACTGCCTCCATCCCCATCGACTCGGCGGATCTCGAGATGGTCCCGACCACCCGGGTCGAGGTGTCCGAGGAGTCGGCCGCGCGCCGCGTGCTGAGGCTCATCGAGCTGCTCGAGGAGCACGACGACGTGCAGAACGTGTGGTCGAATTTCGATATCCCCGACGAGATCCTGGAGCGTGTCGAGGTCTGAGACTCCCGCGCACGGTCCCCCGGGTCCCCGGCCGCGGAGGTTACGATCGAACGAGTGTTTGTTCTCGGCATCGATCCTGGTTTGTCCAGGTGCGGTTACGGCTGCGTGAAGTCCGACGGGGCGCGCAAGCATGCGGTCGCCGCTGGCGTCATCACGACTGCCCTCGACGAGTCGGTGCCCCGCCGCCTCGCGACGCTTCGTTCGGAGCTGTACAGCCTGGTCAGTGAGCTACAACCCGATGTCGTAGTCGTCGAGCGTGTCTTCTTCCAGACAAATGCCCGCACCGCGACGTCGGTCGGGCAAGCGAGCGGGGTGGCGCTGTTGACCGCAGTGGAGCTCGGCTGCGACGTGGCCGAGTACACGTCCAACGAGGTGAAGCTCGCGGTGACCGGTTTCGGCTCGGCCACGAAAGGCCAAGTTCAACGGATGGTGACGCGCCTGCTTGGTCTCGATGCCGTGCCGGAGCCGCCCGATGCAGCTGATGCCCTTGCCCTCGCTCTTTGCCACCTCAGCACTGCGGTTTGGGCGCGTGCACCCCGTTCGGCTCCAGCCGGCAAGACGGCCCCGGTGGCACGACCGTGATCGGATCGTTGCGCGGACTCGTGACCGAGCGGCGGCCGCTCGGCGATGCCTCGGTCGATCTTGTCGTCGAGGTCGGCGGTGTCGGCTACCGCCTGCTGGTCGCTCCGAGGACGGCCGCCGGATTGAAGCTCGGGCACGAGGCGGCCTTCGCCGTGCACACCCACGTCCGTGAGAGCGCCATCACGTTGTACGGTTTCGCCTCTGCCGAGGAGCGGACGGCTTTCGAATTGCTCCTGGGGGCGCACGGTGTCGGGCCTGGTCTCGCGCTCGCGATCCTCAGCATCCACGATCCGGTCGAGCTCGCCGAGGTCATCGCCACCGGGAACGTGGACGCGTTGAAACTCGTGCCGGGTGTCGGTCAGAAGACTGCGGCTCGGCTCCTTCTCGAGCTGCAGGCGCGGTTCGACTATCTCAGTGTCGACGGCCTGCTCGTGACCGGCTCACCGCAGCTCAACAGGCCGCCTTCGGTGGTGGCCGAAGTCGGCGAGGCGCTCGCCCAGCTTGGCTACGCCCCCGATGAGTGCCGGGCGGCGCTGCGTGCGCTGCCGGCGGAAGGAACCGTCGAGGAGCTGCTGCGGCTAGCGCTGCAGAGTCTGGCCCCGCGGAGATGACCGGACCGTGAGCCCACGCCGCGAGATCCTCGCGAACGCCGAGCCCGACGCGTTGGGTGACGCGGAAGACGGGCGGCCGGTCGACCCCGGGTCGTTCGAAGGTGACGCCGCGCTCGAAGTCGGAATCCGCCCGAAACGGCTCGGCGACTTCGTCGGACAGCACCTTCTCCGCGAGAAGCTCGAGATCGTTCTCGAGGCCGCTCGGCGACGGGGTCAGCCGGTTGACCACGTGTTGTTCGCCGGGCCACCGGGACTTGGGAAGACCACGCTGGCGGGCATCATGGCTCACGAGATGGGCGCCGGCTTACGCATCACCTCAGGCCCGGCACTCGTGCGAAGTGGCGACGTCGCCGCCATCTTGACCGATCTCCAGCCGGGCGACGTGCTCTTCATCGACGAAATCCACCGTATGGGCCGGGCCGTCGAAGAGCTCCTCTACCCTGCGATGGAGGATTTCCAGCTCGACATCGTCCTCGGCCGGGGACCGACGGCCCGCTCGATCCGGCTCGACCTGCCGAAGTTCACCCTTGTGGGTGCGACGACCCGTACGGGCCTGGTCACCGGACCGCTTCGCGACCGGTTCGGGATCGTGGCACGTCTCGAGCTCTACAGCGAGGCCGAGCTCGAGGCCATCGTTCGCCGCACGAGCACCCTTCTCGGAGTCGAGCTCACGTCGGAGGGTGCGACCGAGATCGCCCGTCGATCGCGCGGAACGCCGCGCCTCGCGATCCGGCTGCTCCGCCGTGTCCGGGACTTCGTTGAGGTCCGGGGCGAGGGTCTGATCACCGAGGGCGCTGCGCGTGAGGGCCTCACCGTCTTCGGGGTGGACGAGCTGGGACTGGACGCCCTCGACAGGAGAATCCTCGAGACCCTCTGCATCCGGTTCGCCGGGCGGCCGGTTGGGCTCTCCACGCTCGCCGTGAGCGTTGGCGAGGAGCCCGAGACGGTCGAGGACGTCTATGAGCCGTTCCTGCTGCAGGCGGGTCTCGTGATGCGCACGCCCCGTGGGAGGCTCGCCGCGCCGGGTGCCTACGAGCATCTTCGCCTCGAGATTCCCGCTCAGCTGTCGACAGGCTGGTCGGGTGGTGACCTCGACCAGACGGCGGCGATGAACCCGCGCACTGGCTTCCGGAGCGGTGCGGTCCAAGATCCATTGTTCACAGCGGTGTCTGACGAGGGTGCTTGCACGGAGGAGCTGGAATCGGGCGACTAAGGTGACGGGTCGCATCATCCCTTGAGCGATAGGCCCCGCATGTCCCGTGTCCACGTCCTAGCCACCTCCGCCCTCCATGCGTCGTCGCCGCTGGCGGGTGCCATCCTCGCCGCAACTTCGAAGGCGAAGACCTCAACGCTCAACAGCTCCTTGATCTTCTTTGTCTTGCTGTTCGTCGTCGGCTACTTCTTCCTGATCCGCCCGCGCCAGCGCCAGCGCCAGCGTCAGGTTCAGGTCAGCAAGCAGATCTCTGTCGGGGACAAGGTGATGCTCTCCTCGGGCATCATCGGAACCGTCGAGGGGTTCGTCGGTGACCGGGCGAGGATCGAGGTCGCCCCGGGGATAGTGATCGAGGTCGTGCGCCAGGCCGTGGCGCAGCGGATCAACGACGTGGTTGACGACGACGGGTCCTACGACGACTCGCATAACGAGCACGATCATGACGATCATGACGATCCCGACGATGACGCCAGTCACGACCCGTACTCAGTGGCGCCTCTCGAGGAGAACGAGAAGGGCGGTACGACCGACGCTCATGACGACGGGGACCAGAGCCACTCGAGCGGCAACGGAAGCGGAGGCGGTAGCACTTGAGAAGGAGCTTGCTCCTGAGCGTTGTCCTCATCTGCCTCGTCTGTTTCGGAGCGCTCGGCGGCGTGATCGCCGCGGGCTGGTCCCCGAAGCTCGGGATCGACCTGGAGGGCGGCCTTCAGGTGGTCTTCCAGCCGACCCAGAAGGCATCGCCGGCTGAGCTCCAAACCGTCGTCGGGATCATGCAGGCCCGCGCGAACGGGCTCGGCCTCTCGAACCCCAACATCGGGACCCAGGGCAGCAATATCGTCGTCCAGCTCCCGGGTGTGAAGAATCCGATCACGGTCCTGAACGCGATCGGTAACACGGCCCAGCTGTTCTTCCGCCCGGTCCTCTGCGCCGCCAACCCGTTTACGGCGCCGGGCACCGGCACCACGACGACCACCACCAGCTCGACCACCACGACGACAGTGCCGAAGTCGACTTCGACCACATCTGGCTCGACAACGACGTCGACGGCGCCGAAGACCACGACGACCACAGTCGCCCCGACGACCACCACGAGTTCGACGACCACGACCACGGTGCCGAAGTCGACCAAGGGCACCGGTCCGGCGGGCGGGTACGTTCAGCCACCGCCTTGCGGTGCTGCTTACCGCTTCACGACCGCCACCTACGTCCCTGCCACTGGAGGAGGGTCGAACCCGGGCTCGGCACCCGACCCGGCGCTGAGCTCGGTGCCCTCGACGCCTCCCAACCAAGACACGGCGTCACGAGTCGTCCTCATTTGCGCGACCACCCAGGTACCCTGCGCCTCGCGTTACGAGCTCGGCCCGACCGCCTATGACGGGACCGTGCCGGCGACCGGCGAGATCCTCGCCTCGGCCACGGCCGAGCTGCAGACAGCCTCGGGCTGGGTCGTGAATTTCACGCTTAAATCGGCGTACTCTTCTTTCTTCGACTCGATCGCGAAGAATAATTATCATCTTCCTCTCGCGATCGACCTCGGCGGAACCGTGCAGTCCGCGCCCACCATCAACGCGCCGAGCTTCGGTGGGTCCGGGCAGATCACGGGCGCCTTCACGCAGGCCCAGGCCCAACAGCTCGCCCTGGTCCTCAAGTACGGCCAGATCCCGATCGCGCTCAAGCACGCGACCTACACCACCGTCTCGCCGACGCTCGGGAAGAAGTCCCTGCAGGCGGGCCTTCTTGCCGGCTTGCTCGGGCTGCTGCTCGTCATGGGTTACACGATCTTCTACTACCGAGCGCTCGGGATCGTCGTCGTCCTCGGCCTCGTGAGCACCGGCGCACTCATCTACGCCATCATCTCCCTCCTCGGCGAGACCTCAGCCGGCCTGACGCTCGACTTGTCAGGAATGACAGGGCTGATCGTGTCCGTCGGCATCACCGTCGACTCCTATATCGTCTATTTCGAGCGATTAAAGGACGAAGTGCGGTCCGGGCGCTCGATCCGGTCGTCGGTCGACCGAGGCTTCAAGAGCGCCTACCGCACGATCCTGTACGCGGACGCGGTGTCCTTTCTCGGGGCCCTCGTGCTCTGGCTCCTGTCGATCGGAGCGGTCCGGGGCTTCGCGTTCATGCTCGGGCTGTCGACTCTCATCGACGTTCTCACCGCGTATACCTTCACTCGTCCGCTCGTGATCCTCCTCGGTCGCAACCGAGTGTTCACCGAGGCGGCGGTCTTCGGTGTCGCGCGAGGCCTTGCCGCGCCATCAGAGGCCACGCCGTGACCACCGCAGCGATCGAGCTCGACGGCGCCCAGCCGCGGAAGTCGAGGGCGTTCCTCCGGCTGTACTACGGCCAGACTCGTTTCGACTTCGTACGCAAGCGCAGAAGGTGGTTCGGCGCGTCGGCGATCGTCATCGCCGCGGGCCTGATATCGCTCGGTGTGAAAGGCCTGAACTACAGCATCGAGTTCGTCGGCGGCACCTCGTGGAACGTCTCGGCACCGGGCGTCACCGTGGCGCAGGCTCAGAGCGCACTAACTCCGCTCGGCTTCGGTGGGGCGACGATCACGGTGCTCGGGAGCGGCAGCAAACAGAGCCTGAGCGTGGAGGCGAAGCTCGCCAGCGGATCGAGCGGCGTGAGCACCACCGAAGCCGCCAAGGTCGCCACCGTCCTTGCCGGGCTGGTGCACAAGCCGGGGTCGTCCGTGTCGATCGAGAACGTCGGGCCGACCTGGGGCAACAACATCACGCACAAGGCCGTCGAAGCGCTGATCGTCTTCCTCATCGTGATCACCGCCTACATCTCGCTCTTTTTCGAGTGGAAGATGGCGATCGCTGCCATCGTGGCCGTCGCTCACGACATCATCATCACGGTCGGGATCTATTCCCTTGCGTCGTTCCTGGTCACGCCGGATACCGTCGTGGCGTTCCTGACCGTCCTCGGCTACTCCCTCTACGACACAATCGTCGTTTTCGACCGCGTGCGAGATAATTCGAGGGGCCTCGGCGCGACCGGAAAGCTGTCGTTCACCGACGTCGTCAATCTCTCGATGAACCAGACGCTCGCCCGGTCGATCAACACCTCGCTCGTCGCGATCCTCCCCATCCTCGCCGTGCTCGTCCTCGGAGCCCAGATCCTCGGAGCCGTCACGCTCGAGTACTTTGGCCTCGCCCTGCTGATCGGCCTGACGAGCGGGGCCTACTCGTCGATCTTCATCGCGTCGCCGCTGCTCGCGATGCTGAAGGAGCGCGAGCCTCGCTACCGCCAGATCCGTGAGCGGCTCGAGGCGCGCGGCTCGGGAATGCAGCTGCTCACGCCCGCGGCCGTCGCTGCGGGCGCGCTGAGCACCGAGCCGGCCACGGGGGGAAGGCGCCGCCGTCCGTCCAAGGCCGCTCCGGCGCGAGCGCAGACGTTGCGTCCCGGAACGCCCCGGCGCGTTGCCGTCCAGGAGTTGGACGAGGAGGTCGTCGACGAGGAAGACGTCGCTAGTTACGACGCGGAGAGCTCGGAGGCCGCCGGCGACGGGGGCCGGAGGGCAGCCGAGCCTCGATCGACCGGCACCCCTCGGGCGGGTGGGCCGCGCCCAGGCACGCCTCGGGCGGGAGGACCGTCGAGGCCGGCGCCGGGCGCGCCTCGCGCCGGCACGCCGCCTCGCCCGCCTCCGCGGCCACGCAAGAAGCGCAAGCGCCGGTAGCGCCGCGCGGCAATGATCGACATCCGGCTGGCACGCGAGCACCCGCACGAATTCCGGCGGGCCCTTGCGCGAAAAGGCGCAGAGGCGGACTTCGAGGAACTGCTGGCGATCGATGCAACCTGGCGAGAGCTAGCCGGCGAGGTCGACGAGCTGCGTGCTCGGACTCGACCGAAGGGCAAGCCGACCGAGGAGCAACGAGCGGGCCTTGTCCTGTTGGGCGAGCAGCTGCGGCAATCGGAGGCCGATCTCGATGAGCTCCACCGTCGCCGTGCGGATCTGCTCGCGAGGGTGCCGAACCCGCCGGATGACTCCGTCCCCGATGGCTTCACGGACGAGGACGCACGCGAGCTGCGCCGAGTCGGGACCGTCCCTGATTTCGCGTTCGCGCCCCGCGATCATGTCGAGCTGAGCGCAGCGCCCGCCTCTGGCGGCGACGGCGCGGCGCGGCCTGGTTTCGACTTGGAACGCGGCGCTGGCGTAGCAGGCGCGCGCTTTGCGTATCGGAGGGGTGCAGTCGCTCTCGTGGAGCTGGCCATGTACCGCTATGCGCTCGAGCGGCTCGTGGAGCGCGGCTTCGAACCCGTGCTACCACCGGTGCTGGTGCGGGAGTCCGCCATGTACGGAACTGGGTTCCTGCCCACCGACGAAGTGAACCTCTACCAGGTCCCGAGCGACGGGCTCTATCTCACCGGAACCTCCGAAGTCGCACTCGCTGCGCTTCACCAAGGTGAGATCCTTCGCGCCGACGAGCTGCCGTTGCGGTACGCCGGCTACTCGACTTGCTTTCGGCGCGAGGCAGGCGCAGCCGGGCGTGACACCCACGGCATCTTCCGCGTCCACCAGTTCGACAAGGTGGAGATGTTCTTCTTCACCCACCCCGAGCGTTCCCGCGACCATCACGAGGAGATCCTGGCGATCGAGGAGGACCTGGTCGGCAGTCTCGGGATTGCCTACCGGGTCGTCCTCACCGCAGCGGGCGATCTCGGTCCCTCCGCCTCCAAGAAATACGACCTCGAGGCCTGGATCCCGAGTCAGCAGCGGTACCGGGAGATCACGTCCTGCTCGAACACGACCGACTACCAGGCACGACGACTGAACGTCCGGTTCCGCGACACGGACGGGTCGCTGCGCTTCCCGCATACCTTGAACGGGACGGCCATGACGGCGCGGTTCCTCATCGCTCTGCTCGAGGCGAACCAGGACGCGGACGGGCATGTCGCCGTGCCTGAGGTGCTCCACGCCTATGGCGCGCCTGAGCGACTCTGAGCGACCCCGAGCGACCCCGAGTCGGCCTCAGTCGGTTCCCGCTCGAAGGGTTGCCGCTCCGAAATGATCGAGCGGCCCGTGGCCGGAGCCCAGTCGCCAGTGAGCGCTCTGGCGGATCGCCCGAGTGACGAATTCCTTGGCCGCGAGAGCCGCCTCGAGTGGCTCGAGTCCGAGGGAGAGGTTCGCGGCGATCGCGGCCGAGAACGTGCACCCGGTGCCGTGAACGTTCCGGGTGTCGACCCAGGGCGCTCGCAGGTGCGTGACGGAGCGTCCGTCGAACGCGACGTCGACCGACTCGGCAGCGTGTCGATGCCCTCCCTTCACGATCACGAGCTGCGTTCCGAACGAGTGCAGCTCGCGGGCGGCGGCCTCCATGGCCTCCAGGTCGGCGATCGGGTGGCCGGTCAGCAGCGCGGCTTCAGGCAGGTTCGGCGTCGCAACGAGGGCATGGGCCAGCAGGTCGCGGTATTCGCCGGCGACGTCGTCACCGACGTCACCGGAGAACAGCGGGTCGCCCGTCGAGGCCACGAGCACGGGATCGACCACGAGCGGCGGAAGGTGTCCCGCGCCGGCTCGTGCCGCGAGGAGCCGAACGATGCCGGAGGTGGCCAGCATCCCCGTCTTGGCCGCGCGTACGGGAAGATCGGCGAGGACGGCGTCGAGCTGTGCCGCGACCATCGCAGGCGTCATCGCGACGACGCCCTGGACTCCGAGCGTGTTCTGCGCCGTGACGGCGGTCACCACGAGGGTCCCGAACACTCCCAGCGCGCCGAATGTGCGGATATCAGCGGCGATGCCGGCTCCACCTCCGGAGTCGGTTCCGGCGATGGTGAGGGCCACCTTCGGCGTCGCGCTCACCGCTTGCGCCCGCCCGCTGGCCCCGCTCCCGCTGGCCCCGCTCCCGCTGGCCCCGCTCCCGCTGGCCCCGCTCCCGCTGGCCCCGCTCC
>Ga0209415_10003368_pt1 | contig 29732 bp, 30 predicted proteins | sample PeaSoiSIISIP2007_FD_187696 | JGI IMG/M metagenome (GOLD analysis project Ga0209415, IMG submission 187696) | Peat soil microbial communities from Weissenstadt, Germany - SII-SIP-2007 (SPAdes) (version 2) | ecosystem: Environmental > Terrestrial > Soil > Wetlands > Peat | place: Germany...
TCGGCGGGACCGTGGTGGAGCCTCGCACCACCGCGCCAGGAGAGACTCGCGGCAAGTCAATCAAAGGTGGCGTCAGTAAGAAGATGGCCCCGGGCGACGTGTTTCACATTCCCGTCAAGGTGCCGCATCAGATGCTGGTGCCCAAGCTCCTGACGTTTGAAGTCGTCAAGGTGGACAGCAAGTAAAGACGGCGGAGGGCCGATTACTTCGCTTTGTTCTTGTTGGCCGCTTGCGCCGCAAGCTTCAATTCGCTGTTGACTTGCTCCAACAGCGTCTTGGCTTTAGCCGCGTGGCCGGCCAGATCGAACTCGTTGGCCTCCTGCGCCGCCGTGATTTTCTCGTAGGCTTGCGTGCTCAAACGTTGCGCGGCATTCAGGTTCGGGTGCGCCGCTTTGGAAACATTGTCCTTGGGTGCTTGTGCGAAGGCAAACCCGCCGATGGCAACCGCAGCCGCAAGAACGGAGGAAACGACATAAGGTTTTTTCATAGGAGTAATTCTACTCCATCCATCGGCGATCGCCCAGCAAATCTTTAACTCACCGGTTCGACGATCTTGAAGAAGACCGGTTGCTCCACCAGTTCGGTCTGTCCCGCCAGCTTCAGCGCAATGCACACATCGCCGGCAGGAACATTCGCGGGCACGCGGAAGCTGATCTCGAAGTCGGTTTGCGTAAGGATATCCGCTTGGTAACGAACTTCGGAGCCACCCTCGCGGCCGGTCAGATACAACTCGCGGACGTGTTTGGAGTCGAGCTGGAAGCCGGAGACCGTAACAGTGCCGCCGGCAGCGGTTTCGGCGGGCGACACCCGCTGGATCATCGGGCCAATCTCGCCCACGCCTTTCCAGGCGCACAGCCTGACAACGGGGATCGCCGCTAACACCAAAACCAGCATCAGAAAAATCCTATGAATGCGAAGCATGTCGGGGCCTCCTTTGATTTGCTCTGGTCTGCTTACTCTCATCGCCGCTGCCGCCTTTGCTCGGCTTGCAGGACGTGTACTGCCATCAACGCTCCCACCGGATGCGCCCCCAGCTCCACCAGCGGATCCGCATCCAAAGCGGGTTTGGCTGTGTTGTTGTGAGGGAATTTGCACACTTCACGCAAGGTCGCGATCTCGTTGGCCGGCAGTCCATACTCGACGCCGACCGCGGCGACATCCTGAAGCATGCGCAGTCGCAGTTCGCGCTTCCAGCGTGAATCGTAGAGCAGCTTGTTCAACTTGTAGGACTTGACCGACGGGTGCACATAAAAAGCGAACGGATGATTCTTGAATTGGAACTCTTTTGCCGCTTCCGCACCCGGCTTCTCACCGGGATGAAAGCGAACCACGGCATGGCCGTGATGCGTAGTGGGCTGGTACGACAACAGTTCCATGTGCTGCTTACCCACCGCACCCAGCACCGGCGCCCATGGCAGCATCTCCGTATTCCCGACTTCGTCCAACTGCTCCACCGTCAAATCCAAGAACGATTCGCTATGGCCGTTTTCGAGCTCCTGAACGCACCACCGGTCGAACGCAAAATCCGGCTTGTAATAGTTCGAGGTGCCTGGATAGTGCGACATGCCGCCGCTAGCCAGCATCGCAACCCGCTCCGGCCGGGCGGCCACGATTTCCGCGATTGCGCGTCCCAGGGCCGCGCAACGCCGCGGGCTTGGCAGCGGAGGCAGGTAGGTGTTGACGAAGATCGGCACCACCGGAATATCGCGGCCGCCCAGCACCCATTCAAACGGCGCGGCAAAAGAGTGCCCCAGCTCGGCATCCTGAGAATAGGTCATGTCGAAATCGTGCCGGACCAGTTTCTCCAGAATGTCTTCGGCCAGGGCTTGATGAATCGCGGGTGACCAAGTCTTGCCAGCGAACACCGCGTTCGCGCGTTCGCCCGCGATTACGGCGAAGGTGGGAACAGACTTCAGAAAGAATGTCTCCAGGTGGTCGCTGGCAAAGATGATGAGCGCGTCCGGGTTGGTTTCATCCAGAACCTCGCCGAGCTTGCGCATTGCGGCTATGCCCGCATCAAGCTGCTTGGGATCTTCCTCCGGAGGTCGCGTGAAAAGCTGCGGAGCGTGCATCGTGGCCATGGCTGCAACAATTTGTCCCATACGGATTCCGTTCCCCTATTTGGTTTGAAGTTGCTCAAGATACTTGGCGACATTGTCGATACGGACGCGTCCCAAATCCTGATCCCAGGCAATCTGAGAAAAGATAGGACCCCACAGCGGCATCTCCCTCGTGCCGTGGCCCGGCTCTACGTCCTCGCCCGAAAGAACTTGTTCCACGCGCTGCCGCGGGAATCGTCCGCCGTTGCGCATCGCAATGTGCGTCAAATCCGGCGGCGGCACCTTGAGAACCCGCGCCATGGGGCCATCCCCTTTGGCTGATTTGCCGTGACATACGGCGCAGTAGGCCTGATACAGGTCGCTTCCCGCAAGGGATGAGATGAGGTGCGTCTCCTCCGGTCGCGGCGATGGAGGAGTCTGGGCCGTGCTGAGCATGAACACAAGGGCCATTCCCAGCAGACCGAAGCCAATCTTGATGTTCATGCCAGCTACGGTGCAGTTGAGATACCACCGCCATATGCAAGAGTTACAAGGAGAAGCGGCGCTCAGCCGTGCGAATTGGCGCACCGGACAAGGCTGCTGCGCGATAGCGCCCATAATGGCCCGAACTGTTTTTGAGCCCTCAGGACTTCGCCGCCGGGATCAGCTCGCGCCCGCCCAGCGATGTGCGGAAGCCCCAAACCGCGGCAGCGGCAACGAGCGCGACAAACACCCACGAGCTTTGTCCGTACCAGGCGGTGAAATCCGTGGTGAACAACGTCTGCAACGGCGTGTCGATGAGGTAGACCAGGCATATGGTCGCGAACAGGCCAAAGCGGAGCATCACCACCACCAGGGTGGTCCAGATCGCCAATAAGAACAGAGGGGTGTACCAGGGGCCGTGTCCCGCCCAACGCAACCCGGCAAAGAACAGTACGAAAACCAGCCCGGCCAGCCACTGCTTGCGGAGAACGGCTCGAAGAACGAACAAAAGGAGGAAGAAGAAGAGCGCTCCGCCAACGGAGCCGTCCAGGTGCCTGATGAACGTGGAACCCCAGTAGCGCGCGCCGTTGAGGCTGGACGGGTCGAGCAGGCCTACCGGTCCGCCGCCGTGGAAAAGGTTGGCGAAGAAGTAGCCTTGAAACAGCAGCAAGTACACCAGGCCGAGCAAACTACCGAAGAGAACATCGCGGCCCACCAGCGGATCGCGCCATCTGCCGGATAGCAGCCGGGTCCACGTGACTAGATTCTGAGGCCAGTAGCGGCGTACCCACGGCTCCAGCGCCAGGTAGAGAATCCAATACCGGATGCCCGTGTAGGCGACGCGTGCAAGGGCCATGCTGAGAAGGTCATACTCCTCCGGCGGATCTGCCACTTGGTGCGCGGACAGAAGCCACTTCACCAGCGAAACCGACGCCATAAAAATTCCCAACCGCGCGGCCCCCGGCAGGTCGCCTCGCCCCGCTTTCCAGTTATACCGGGCCAGCCATATTCCCACCACCAGGATCAGCGTGTCTAACAGCGGACCGCCCATGTCTGCCAGACGTTGGGCAAAGGAGGACGGCGAACTCTCAGCCATGCGCGTGGGCTTGCTCGACGGCCATACGATTTCGAAGTGCACGGGACGGCCGTGGAAGGCCGCAGCTTCGACGCGGATGGGAAGGTTCGGATTGCCGGGATACGTTCCGGTCCAGGCCGCGCGCACATCGGTTGCGGCAACGGGTGTCCACTGCGGATCGTCTGGCTTGAATTGCGCCATGTCGAAATGAGCGGCTACGAACAGCGGAGCCCAATCCGGGGCGGGATAGGCTCCCGGTTTCTCCATCTGCGGAGGAATGGCATCGAAAACAATCAGACGTCCGCTGGTATCGAGCGAGATCTCCACCATGCCTCCAATGTTGAAGATGGGGTCGTCGCCCGTGATCGTGCCGGAATTGCTATACGCCTGCGAAACCATAGGCGCCGGACTCTGGCGGTAGCCGAACAGAAGCGGCGAGGGAAGCGTCGCGGCCAGCTTGCGCCACGCCGAGGGTCCGTCGGCCTTCGCTTCCCGCGTGGGGCTCTCATCGTAATAGAACCCTTTCTCCGTGTCGGCGGGCGCATCGGTGTAACCCAAACCGCGCACGATTTCCCGCGCCTTGACCATGAGCGCTTCCGGCGGATTCTCCAGCGGAAAATACGCCGCGAGCTGGATTTTGGGCATCAGAATGCACGCGGCCACCAAGCCCACCACGATTCCGGCCAGCGCGGGGATCGCGACCTTGGGCGACAAGCCCTCCGTGGATCCCGACGCGGCCACTACTTCCGGCGAAGGCGTCTCGCCCGCCGCCAACGCCGCAGCCAAGGGATCTCCTCCCGGAAGGGACGCGGCCAGCGCCAGGGCCGATGCCGGTCGCTGCTTCGGATCGGGCTCGAGGCAGCGGAGAATGGCGCGCTCCACTGCCGGATCGATATCCGCCGCAAGCTGCGAGGGATTGGTGATCCTTCCCGAACTGCGCCGCAGCTCCAAGACTTCCGCCACGGTATCCGCGCGGTGGGCCGGTTTGCCGGTGAACATCTCGTAGAAGATGAGGCCCAGCGCGTAGATGTCGCTTTGAGCGGAAACCTCGCGGCCCTCCAGTTGTTCCGGAGCCATATAGGCGGGCGTCCCGTTGCGCACCTCCGCTCCTTGAAGCTGAGTGGCGACGGCGGCCAGGCCGAAGTCCATGATGTGCAGCTCGCCCCGGCCGTCGATCATAACGTTGGCGGGTTTGAGATCGCGATGCAGCACTCCCTGCTTATGCGCCGCCGCCAGTCCCGCGCACATCTTCCGCGCGAATTCGGTGGCTTTATCGGCCGGAAGACGCCCGATGCGGCGCAGCAAGCTGCCCAGGTCCTCGCCATCGATGTACTCCATCGAAAGATACGGCTGGCCTTCGACCTCGCCAATGTCATAAACCCGGCAGACGTTAGCGTGAGTAATCTGGCGAGCGATGCGCACCTCGTCGTAAAAGCGCGTCAGCAGGCTCAGGTTGCCGGCCGCGGATTCGGTCAGAAACTTGAGCGCGACGGGCTGGCCCAGCATGATGTCGTCGGCGCGAAACACTTCGCCCATCCCGCCCTTGCCCAGGCGCGAGATGATGCGGTAGCGGCTGGCCAGCAGCGTTCCAGGCTCAAAGCGGTACGCCGGAATGCCGGAGTTCCCCGAGTGCGGCGCGTGCGGGGATGCGGGCCGCGGTGTTGCCGCCGGCTTGGCGAACGCCGGGGCCGGAGCCGCCGCGGCTTCCATCGCCATAGTTTCCATCTCCGCCGGATCGGCCGCGCTTACCGGCACCCCACACTTCAAGCAGAAGCGGCTGCTGGGCGGAATCTCGGCGGTACAAGCCGGGCAACGCGACATAGGCGGATCTCAGTAAAGCATATCGCCTTCCATCGAATTTCGCCGGTCCGCTGAGCGGGATGGCGAGGGGGGATGATTTCCGGGAGCCGAGCAACTATAATCTTACGGAGTCGAGTCCGCCGCTTTGTTTTGCGCGGCGGTTGCTCAAGGGAGAGGAAGCCATGAAGCGAATGTTTTTCTGGACCGCCAGCGCGGTTCTGTCAATGTGCGTGGTGCACGCCCAATCCGGGGCGAAGAACGGCGAATGGCCGACCTACGGCGGGGACACCGGGAACACTCGTTATTCGCCGCTGGACCAAATCAACGCCGGCAACTTTGACAAGCTGCAAGTGGCGTGGAAGTTCAAGACTGACAACCTCGGACCCACCACCGAAAACAACCTGGAAGGAACGCCGCTGATGGTGAAGGGCGTGCTCTACGCGACAGCGGGAACCCGGCGCGCAGTGATCGCGCTGGACGCCGCCACCGGCGAGCTTCTGTGGACCCATAGCGAGAATGAAGGCGAGCGCGGCAACGTCGCGCCCCGCAAGCTTTCCGGGCGCGGCCTGGCTTACTGGACCGACGGCCGCGAGGAGCGAATCATCTACGTGACGCCGGGCTACAAGATGGTCGCGCTCAACGCCAAGACCGGCATGCCCGTGACCGCGTTCGGCAAGAACGGGCTCGTCGATCTTAAGGACGACGACGATCAGGTCATCGATCCGATGAGCTCGGAAATCGGTCTGCATTCGGCGCCGATTATCGCCAAGGATGTGGTGGTTGTCGGGGCGGCACACAAGCCCGGCGGCGTGCCCACCAGCAAGACCAACGTGAAGGGCTACGTGCGCGGGTTCGACGTGCGCACGGGCAAGCGCCTGTGGACCTTCCACACCATCCCCAAACCGGGCGAGCCCGGCCTCGAGACCTGGTTGAACGATTCCTGGTCCTACACCGGCAACACCGGCTCCTGGGGGCAGGCGTCCATCGACGAGGATCTTGGCTTAGTCTACCTCGGCGTGGAATTGCCCACGGGCGATTATTACGGCGGCCATCGTCCTGGCAACAATCTTTTCGGCGAGAGCCTGGTCGCGGTGGATCTGAAGACCGGCAAAATGAAGTGGTTTTACCAATACGTGCATCACGGCATTTGGGACATGGACAATCCCTGCCCGCCGATCCTGGCCGACATCAATGTCAACGGGCGCATGGTAAAAGCCGTGGCGCAGCCCACCAAACAGGCGTTTCTCTATGTGTTGAACCGCGAAACCGGCCAGCCCATCTGGCCTTTCGAGGAGCGGCCTGTCGCCAAGGGCGACGTCCCGGGCGAGTGGTATTCGCCCACGCAACCCTTTCCTACAAAGCCTCCGGCATACGACCGGCAGGGAATTTCCATCAGCGACCTGATCGACTGGACGCCCGCCCTGCGCGCCGAAGCGGAACAGGTCGTATCGCGATACCGCATCGGCCCGATGTTTACGCCCGGATCGCTCAGCAAGCCCGAAGGGCCGTTGGCCACGCTTACACTGGCCACCGCCGGCGGCGGATCGAACTGGCCGGGCGGATCCTACGATCCCGAAACGCACGTCGTTTACGTCTCTTCACAAGCCTCAGTCACGCAGATCGGGCTGGTTCCCGGCAACAAGGAAAGAACCGATGTGGACTACATGTCGGGAACGGCGGCGCCCGCCGGTGGACGCGGCGGTGGCGGACGGGGCGGACGGGGCGCAGCCCCAGCAGCGGCCGCGGGCGGTGGACGCGGAGGACGTGGCGGCGCAGGAACCAATATCGTGCCCTCGCCGGCCACGGCGGCTCAAGGCGCGGATGAACCACCTCCGGCTACTCCGGCGCCACCGCCACCCGGCGGCGGGTTGACTGTTCGAGGCCTTCCCTTAATCAAGCCCCCCTACGGGCAGATCACTGCAATCGATCTCAACAAGGGCGAGATTCTATGGCAAGTGGCGCACGGCGAGACTCCGGACAACATTCGCAACCACCCGGATCTTAAGGGTCTCAACATTCCCCGCACCGGCCGCACCGGCACCGCCGGACAGTTGGTCACCAAGACGCTGGTGGTCGTTGGCGAGAAGGGGACCATCACCATGCCCAACGGGCAGCAGGGCGCATATTTGCGCGCCTATGACAAGGCCACTGGGAAGGACGCGGGCATGGTCGCGATGCCGGCTCCGCAGACCGGATCGCCCATGACTTATTCGCTCAATGGCAAGCAATACATCGTGGTCGCCATCGGCAGCGGGCAATACACGGCCGAATATCGGGCGTACCGGCTTCCGAACTAAAAACTTTTGGGGGTTGCGCTCATCTCGACCGGCGCCGCCCTGGGGCTATCCTTCTTACGCTTGAGCCAGAAGCGATCAAGCAGCTTCCGCAGGTAAAACGATCCGCCCAAGAAGGCCGCATAGGCCGCTTGATACATGAATGCGCCGGTCCCCGGATCGGCATAGGCGGAGGCTCTGGATGGTGTGGCCAGCATCAACGGCACCAGCAACAACATTGCCCTCGCGACGATCAAGAGCGCATCGTTATTATTGTGTTTGCGCGTGTTCATGCCTGATTCCTTCCTCCAGCCAACTCCATCGGCCCCCCCTATTTCAAGGGCGTCATGAGGGCTACAATGCTGCTGCCCAGGTTGCCATAGACCACCGGCTGAGAAATGACGGCGGTGTAGCCGGCCAGCATGAAGCAAGCCAGCGGATCCATCTTGCGCCAGGCTCGCAGATCAAAAATGTCCGCGAGCAGGGACATGATGTCGTGACAAATTGTCCCCTTTTGAAGCGATTTTGTGCGCGGCGAACCCACCATAACGACCGGACCGGTGAGGCCCGGAAGGGTGAAGATTCTGCGCGTTTTCTTAGAGATATGACTTGCCGGCATCGCTGGCGACGAGGTCACATCAATGCTGGAAGTAGCCGGAAAGGATAATGTTGTAGGTTGCATGGCACTTCCTTTAGTGCAACCGGAGTGCCAAATGACATACCACGCTTCGCGAATTCAGGAGACTCGCGGTACAGTTGAATTACATGCGGTTGAGCGAATTTCCGGCGTGGGGCGTGTACGTGTGTTTGCTTGCATGCCCCGCCGCGTGCGCCCAACAGACTCCACCGCCGCCCAGTGCGACGCCTCCGCCCAGTGCGACGCCTCCGCCCAGTGCAAACGATCAGCGCATCCTTTTGGCGCGAGTCAGGCAGGAAGCGATCCGCTATCAGCGTGAGCTCCCGGATTTCCTTTGCACCCAGCTGACCACGCGCTCGATCGACGAAAGCGCGTCCGGAAAACATTGGAAGCGGCGGGACAGCCTGGAGGTCGAAGACGTGTACGTCAGCGGCTTCGTGAATCACAAACTGATCCAGTTGAACGGGATGCCCCCGCACAAGAACTATCAACAGCTCACGGGGTTTCTATCGGAGACGGTGTTGCACTCCGTGGGCTTTCTTCCCGCGTGGCTTTTTGGCCCACAGGCCAAGACGCAGTTCGATTGGATCAAGGAATCGATGCTAGATGGGCGGCGGGTCCAGGTGTTTTCGGTGCACCTGCCTGCCTCCGATTCGAAGTTGACGATTTCCACGCCCAGGCAATCCTTCACCGCTGGAATCGACGGGACGATCTTCGTCGACGCGGTCACCGCGGTGGTCCGGCGTTTCGAGATTCAGATGGATCTTCCGCCCGCCTCCACGATTCAGGAGGGAGCGCTGGAGATCGACTACGCCCGCGTGGACATTTCCGGCCGGCAGTTTTTCTTGCCCGTCAAATTTCAGGTACAGGCGCACTTCGGGACGTCTCTGGTGAAGAACGAAACCGAAGTGGTGCGGTATCAGAAGTACGCCGCGGAGACCACCATTCATTTCGACGAAGCTCCGCTGGAAGGAGAATCGCCGAGCAAAGACTAACCACCGGCTTTCGCCGGTCCACGAGATGGAGTATAGTCGGAGCCAAGGGGATTATATGCACACTGCCATCAAACGTCATATTGGGGTAGGGGTTCTGGGGATTGTATCGGGTTGCGGGTTGTTCGCGGCCGACCAGTCGGCAGGTCTTCGGGCATTCCAGGAGGGCGACTACAAAACCGCCCGTCGCGAATTCAAAGCCGGGGCCGATCAAGGGGAACCCAACGCGGAATACAACCTTGCAGTTCTGTATCTGGAAGGCCTGGGCGTGGTTAAGGATCCAGATGAAGCGTTCCGGCTATTTCGCCTCGCTGCGGACCAGGGGCACGTGCAAGCCGAATATCGCGTAGGCGAGCTTCGCGAGAAGGGCTGGGGCGCACCGCCAAACTATACCGAAGCGCAGCGATGGTTTCAGAAGGCCGCGGATGGCGGCGACGCTGAGGCCGCCGAGAGCTTGGCCGAGCTGCTTGAGGAGGGTTATGGACAGGAGCCCGATGTTGCACTTGCTGCGCAGCGCTATCGGCAAGCCGCCGACAAGGGGCTCGCGGCAGCCCAATTTCGCTTAGGACTATTGACCGAACAGGGCCGTGGCGTTCCTCGCGATGAAGCGGCCGCAGCCAAGTTATACACGGCCGCGGCGAATCAAGGCTACGCCGATGCCCAGGAGAATCTGGGGATGCTGTATCTGCGCGGAAAAGGAGTGCCGCAGGATAATAAGCAGGCCTATTTCTGGTTTACTCTCGCCACCAAGCAAGGTTTGAAGTCCGCCGAACACCAGAGGGCCGAGGTGATCAAGAAACTTACCCCCGACGATGTCGTTCAGCTCGAAACATCCGCCTGGAAATGGCGCCCGAAACTCGTGGCCCAGCGGAATCCCGCGATCATTCAATAGGCCGCTTTTTCGACTGACCGCCTCTGAGCGTAGCGAAAAAGAATGTCCCGGAGCTTTTCGTTGCAACTTATTTCATTGCAACGGGCAGGCTTTCATGCTACGCTCAGAAAGCTTTTGAAATCCACCACATCGTTTGAACCTACCCGCAGGGTCTGCACTTCTCAATCGATTCACCAGGACTTCCATCGCTAGAATTGAGGAGATTTATATGAAAGAAACAGGAACTGTGAAGTGGTTTAACGCCGCCAAGGGCTTTGGATTCCTCGCGCGCGAGAATGGCGAAGATGTGTTCGTACACTTTTCGGCGATTGAAGCAACGGGCTATCGCTCGCTCGATGAGGGCAGCCGAGTCACCTTCGTCGTGAAAAACGGGCCCAAGGGTCTGCAAGCCGAACAGGTTTCACTGGCTTAAGCCAGTGAAACCACCCCGCCAACATGTCCAGCAAAAATGGTGACAAGGCACGCCATCACCGGATGCGCAAGCAGAATATCGCCCGGCGTCTTAGATCCCGGGAATTACAGCAGAAACTGGCGCTGGCCTCACCGCCTTCCGTAGTTTCCCTGAATACGAAGCCCTCCGCCGGGTAATTTGCTTGCGGGCCTAATGTTTTTCTCGTACTCGGCCGATAAAATAACTGATGCCAGTTTGGTGTGAAGACGTCGCGACTTTCAGCTTGGACGAGGTCCTGGAGCGCCAAGTCGAGAATCGTGTCTGGAGCAAGGAGCTTCGTCGTAAAAACAACTCCTTAGTCAACAGCCGGTTGGCGAATGAGATCACGCAAGCCGACTACCTGGCGGAGCGAAAGCTCGCCCAGGGGGAGGCCGCCGAGTGCCGGCGCCGCGCAAACATTCTCGACGCACAGATCATCCTCCGGACCGGGCGCCCCCTCATTTCAGCGCCTCTTTAGAAATTTCGGCTCCGCTTTAAGAAGCCTCCGGCCTCAGCCGCGCCGTATAACCCGAGCATTCCAACACTGGAAGCGCGGGATACTTCTTGAAGCGCGGATCGTTGAAGCTCAGCTGGCAGAGAAAGAAGACGCTTCCGCGATCGGACACGATGGTCCGCGAATGCCGGCACGTCTCGCACAAGCCCGCGTCGATGCGCACGCATCCTCAATTATGCCAGGACGGCGAATAGGAGGATCAGTCCGCCCCCATCAGCTTTAGCTGATTGTCCACGCTGACGACGCCCTTGATCTTCTTGGTGATTTTTTCGGCCTTTTCCTTGGCTTTCTCGGTGTGCACCTGGCCGCGCAGCGTGACCGTGCCGTTCTTCACGATCACTTCGAAACCACCGCCCCGGACGTCCGTATCGTTGGCAAGCTTGGCCATAACTTCGTCGTGAATGCGGTCGTCGTCTTTGCCTTGCGCGGCGTTGCCGCGCACAACCAGCAGAGGAGCGATCAGGAACAATACCAACAGGAGAGAGAGTGCGCGCATATAGGCCCCGTCTCTCAATGTACCTGGATTTCCCCTCATTTAGATCCCTGCCATTCGGCGCCAGTCCGAAGCGGCCAGGAATTCCGGATCCTCACGCCAGTGCGGTCGGACCTTTACCAGCGTCTGCAAGAAGACCTTTTTCCCGAACGTGCGCTCCAGCTCCTGGCGCGCCTGAGTGCCGATTTTCTTCAGCGCGGCTCCCCCGGCGCCGATCAGAATCGCCTTCTGCCCGGGTCGCTCGACGTAGATGGACGCCGCGATCTTGAGCAGCGTGGGAGTGTCCTCGAAGCTCTCGATCATCACCGCCACGGCGTGCGGAACTTCCTCCCGCGTCAGGCGCAGGATTTTTTCGCGCAGAATTTCAGCGGCCAGGAAGCGCTCCGGCTGATCGGTGACGTGCTCCTCCGGATACAGGGCTGGGCCTTCCGGCAGGCGCGCGACGATTTCAGCGCGCAGCACGTCCAGTCCTTCGCCCTTGAGCGCGGAAACCGGGATGTATCCGGCGAACTCGTGCAGCGCGCGATAGCGCTCGATCAAAGCCAGAATCTTCGGCTTTTCGTGCAGAGCATCCACCTTATTAAACACCGCCAGCACCGGGGCGCTCATCTTTTTCACTAGATCCACGGCCTGGGCGTCCAGCTCCGTGAACGGCGCAACTGCGTCCACCAGAAACAGCGCTACATCGACTTCGAGCGATGCCCGCACCGTGTCCATCATGCGCTTGTTCAACAGCGAATCCGACTTGTGAATTCCAGGCGTGTCCAGGAATACGATCTGCGCCTCCGGAAGGGTCAGGACGCCCTGGATTGATGTGCGCGTCGTCTGCGGACGCGAAGCGGTGATGGCTAGTTTCTGCCCCACCAGCGCGTTCAACAATGTCGACTTTCCGGCATTGGGCCGCCCCAGAATGGCCACGAAGCCCGCGCGATGGCCGCCTTTGCTCATTGAATGGCCGCTTTGGCTCATTGAATCGCTACCTTGTCTCATTGAATCGCGGCTTTGCCTCATTGAATCGCTGCCTTAGCTACGCGCACCTGATCCACGCGGCGGTCATTAGCCGCGAGCACGGTGATCAAGATGCCGTCGCGCTCGGTCTCTTCGCCCACTGCGGGAACGTGCCCCAGCCACTCCGTCACCAGGCCGCCGACGGTGGTCGACTCAGGGTCACGCTGCGGATGGAAATCCAGCAGATCGGCGAGGCGGTCCACGTCGAAACTGCCGGAGACCACGTAGCTGCCGTCGGAGTCCTGGCGGAAATCGCGCTCCGGCTCATGCTCGTCGTGGATCTCGCCGACGATCTCCTCCACCATGTCCTCCAGCGTCACGATGCCCGCGGTCGAGCCGTATTCATCCACCACCACCGCCATGTGCGCGCCCTCTGCCTGCATTTCGCGCAGCAGATCGTTGACCGGCTTGGTTTCGGGCACGGCGCGAATCGGGCGCATGATCTCGCGAACCGTGCGCGTGGCACGCTGGTCTTCATTGACTTCAAACATGTCGCGCACGTGCACGAAGCCGCAAATCGAGTCGATATCGGTGTCGTAAGCCGGGATGCGCGAGAACTGTTCGTTAATCACGAGCTGGCGCAGCTCCTCGAGCGTGGCATCCTGGCGGATGGCGACGATCTTCGGGCGCGGAGTCATCACTTCGCGAACGGTTTTGTCGCCGAACGCCACCACCGATTGAATCAGCTCGCGGTCGGTTTCCTCGATAATCCCTTCCTCTCGCCCCGCTGTAATCAGCGCACCAATGTGCTCCTCGGGCCGGGGCGCCTCAGCCGTCTGTTCCGCGGAGCCCAGGTCAAACAGGGATTGCAGGAACTCAAGCAGCCAGGTCAGCGGCCTCGCCGACAAGGCCACGGCACGGAACAGGGGCGTCAGGGGTAATAAGCCGCGGCCGCTGGTTCTGCGGTAGATGATGTGCGGCACAATATAGGTTCCGACAATCGTGAAGGCGCCCGAGAGCAGGGCGGCGACTCCCAGGGCCTGCCCCAGCGACGCTCCCTGATAGGTGATGGCCAGAAGCAGGCATCCGATCACCGCCAGCCCAATATGCTTGATCAGGGAAAACGTCAGCGCGCCCCGTTCCGTCGACAGGCCGATTTTCGGCTCCAGCGTTTGTTTGAAAAATTCAAGCGCGGGCAGATCCCGGGCGTGAATCCGCAGCGCCTCCAGGTAGAGAACCTGGATGCACGTCACCAGAGTCACCACCGCGGCAGTGACCGACGCCACGATCACGAGCAGGGAAATCATGCGCCCGTCCGTTCCACCAGACCAGGCGGAAGCTTGAGCCGCTTGCGCCATCGCGCCTCGGCGCGAGCCATCTGCCCGCGGTCGATTTCATGATCCATCCCGGCCAAGTGCAACAAGCCGTGCAGCATCAGGATGCGCAGCTCCTGGTCGACGGAGTGGCCGAATGCGGCTGCCTGCGCGGCCGCGCGGTCCAGCGAAATTGCCATTTCTCCGGCTGTCCCATTGGACGAAGGGAAGGAGAGAATATCCGTGGGGAAATCCTTGTGGAGGAATCTGCGATTCAACGCGCGCAATTCACGATCGCCGGTAATCAAGCAGGCGACGCTCCGCCCGGGCATGACCATGTGCGCGGCATCGCGAAGAAAATCGCGCAGGGGCCGACGGCGGATTGATCTAAAAAGGGCAGGTCGGAGACCTGCCCCACTGGGATGTCGAAATAGGATGGAGATCTCCTCGGTTGACATAGGGCCGCGCCTTAGGCCACGGGCGTTTCGGCTGGAGGGGTGACCGGCTCGCCGGCGGGCTCGGTCAGCTTGAACGACAACTGACGATTGGCCCCGATGATTTCGTTGTAGCGTTCGTAGGCCTTGACGATCTTCTGCACCAGGTTATGGCGCACGACGTCGCGGTCGTCGAACTGAACGAAGCGAATGCCCTCGACGCCGCGCAACACGTCGATGACTTCGATGAGACCGCTGCGCTGGCCCGACGGCAGGTCGATCTGGGTGGGATCGCCGGTCACCACCATCTTGGAGTTGAAACCCTGGCGCGTCAGAATCATTTTCATTTGTTCGGGCGTGGCGTTCTGGGCCTCGTCCATGATGATGAAGCTGTCGTTCAGCGTGCGCCCGCGCATGAATGCGATGGGCGCGATCTCGATGACGTTGCGTTCCAGCAGCTTCTCGACTTTTTCGGCCTCCATCATGTCGAACAGCGCGTCGTAGAGCGGGCGCAGGTACGGGTCGATTTTTTCCTGAAGCGTTCCCGGAAGGAACCCCAGGCGCTCTCCCGCTTCCACTGCGGGACGCGTCAGAACGATTCGGCTGACGCGCTTGGCCAGCAGCGCGGAGACTCCCATGGCCACGGCCAGATAAGTTTTGCCCGTTCCGGCGGGGCCGATGCCGAAGGACAGATCGAAGTGTTCGATGGCGTCCACGTAACGGCGCTGCGTGATGGTTTTCGGAGCGACGGTCTTTTTACCGAAGCTGCGTTGCCGTCCGCTTTCGACCAATCCGCGCAGGCTGGTTTCGGCGTCGGCGGTCACCACGCGCAGAAAGCTGTTCAGGTCGCCGTTATTGAAGACGTGGCCCTCGCGAGTCAATGCGGCGTAGTCGTTGAGAATGCCTGCGGCTCGCGCGACGCCGGAGTCTTCGCCCTCGATCTCCAGCGAATCGTTCAGCAGGCGGGTGCGCACGTTCAATCCGTTTTCGATCAGCCGGATATTCTCGTCGCGCGTCCCGAACAGGGACTCGATGCCGCGGCTAATCTGGACGCTGGACTTCATTCAAGACGGAGGGACAAGAGGGTACCAGCGACACAGGGTTTCCGCGAGCGCGGAGGCACAAGCAACATCTATCTTTAGAATATCAAAACGCGGCAGGATGCAAATCGGCCTAGCGGCTTCCTTTGCGAAGCGCATTGATCTTCGCTTCGAGTTGGAGAAGCACCTCGCAGATCGAATCGAAAGTTGGCGGGTTTCCGAACAGCATGATTTGCATGTCTTTGTAGTCGCGCTCCAGATGCCTGAGCTTCGCATCGTTTGTGGGCAGCAGTTTGAACGATCCTGGCATAGCGAGATCGTACCGAGCCCAATTTGAAGGATAGAAGCGCTCCTTGAACTGGACGACATCACGGAGAAGGTCGATTTGAGCGAATGCGTTGTCTAGAGCGGAACTCTGAGCGAGTTTGTAGAGGTCGTAATAGTGGCGGGAGTGTCGTTTAGGAATGGGTGTTTCACGATGTGCCTCCTGGTGGAGAATTGTCGCCTTTTCCCAGAGAGTTCGTTCCGCAGTGATGGCCACGACGGGGGTGTGCGGATTCTCGAAGAGGTTGGGGAAGGCCTCGTAGGCATATGGCTGAATAATGTGAGTTGCTGAGGGAACCCAGGAGGCGAGAGGACCGATTTCCAGCCTTACTTCGGGACGAATGTATTCTTCTGAGAAGGCCGCTGGTTACAGGATGTTTATGACGTGGGAATCGGTTTTATCAACGACAGCAGATAGGCCAGCTCCTCTCTCTGAACGAGTTCGTCCAGCCGCGGGCAAAGCTGTTTTTCGATAAACGCCGCAGCGAGCCGATTGATCCGCTTGTTGAACCGGTCCTGCTTGCCCTTCGAGTCGAAGTTCTGCATCGGATCTTTAAGCCCCTCACCGAATCCGATGAGCTGCCAATCCAGGACGAGGTCGATGTCTTCGGAGAAGCGCTCAATCAGGCGATAGACCTTTGAAAGGGAGGTTCCGCCCTTGAAGACGAGGGACTGCTTGAAAGTGGACTTCACGAAGAGCAGGTTGAGAACGAGGCACACCCAGAAGTCCTTCTCGGCGATCGCTGGCCTGATTCCGAGCTTGGAAGCAGTCTCGGAAAAGAGGTCGGATCGGTCTTGTGGGGAGCGGCGCGCGATTTTATCCATGCGGCTTGTCTTTGGCGATTTCTTGAATCGCAGCGTAGATCCATCCAGTAGCGGTTTTGGTATCGAGGAGTATCCGGCGGCGGAGAGGCGGATCGAACTGCTTGCGAATTCGGGCAATGACCTTCGGCGAGATGCGTTCTTCGCCGAAGGCTCTGAGCGCTTGAGCGATAAGGCTGCTCTCGCGAAGTTTGAACCCGGCTTCCTTGAGGACGGTGTGCTCGAAGGTTAGCGACGTCTTTCCGATACCGTAAGTCCGATCGGGTCCGTCCGAAAGATAGACGGCCCGAGCTGGAACTTGGGTCGAGAGTCCGAGCAGGTTTTGAGCTGTGGCGCCGTCCGGCTGAATGCGCCAGGCGAACTTCCGCGCAAGCGCGTGGGCAACTTGATCGATGTCGGGGCTGACGTGTGCCTTCAGGAAATCGCTATGGCGCGGATAGTCGTAGATGCCGCGGATGACCCGGCGAATCAGGCGTTCTTTTTCCCGGCGACTGAGGGTTTGGTCGATAGCCGAACGGGTGCCAAGATCGGCAAAATCGGCCTGGGAGAAGGCCCACCCTCTCCCATTTCCATAGATCCTGCTAAGTATCTTGTGTTCAATGGTTTGTTTCATTAGAGCTGTTCTCGACCTGTAAGAAAAAATAGCACATTTTTCTGACAAGTCCCGTGCATGACTCAAACCAACCAAATCTACCGAACAAACTACGTCCAACAGGCCCCCCACAGCATCACGAGAACCCTGGACGCCTCCGGAAAGCGCGTGTTCACTACGCAAGAACTTCTTCGGTTAGTTCAAAACCACCGCGAGGAGTGGCAAATCCTTGACAACATCTCCTCGAACGAACTAATCGAGCATTTGGAGCCAGCCTTCCCGCTTAGGAAGTTCGTGCTCGAAAGTCCCAACTACCAACAGACGTTTCCTCGCTATCTATGGCGCGACGCGGACCCTCTTGAGGTCGCCGCTTCAGTTCGTTCTACGGTGTATCTATGTCATTCAAGTGCACTGTTCATCCACAAACTTGTGGATCGCCTGCCCAAAGCGCTGTACGTGAACTACGAGCAAAGCGTTAAACCCAAATCTTCCGGAGGTCTGACTCAGGCGTCCGTAGACCGAGCTTTTCGAGGCAAGCAGCGACAGTCCACGTTCATCTTCCGTTATAAAGAACACGAGATTGTCTTGCTCAGCGGAAAGAACACACATAACCTTGAGGTGTGCGATCTGCCGATTGCCACAGCGGCGAAGGTAAGAGTGACCGGCATCGAACGAACTCTAATCGATATCACCGTTAGGCCAACCTACGCTGGCGGCGTGGAGCATGTGCTTGAAGCGTATCGGCGGGCGCGGGATCAGGTTTCCATTCCGAAGATGATCACAACGCTTCAAAAGCTTGATTATGTCTACCCGTACCACCAAGCCATCGGCTTCTACTTGGAGCGCGTGGGCCATCCAAGTAAGCATCTCTCGCGTCTCAAAGATTTAGGACTGGACTTGGACTTCTACCTCGCCCATGACCTGAAGAAGCAGGAGTTTGATCCGAAGTGGCGTCTGTTCTATCCGAGGGGAATGTAGGCGAGATAGCGCAAACCGGCACTGTCCTCTATGCCTTGCGCTTCTCCATCTCGGCCCGCGATTCCTCGGCTGAAAGAAACTCACCACGCTCGAACTGGCCGAATGCCTGATCGATTTTTTCCGCGATCCCATCCTTGTGATCAAGGAGCCACGTATCCTCGGAGCGCAACACTTCCAGCGCTCTCTCGATGACTTCCTCCGGGCTCTGGTAAGCTCCGGATTGAATCGCCTGCGTAACTACCTCCTCGTGTTCGGGCCGCAGCGTAATCGTCATAACGACTCTTGTTCTAATTGTCGCAGTTCTCGCGGCAAATTCCCGATTTACGGCAACCAGGTTTCTTTGGCCGGCTCGGTGCGCCCGCAGGCGATGGTCTCGGTGACGCCTGAGGCGACTTGAGCGCAGGCGGTCTGGATCGCGCTCTCCAGCGCCGTTTCTTTGGAAGCGCCCTTGGCGGTGCTGCACGCCGTTCGTCCGTTGAAGTTCATGCACACCTCCACGCCGTAGGCGGCGAGGTGCATGGAAGAATATACCAGCACTCCCAGCACCACCAGCACGAAGAGAATGCCCACCAGCACCGGCTTCTTCATACGCCCTTCTTCAAAGCCGCACCGGTGTCGGAGAAAAACGAGCCCATGCGTCTGAATTTATCGTAGCGGTCTTCAATGAGCTGCTGAGGCGTCCGAACGCTCAGCTCCGCCAGAGCCGATCGCAGCGTGAGGCGCAAGGACTCGGCGGCTTGATCGGGATCAGAATGCGCGCCTTCCCCGGGCTCCGGCACGATCCCGTCGATCAGGCCCAGGGCGAGAAGATCCGACGCGGTCATCTTTAGCGCAGCCGCGGCGGCAGGCGCGCGGCTGGAATCGCGATAGATGATCGTCGCGCAGCTCTCCGGCGAAATCACGCTGTACACCGCGTTCTCCAGCATGTAGATACGATTGCCGACGCCCAGCGCCAGCGCGCCTCCGCTGCCGCCTTCGCCGATCACTACCACGATCACGGGAACTCCCAAGCGCGACATTTCGCGCAGATTCTGGGCGATGGCTTCGCCCTGGCCGCGCTCCTCCGCGTCGATGCCGTGATATGCTCCCGCTGTGTCCAGCAGCGTGATGATGGGACGCGAAAACTTCGCCGCCAGTTCCATCAGGCGCATGGCCTTGCGATAGCCCTCCGGCTTGGGCATGCCGAAATTGCGAAACAGCCGCTGTTTGGTATCGCGCCCCTTTTGTTGGCCGATGATCATCACTGGCCGCTCCTCAAACCAGCCCATCCCGGCGACGATGGCGTGATCGTCGGCGAAACCGCGGTCGCCGTGCAGCTCCTCGAAATCCACGATCAGCCGCTGGATATAGTCGAGCGTGTGCGGACGCTTGCTGTGGCGCGCCAGCAGAACACGCTCCCAGCTAGGGTTGGTCGGAATCGAGGGTTGCAAATCGGACATGAATAGTGAGCGCGGCTACTTGGTCAAACGCTTATCCAGCTAGGATCTCCATCGCCTCGCCTCCGCAGATGCGAGCGACTTCGGCGCGAAATTCCTTATCGGGGCGCACTTTGGCGCCCACGTCCAGGATAACCGAGAAATCCCGGCTCTTTTCAAGCCGCAGCCGGACCTCGGTCTCGCCGGGCTTGCGCGCGAACAGCTCATGCAGAGCAGCGGCCCGCTTGCCCTCGCCCGATCCGTTCAGCGGAACCCGGATCGAGATCAACGATGGGAGATTCAGCCGAGCCACTTCCAGAGGCACGATATCCTGCACGGAGAGTTTCGGCGGAGCGTTCTCCTCAGGCAGAACCAATCCGCGCACCAGCACCGCCTTGTCTTCCTGCAACGCCGGCAGAAGGCGCTCATACTGTGTCGAAAAGACCATCGCTTCCACCGATCCTTCCAGATCCTCCACCTGAAGCGCGGCCCACAGCTCGCCTTTCTTGTTGCGCTTTTGCACGACGCCGGTGAGGATGCCGCACACCGCGACTTCCGTGCTCTTGGCGAGCCCTTCCAGTCCGGAGGTGCCGTGCGTCGCCAACTCCCGCACCTTGTCCATGTATTGATCCAGAGGATGGCCGGTGATGTAGAAACCGAGCATGGCCTTCTCGCCGGTCAGCTTCTCCTCGCCGCTCCAGTCCGGGACATTGGGAAGCGGATGGTCCGCCGCCGGAGTCTCTTCCATCAAGGCCGAAAAAAGACCGGATTGGCCGCTGGCGCGATCCTTCCACGCCCGCGCACCGCTTTCCATGGCGTTGTCGATCGCGGCGAAGAGCTGCGCGCGAGTCCCGTTGACGGAGTCCATAGCCCCCGCTTTGATCAGGCTCTCGATCATGCGCCGGTTCACCGCGCCCAAATCCACGCGCTCGCAAAAATCGTACAAGGAGCCGAACACGCCGCCAGTCGCGCGCGCGCTTTCGATCGACTCCACCGCCGCCTGACCCACGTTCTTGATCGCGCCCAGACCGAAGCGGATACCCTGGGCGTCCCCAGTGGTCACCGGCGTAAACGTGAATTCGGAGGTGTTCACGTCGGGCGCCAGCACCTTGATTCCCATCTCCCTGCATTCGTAAATGTACTTGACCACCTTGTCGGTGTTGCCGGTTTCCGACGTCAGCACCGCGCTCATGAACTCCAGCGGATAATGCGTTTTCAGATAAGCGACGATGAACGCCAGATACGAATATGCGGCCGAGTGCGACTTGTTAAAGCCGTAGCCGGCGAACTTGGCCATCTGGTCGAAGATCTTCTCGACTTTGCGCTGTGGATGACCTTTGGCCTTGGCTCGGGCGATGAAGCTTTCGCGGTGCTTGGCCATCTCCTCAACCTTCTTCTTGCCCATGGCGCGGCGCAACAGATCCGCTTCGCCCAGCGAATATCCAGCCAGGAGGTTGGAGATCTGCATCACCTGCTCCTGATAGACGATCACGCCGAAGGTCTCTTCAAGGACGCCCTTGAGATCGGGCAAATCGTAGATGACTTCCATGCGCCCGTGCTTGCGCTCGATGAAGTCGTCGATCATGTCCATGGGGCCGGGGCGGTAGAGCGCATTGAGCGCGATCAGGTCGTCCAACCGGTCAGGTTGGTAACGGCGCAAAATATCGCGCATGCCCGCCGATTCGAACTGGAAGATGCCGCTGGTTAGGGCTTTGCTGAAAATTTCCTGATACGTTTTGGGATCGTCCAGCGGAAGGTCTTCCACGCGAAGCTGTACTCCGCGGTGTCGCTCGATCAGTTTCAACGCATCGGCGATGATGGTCAGCGTCGTCAGCCCCAGAAAATCCATCTTGAGCAGGTCCAGCTTTTCCAGGCCCACCATGTCGTACTGCGTGACAATTTCGTCTTTGTTGGTCTTATAGAGCGGAACCAGCTCGCGAAGTGGCGCGGGCGAAATGACCACTCCCGCCGCGTGTACGCTGGCATTGCGAGCGACTCCTTCCAGGCGCTGCGCGACGTCTAAAATCTCTTTGATGCGCGGGTCCTTGGATGCCAGCTCGTCGAGCTGCGGCTCCATCTTGCGCGCGTCCTTCAGCTTGATGTTCAGCGGCTGGGTGGGGATCAGCTTGGTGATGCGGTCCACGTCGGCGTAGCTGACATCCAGTACTCGGCCGACGTCTTTGATTGCAGCCCGCGCGGCGAGCGTGCCGAAAGTGATGATCTGCGCCACCTGCTCACGCCCGTACTTTTCGGTGACGTATTGGATCACTTCGCCGCGCCCGCGCGTGCAGAAGTCGATATCGATATCCGGCATGCTGATGCGCTCGGGATTGAGAAAGCGCTCGAAGATCAGGCTGTACTCCAGCGGATCGATATCCGTGATATCCATGGCGTAGCTGACCAGGCTTCCGGTAGCCGAGCCGCGTCCCGGCCCGACGGGAATGCCCTTTTGCTTAGCGAAGCGGATGAAATCCCAGACGATCAGGAAGTAGCCCGAGAACCTCATCTGCTGGATCATCTTGATCTCGCGATCCAGGCGTTCCGCATACTCCGCCAGATCGTGCTTCAAGCGGCCCTGTGCCGCCAGCGCTTCCAGGCGCGTCCTCCGTTTCTCAAAGCCCTGCCGCGCGACATATTCGAAGTACGAATCGGTGCCGTGCCCTTCCGGAATCGGAAATTTTGGAAACGGCTCGGCCACCTTTTCGAGCTTCACCTGGCAGCGCTGGGCGATGTCCCAGGTGCGGTCCAAGGCGTCCTCAACCTCGCCGAACAGAGCCATCATCTCCGCGCGCGACTTCAAATAGAACACCGGATGTTCGAAGCGCATCCGGTTCGGATCGGACATGGTCTTGCCGGTTTGGATGCACAGCAGGATTTCGTGCGCGCGGGCGTCTTCTTTACGGAGATAGTGGGAATCGTTGGTGGCCACCAGCGGAATGCCGGTTTCCGCGGAGAGGCGGCCTAGCATGGGCAGCACGCGAGCATCCGGCTCCAGGCCGTGATTCTGAATTTCCAAAAAGAAACTCTTCGCGCCGAACAGATCGCTGTATTCGTAGGACAGGCGCTTGGCGTCTTCGTAGCGATCCGCCAGCAATGTCTCATTCACATCGCCGCGCAGACACGCGGACATCGCGATCAAACCCTTGGAGTGCCGCGAAAGCAGATCCTTATCGATGCGCGGCTTGTAGTAAAAACCATCCAGGTATCCGGTGGAGACAAGCTGGATCAGGTTTTGATAACCCTGCTGGTTTTCGCACAATAGCACCAGGTGGTTGTAGCGGTTGGAGTCGCTCTTGACGGCATGGCCCTGCTGCGCGACGTACACCTCGCAACCGATCACCGGATGGATGCCCCGCTCCTTGGCGTTGTTGTAGAACTCCACCGCGCCGAACAGATTGCCGTGATCGGTCATGGCTACGGCGGGCATCTTCTGCTCGGCCGCCAAATCCATCAATTGCGAGATTTCGCAAGCGCCGTCGAGCAGCGAGTAATCGGTGTGGCAATGCAGATGAACAAACGGCGGGGGCATCGACGTTCCAATCCCGGGGGAGACTTCCAGTATAGCCCGCGCAGAACGCGGTGGCTGCGCGCGGTATGGTGGAGGATCTTCGCGCTTTCCGGTTGACGTAGAATGTACGGTTGCCGCCTTCGCGGTGTAACTCGCAGCTGTGCTTCTGGATATGCCGGATGAGATCGACGCGCTTCACGCGGCGGGCAGAGTTAGGGTTTCGCGCATCACCTCGGCGCGCTCCAGCGACTGCTCGGACAACTCCCGATTGGCATCCATCACCATCACGACGGCTTCTTCCAGATTCGCGCGAGCCTCCTCGATCGTCGCTCCCTGTGTGTTCGCGCCAGGCAATTCCTCGACGAATGCGACATAACCCTCCCCTACCTTCATGTACACCGCGGTCAGTTGCATCTGAGCCATGGTCGTAGTCTATACTTCCAGCCGGAGCCCGGCCTTCCCCACGTTCCTCGCTCTACTCAGGAGCCGCTTCGGGCTTGAGGAGACGCGGATCGAACTCAAAAGGCGCCGGGTCGCCCCAAGTAAGATTCGCGAAAGCGGAATGTAACGGGTTGAGCAAGACGTTCATTTCGGTGGGAATAACGACGGAGGGCACCAAGAGCCCGAGGCTCGTCATCTGCGTGGCCCAGGAGAGGCCCGCTCTGCGCGTGGAATCGGAGTCCCTCAGGTCACCTCGAAAATCGATCGCCTCAAGATACTCCGCCTCCGCGCCCAGTACCTCTTGAAACACGTTGGTCCCGCGGCGCAGATATCCAAACCGAACGAATCCTTCCGGGGGCTCAAACTTAGCCTTGGAGTAAACGTAATCCACGGGAATCTGGCGAGCATTCAGGTGGACCAGGATCTCCAGACAGGCCAACGAGAGCGAGGTAGACGCATACAGCATTGGAGTACCCGCAGGATTCCAGCGCCCTGCGTATAACAGGGAACCATCATAGTTGGCTGCCGGGCGTTGCTTGCGGTGCAGCCGAATAACCGCCATCAGCTAAACATTCCGTAGTCGATTCGGCCGAGAATGACGAGCACCTCCCGCCGCTTCGCAATGTCTTCCGAAAGCGCATACTGCTCCGGCGTGCAGCCATCAAGGATGGGAAGAGGCGTGCGCAACCATTCGGCTGCCAGGTCTTCCTTGCCGAAAATCTCGACGGCTCGGGCGCGGATTATCTCGGCCGTTGGGTGCTCCAACTGATACGCTTGCTCCGGGGGTGCCGTGATTGCCGGTGTTCGAGTCGCTCCCATGCCTTCAGTCTACACCTCCAGCAAATACCCCTTCTTCCCCACGTTCATCGCTCTGGTCCGGCCCATTTGCAGCACCTTCCCTTCGGCCTCGTGGATATGCCCGCAGAAGAAGTGCGCAGGCTGGACCCTTTCGATGAAATCGCGCACCGCGCGGCTGCCGGCATGCAGACCCTCATGCACCCGGTCAAGCACGGTATCGAGCGGGGGAGCGTGGCAAATCATGACCAGCGGATCTAACCCCGCGAACTTGATCAGCCGCTCCGCCATCTCCTCTTCGCTATATTCGCCCGGTGTGTCGAACGGCGTAGGGCTCGAATAGCCCAGCCCGGCAACGTGCACTCCGGCAAGCTCGATCGTCCCGCCGTGAAAGTTCACAAACCCGAAGCGCGAGCAGAATGCGGCGATATCCCCCTCCGATTCATGATTGCCCGGCAGCACGTAGACGCGCCCCGCGCGAGGGCGCATGATCTCGCCCATCTTATCGAGGCCGCGGCCCCAGCTCACCAGGTCGCCCGCGGCGAAGTAATAGTCGGCCTCGACGGCCATCAGCCGCTCCAGCGCGCGCGCATCGTTGTGAACGTCGGAAAATACAAGCAGGCGGTTCATTTTCGTATCATAGTAAAGACGCACTTCCCTCCCAAATGCAGGACCCCTCTCAACCCAATATCAACAGTTGGCTCGAAGACGAGATTTTCCAGCAGTATTCCCACGACCACCAAGCCGTCGATGCGTCCTGGAAGCACGTGTTCGAAGATCATGGCGACGGTAACGGCGCGGCTGCGGTAGCCCACGCGCCCTCTCCATCGCAGGAGCCACTCGCTTCCTCAGTTCTGCCTCCTCAAAAAAGAGAGGCTCCGCCCATTCCGATTTCCGCGGGCGATCAGCTCGTCCCTCTGCGCGGCCCCGCCTTGCGCATCGCCGAGAACATGACGGCAAGCCTGAGCATCCCCGTCGCCACCAGCCAGCGCATGATGCCGGTGAAGGTTATGGACGAGAACCGCCGCTTGATCAACCAGCATCGTTCGCTTGGCGCCCAAAGCAAGATTTCTTACACGCATCTGGTGGCTTGGGCCATCGTGCGCGCGCTAGATGCCGTTCCCGCGCTGAATCAGGCTTACTCCGAAACCGGCGAGGGCTCCTTCCGCGTCACGCGCAAGAGCGTCAATCTCGGCCTCGCCGTGGACGTCGAAGGCAAGGAAGGCACGCGGTCGCTCAAGGTTCCTTCGGTGAAGAACGCGCAGGCCATGAACTTCGCGCAGTTCCTCGAAGCTTATGACGACCTGGTCCAGCGCGCCCGCGCCAACAAGCTGACCGTCGCGGATTTTGAAGGCGCGACGATTTCGCTGACCAATCCGGGCACCGTCGGCACCGCCGGCTCCATTCCGCGATTGATGCCGGGACAAGGCGCCATCATCGCTACCGGTGCGATCGATTTTCCGCCCGAATACCGAGGCGTGCCCGAAGAGGTCCGCACCTCGCTCGGACTGAGTAAAGTGATGACCGTCACCTGCACCTACGATCATCGCGTGATCCAGGGTGCGGAATCGGGTTTGTTCCTGGCGCGATTACAAGCTCTGCTCGAAGGCGTAGACGGCTTCTACGATCGCATCTTCGCGGATTTGAACATTCCCATCCGCGCTCTGCGTTGGGAACCCGACCAGGCCGCCGCGCCCATGGTCAATGCCGATCCCATCAAGCAGGCTGCCGTAGTTCGTCTGATTGATGAGTGGCGCGAACGAGGACACCTGATCGCCGATATAGATCCGCTGGGCACCCAGCGCCCTTCACATCCCGACCTGGAGCCGTTCGCGCACGGGTTGACCATCTGGGATTTGGATCGCACCTTCCACGCGGGAGCCTTCGGCCTCACTACTCTGCGCACTTTGCTCGACCGGCTGCGCCTGACTTACGCGGGCAAGATGGGCGTCCAGTACATGCACATCGATTCAGCGGAGGAGCGCCAGTGGCTCCAGCTGCGCATGGAGCCGGCGGTGAATCAGTGGAGCGTGGACGCGGACGCCAAGAAGCGCGCGCTTCAGTCGATTGTGCTGGCGGCCGGCTTTGAGGCGTTCCTCGACAACCGCTTCAAAGGTCACAAGCGCTTTTCGCTCGAAGGCGGCGAAACCATGATCGCCATGATCGAAGAGCTGCTGGAACGCGCCGCCGCGGCGAACGTGCGGGAAGTGTTCATCGGCATGGCGCACCGCGGCCGGCTTACTCTGCTCGCCAACGTCGTCGGCAAAGGCATCGCGCAGATGTTCTCCGAATTCGAAGGCGATATCGACCCGGAAATTAATGACGGGCAGGGCGACGTCAAGTATCACCTGGGCTCCTCCAGCACGCGTACGATGTCCAATGGCAAACCGGTCACGGTCTCCGTCGCCGCCAACCCCAGTCATCTGGAGGCCGTGAATCCGGTAGTGGAGGGGATTGTCCGGCCGAAGCAGGATCGCTTGATCGACGTTCGCCGGGAGCGCGTGATTCCTCTGCTGATCCACGGCGACGCGGCTATGGCCGGCCAGGGCATCGTGGCCGAGACGCTCAATTTTTCGCAGATCGACGGCTACGACACCGGCGGCACCATCCACCTGGTGATCAACAACCAGATCGGATTCACTACCGGTCCGCAGGAGGCCCGCTCCTCGCCGTACTGCACCGACGTCGCGTTGATGGTTCAAGCGCCCATCTTTCACGTCAACGGCGACGATCCGGAGGCGTGCCTGCGCGCGGTCCAACTCGCCTACGACTATCGCCAGAGGTTCCATCGCGACGTGGTGCTCGACATGGTGTGCTACCGCAAGCACGGCCACAACGAAGGCGACGACGCCAGCTTCACGCAGCCCATCATGGCTCGCAAAATCCAAGCGCACACTCCGGTGACCGTCACCTACGCTGCTAAGCTCGCGCGGGAAGGCGTGGCGACCCCTGAGGAAGTCGCGGGCTGGCAGGAGGCCCAGAAGCAGCGCCTCTACGAAATTTACGACCAGACCGTCAAGACCAAGGAAGAGTATGAGCTGCTGGAGCTCAACCCCGTCGCGCGCGAAGCCATGCCCGCCGATCTTCCCCCCACCGCGGTGGAGCGCTCCGTGATCGGCCAGATTCTCGACGGCATCACGGCGTTTCCGCCCGATTTCAAACTCCATCCCAAGCTGGAGAAAGTGGTGGATCGCCGTCATGAAGCGCGCAACGGCGGCCCGCACATCGATTGGGCTCTGGCGGAGACTTTGGCGTTCGGCAGTCTGGTGCTCGAAGGTACGCCGGTGCGCCTCAGCGGCCAGGATTCGGGACGCGGCACCTTCAGCCAGCGTCATGCCGAATATCACGATGTGGAGACCGGCCGCGTCTACACGCCCCTCCAGCATTTGTCTCCTACCCAAGCGGACTTTCATGTCTACAACAGCCCGCTCAGCGAGTATGCCGTCGTCGGCTTCGAATTCGGCTACAGCATTTCCGATCCCTTCGCGCTGGTGCTGTGGGAGGCGCAATACGGCGATTTCTCGAACGGAGCGCAAATCGTCATCGACCAGTTCATTTCCTCTGCCGAATCCAAGTGGGGCCAGCCCAGCGGCATGGTGATGCTGCTGCCGCACGGGCAGGAGGGCGGCGGGCCGGAACATTCGAGCGCGCGCCTCGAGCGCTATTTGCAGCTCTGCTCGGACCGCAACATGCAGGTGGCTTATTGCACCACGCCTGCGCAGTACTTCCACTTGCTGCGCCGCCAGATGCGCGGAGGCCGCGATCGCCGCGGCTTGCGCAAGCCTCTGATCGTGATGACGCCCAAGAGCCTGCTGCGCCATCCCAAGGTGGTTTCGACCGTTGACGATCTGGCCAGCGGCGTGTTCCGCCCCGTGCTCGACGATACCACTGTCACCGATCCGTTGGCGATTAAGCGCATTCTGGTTTGCACCGGCAAGATCTATTACGAACTGCTCACCGCGCGTGAGGCGCACCCCGACGTCGGCGCGGCCATCGTGCGATTGGAGCAGCTCTATCCGTTCCCTGAGCCTGAGTTCGCCGCGGTGCTCGCGCGTTATCCCAATGCTCATCATGTGATTTGGGCGCAGGAAGAGCCGCGCAATATGGGTGCCTGGGCGTTCGCTCGCGGCCACATCACGCCCATGCTTTCGTTCAAGCATGTGATCGGCTACGCCGGACGCCCAGAGAGCGCCAGCCCCGCCCCCGGCCTCATCAAGCAGCATCAGCGCGAACAAGCCGACCTGCTGGAACAGGCCTTCGCCCCGCCCACCGTCGCCCGCCGGCAACGCAAGCGCCTGGTGCGGCGGCGGAAGCCGCGGTAAGGGCGGACCACTTGCACTATCTCCTGTTTTACGAAGTCGCCGATGACTACGTGTCCAGGCGTGCGGCCTTTCGTCAGGCGCATCTTGAACTGGCTTGGCAGGCTAGCGACCGCGGTGAACTGATTCTCGGTGGCGCGCTGGCGAATCCGGTAGATGGGGCGGTGCTGCTCTTCAAAGGCGACTCGCCCGAGGTGGCGGAGCGGTTCGCTCTCGCCGATCCGTACGTCGCGAATGGATTGGTTAAGCGCTGGTACGTCAGAGAATGGACGACTGTCGCCGGCCGCGATGCCGCAACGCCCGCTCGGCCGAGATGAAATAGTGCTCGTCAGCCTGACGCTGCGGGCGAATGCGAATGGTGGGCGCGACAGGACTCGAACCTGTGACCAGTTGAGGTTGCGGAATGCCCCGTCGCCGAGACGGCGGCATCATAGTTGTTAGAAAACCGACTCTTTCCCGTCTACGCCTGACAGAGAATGGACTATGGGCAACATCGCCAGACTTCCATGCGACGAAGCCGCGATTCTCGCCGGTTCGTGCGAGCACCCGGTTACAACGAACGGCCCATGGATTCTAGCCGCGACCATCCTCGGTTCGAGCATGGTGTTCATTGATGGCACGGTAGTGAACGTCGCGCTTCCGGCATTGCAATCGGCCCTCCATGCGACCCTGGCGGACGTTCAATGGGTCATGGAATCTTACGCTCTGTTTCTGGCTACGCTGCTCCTCATTGGCGGATCTTTAGGGGACCTGTACGGCCGCCGCAAGATCTTGGCGGCCGGTGTCGTGCTGTTCTCGGTAGCCTCGGCTTGGTGCGGACTCGCGCCCACCATCCGGGAGCTTATTGTTGCGAGGGGTCTCCAGGGAATTGGCGGGGCGCTGCTGGTACCCGGCAGCCTGGCTCTCATCAGCGCTAATTTTCCCAAGAACGAGCGTGGGCGGGCGATCGGGACGTGGTCCGGCTTCACCGCGATCACGGCCGCGATCGGTCCCGTAATCGGTGGATGGTTCGTCGAGCACGGTTCGTGGAGGTGGGTATTCTTCATTAACGTTCCCTTAGGAGTGGCGGTCCTATGGCTTACGCTGTGGAAAGTCCCGGAGAGCCGGGCTGACAACCGCAGCCAGAGGTTCGACTGGTTGGGCGGCCTGCTGGCCGTGCTCGCCTTTGGCGGAAT
>Ga0209415_10003369_pt1 | contig 29731 bp, 24 predicted proteins | sample PeaSoiSIISIP2007_FD_187696 | JGI IMG/M metagenome (GOLD analysis project Ga0209415, IMG submission 187696) | Peat soil microbial communities from Weissenstadt, Germany - SII-SIP-2007 (SPAdes) (version 2) | ecosystem: Environmental > Terrestrial > Soil > Wetlands > Peat | place: Germany...
GACCTAAGCGGCACGACTGAAGTCATGCCCTGACGCTTATCGGCTAACAAAAGTCAATTTTGCAAGAGGCTCTATTGCCTGGATTTTCTGCATTATGCGGCAAAATTCACACAAGAAGTAACCGGAAAATTGTCATCCAAATGCGCGGAACGGGTGTAAGCTGGCTGCAGGAGAACCGTGATGGCAACTGGCGCATTTCCCGATATTGATCCCCAAATCAAGTACGTTGGCGTGAGCAAGCTGCGCGACCTGAACGCGGCTAAACTGCGCGAGCAAACCGACGAGACCTTCGTGATTCAGGAGAACGATACTCCGCTCTCGGTGCTTTTCTCCTACCAGCGCTACCAGCAAATGCGGGCCGAGTTCAATTCCCTGCTGAATACAGTGGAGATGCTCGGCAGCGACGTGGAGCGCAAGGGCGTGATGGCGGCCTTTGAGGATATTCACGCTGGCCGGGTGCGTTCGCTGGAAGAGATTGAAGCCGATATGGAGCAGGCGTAGCCGATGCCGTCTGAGGGGAGCAGGGACACTGATCCCGCCAAGCAGCCACCCTATACGGTCGAGATGACCGCGTCGGCCGAAGCCGTCTACGTGGATCTGTATCGCCGAGCGAAGGCTGCGGAAAGCGTCAACAATCCGTCCAGCGCTCACTGCACCACCTTCCATATGGTGCGGGAAGCGGTAAAGATCATCATCCCCGGCGATCCGCTGAACAAGCGCTATGCCCTGCGGGGAAAACTCTCCAACGTCTTCAGAATTCGCAAGGGGCGACTGAGAATCTGCTGGATCGCTTCCTCTCGAACGCGGCGCATCTGCATTCTTTTCATCGCGCAGACACTGCGCAAGGAAGGCGATCCGCGTGATCCCTACGTGCTCTTCGAGAAGCTGATGGAGGCGGGTCATTTCGATCGGGTGATGAAGGATTTGCAACTCCCCAAACCGCCTCCGAAGCGATGAAAGCCGCTGCGCTATTGAGTGGATGAAGCCGATAATTTTTTGCTGACTTTTTTCTTGGCCGCTCTCTTCTTCTTTGCCGCAGCTTTCTTCTTGCCCGACGCGGCCAGCTTGGCGAGTTGCGCGTTGATCTCTTCGAGATCGAAAGCTTCGGGGTCAAAATCCTTGCCGGCCCACTCGGACATTTCCTCATGCTCGGGATGCTTGGGGTCTTTCATGATTTTGAGCAGGTTCTCGTAGCCCCAGACTCCACCGCAATCCTCTGGCGGACAGGCGCGCTTGCCGCCCAGGCAGACGGCGACAGCGCCCGAATCCAGTTCGACCACCTTCTCCAACAGAATTTGATGATCCCAACTGTCGCCGAAGTCGTACTCGTAGCGGATGGTGGATTTCGCCCGGCGAAGCACGGAGGCCAGAGTCGCCTTCAAGGAGCTATGGGTCTCCTCCATCTCGAAGGAGGGATGGGAGAAATAACCCTCGCGCGACTCGAATTGATGCATATGCGAGTTGGTCCAGCCCATAACGATTTGAAGAACATCGTGCAGTTTATCGAGCGAAATCTCTGGCGCAACCAGGACTCTGCGCCAGATTGGCGGCTTAATGCCCTTGAGTGTGATCTTGATCTGGAAAAATTTCATGGCCAGTTCTCCAAAGTGCAGTCTTCCGTCTGCGCACTGGGGAGAATGATAAAGCATCGGCTTCACAACCCGCAGAAGGCGGTTCCGCAGTCTGTGCAGCCGATGCATTGCAGCTACGGCTGCTTCTGAGGCGCGCCGCCAGCCGGGGTATTCCCGTCCAAGCGGGTGAGGTGGACGCTGGCTCCGATCTCCGGCACGGCACCGTCGTTGACCTGAGCTTCGACCGGCTTGCCCAGAATCAGCAGGCGCTGGACGGCCTTGCCACGGGCGGGAACAAGGAGGCGCTCAGTGACGGATTTGTCGATGGAGCGGACGGTCACGGGAACCTCGGCCGCCGCGTAGCCGTTGTTGCTGACGTGCACAGAGACCAGCCAGTTTCCGGCTGCGGCGACCTCCGGAAAGACGCCGTCGATGGTCAGGTCGGGCAGACCTTTATCCGCATCGACCCAGTCGGCAAAGAACCAGGAGAGGTCGCGGTTAGATGCGACGGCCTGGATCTGCTTCTGAAAGGCGGCTGTGGTCTTGGCAGTGCCCGCATTGTAGCTTTGCAGCGCGGTGGCCAGCGCGCCATCGCCAAGCATATCTCGAAGCATCCACAGCACATAAGCGGCCTTGGTGCGGGAGTAAACGGGTGCGGTGGCGGTTCCCAGCGGCTGGCCCGCGCTTTGGCCGGGACTGGCCGGCTCGGCCAGCGCAAGAGCCGCGCGGTCGGCCTCCAGAATCTCCAGCGCATGGTCACGGCTGTACTGCTTCTCGACCCAAAGCGTGCCTAGAAACGTTGCGAGTCCTTCGCTGAGCCAGACGGGGCGATCCGGCGAGGCAACCCAGGCGCGGACCAATGCATGAACCAGAATCCCATTCAGGCGCTCCGGGCTGGGCGCAGGACTGGCCATGCGCAAGGGGGCTGCCAGCAGCTCGCCACTCTGGAAAGGGGCATCCTGCGCATCGGGTAACTCCAGCAACGTGAGCGCCGCTGCCGACCGCTCGCCTAACCAGGCCTGTAGGAACGGCGTGACAGATTTTGCCGCAGCGGTCCACGCTGCCGCATCATTCTCGGCCAGCGTCCAGGCATGCAGATTCGCGTCCGCGCGGGCCGTACGCACGGCCACAAAAAGACTGGGCGCATCCAATCCCAGCGGCGCGGCCTCTCGGCTGGCGGTGGCCACGCCGTCCACCTCCTGGCTTTGGTCCAGACCGCTCGCTTCCGTTACCTTCAGCTCGACCGGATGCCCATTGATCACTGCAACTGTCGGCACCTGGCCGGGCGGGAACTCAACGGAGAGATGCAGGCGGAACTTTGCGCCGCTGATGCGCTGCTTCTGCGCGGCGATCTCATCGAAGAGCCGCGCGCCGTCGCCCAGCAGCACGGGCGAGCTGCTGACCGGGTACCAAACCACGTTGCCGAAGCCACGCAAGCCGGTAAAGTCCGCGCCAATCCGGTCCCAATCCGAGGCGAGCGCGGCCTCTTCGGGGGTTCCAATCGCCAAAAGCCGCTGCGCCGCGGCCTCAATCGCGCCCGAATAGGTCACGTCAAGCAGAATGGCCGCTCCCGGTGCCAGCGGCTGAGGCAACTTCGCCACAGCCTCATGCAACTGCCCGGTATGGTCGGCATCCGAGTTCACGGTTGCCGATTGAAAAGCTAATTCCTTGCCTTGCGTGGCAGGTTCAACCAGGCGAGTCCGCTCCCACTTCAACGACGAAGAGATTTGCAAGGGAATGCGCGTGAGCGGCACTTTGCCGTCGTTGCGCACCGTCAACCGCGCCCGTACCGCAATCTGTGCGTCCGCCGGATGCAGATGCACATCGAGATCAAAACTGGTAATTGCCGTTGCCAGCCGCTCATCCTCGGTGGCTGCCGTGCCGCCGGGGGCGAGTTCCGTAGCGGCGGGCGCGGTGGTCGTCGTCTGCCCGTTTTCATCGGTTGACCGCGAAAAGATCACCGTACTATTCGGATGTGCGGGCGTCGTTGACTGCGCTGTGCTCGTCATGCACCCAAGAACAACCGCCGCCCAAACCGCGCCGCCCATGAAAGAAAATCTCAAGATCCCAGCCCTTTCTGCTTCTTTGGCTTAGACGCGCCACCACCCGCCGTGGGGCCACCACCTGCGGTGGTGCCAGCTTTTCCTTCAGTCTTCTTAGAAGCGAGCCGCCGCTGCCGAGCCGCCTCGTACAGCACCACGGCACCGGCTGCCGAAACGTTCAGCGAACTGACCCCGCCGGCCATGGGAATCCGCAGCAAATGGTCGCAGGTCTTCTTTACCAGTTCGTGCAGGCCCGCGCCCTCGCGGCCCAGCACCAACACACAATCGCCGGTCAGGTCGAACTGGTCGTAGTCAGCCGTGCCCCGCTCGTCCAGGCCGATAATCCAGAGATTGCGGCGCTTTAGCTCGTCAAGCGAGCGCACCAAATTGACCACGCGGGCAATGCGCAGATGCTCGGCCGCACCCGCGCTGGCTTTGATCGCCACCGGACTCAGCGGAGCGGCGCGCCGCTCGGTCAGCACTACGCCGTCCACGCCGGCCCCGTCGGCCACGCGCAGCAGAGCACCCAGGTTCTGCGGATCTTCCACGCCGTCCAGCGCCAGCACCAGCCGCGCCGCACCAGGATTCGCGGCATCACCCTCGAACAGGTCTTCTATGGTGAGGAACTCAGTCGGGCGCACCAGCGCCACAACTCCCTGGTGCGCGGCGGTCTGGGCCAGCAGCGTCAACTGCTCCCGCGTCTCCTGGCGCACACGAATCCCCGCCTCCTGGCACAGTTCCACCAGCCGCTCCAGTCGCTCGTCCCGGCGCTCGCGCGCCACCATCACGTGGTCAAAGCGCCGTTTACCCGCCTTCACCGCTTCTTCTACCGGATGCACTCCGTACAAAACTTCCATGTATATAGTGTAGAGCCGACCTTGCCACCATCGACAGTTTTGCGCTTGCTGTTTCGCTTGTGCAACGGCATACTGGAGGCCCATGGCCGCGAATGCCCCAAAATCGTTCACAGCGCTGATCGAGCAGGACAGCATCCGCCTGCGCTGGGCGATTGCGCGTGTGCCCTTCGATCTGGCCCAGGTCTGGCCCACGCGCCGGGGACGACGCGTCCGGGTTCATATTGCCGGTGCTGTGTTTCGCTCCTCGCTTTTCACGCTTCCCGGCGAAGGCCCGGTGGTACTGATCAACAAGGCGATGCAGGCCGCCGCCTGCGCAACTATCGGCAGCCGGATCGAGATTGCGCTGGAACCCGACCTTGAAGAGCGCCCGGTCGAGATTCCGCTCGAGCTGACCAAGGCGCTCAAAGGCGACCGCCGTCTGCCCAAGTGGTTTGACGCGCTGAATTACTCTGCGCGCAAGGAGATCGGCGCGTGGGTTTCCCAGCCGAAAAGTGCCGAAGGCCGCATCAAACGCGCCGAGCAGATGGCCGAGCGCCTGCTGCAAACCCTCGAAGGCGAGATCGACCTGCCGCCGATTCTCGAAGCGGCCTTTCAGCGCCAGCCGCTTGCCCGCCAGGGATGGGAGGCCATGACTCCGTTGCAGCGCCGAGGCCACCTGATGGGCATCTTCAACTATCTAAGCGTGGAATCGCGTGAACGTCGCGCTGCCAAAACCGTGGAAGAAGCCGTAAGTATTGCCCGCAAGCGCCTGAGGGGGTAAAGACTGAATCAGTTCAGACCCGTGTACTGTTCGATTCTTCTGTCAATCGATAGCCCACTCCCGGAGGCTCTTACTCGATCGCGGAGCTGAGCATCAGATCACCGGAGAAGTTGGGTTGAAATCCGGCGGCGCGGGCCAGCGTGGCGGCCTGTGCCCAGTGACGAATGCCGTGCAAAAGCGCATGGGCGAAGAGTTTACGGCACGAAGAGCGCTGCAATCCGGCACTGAGAGTGGGGAATTCGAGGATTGCGGCCCAGTTTTGCGCGGGGTCGGCGAGGAGCTGACGGAGGCGCGCGACTGTTTCCTCGTGGAGCGCGGTGAGCGCCGCCAGCGAGTTCTGGGGAATCTCCTCGTAGGTGACGACGGGAAGTCCGGCTAGGCGCTGGCTGTGGCGCAACTCGACGGCAACGATGTGCCGCGCGAGGCCCAGAATATCTTCCGTGCCGTAGATGCCGCAGGGCAGCGATTGCGCGGCTGGGTTGGCGGCAAGAAAGCCGAACCAGTTGCGGGTGGATTCGTCGTTCCAGTTGAGCAATTCTTCCAAAGTCAGCGCAGGCTGGGTCATGGTTTTCTCTTCAGGGCGCGATGGCCAATATCGCGGCGATAGTAGATGCCATCGAATTTGATCTCGTCGAGTGCCTGATAGGCGCGGGAGAGAGCTTCTTCCAGCGAGGCTGCGGCCGCCGTAACGCCGAGAACGCGACCGCCAGCGGTGAGAATCTGTCCGTCCGACACTGATGAACCGGAGTGGAAGACGACCACACCGGGTACCCTGGCGGCATCGGCGAGGCCGGTGATGGGCAGACCTGTTTTGTAGCTGCCGGGGTAGCCGGCGGAACTGGCGATGACGCAGGCCGAAGCTCCGGGAGTCCAGCGCAGCTCGGTCTCGCTGAGGGTTCCATCGACGCAGGCTTCCAGGGCATCGACCAGATCGGAGTCGAGACGCATGAGAATCGCCTGGGTCTCCGGATCGCCGAAGCGGGCGTTGAATTCCAGCACTTGGGGTCCGCGCGCGGTCATCATCAGGCCCACATAAAGAACGCCGGTGAAGGGGGTCTCCTCGTCGGCCATGCCGCGCACGGTGGGCACGGCAATGTGCCGCATCACCCACTCGGTCATTCCTGGGTCCAGCATTGCGTCGGTGGAGTAGACGCCCATGCCGCCAGTATTGGGTCCGGTATCGCCCTCGCCGATGCGCTTGTGATCCTGCGCGGGAACCAGGGGAACGACGTGCTTGCCGTCGGAGAGGCAGAGAAAGCTGATCTCGTCGCCTTCGAGGAACTCCTCGATCACCACCTGCTGGTCCTTTTCGCCGAGCAGATTGCCGTTGAACAGTCCCTGAGCGGCTTCGATGGCGGTCTGCCGCGACTCGCAGATAATGACGCCTTTGCCGGCGTGCAGGCCATCGGCCTTGACGACGATGGGCGCGTGAAAGATGCTGACGGCCTTTTCGAGTTGGTCAGGGCTGGTGCAGACCGCGTAGTTGGCGGTGGGAATATTGTGACGCTGGAGGAATCGCTTGGCGAAACTCTTGCTGGATTCGAGCATGGCGGCGGCCTTGGTGGGTCCAAAGACGCGCATGCCGCGCTGGCGCAGCAGATCGACGATGCCCAGCGAGAGCGGCAGTTCGGGACCGACGATGGTTAGACCGGGCTGCTCGGATTCGACCAAGCGGAGCATCGCATCCAGGTCCTTGAGGTCCACGGGGACGCAGCGCGCGATCTGCGCAATACCGCCGTTGCCAGGAGCGCAAACGACCTCCGTAACCCGATTGCTCCGCTTCACTGCCCAGGCCAGCGCGTGCTCGCGGCCTCCCGAACCCAAAATCAAGATCTTCATTGCCGGCTTCCCTGCTCTTTCTGTTCGGAAAAACCCCGAAAGTTAATCTGAGCAAACTGGGGAGTGGAAGTCAAACGAATGCGGACTCGGCGGCAGGATTTTAGAACATAACTGGAAAATGAAGATCAAACCAGCTTCGGCGTGGCGAGAAGCTGCTGCTCGGAGAAGGGTTGCCTCGCTTTTGGGCACCTGGGAGACCTCAGAACTCAATCCGCCCAGCGAATCGCTTCAACCGAAATCCCCCTCAGGAGCCTCCTGCAATAAACCATCCCCGAAAACATATTGACGGCTTTTTGCGCACAATTCGCGACGCAACGCGCACAATGAAGAGATGAGGGAAATCCCTCTCAACGGCCAAATCCGACCCGGATTTGAACGTACCCCCACCCCCTCCCCCTGTGGAAATCACTTCCCGCCCCAATAAAAATCAGCTAAGTCTCACTATATCAATTACTTGAAAATTTAGCCTGTTAACGATTTAGTAACGTCCAAGGCCTATTTTTGCCCCGATTTAAGCCGTTTTTTCGTCCAAAACGCCTCTTTTTGACCTCAAAAACACACTTTTTTGACCAGTTCTTGAGTCTCATAATCCCGTTTCGAGCCAGTCGCATCGAGATTTGTTGGTCCGCTCCGCAGACTCCCAAAAAGCAAACGTTCAATCCGGAACCCACTACACTAGAGAGAGCGAACCGAAAGGCCCGGAATTTCCCCAGTGCAGAACTACTTCAATTACTTCACCGAGATCGAGGACCGCTTCCAGCAACGGCGCGGCGCGCTGCTGCTGCTGTCCACGCTGGACTGGGCGCTGATCGAGACCTGGCGCGATGCGGGAATCCCCATCGAGGCGGCTCTGCGCGGCATTGATGCGGCCTTTGATAAGTACGATGCGCAGAAGAATAACGCGCGGAAGCGGCGCATCAATGGCCTTGCCTGGTGTTCGCAAGCAGTGATGGAGGCTGCCGATGCACTGCGAGAAACCAGTGCCGGTTCGGCTCCCGTTGAGAGTGGCACGCGCGAATCTGGCTTTGAGCAGGAGCGCGTGGCGGAGCACCTGAACGCAGCCGCAGCCGCTCTGGATGCGGCTGCCATCGCTACTGAAGCGCGCCTTGCCACTGCCGCGCGTCTGCGCGAACTGGCCGCTGGAGTGCTCAGTTCTGGTACGGAAAACGCCGCTGCGCACGATATGGAAGCCTTGGAACGAACCCTGACCGTATTGGAGGAGAAACTTTTTGCCGCGCTCACCGCCGCCGCGCCAGAGGGGTTGCTCGTTGCCCTCAAGGAGCACGCGGCCCGCGAGTTGGCGCCCTATCGCAGCAAGATGGGTGCTGTGCAGCTTCGCCAGGTCGAGCACCAGTTTGTGCAAAAGCAATTGCTGGTGCACTATAACCTGCCGCGCCTCAGCCTCTTCTATATGAGTCAACAATGAAGCCAGAGATGAATCACGCCAATCACTCCAATTTAGTTGCAATCGAAAAGCCAATTTATGGCGGATCGTTCCTAGCCCACGTCGAAGGCAAGGCGGTCTTTGTGCCGCTCACCCTACCCGGCGAGCAACTCCGAATCCGCATCACACAAAGCAAATCCGCCTACGCCAGCGCGGAGGTCGAGGAGATCGTCGCGGCCGCGCCGGAGCGCACCGCGCCCCCCTGCCCGCACTTTGGCACTTGCGGCGGGTGTCACTATCAGCATACCGATTACACAACTCAACTCAAGCTGAAGCAGTCTATCCTGCGGGAAACTCTGGAGCGCGGTGGAGTTACCGTTCCCAGAGATATTTCCGTACTCTCCGGAAAACCTCTGAGTTATCGCAATCGCATTCGTCTCGCCTTTGATGCGTCCGGAAAGCCCGGTTATCGCAGTCGGCGCTCGCACTTCGTTGTACCGGTAACCGAGTGTCCCATCGCCGCGCCATTGTTGATGGAAGCCGCACAGGCTATCGCGGAGATTGCGCGTAAAGTTGTGCCTCCTTTACGCCCCACGGAGCTTGCTCTCTTCTGCGACGCTGCGGAAAGCTCGTTTTTTGTCAGTATCTCCGTCGCAAAAGCCAAGAAGATTCGATTTGATGAATTTGCCGAGTTACTTCATGCGCAAATTCCAGCATTACTCGGAGCGGAACTTCTGTTGAAATCCAAAGATTCCCAACCGCCGCGCACCGTGGCGCATTGGGGCGCGGCATCACTGTCCTATCACGCTGCTGGATTCGATTATCGCGTCGATCACGGCGCATTTTTCCAGGTCAATCGCTGGCTGGTCGATGCGCTGGTTGTGTCAGTCACTGCGGGCCACAGCGGCGCTCTGGCCTGGGATCTTTTTGCTGGCGTCGGCCTTTTCTCGCGGCGGCTCACTGCAAGTTTCAAGCGCGTCATCGCGGTCGAATCGGCACCCTGTTCCACCAAGGCTCTGGCCGCCAATCTGAAAGGCACCGTGGGCATTCCGGTTCGCGCCGCAACCCACGATTTCCTGCGCCGCGATCACCAGGAACAGCGCCCCGATTTGGTTGTTCCAGATTTGATCATTGTTGATCCGCCACGCTCAGGACTCGGCGCAGAGACCTGCGCCCTGCTCGGCGCTGTCGGCACTCCCGCTCTGGTCTACGTTTCCTGTGACCCGGCCACGCTGACCCGCGATCTGAAAACCCTCGTTAATACTGGGTATTCGATTCAGTCCATCACCCTCGCCGACCTCTTTCCGCAGACCTTTCATTTAGAAACAGTGGTCCAATTGCGCCGCTCCTGATAGGCTTGACGGCCAGAACAGTTTTTGTTTTCTGGCGCGATGCAAATCGAATCCTCCAACTCCGGGCCTGTCACCTATGCTCCCGCCTCCCTCGGGCTGACCGCTGTTCCGCTCTTCCATGCGGCCTGGATCTTCGCGTCAGGCATCGTCCTTGCTCACTGGATCTGGGTCTCTCCAAGTTACCTTTTAGTTGCTCTCATCTTATTCGCGGTGTTCTGCGCGATTGCGGCCTTGCGCGCATCGCGGGTCACGTGGTTGCCGCTGGCCGCGTTGTGGCTGGCTCTAGGTGCCTGGTGCGCGGAGATGGAGCCATATCCCGCGCCCGCGCCCGCTCTGGCAGCGCTCTCCGATAATCTGCTGCGCACCGTGGATGGAACGGTGCTCGATGCCGGTCCCGTGCGCGCCGAGGTGGAACCAAAAATGAACGATCAGGACGATGCGGATCCAGATCGCGCGGCGGAGTCACAACCCTCGCAGCGCATCGATCTGCGCGTATCTTCCCTTGAGGTTGTTACTGACTCCATCGATGCTCAGGAGCCGATCTTCGGTGGCGTGCGTCTCACGGTTCGCTGGCCGACCGATCAACGTGACTCAGTAACTCCATTTCACTGTGGAGATCGCATTCGAGCTGTTGCGCGGCTGCTGCCCCCCGTGACTTACCACGATCCAGGCGTATGGAGCCGCGAGGATTATCTTGTTGAACAAGGTATAACTTCCACGGCTTCTGTAACTATTGAGCGCGTTGAGCGCATCGGACGAGATACAGATCAGTTCTGGCTTTGTCGGATTCATGGGATGCAGCACCTGGCTGGTACGCGCCTGCTGGCACTGCCGTCAGGGATGCGACGACTGCCCACGTTTTTGCGGCTCACTCAGGACGATGCTGTCATGCTCAGCGCCATGGTCACCGGCGACCGGACTTATCTGACTCACTCACTGCGGGTCGGCTTCGAGCGTACCGGATCTTTCCATATGCTGGTGGTCTCCGGATTTCACCTGGCAATCGTCTCCGGCTGTATCTTATGGCTAGCAAGGAAATTGCGTATTCCACGCGTTCCAGCGACGTTTCTTACTATCGCCGCTTCTTTCGCCTATGCGCTTTTTACCGGCTTTGCTACGCCAGTGCAGCGGTCGCTCTGGATGGTCACTCTCTATCTTCTCGGTCGACTGATTTATCGTGAACGCAGTCCTATAAATACCATAGGATTTGCTTCGCTTTGCCTATTGGCAATTACTCCGCGCAGTCTCTTCGATTCCAGTCTGCAAATGACACTTCTCGCCGTGATTGCCATCGGCGGTATTGCCATGCCGCTGCTTCAGAGCACTGTTCACCCCTACTTGACGGCTACCCGCGATCTGCGCCTACTCGCCATGGACATCAAACTCGCCCCTCCCCATGCGCAGTTTCGCGTGGATCTACGCATGATCGCGAAAGGTTTAAATAAAACCGCCCAAGGGCCGCTTGATCGCCAGATAACATGGACCGTCTTTTCTTGGGCAGTGCGCGTGTTGCTCCGCACGGTTGAGTTACTCGTAGTCTCCTGCATTATCGAGTTAGCAATGACGCTGCCCATGGCTCTATACTTCCATCGCATCACGATATTTGCGTTGCCGGTGAATCTACTGATTCTGCCATTGCTAATCATTCTGATGCCTGCCGCGCTGATTACGCTATTCGTAGCGCTGATTTGGCCTGCGGGCGCCGCATTTGTGGCAATGATCGCGGCGGTGCCGCTTCACTTCGGCGTCGGCATGGTGCATCTGTTCGGCTCGCTCACTTTTGGCGATTTCCGCTTGCCTGCGCCACTGCTCTGGCAGTCTTTTGTCTTCTGTGGATTGCTCGGCGTGGCGATCATGCTTGCCCACTGCACGGGTTGGCAACGCCGCGCCATGTGGGTGACGATGATCTTCGCTGCCCTGGTTTCTCTAGCTCCTCGTTCAATTCAGCATCCTCATAACGCCTTACTGGTAGAAGCCATCGACGTTGGCCAGGGAGATTCAATATTATTAATCGCGCCAGACGGAAAGACCCTGTTAGTTGATGGAGGTGGCCTGGGCGGCGGCTCGCACCAGATTCAGCCGGACTTTGATATGGGGGAGGAGGTTGTTTCTGAAGCGCTATGGTCACGCGGCATTCGGCATTTGGATGCGGTCGCGCTTACTCACGCTCATGCGGATCACATAGGCGGTATTCCAGCCGTTCTACGTAACTTTCACCCTGCCGAGCTATGGGTTGGCAACAATCCTCCTATTGGGGCTTATCGTGAATTGCTTTCTCAAGCAGTGGCCTTGCACGTGCGCCTTCGCTCTCTGCGGGCAGGCGATAGCTTCGCTTTAGGTCCAACTCAGATTGCGGTTCTTGCGCCATTCCGTGGCTATCTGCCTGGTCCGGAACCAGGCAACAATGATTCTCTGGTCTTACACGTGAGTTATGGAGCGACTTCGGTCATGCTAGAGGGGGACGCCGAGGCTCCGATCGAAAGGGCCATGCTTGCCGAGCAAAGCCTCCAAAGTACATTACTCAAAGTTGGCCATCACGGCAGCATTACGTCCACACATCCAGAGTTTCTTTCCCGAGTAAGTCCACAATGGGCGATTATCTCCTGCGGTCTTAACAATCGTTACGGACATCCCCGTGTGGAAGTCCTAGCGGAATTGCAAGCCGCAGGAGTCCATACCTTCAGTACCGATATTGGTGGCATGGCTTGTTTTCAACTTGACGGAAATAATACATTTCCCGATCTTTCGTGTGACTGGCGGAAAGTACGGTGAAGCTGCGCTTCTGAATCAAAACTATTTACATTGTTCAATACACAATTGCCGCGAGAATCTATCTATTATCTGAGAGCAGTCCGCGATAAGCACTTGCAATCTTTCTCATCATAGCGTCCGTCGTAAATTGCTCCGCTACCCGCTCTCTTCCCTTCAGACCCATGGTCCTGGCTTGGGCAGGATTGGAGAGAAGGTCAATCATCGCCTTTGCGAGAGCGGTAGCATCCTCTGGAGGAACAATGAAGCCGCTAATTCCATCCTGCACGGCCTCCGCATTCCCCCCCACATCAGTAGCAACAACAGGAAGCCCAGCAGCCATAGCCTCGATGATCGCATTCGAGAATCCTTCACTGCGAGATGGAAGGACAAAGATTTCCGCGTCAGCCAAATACTCTTGAAGATTCGTAACTCCACCGGAGAACTCAAATCGATCAGACAGTTTCAGATCATGTACCATCGTTTGCAATTCAAGAAAGTAGCTTTCTTCCAGAACTTCGCCGGCAATACAGAATCGAGCTTCTGGGGAGTGGGCCGCGACCATGGCAGCAGCCTTGATAAATACGTCGTGCCCCTTCACGCGGCGAATATTCCCGATCGTGGCAATCCGCAACGCGCTTGATGGACTGGTATTCTTTTCAGTTATCTTCCAATCGTCCAGATCAAGGCCATTATAGATGGTCTGAACGCGTTCGGGCGCAATATGATCAACGTCGATTGAATGCTGGCGAACCAATTCCGAGACGGCAAAGACCGCATCCGGCATACTAGCCATCAAGCGATAAGCAACGCGATGCTTGCCTGTGCGGAGAATTCCCATATCCCGGCGCGACCACACAAGTTTTGCTTTCGACAGCATTTTGGTCGCAAATCCTGCCCATATATCGGAACTCTCGAAAAACGTGTTCACTACCCGCACGTTCTGTTCCTTGATGAATTTTTTCAGACTAAACGCGGCACGAAGAGCGGATAGATCATAGGTGCGCTGTAATGGTAGTAAATATATCGGACATGATGCAGATGTCACCGCGGCACTCTCAGGATGCACAAGAAATGTAAGAATACTGGCACGAAATCCGAACGTGGGTAAAAGGCTGGCGAGTTTGAGGACAATTCTTTCTCCTCCGCCGAGCGACTTGGGGAACTGATCCACCACCAGAAGAATATGAGGCAGATCTTCACTGTCCGGTCTTGCGTCGTTTTGCGGCGGCATGAATATTGTGCTTACACTCATCAGGTCAATTTCCTCGGGGGGCGCAAATGCGAAATGCTATTCAAGTCGTCGCGCGAGCATTTCCGGTTATAGTCCAACATGCCCAATTTTTGGCGTGGACACCGGGAGAAGTTCCAACTGTTTGTGAGAGTCTTTTCCATACAGATCGTTAGCGCGAGCCGCCGCGCCCAAAAGCACCCACATCAAGCCTGTAATTTCAAGGTAAGTCCATCGATCTCCAAATATATTCGCTGTCATGCAAGTACAAATGCAGACAAAAAGCCCTAAGCCCAGGCCTTTGAAGAGTGAATCACTCGCTTTTCGGAAAAGTCTTAAGGACAAGGCAAGCATCTGTTGAAGCAGTGCCAGAGCCATGAGCAAGCCAATGAGTCCAGTCTCGACCAGTACCTTTACATACCAATTGTGAGTATCTCGCAATCCGTCTACGTGAGGCATAAGTTGAAAGGTTGCAAAACCATTCCCAACAACTGGGTTATGACCAATTGATGTCCATGACTCTTTCCAAAGATCCACGCGCTCCTGTGCGGATGCCTCAAGTTGTCCATTCTCGTCCTTCGTCATGGTGACACGTTGATGCACTGCTGTTGGCACGATCAATTGCCAGGTAAATAAGAAACAAACCAATAAGACCAAGAGTTTCCGGTCTTTTACGATCCCTAGCATTAGAACGCCAACAAGCGCTGCGAGATAGCCGCCGCGGGAAAAGGTGTACATGTTGGCATACAGCGTGAACGCCACCAGTCCATAGCCAGCTAGCTTAACGGTCCATTTTTTTGCAAACTGCAAGATACCCCAGAAAAACAGAGCGAACTGGGCGAGAAAGGCGGCGGTTTGATTGGACCCAAAGGCAAGGGGTCCCCCGCTGCGTTTGTTTTCATCGAAATTGGTCCAAGTTCTCGACATGCTCTCCAATACACAACTCCTATCGATAAACAGAAGTGCAAAAGCTGTAATTATAATCAATGTCTTAATCGACTTTCTGTCTTCTACAACCAAGCCAGTGGCAGCAAACACCAGCGGAATAAACATATAGTCTTTCCATGTCACGAAGTTGATGTTTTTAAGCCACAACGGAGCGGGTGCATTTCCCGATGCTGTCCCTACCCATAAAGATAAATATAGATAGATTCCGTAGATCACCCAGAGCATATATAAATTAGATTTAGGCAGCCGCTTTCCACGAACAAGTGCACCGATGATCACACAAAGCACCAAGATGGTTATCATGTTTTCACCCAGCGGGTAAAGAATAAAGTGATCCCGCATGGAGCGATAGGGAATGAATGGGATCAGATAATATAAACTCCACAATGGACGTCCAAACAAAGCGACAAAGCACATCACCCACATACCGATGTAGGCGAGAAGTGGAATATAGTGTCCAAGTCCGGTCCCAAATATCAAGATGTAACCTCCAAGACGTCTGTGGGGAACCCATCTGTTTCGGAAAGTCGGCTTCTGACAACTAACGCCAAACCCGATTGCGCCCCATGATGAAATTATAAAGTGCGAACATCGCCGCCGCATTCAGCATGACAAATGTGCTGGCAATAGCAACCGGTTTGCACCTGAGAGTGAGAGGAAACAGCGTACCCAGAGCAGCTAGGCTGTAAACGAGCGCCTGAAGCCAGAAAACTCCACGATATAAACCGCCTGGAGTTGCTGCGGACGCTACAAAAACAAGTATCAGAAGTATGGGGACCATCAGTCGCAATAACTTGTGACTGACAAAACGAAACAAAAGTGGATTGGAGGGTGAAAGCAGCCAAGGAGCGAGTCGCAGTAACTGATAGTTCCCTGTGAGAGTTCGAACCTTGCGTGAAAACTCCTTGCCTTTTTCATCGAAAATGTGATCATACGCAATCGCGGATGGCTGAATAATGACACGCCCACCTTTGCGAACCACATTCATAGGAACAAAAACGTCGTCCAGGATCGTTCCTGGTGGAATCTCCGTATAAAGATTGCGACGAATGGCATAGAGAGCCCCAGTTACACCGATGACAGATCCCGACGCCGACTCGAGTTTCCTGACCGCCTTTTCTATCTTCCAGTAGATGCCCAATCCATTCGCTCGTGTTTGCGCGCACTTTCCGTGCAACAGTAACTCGCCGCTTACTGCTCCGACCGCATGATCCGCGAAGCATCGCACCAATTCCGCGACCGCATTGGGATCGATTTGCTGACGGGCATCCATAAATATCAATATCTCACCGGTGGCACACTCGACTGCTTTGTTCAGCGCAGTCGCTTTGCCATTCGAATCGGCCAAAATGACCGGCACGATTCGCGCACCCTGCTCCGCCAAAATGCCCGCAGTACCGTCGGTTGACCCGTCGGAAGCAACCACGATCTGAATCCTGTCTACGGGGTAGGACTGAAGCCGAAGACCCTCCAATTTAACTCGTAAGTTGGCCTCTTCGTTACGCGCCGCGATAATGATGGATACCGTTGGAGTCTCGGTAGTTATCGATAACTTCGGGCGTTTAAAAATGGAGACAAGCCAAAGCACGATCGGATATCCAAAATATGCATAAAAAGCCAACACACTGCAAATCCAGAAGACCGCACTCATGAAGCACTCCGTAATAGCGAGATTCCATCCGCGCCTGTGGCGACAGCGAACATTGTGTACTTGGACGTGCAAGAAAATCCCACGGTACGAATGGTGGAGTCCATGACAATAGAAAGAAGATGTGCCAAACCACCAATTCCATCAAGCGCCAGACATCTGATAAGGTTGCAAAGCCCTACCCCTGGCAGTTGAAATCGGATGGTGAAAGCAAGATTAAAAGGCGTGGCAATAGAATGCAGACGCGAAAAAAAGGAATGCTCGCGCGTGTGAATGACTGAAGCCATGCGTTTCAGTTGTGCCATTTCGTAACTATCCTGGACTCATGCTACATTTAAACTCTCGCCCATGAGATCAACTACACTTCAACAAGAAGGCGTCGAACCACATTCACAAGTTTCAGAAGGAGTGGGGGAAATCATCCTTCTGGACGTGAGCAAACCCTTTCCTATATGATAGCATGGCGCTGAGTTTGCGTATTGGAGATTTGATTGAAGCTGCGTTTGTGGCACATTGCTAGGAGCGTGCTGGCCAACTGGTTCGCGATGGCGGCCACCTTGGCCGTTGGTTTTTTCCTGGCACCATTTATTGTTCACAGACTGGGCAATGTTGCATATGGTATCTGGATCTCTGCTACCTCCTGCGTAGTCTACTTAGGTCTTCTGGATCTAGGCATGGCCAGTTCAGTGGTCAGGTACGTGTCGAAAGGTCACACGACTCAGGACCACGAGGGCGCTTCCGAAGTTCTGTCCGCAGTGTTATGGGTTCGGCTTCAGATCAGCGCAGTGATTTTGTTGCTGACAGGTGGAATCGCCGCCGTTTTCCCGTATGTGATCAAGGGATTTCCTACGGCCATGACAGCCGATGCTCGCGAAGCAATTGTTGTCATCGGTATCACGACAGTAGTATCCATGTCGTTTGGTGTATTCAGTTCAACCCTGACCGCCCTAAATCGGTACGATTTGCGTAGCTACGTAACATTGTTACAACTACTTCTGCGGGCCGGCGGAGTGGTGCTGGTGTTGCGATCCGGTCATGGCATTGTCGCCATCGCCTGCTGTGAACTTATCTCTGCCGCTGCTGGCAATGCCCTGCTGGTGCTGATTGTCTTTAAAGTCTACCCTCAACTGCATATAACATTAACCAAGCCGAAAAGCGAGGTATTGCGGAGGATCTGGTCTTACAGCTTTTACGCTTTTCTTCTGACGATCTCCGGCCAGTTGGTTTACCAATCGGACAATCTGGTTGTGGGTGCGTGCATTTCTGCCTCTGCTGTAACCTTCTATTCGATTGGGAATACACTTTGCAGTTATACGAGGCAGATCGTCGGTGCCATGACGACGACGTTTACGCCCGTAGCCAGCACCTACGAGGCATCCGGCGATAGCGCCAGTCTTAGAGCTTTATACTACAACGGAACTCGCGCGACGGTTGCTCTCGTGCTCCCCATCATTCTAACGCTTATCACCCGCGGAGGAAACTTTATAGGACTCTGGATGGGGCCCCAATATGCCCAACAGTCCGGAAATGTTCTTGTGATTTTATCGGCAGTGCTTCTGTTTAATATTTTCAATGCTTCGGCATCGTCGATTGCCTGGGGAGTGGAAAAGCATAAGATGGTTGCAAAGTGGACGATTGGCGAGGCTGTTGCGAATCTTGCACTGAGCATCATACTGGCGCGCACCTGGCTGGGAATCTATGGAGTGGCCATCGGAACATTGTTGCCAAATATGGTGACATCCCTTATTCTTTGGCCCCGCTATGTGTCGCGCATTGTTGATGTCAGCTGGCTCCAAGTTTACAAAAATATTTGGGCTCCAGTATTTTTGTGCGGAATTCCCTTTGCCGTCGCCTCCTATGCGGTTGGCGCTTACTATCCCGCACACTCCATTCTAGTGTTCATTGTGCAAACCGTCGCTCTTTTGCCGATTTTTGTGATTGTTGTCGGTCTGATCTTTCGTGACAACATCAAACGCCAGATACTCCCCAGAGTCCAAGTTTGGTTCAATACTAGATTAGGGTCGAGTGCGTGGATTGGCGGTAAGTGAGCCGTGATTCGCCCTGCTACTGCTCTTGAAGCCAAAAGCTGTGCTTACGGTGAGGAGGTTTAATTGTGAAACTCGACGTGGTAGTCCCCACATACAATCGCAGCAATTTATTGCGACGTACGGTTGCCAGCCTGCTTCAAGCTCCAGTCCCCGCTGGCCTGGATGTGACGATAGTAGTTGTCGATAATAACAGTAAAGACGATACCGAGAAAGTTGTGCGCGAAATTCAATCACTGGCCAGTTTGCCGGTGGAATACGTGAAAGAGGCTCGTCAAGGACTTTCTTATGCCCGCAACGCCGGTATCAATAGCGGAAACGCAGAACTCATCGGTTTTATCGACGACGATGAAGAGATTCACGGAAACTGGTATCAAGTCATTTTACGTGAATTCGGCGACAGTGCTGTAGAGTTTATCGGCGGTCCATATCTCCCCAACTGGGAGATTCCCGCTCCCGATTGGCTCCCTCCTGGCTATCATGCCGCGATAGGTGTTGTGCTTCCTAAATCGCGGTCTACATTTGGGGGAGTCTTCAATGGGAATCTGATGGGCGGAAATGCAGTTATCCGCCGAAGCGCATTTGAGAAGGTTGGGCTTTACAATACCAGGCTGGGACGCAGTGGGAAAGGGCTGCTCTCCGACGAAGACGCCGAGTTTTATCGCCGTTTGCGCGAGGCCGAACTGCATGGGATGTACGTTCCCGACCTGTTGATTTATCATTTTATCCCCATCGCTCGTTTGACTCGCAATTACCATCGTCGGTGGTGCTTCTGGCGAGCCGTTTCGCAGGGTGTTTCCGACAGGACGTGCAAGCAACAGGTTCGTTACTTTCTATGGATTCCGCGCTATATGATAGGCCGCGCCTTGAAAGGACTATTGTTCTGGCCCCGAAATATGCTGATTGCCTGCAAGCCTGGCGTGGCCTTTGCCGGCGAGCTGGCATCGTGGGATTTGTTCGGTTTTGTTTATGGGAGATTTTTCATCCGCATTGAAAAATACTATGGCAAACAGTAGCAATCGTTCCAGGATGCTTTCTTGGCTCGCATGTTTCCCGTGGTAATTTACAAGCATTTATGGCGGATTCAAATGAGTGTTTTGGGGTTTGTCGCAATGAGCAACAGATTGGAGTTGGCATGAACCTTGACCTGATTATTCCGACCTACAACAGGTCTCATCTCCTCGATGAGTGCCTGAAAAGTGTATTTCGCGCGGCCAGGCCCAAGGGGATGAAAATAAACGTAGTCGTCGTCGATAATAACTCGACAGATAACACCAAGGAGATTGTTCAACCCTATCTCAATCAGCACGAACTTGAGTGCCAATATATCTTTGTCGGTCGCCCCGGGAAGTCTGCGGCGGTGAATGAGGCACTGGCGCAGACAAGTTCTGAATTTGTCGGATTCATCGACGACGACGAGCAAATAGAGAAGTCATGGTTCGAGGTGGGATATCGCGAGATGACGGGAGATTCCACTCTTGAGTATATAGGCGGACCTTATTATCCAAATTGGGAAATTCCGTTTCCAAATTTTCTTCCTCCTTTGACTGATTATGGAAAGGGTGTACTTGCAATTACTTTTTATTCGGAACGAGCACAGTATCTACCTGGATTTGCGGGAATGCTGATGGGCGGAAACATTATCATCCGGCGTTCAACCCTGGAAAAGGTGCTGCCCTACCCGGAAATGTTGGGCAAGATAGGCAACTACATCCGAAGCGGAATGGATGAACTGATATACCACAGGCTATTACGCATTGGCGCGCGGGGCTTTGCAATCCCAGATCTGATTATCTATCACTGGATTCCCGCCGAACGTCTGACCAAGAGTTATTACCGCAAGTGGACGATGGGCAGAGCGATCGGTGTTGGTTACCAAACTCGCGAGAGGGGCTATGCCGGGACAGGCCTATTAGGCATTTCGAGATATAAGGTAGTTGCTGGAATTAGAGGCTTGCATAAGTTGGCGACCAGTACATCGCAGCAAGGGCGGTTTCTGGCTGAACTCTCCGTTCGGGAGTGTCTTGGCATGCTTTATGGACGACATCTGTACGGACGTTTGAGCCTGGAAAAGTTCACAAGCTCCGTGCACGACATTTTCGTCAAGGCACCGAAGGAGACATCGCAATCTGCCCTTCCTGAAAATGATCTTGATCCCAGATAGAGGGTTTGCCGGATTGGGAACAGAAGAGGAATGTATATGACTCCGGCACTCAGAATTTGCGTCAAACGGCAACGATCAAGCGATATTGCCAGAATCCGTTTGATCGTTCATTGGATCGGCCAGAGCGCGTAACCCACATTGCAATAGAATATTGATACCATGTAATGAGGGAGACGGCGGGCCAAATGAACTTCGATCTGATTATTCCAACTTATAACCGATCCCGCCTGCTCGTCGAGTGCCTGGAGAGCGTTTTTCGCGCTCGTCGCCCTGATGATCTGCAGATCACTGTCATCATTGTCGACAATAACTCTTCCGACAATACACGGGAGATCGTAAAGCCCTACCTCGAACGGAGCGAGATTCCTTGCAGGTACCTTTTTGTTCAACGCACAGGCAAGTCGGCCGCTCTGAACGAAGCATTGGCGCAAACCAATGGAGAACTGATCGGTTTTATCGACGATGACGAACAACTTGATGCCTCATGGTTTGAGGTGGCATGGCGTGAAATGTCGAGCAATCCATCTCTGGAGTACATCGGCGGACCCTATCATCCCAACTGGGAGGTTCCACTTCCAGATTCCCTGCCTCCGGCGTCTGTTTATTCCGCGGGGCTTGGAATTGTTCTGGTTTCTGAGCGCCGAGAATTCAACGCGAGTTTCCCAGGCATACTGATGGGGGGAAACATCGTGATTCGCCGATCAACTTTGCAGAAAGTTCTTCCATATCCCGAGGAACTTGGGAAGTTGGGCGAAAAAATCAGGTATGGCGAGGACGAAGCAATCTATCATCGCCTGCTGAGCATTAGGGCACGGGGTGAATGCATTCCGGAGCTGATCATTTATCATTGGATTCCCGCTGAGCGCATGACCAAGCGTTACTACCGAAATTGGTGCTTTGGTCGAGCAATCGGTGTTGGCTTTCAGTATCGAAATCGAGTTGGGACAGAGCCACGCCTGCTTGGAATTCCAAAATTTAGAATTGATCATGCTATTTGGGGTATCAGAGTTCAGCTCAGCACTCGATCAATGCAAGATAAATTTCTGGCGCAAATGGATATCCTCTCTTGTCTGGGGATGCTCTATGGGCGTCACTTCTACAACCGGTTCAAAGGTACTCAGCGCACTGCCTTGGAGCGGCCTGCTGGCGCTCTACAGCCGTTGACTCCATCCATGGCGCAGGGCAATCACCATCGGGTTTCGGTCATTATTCCTTCTTACAATTGCGCGCCCTATTTGGTGCAGGCATTAGACAGCGTATTCGAGCAGAGGTACTCCGATCTGGAAGTGATTGTAGTCGATGACGGCTCGACGGATCATACGCCGGACGTTATCCAACCTTATCTGGACAGGATTCGCTATATCCGCCAGGAAAACAGAGGACTCCCCGCCGCGAGGAATGCAGGCATTCTAGCTTCAACCGGCAGGTACATCGCGCTGCTGGATGCCGATGACTACTGGACGCCCACCAAGTTGGCTTTACAGATGCCGCGCTTTGCCGATGGAGAAGTCGGGATCGTCTATTCGGATTTTTCTGTCAAATATTCCGATGGGAGGGAGCTTGCATCCTATCTGAGTGATCGGCCGCTGGCCTGCGAGGGCAGAGTTCTGGATCATTACATTCGGTCGAGATTCTTGTTCCCCTCGACGATGGTGATTCGTCGCGAGTGCTTCGAGCAGCACGGACTTTTTGACGAAGCGATGGTGGCCTGCGAGGATATCGAGTTATTTACGAAGATGTGCAACGTATGGAAGGTCGCGCTGGTCGGAAAGCAGTTGATGGTTCGGAGAGAGGGCGCGCATAACATTACCGCCAATAAGGACAAGATTCGTCGCTACACTATTTTGGCTTTCCAGAAGTTTCTGCGGTCTACGCCGCAATTGAACAGGACTTCCCGGCAGATTGTATGCCGCGAGTTGAGTGTGCAATGTTTTGATGACGGGTATGTGGCCTTTAAGGCGAACGATGCGCGTACTGCCCGCGTCCGATTGTTTGAGTCACTTAGGTACGACAAGGGGAACGCGCGCAAGGCTCTTCCGCTTCTTTTTATTTGTTGCGTGCCGACGCGTCTGAGGAATTTGCTTTTGAAATTCAAGAAATGAGAAATCAAGGGCATTGCTTGGGTAGAGCATGGACTCGGTGGTCGGCTCTACTTTGAGTGAACGGCTCATCGACCGTGCTTATCCGGCAATCTGTTAATTCCTTATCGTTGCTTCCAGTTCCCCCGCATCGTTTACCCGGCTTACCCGCAGCCGCACTAGTCGATTGGCCTCCAGCTTTCCGACTAACTCAACCGGCAAGAAATTCTCCGTGAGTGCGGTCGTGCGGCCCAGCGCGGTAGTTTCCGCAGGCGTGTGCAGCGTGATCGCCTCCAGTTCCTTTTCCACCATGCTCAGCCGATGCGCCGTACTCTTTTCAGCGGCCAGAGCGCGCAAAATCCCCATGCGCTCCTCGACTACCGCGGGCCGCACTGGCTTTTCCGCGTGCATGGCCCAGCCAGGCGTGCCGGGGCGGGGCGAAAAGGGAAACAGGTGCAGGTAGCCAAAGGGCAGGGAACGGATGAAGGCTACCGTCTCATCGAACTCCGCATCCGTCTCACCGGGAAAGCCGACCATCACGTCCGCGCCCAGCGTCAGATCCGGTCCGGCGGCCCGCAGCAGCGCGGCCACCTTCTCTGCATAATGCCACGGCCGATACCGCCGGTGCATGCGCCGCAGCACCCCATCGGAGCCGGATTGCAGGGGCAAATGCGCATGGCGCGCCAGCCGTGCATGGCCCGATGCGGGATTGCCGAACTCCGCCAGCAGTCCGATCAGCTCGCCGTCCCAGTCCATCGGCTCAATTGAACTCAGCCGCAGCCGGGGCAGCGCAGTCTCTGTAAAAATCGTGCGCACCAGCGCTGCCAGTCTGCGTGGACCTTCTTTCACCTGCGGTGAGGCCATCGCTCGCAGTTCGCTCGCATTCGGTTCGTTGTCGCTTTCCACCGAAGTGGCAAGATCGCGCCCCCAGCGCCCCAGGTTGATGCCGGAGAGAACCAGTTCGTTGCCGCCAGACGCAACAAACCCCTGCACCTGCCGGAAGACCGCCGCCGCCGGAAGACTCTTTGACGCGCCGCGCGTCTGCGGAATCACGCAGAAGGAGCAGCGGTTGCTGCAACCCTCCTGAATCTTGAGGTTGGGCCGGGTCTGCGCGCCCGGAGTCAGTTGCGCCTCCTCCAGAAACGAGTGCGCAAACAGCTCATCCACCCGCACCACCACCTGCGGTGGGGCCATCGCTTGCTGTTCGCTCGCAGGGGGTTCGTGGCTACTTTCTTGTAGATGTGGTGACGCGGGCAAAGGCGAAATCTGGATCAGTTCGCTGGGTGCCGTTTCGCGCCCCATCACCTGCAAAATAATCTCCGGCGCAAGCCCTTTGTGACTGTTACCAATCACTGCGGCAACACCGTCAATCTCTGCCAGCTCATCGGGCGCGCGCTGCGCATAGCATCCGGTGACCACGATGCGCGCCTGCGGATTCAGTCGGTGCGCACGCCGAATGAAGGCTCGTGCTGCCCGGTCCGCCTCCGCCGTCACACTGCACGTATTGACGATCACCACATCGGCGGCTGAGAGCTTCTGCTCGCTCAGTCCCGCCGAGCGCAGACGATCACCGACCGCCTCACCATCGGCGCGCGCGGCCCTGCAACCAAAATGCTCGACGTGAAAGCTGGCAGACACTCTTTAAGTTTAGTTCCTGAACGATCTATGGTGTGGCGCACGCCTCTAGACTTCTCCGATTTGCCCGCATTGCTCAGGTTCACAATATATTTACTGTGCATTTTTGATCCTTTCAGGGTTCCACCGCTACAATTTGGCCATGAAATTTCAGCAGTTGGTACGCACACCTCTCCTCCTACTGTTCGCTTTCACCGTGCTGACGGCAATCCTGCCTAGCAGCGCCCTAGCCCAATCCTCCATCAACTGGCTGACAGCCATTCATTATGCGCAATTGGCTCATATTGCGGAAGGCGTTGCGCCGACCAGCGATTACACCGCGGACGTGCAGCAGCTCATCCAGAACCAAGGCTATACTTTCCTGCAACCGATCTACGGCAGCGACCTGACCACGGATAGTCACCCCGATGGTGGCGACACGGTCAGCTACGGCTATCTGGCTGTCTCGCCGAGCGGCGAACTGGTGGCCGTGATTCGCGGCACGGATACCGTTTTGGAATGGATTGACGACGCCGCGTTTTTCTTTGTTGATAACCCCGTTCACGGTGGCAGCGGTTTTACCGAAGAAGGTTTCACTGCGATCTACAAGTCATTGCGCATGAGCCGGGCGAACAACTCGCAGACCGTCATCAGCGCGATTAAAAGCTATGTGAACAACGGTACGGCCAAGTCCATCACTGTTACCGGACACAGCCTTGGCGGCGCGCTGGCCACCTTGCTGGTTCTCGACGTGGCGCACAATACCGCGCAGAAATCGCCGGTCCTGTACACCTATGCCAGCCCGCGCGTGGGTGAATACTTCTTCGCGTCGAATTTCAACAAGGCTTTGCCCACCAAATACCGCATCTACATCGATACCGATGTGGTGCCCGACCTTCCGCTCTGGCCCTATGAGTCCGTCAAGACTGCTTTCAAGCTGGACTCAAACCCGAGCGAGGTTGATACCGGCATCGCCTGCTCGCACCACCTTACCACCTACTTATGGTTGATGGGCCAGGAGGCGGGCGTCAACGCCGGCAGCCTGGATGCAGACTGCGTTCCCAGCAACTAACGTTTGCTCACTCTCCGGTTTCAGCGCTCAATCCGCGTCCCAGGGCGCTGAAACCGGAATGAATTTGAATAGCTTGGTTATTTCATATTTTCAATTTCTACGCCGAAGCTGCAAATCACAAAATCAGAGTCATCTTCTCCCTCGCAAACCACCTCCGCTATACTGAAAGGGTGACCGAGCAAGGCCGCAGTCTTCCGTCCCGCGCAGTGCAAAACTCTCTCGGTGGCGACGCCTCCATTCCGAGTATCCCTCCAGCTAGTACGCTGCGCATCCTCAGCTTTGTCTACTTCACCTTCATCAGCTATCTGTCGATTGGCCTGCCGCTGGCGGTCTTGCCGCTTTTTGTGCATCAGCGGCTGGGCTACAGCGCCGCCATTGCAGGACTGGTCATCAGCATTCAGTACGTTGCCACGCTGGCCAGCCGCCCCTGGGCCGGGCGCATCTCGGACCGCGCCGGGGCCAAGGTTGCGGTGCTGTGGGGCATGGCGGCTTGCGCGGTCAGTGGGGCCTTGCTGATTGTCGCCGCATCTTGCAGCGAGCCCCGGATCAGCCTGTCTGTGCTGGTGCTGAGCAGGCTGGTGCTGGGCGTGGGGGAGAGCCTTGGCTCGACGGGTTCTACGCTCTGGGGTATCACCAGCATCGGGCCGACCCATACCGCGCGGGTGATCTCCTTCAACGGAATCAGCACCTACGGAGCCATCTCGCTGGGCGCGCCGCTGGGCGTGGTAATCGAGCGGCAATGGGGCCTCGGCGCTATCGGGCTGCTCATTTTGCTGCTCGGCGCGGGGAGCCTGGTGCTGGCCAGCCGCAAGCGCCCGGTCAAAGTCGCTTCTGGCGAGCATCTGCCCTTCCTTCGCGTCATGTTCCGCGTGGCCCCGCATGGACTGGCGCTGGCGCTGGGCGGCATTGGCTATAGCACGTTGGCCACCTTCGTCACGCTGTACTATCTGAGCCGCCACTGGGACGGCGCGGCACTCTGCCTGACGGCTTTTGGTGTTTCCTTCATCGCGGCGCGCATCATCTTCATTCAGGCCATCAACCGCTTCGGCGGATTTCCGGTGGCAACGGCCTGCCTGACGGTGGAGACGCTGGGACTGATTCTGCTGTGGCGCGCCGGGCAGCCCTCGACCGCTCTGGCTGGCGCGGCGCTGGCCGGGTTTGGCTTTTCGCTGACCTTTCCCGCGCTCGGCGTCGAAGCGGTCAAGCGCGTCCCCATGCAGAATCGCGGCACCGCGCTGGGTGTTTTTACCGCCTTCGCCGACGTTTCCTTCTTCCTCACCGGCCCGCTCGCCGGAGCCGTGATCGGCCTCTGGGGCTATCCCAGCGCTTTTCTGGCCGCGTTGCTCTGCGTGCTGGTTTCGCTGGGAATCGTGCTGACACTTCGGAAGTCGCGCAAACCGCAACCGGAGCATCTTTAGGAAGCAACGCAGGCAAAAAACAAGGCTGGCTTGGCGTTGATGCGCCAGCCAGCCCTGTTTTGTTCTTGATGAAAGCCTGAAAGTTAAGCCTTGATCTTGCGCTTCAGTGCGCCGGCCAGACCAACCAGTCCAGTGCTCAGCAGCATCAAGCTGCCCGGTTCCGGGGTGCTTTCGATCGTGGGATTCACAGGCGGAATCGGCGCTCCGAGAAGCTGGAAGGTATCCGATCCTGTTACTGCTGGAGTCTGCGCCGGCCCGCAGCAAAGGTTGCCATTGTTGACGCCCGTGAAAAATGATTGATAGCCGACCGACGGTCCATTGCTCTCATCCCAATCGATCTCGCCACCTGTGGAGGACGTGGCATCGAAGAGCTGGAACCAGTAGGTTGTGGTCGCGGAAAGCGTTACGCCTGCAAATGAGATGGTCTCCGCATCGATGTTGACATCGGGAAATGCGGACGTGGGAGTATTGGAAAGGCCGGTCGCAGTACCTGTCGCCAGCGTTGTTCCGCCGTTTGTGTCAAATGGCGTGGTGGTAATCGCCCAATTAACGCTCTGGACCGTATCCCCCGCCGGAACCCAAAGACCAAAAGTCGCACCCTGCACGACGGATGCCGCATTCAGCGAGAAGGAGTTGGCCGCCGAAAATTGATTATCAACAGTGTTGTAGACCGGCCAGCCGCCCGCATAACCGTTTCCGACATAGGATGCTGAAGTGTCGTTGCTGTACAAAACCACATTGGAAGCGAATGCCGGCGCAGTTGCGGCCACGCAGACCAAAGCCAAGGACAATGCTGCAAATACTTTCATTTTCATTCAATCCTCCTCGAATCACGCGCCTATCACACGACGGATTCCACCTTCGGGGAAAGGTGATGCCGCCAAAATAGAACCCATAGATACCATCAGTGTACTGTACTCTACGCCCGCAACGATTCTGCAGGCAAGAGAATTCCTTGGAAATCCCGACTTGTTATAGAGCAATTCTTTCGCCAAAGTACCCGCATCGGGTTGAAGCCAAGAAAAGTGGAATCCTCCGCGCAAACATTGGCGATTCGTTGCCAGTCCGTTAAACAAGTCCGTCCGCAGGGGCGCACCTGTTTCGTAATTGCGCAAGATCTTGCGCACAAAAGGGAAACCAATTTACCTGCTTGGGTCGTTATCTGGAACGGCTCAGATCCGCAAACCAGCCCTGCGCGATAAACTGGATTCTGGACTGATTATGACGACGCGCCCCTGTTGGGTTGAAATTCGCACTCGATTCCTTGAAGAGAACTATCGCATTCTACAAACCATGGCCGCGCCCCATGCGGAGTTGCTGGCCATTGTGAAAGCCAATGCTTACGGGCACTCTCTGGCCCTGTGCGCTCCGGCCGTGGTGCGCGCGGGCGCGCGGTGGCTGGGCGTCACCAGCGTGGAAGAGGGAGCGGAAGCCCGCGCGGTTTGCCCGCAGGCCCGCATTCTGGTCATTGGCGGCGTCTTTCCCGGTCAGGCGACCGAGTTGCTCCAGCACCATCTGACCGCAGTAGTCTGGGAACTGGCGCAGTTGGATGAGTTGGAGTCCGCTGCCCGAGCTGCCGGAGCACCTGCCGGGTCACTGGCGGTGCATTTGGAAATTGATACCGGCATGAGCCGTCAGGGCGTGGCGCTGGAGGATTTGACACCGGTGCTGGCGCGCTTTGCGCCCGGCTCCCCACTGCGGCTGGAGGGCGTGATGACCCACCTGTTCGCCGCCGACGAGTCCGACGGACGTGTGACCGACGCGCAACTGGCTCTGCTGGATAAGGCGTTGGCGCGCATCGGCGCCGCCGGACTGTTGCCTGACTGGCTCAACGTGGGCAACTCGGCCGCGCTGGTCTCCGGGCAGGCCGCCGCCATTGCCGCCCTGGCCAATAGCCACGGAATGCGTGCGATGCTGCGCCCCGGACTGGCCCTCTACGGTCTGGTCCCGCAATTTGCTCCCGATGAACCGGCAGCCGTCGCCGCAGCCCGCGCGCGCCTGCAACCGGTCCTCTCCTGGAAGACCCGCGTGGTGAGTGTGCGCGCCATTCCCGCCGGAGCCGTGGTCGGCTACAACGGCACCTTTGTCGCCATGGAGCAGATGAGCGTAGCGCTGATCACCGCCGGTTACGCCGATGGGTTGGACCGCCAGCTTGGCAACCGCTTCAGCCTGCTGGTGCGCGGCGAACGTGCGCCTCTGGCTGGCCGCGTCAGCATGGATCAGGCGGTAATCGACGTAACCGATATTCCCTGCGTTGAACCCGGCGACGAAGTAACGATCCTAGGCGCGCAAGGCAACCAATCCATCTCCGCCTTCGACCATGCTGAAGCTGCGGGCACCATTCCCTGGGAAGTCTTTACCCGCATCGGTGCCAGAGTGCGGCGGGTCGAGGTCTGAGCTTCGTCAGCGATACCAGCGAAAGAAATTGACAGATTTTCAGGGCACGAGGATCATGGGCGAGGCAGTTGAGATCATCCTCTCCCAACGCAAGACCCCGGTGTTTGCGCACCGGGGTCTTGTGTATTCAAAGGAGGTACGATGGACCAATCATCGACCGCCGACTGGTCCGCTAAGGTTAAGGCCTTGACCAGCACTCTGGGAGCTTCTTTGAACTTGGCACCAAAGTGTTCAAGCTTTGGCGCGAGATTCATTAATAGCCCGGTAACACTTGCCCCGGTTCGCAGTGTTCAGCTACGAACCGGGCAATATTTCCAATCGTAGGCACCTCTTGCAAAACTCCCAAAAACTTCATTCGCTTGGGTCGTACCGTGGATTTCACTCGATTTGTGAGGCAACTGATCGCTGTTCCAACGCTTCGCGGACGCCGCAACTCCCGTGCGCGCTGTTTTTGAGCACACCGCAACCATGCCCACCGATATTTTTATGGTTTTCAGACTTGCGATAGCCTCGCTGCCTACGTAATCAGTCTCAGAATCTGGTCGGCGGCCAGCGCAAGAATG